>Ga0209045_1000942_pt1 | contig 29960 bp, 16 predicted proteins | sample SaaInlLV_10m_DNA_4_FD_184664 | JGI IMG/M metagenome (GOLD analysis project Ga0209045, IMG submission 184664) | Marine microbial communities from expanding oxygen minimum zones in the Saanich Inlet - Saanich Inlet SI072_LV_200m_DNA (SPAdes) (version 2) | ecosystem: Environmental > Aquatic >...
GGAGGAGGAACTCGTCGAGGCGAGCCGCCTTATCGAGAAGGAGTTCGGTCGCTCTCCGGCCTCCTTTGCTTACCCCTGCGGGCAGACGTTCGTGGGGCGGGGGGAGGGGCGCCAGAGCTACGTCCCCGCGGTAGCCCGGAATTTCGTTGTCGGTCGTGGATTCCGGGATGAACACTTCAATGATCCGGACTTCTGCGACCTGGCGAAAATCGGGGGCACTGAGCTCGATGGACTCGATCTCGACGCCTTGATTGATGTGACCGAGCGGGCCGCGTCATTGGGGGCGTGGGTGGCGTTCGCGGGGCATGACGTGGGTGAGGAGGGGCGTCAGGTTGTCTTTGTCGATGCGCTTGACCGTTACTGCGTGTACTGCCAGGATCCCGCCAATGGGGTGTGGATTGACACGGTTGAGACGGTGGGACGGTATGTCCGTGAGCAGCGTGAGGCCCTGGAGGGGTGACGCGGTCGTGCCTCCGGGAACGGGCCCGATTTCGGCTTTTGGAAAGACCGTCTACATTGTGCGTGGTTCGGCCCGAACAGAGCCCTGACCCGCCGTCGCCCTCGAGGGCGGCTATGGCGGGACAAGCCAACGGGAGGGGGCTTCCCACGGCGGGAAGACCGCTTACGCTGTGCGCGGCTCTGACAGAGAGACCGCCCGCCCCTGGCCGAGCCGCGACTTCGGAGAGAAAGGGACTTAGCCGTGCGTGATTTCTTCCCCAGAATCAGGGCTCTTTTCTGTCTTGCCGGCGTCTGTGGCGGCCTGTGCGGGGCGTTTGCGGCGCCTCCAAGTGGCCGACTGAAGGTCACCCACATTGCCCCTGTTTCCCCTGATACCATCGCGGTCACGATTGCGGCGGGGGCTATCGTCTACGGGGATCAGGTCCCTTACACCAAACAGCCCGGCGATCGTGTGGATCGGGAGGGGCATGCGCGCTGGGTGTTCCGGAAGGACCGGTACTTCGGCTCGTTGGTTGGGGAGGATGAGACGCTGATCTACACGGCTGACCGCTTTGTTGGTGACCGGCTCGACGGGAAGTGGGCTGGCCGGGTTGAGAGCTACCTGATCGCTTCCAGGAACGATCCCAGCTTCAGCCGACCCATTTCTCCCAAAGCAGTGTTTAGGAAGACGAAGCCGACCGATCTGGGGCGCTGTGGTCCCAGGCATCCGTGGCAGTTCGAATGTGCGAGCGAATCGGTTGTGTATCTGAAGCTCCCGACGTCCTTGTCCGCGGGCAAGTCCTACACTGTCCGCTTCAACGGGAAACGGTTGGCCCCCACCGAGTTCGTCTGGGATCAGCGCGTGCTTCGCAGTGAAGCCGTGCATATCTCTCACATTGGTTTTCACCCGCATGATCCTGCGAAGGTGGCGTTCCTCTCCTGCTGGATGGGGAACGGCGGGCCGATGAGTTACGGGGTTGGGATGCCGTTCGCGGTTTTTGACCGTGGCACAGGGCGGGCTGTGCTCAAGGGGAAGACTGTCCTGTCAAAAGGCAAGGACGAGAGGAACGAAGATGCCTACAAGTCGAATTTCAATGGGACGGATGTCTACGAACTCGATTTCAGCAGACTCGATGTGAAAGGCGAGTATGTCGTCGCCGTGAAGGGGGTGGGCTGTTCCTATCCATTCAAAATTCATCCATCCGCCTGGCGTGATGCGTTCGCTGTTTCGGCCCGGGGATTCTACCACCAGAGAAGCGGGATTGAGCTTGGGCCACCCTACACCACGTTCAGGCGCCCCAGACCATTCCACCCCAGAGATGGCCATCGCGTCTTCGCCTCAACCTGCCCGATCATGATGAGTGGGAACGGTATCAACTACACGGGGGCCGACAAGGATAACTTTGCGAATCTCGTCAAGAGCAAGACGGACCAGGCGGTTCCGGGTGCGTGGGGGGGGTACATGGACGCTGGAGATTGGGATCGGCGGATCCAGCACCTTGTTGTCTCGCGGTACCTGTTGGAGTTGGGCGAACTGCATCCGGGTGTCTTTGCGGATCTGTCACTGAATATTCCGGAATCAGGTGACGGCCTGCCGGACATCGTGTCTGAAGCACTCTTCAACCTGGATTGCTACCGGCGCATGCAGACGCCTGACGGGGGGATTCGGGGTGGGATCGAGTCCTCAGCGCATCCCCGGGTTGGCGAGGGCTCATGGCAGGAGTCGCTGGCCGTGATGGCCTACGCCCCCGGTGTCTGGGCCAGCCATTGGTATGCCGGCGTGGCCGCCCGGGCGGCACTGTGGCTGCGGGATGATCACGTGGAGTTGTCCAGGACCTATGAGGACAGCGCACTTCGCGCGATGGATTTCGCGGAGAAGCACCTTCCTCGCCTCCCCAGAGCGGCGGGGAAGAAGGCAAACGAGGTGAGAGACACGCGCAACATGGCTGCAGCCGAGCTTTTCCGGCTGACCGGAGACCCACGCTACAACGGCATTTTTCTGGAGACCACGGCGTTCACGAAGCCCGGGGTGGAGTTAGTCGTGTGGCAGAAGCACGCGCAACGTGACAACGCGTGGGTTTACGTGCGGACATCGCACCCCGAGGCCGACCAGAACGTTCAGTCTCACTGCCGTCAGGCCATTATCGCCGAGGCTGACAACCGGGCTGCCGTCTCCCGCAGGACCGGGTTCCGCTGGATCAAGTACGACTGGCAACCGGTGACCTTCGGCGCACTGGCTGTCCCCGACGGCCTGAGCCTTGTCCGAGCCCATGCTCTGACAGGCAAGCCCAAGTACCTGAAGGCTCTCGTGTTGGGATGTCAGCACGCAGCAGGAGCCAACCCCATCAATATTTGCTACACCACCGGGATTGGCCCAAAGTACCCGTTGCATCCGCTGCACATTGATTCGCGCGTTACCGACCAGTTGCCGCCGCCGGGCCTGACCGTGTTCGGCCCGATTGATGTGGCTCGGGGCAAGGGGCAGTTTGGCCAGAGACTGGCGAACCAAGTACTTTTTCCTGCCTTCGAGAAGTGGCCGACGATCGAGGCGTTTTGGGACATCTTCTGGTATCCGGCGATGTGTGAGTTCACCGTCCAGGGCCCGATGGCGCCGAATGCTTACGTCTGGGGCTATTTGGCGGCTGTGCCGAGGCCACAGACGCCCTGAGGATCAGAGTTCAGTGCTCGACGTACAGAGCTGCGGCCGTTCGTGACCACCATCCAAACGTCGGAGTGTCCCCCGGGAGCCAATGCATGCGCTTTTCCGTCGCCATCACGCTCCTGCTGTGCCTGAGTGCTCGGGCAACGCAGCCTTCGGAGATTCGCGCTATGGCCACCCAACTCGTCCCGAAAGTACGTGTCGGTGATGCCGCCGACTTCTTCGCGGCGTGGGACCTGGAGCGTCCCGGGATGGCGGCCGTGAAGGCCGCGGTGGCGGCCGGGGAGCTCACTCAAGCCGAGGCCGCCCTCAAGGAGTACTTCCTGGAGCGCCGCCAACCCGAGTGGCGTCTCAACCATTGGGAGATGCCGAAGAAGCCAAAGGGGCGGGCCGAGGAACACTCGAGATATCAACAGGGCGAGGAGGTGTTGGCCCACGTCTTTGACGGCCATCAGTTCGGAGAGATGATTGACTGGAATTGCTACCCGAAGAAGAAGCCGGACGGCACGCCTGACACCGAGTTCTCTCCGAGTCCGGTGACCTTCAAGCACGCCACGAACGTACTTGGTCGTCTCTACTGGTATTCGCTCGACGAGAAGTACGCCAAGGAATTCGTAGACGAGGTGACAGACTTTGTCACCAGGTATCCGGCTCCCGAGACGTACAGGTCCTACGGCCCATGCATGTGGAGCCGTCTGAGGGCCGTGAGCCCGCTCTGCGGCACATGGTTCGACTGCTACAACTACTTTCTTCGCTCGAAGCACTTCACGCCTGAGGCCCACGCGATCATGCTGCGCGGGTTCATCGAGAAGGTGCGGTATGCCGTGCGCAACCCGGATCGCGTGAACCGCTACTGGGCGCAGCTCAGAGGAATCTACGCGACGGGATGCTACTTCCCTGAGCTCAAGCAGGCGCAGGGATTCCGCGAACTGGCGGTTGCAGCGATGATGGCCGCCATCAAGGAGGAGTTCTATCCGGACACGTCTGACAAGGAGTTGTGCCCAGGCTATCACGGGATGTATCTCTCCGCGCTGTACGGCTTTGTCGAGAACGCCAGGGTCATGGGCTACGACGCGTCGCCGGAGCTGCAAGCTGCGTTCGAGTCATGCGCAGAATTCTATACGAAGATGGCGACGCCGCTTCACGGTCTTCCGCAGTTCGGCGACACCGGGTCGAAGTCGTCCTTGACGAAGGTCTTCCGGAACAACATCGCGCCGTTCGTGGACTCGTCTGCCGTCCTGTGGTTCGCCTCCAAGGGGGGGAAGGGCGCGCCGCCTGACTTCAGGTCGATCCGTCTGCCCTATGCCGGCTTTTACGTGATGCGTTCCGGGTGGGACGAGAACGCGCGTTATCTCTGCTTTGATGCAGGCCCCCTGGGCAAGGGCCACTTCCACGAGGATGCGAACAACTTCGAGTGCTACGCATACGGTGAGCGGCTCGTCGCGGACATGGGGACGTACTCGTATACGTTTGGCAAGTGGCGACAGTACTTCGTTTCGTCGCTCGCGCACAACGTCGTCCTTGTCGATGGGCTCGGCCAGAATCGTGCCGGCAGCCCGCCTCGACCAGGCCTCAGGACCGCTGACGGTCCCCGAGAGCACGATTGGCACTCCGACGAGGTGTTTGACCTGGCATGGGGCCACTACGACGCGCGCTGGGTCGACTGGCGCGATAGCGGTCACTGGTTCAACCACTATGGCAAAGACAAGGCGGTCGATTTGGCCGCCCATCGCCGCGATATCTGCTTCGTGAAGGACAGCTATTGGATCGTCAGTGACAGATTGACGGCGGAGGGGACACACACGTATTCGCAGCTCTTCCATTTCGAGCCCGGGCGAACGGCCAATGTCGTTTCTCCCGGCCATGCGCGCACCCTCGACCCCGGTCGGGCGAACATCGTGATCATGCAGGCTGACCCCATCGCGGGACAGGTCGTGGTCGGTCAGGAAGATCCGCCACGTGGCTGGTATTCGGCAGGGAAGTTTGAGAGAGCCCCCGCCCCGGAGCTCCGGTTCGAACAGAAGGGCACTGACCGCGTGGCTTTTGATACTGTGCTTCTCCCGCTCGACGTTGGGGAGGATGCCGATGTGACCGCAACGCGTGTTCCAGTCAGGGATGAGGACGGCAATCCCGTCGGGGTCCACGACGTGTGCGCCCTGCGAATCGAGGGACCATTTGGCACTCATTACTACATCAATGATCTGCGTCAGGCCGAGATTGGGCCGGCCAATGGCCGCGTCAAGGTCGCCGGACCGGTCCGCACGGACGCTCGGGCGGCCGTGGTTCGGTTGAGCAGGGAGGGTGCCCTGTTGAAGGCTTCGGCGAGTGGTGCATCAGTCATCGAACTGGACGGTCGCATGATCTGGCAGCAGTAGCGCCGAATGGCGCCAGGATAAGGGGCAATCGGGGCGTGGCAGCCCCTCCCACGTTGACTGCCGCTGCCTCCAGTGTGGGAGGCGGCGCCATCCGGCGACTTCTGACGGGCGGCATCTTCAGGAGCTTGTCTCAGTGTCATTCGACCGTAGGCTTGCAGGCGGGCATTCCCGGCCCTCTGCGGGGAAATTGTGGATCGGCAGTTGTTGCAGAGGGTTGACCGCATACCCAAACGTGAGGCAAGACATGAGAAGATGGATGATGAGCGCTATCATGGTTGGCGTGATAAGCGCGAGTGTCTGTGCAGCCACGGCCGCGGACTTCGCCGACGACTTTTCTACGTGCACTTGGTCGGAGTGGAAAGCCGAGAAAGCGGTCGCCGAGCTCGTGCACAATCCGACGGTGGGCAACAAGGCGCCGGGGGCATTGGGGATCACCGTGGGACCGGGCAATCCGCTCGGCGCAGGCTGCTGTTTTGTGCGGCACTTCAGCATTGAGCCCGGCCGGACGTACACGGCACTGGTGTATGTCAGAGGCAAGGGCCTCGCGCCGGACAGTCGGGTAGCCATCGGCTTCCAGGGCCAGGACGCGAAAAAGCGCTTCCTCGGCACCGGGGTGCAGAAGGCCCTTCTCCAGGGCGAGGCGGTGCCGACCGGAGGCTGGAAGAGAATCGTGCTGAGCTTTATCATTCCCCAAACTGGGAAATGGGAGAAGGCGGCGCTATTGCTTTGTACGCTTGCCGTATCCAACGCCACATCCGGACAGGTCTTTTTCGATGATTTCGAGTTCTTTCAAGCGGAGGAGTAGCCCATGCTGAGGAAACGCTTGCTGGTGGCCCTTCTAGGCGTGCCAACGTGGCTTAACGCCGCGGGAGCGTATCGTGAAGTCCCAACGGCAGACAAGCTGAACGATGGGGATCTGACCTTCGCCGTGACCTTCGATACACGCGGCGTGAACGCGGACTTTGCCAAGGGAGACCCGATCTCCACCACTATGAAGGACGTGGCGCTGGGGCTACGAGGGTGCGTCGGTTTTGACTCACAGCAGGGCTTCAAGCCGGAACCCGGTGAGGATTTGAAGTTCGGAGCGCTTGGGAATGCCTCGCCCCATGAGGGCAGTATGACCATGTGGGTGAACGGGTTGGGTTACACACCTGGGGACGAGATGACCGACGGCCGGAAACGGGGCAACGTTGCGTTGCTCTACATGCTGTTCAAGGACGACTCCCGCCATATCGAGTACCGACTCTATGAGTATGGCGATACGGTCTATTTCGATTGGCGCAGCTCCGAGCCGCCACATGGCTGGGGCAAGTATGGTCGAGTACAGGTCTCCCGGAAGGGCATCAAGAAGAATCAGTGGCACCAGATCGCCGCCACCTGGACCGACAGGAAGCTGGCGATTTACCTGAACGGTGAACTTGGCCGAGAGGCGATGTTGCCGGCGAAAGCCGACAAGACCCGTGACTTGGCCCCGCGTGCGCAGGGCTCCGTCATTGGCCTAAAGAGCCGTTTCTATGAGGACAAACACGCATGGGACGTCGCGGTCGATGACCTGAGGATCTTCTCCCGCGCCCTGTCGCCGTTAGCGATCAGGAACCAGTATGCGAGACTCCTGCTGGATCAGGATTCCGCCGCAGTCCAGGCCTATGACGTGAAACTGAACGGTGTCAACACCGGGCCGGCTGACAGACTCGACAGGCTTGAAGCAGAACTCGATTTTTCGGCCCTGCCACAGGCGGATTCGGCACTGCTGAGTCAGGGGCAGCTGACCATGGACTACTGCTTGACCCGAGAAGGCGCGACCATCGCCGGCGGTCAATGGACGTTCTCCCACGAAACGGAGTGCAGAATCATCAAGGGAGTCGCCCAGCCGGGGACCTATCATTTGGAGACAAGTCTGGGGGAACGCGCCAAGGTGAGTGCCTCAATTGTGCGCCCCGACCTCTCCTTTTCCGGGAACGGCATCGGTGCCGAGGATGTTGTCCCGGATATTTGGCAGGATTTCGCGGTCAACGAGCGGGCTGTCACGCTGTGGAACCGTGTCTACCAATTCGGCGAAGGCCCCCTGCCGACAGCGGTCAGGGCATATGGCCAATCATTGCTGGAGAGGCCGCCGCAACTCATCGTCGAGACCTCCCGGGGCACTGCGGATATCAGCTACCAGGCAGGGGCGACACAACGCCGCAATTGCGCCGTGACCTTTACCGGCACCGGGAAAGCGGCAGACTTCACGCTGGACTATGCAACCACGGTGGCGTTTGACGGCATGATCACGTTTGATTTCACGGTCATGGGAAGTCCGGAGATCCGGTCAATGAAGCTTGAATGGCAACTCAAGCGGGACATCTGCCAGTACTTGATGACCCCGCTTTTTCAGGAAGGTCGAGGTCCGGAGTTCACTTTCCAGTACCCGGCCGGCGGCGGCCGGCTGAACGCCACCCAGCTCTGGCTGGTTTCTGAGGAGAAGGGCGGGTTCGCCTACGCCATGCCGCATGACGCCAATTGGGTCTATGACCCGAAGAAACCGGTGTTTTCTGTCAACAAGGCCACCGGACAGTGCTCGGTCACCATGATCACGAGTGCGGTCAAGTTGCCGGAGAGTACGCCCTATCAGGCGTTCTTTATCACGACGCCGACCCGGCCCCTGCCGGCCCGCAACCGTGTCATCCGTTTCGCCGACAGCAGCCGAAGTGACACGCCGCGCATGGGCATGACCGGCGGTGGCGGCTTGACCGGCGTCTTCACGTTCGAGCCCCATGGTACTGACTTCGCATACCGCATGAAGACCCGGGTCCCGAACACGGTGTCCGCATACGGCGCGGCCAACTCGCTGACCGAAGCGAGCGACATCGCCATGTATTTCAGGAAGTACTGGGATATTCCGGGTGGGAGCATCTACAAAATGTCCTATCAGAAACCCCTGGGTGACGGCAAGTACGAGAAGGAGTACCACCTCACCGTGCCTGCCTGCAACACTTGCTTGATCAATGACTATTACATGCACAATATCAAGCAGCTCCTCGATCACCCCTATGGGGATCGGGTGTGGCAGATCTACTATGATCTCTGCGGGAACAGCCTTTGCGGGAACGACAGTCACGGCTGTGCCTTCAAGGACAAATTTGGTCGTACGATCAAGACGTTCGCATTGCTCAGCAAGCGCAAGCTGGTGGAACGCACGGTGCGCTTCTGCCATTCTCACAATCGGACGGTGATGCTGCACGCCCAGCGTTCTTACGCGCCATTCCTGCATGGCCTGGCAGACTACTTCTACCCAGGCGAACAGCACAACACCTTGCTTAAGCGCAATCCATTCGGCTATACCGATGAGCTCTCGGATGCACTCTACCGCAGTGAGTACAATCGTGACGTGCTGGGCACCGGTGTCATCTTCCTGCCGGCCCTGGGCCAGGCGAGCAGCGACAACTTCAAACCGGCGGCTTTCCCCTACACCGAGGCCATGCTGGCTATGCTCCTTTCTCACGATGTCGAGACGTGTCAGTCCTACGCGGCGGGTGCCCCGATCCAGAAGGTCTGGGACGCCTTGGAGAAGTATGGTGTACAGTCGCCCGAGACTCGTGCTCACCTCTACCACACCCAGCAGGAAATCACGAGTTCCCTGCCCGATGTGCGCGTCACGTGGTACGAATGCCCGGGGAATCAGCGCGTGCTGATTCTCGCCAACAAGGATATTCGACCACGCAGCGCCACGATCGATGTTGGTAAGATCGCGTCCGGAGATTTTCCCGCCCGTGAGGAGTACGTCGGCGATGATATCAACGTCGTTGCCGGCAAGTTCGACATCAGAGTGCCGTCGCGGTCTTTCCGCATTGTGGCCTTCCCGCCGAAAGGGTTCTATCCTGTGGAGGACGGAATGGACACCGTCTGGGGATCGTGGAAGAGGCCCGAGTGCAAGAGTGATTTCGTGTGTGACCAGCAGGTTGGGCGGAGCAGTCCCGGCAGCCTGAAGGTGCAGGCACAAGGCGGTGGTTGCTTCCTGAAGAGCTTCCCCGTTCAACCCGGCCGGACATACCGCGCTACCGTGTACGCGAAGCGGGACGTGGGCGGTTTGGTCAAGATTGCGTTTCAGGGAAAGAACGACGCCAACAAGTTCCTCGTGCCGCCGCAGACCGCCAGCGCGGAGGTCGGGACGCAATGGCAAGAGCTTGCACTTCGCTTCACAGTACCGAACACTGGGCCCTGGGCGAAATGTCGCCTGCTGCTTGTTACCCTGAGCGGAGCTGAAGGAGCCATGTGGTTCGACGATTTTGCCATGGTGGAGGAGTGATTTCCGTTATCTCGATGTAGTGTTTGGCAGCCGCCATTCTATTTTTTGGGAGCGCTCTGTCATGCCAGCATCACGTCCGTTGATCTTCCCACTCCCGCTCCACCTTGAGCTGGTGGACGAGACGTTTCATCTGTCCGAACGCGTGCCGGTTGTCATTCGCCCTGACGCAAGTTCCGCAGAGCTTCAGGCAGCTCGTATGGTGGTGGCGGACCTCACGGACAGATATCAGATCGCTTTGCCTCTTTTGCACGAATTGGAGCACGATGCCGGTTCTCCGGCGATCGTGATGGGCATGTTGGGCGATTCTGCTGTTCGTCGCCAGGCAGGTTACCTGGACTTGCTCGCCGATCGGAGCTGGCAGCGAGCCGAGGGCTACGCGTTGTCCATTGATGCCGGAGGCGTCCTGATTGCCGGGTTCGATGAAGAAGGTCTCCGGTACGGTACTCAGTCTCTGCGTCAGATCCTCCACCAGCGTGCGTACGTTCCGGAACTCCCCGGCGTCCTCGTCTGTGATGCTCCCCGGATGCCGGTGCGCGGACTTCGCATGTACCTTCCTGGGCGGGCCGATCTCGTCTTTTTCAGGCGCTTCCTCCGTGATTTTGCGTCTTACTTCAAGTACAACACGCTGATCCTGGAGATGAACGCTGCAATGCGGCTTGACCGGCATCCCGAGCTGAATGCCGGCTGGATTGAGTTCGGCCGTTCAATGAACACCACCCGTCGTTCGCGTCCGGCTGGTCCTGGCGGCCAGTTCCAGGACTCCACCCACCATGATACCGGCAACTTTGGTGTCCTCGAGAAAGATGAGGTCGCCGATCTTGTCGCCTATGCACGTTCGCTGGGGATTGATGTGATCCCTGAAATTCCCACGCTCACCCACGCGTACTACTTGTTGAGTCGGCACCGTGAGCTAGCCGAAATCCAGGCCGCGGAATGGCCTGATACCTATTGCCCCCTCATCGACGAGGTGTACGACCTGGTCTTCGATGTCCTGGAGGAGTACATCGAGGTGCTTGAGCCGCGCATCGTGCACATTGGGCATGACGAGTGGCGTATGCCGATGCACGTCTGCGAGAACTGTCGAGGCAACGACTACCGTGAGTTGTTCGTGCAGGACGTGGTCCGTGTCCATGACTTCCTGACTGAACATGGTGTTCGCACCGCCATGTGGGGGGATCACCTGCTCGAGAGCGTTCGGGAGAACGGCGAGGCCGGGCGCCCGACGAAGACTGCGGACGGCTATGATTTCGTCAAACCGGGAGCTTTGACGCCCAAGCAGGTTCAGGAGGAGATTCCTAAGGACATCCTGATCCTGAACTGGTTCTGGAATGGGGACACGCGGGATGCCCCGGCAGAGAACGAACGGTTGCTCTCGGAATGGGGGTTCGAGCAGGTATACGGCAATTTCACCCCCGCAATGACGCATCAGGATTTCCTGACGCGTTCGCAGACGCCGGGGATCCTGGGGGGCGCGCCTTCGTCCTGGGCGGCCTCGAGTGAAGAGAACATCGGCAAGGACCTGATGAGCACGTTTGTCGGCTGTGCTGGCCTGGTCTGGTCGGAGCAGTGGCTTCCTGAGGAGGATCTCGCTACGGCCATCCAGGGGATGATGCCGGACATCCGCAGGAATCTTCGAGGCGTTCCTGCGGCATCGGAGTTTGGGGTTGAGCCGGAAGCTGTGGATGTCCCGCTGTCCCTGTGTGAGGGGCTACCGCTGTCTGTTGCCGCTGCCGCCGGCGAGGCCTTCGAGGCTGCTGCGAGTGTGCCTTGCCCGTCGGTTCTCCTGGGGCGCGATGTCAGTTTCATCCGTTTCAGTCATGCGTCGTTCCTACCTGCCCGGAATGAGATGTCCTACTTCAGCATCTTCAACTTTGCGGATACCGCACCTTTGCTGGGCTGGTACGAGATCGAGTACGAGGACCGGTATGTCATTACTGTCCCCATCCGCTACGGAGTGAATATCCTCAGCCTTCGATTACCTGATGAGGGTGCAGATGGCTTGTGCTACGATGGTGACTCGGAACCGGTGCCGGGGCAGGGCGATGGTGTTCGGCAGACGTGGTTTGAGTGGCAGAACCCCAGGCTCGGCAAGGTCATTCGTGAGGTCCGTCTGAAGGCCACGTGTGGGTTCTTTGACACAAGTGGGCGAGGCATTCCCCCGAACGGCGTCATTCTCCTGGGCCTGGAGATCGTGCCGCATGTTCCTGTTCCCGAGACTCCCCTGGGGTATGAGGATGATGATGTGTACCAACTCTGACCGCTACCAGGCGGCTCCGAATTTCCTCGGGTTGCCGGACTCGATCGCTTCACGTGCAACCGCCGGGGCCTGGATCCTGCCGATCCCGTACGAAGGCACGACGTCATACGGCGCGGGCACGCGGGATGGGCCAGCTGCCATTCTCGCCGCATCTCGGCAGGTCGAGTGGTTTGACCACCGAGTGGGATGTGAGCCGGTGGTCGACTTCGGGGTTCACACGCTCAACCCGTTGGCTCTCTCCCACGATTCTCCCGAGGCGACGGTGACTATGATAGAGGATGCCGTGGCAGCCATTCTCACGGGAACGCCTGCCCCGAGAACCCTCGCCGTTCTAGGCGGTGAACACACGGTTTCAGTTGGTGTGGCGCGCGGTCTCGCCCGTGGCGGGATCAGTGATTTCGTTGTGGTTCAGATCGATGCCCACGCAGACCTCCGTGCAGCCTACGAAGGAACGCCTTACAGCCACGCCTGCGCGGCTCGACGGATCGTTGAGTTGGCTCCGATCTTCCAGGTTGGCATCCGGAACATCTCGGCCGAAGGCCATCGCTTCCGTCGCGGCTGTGATCGCCTCACGACCGTCTTTGCCGAACGGGCGCTGACCGACCGCACTTACCTGGACGAACTCGGTGCGTTTGTCCGTGACAAGCACGTCTACTTGACGATTGATCTTGACGGTCTGGACCCATCCATCATGCCCGCGGTCGGTACGCCAGAGCCCGGTGGACTGCTCTGGATGGATGTCCTGGCCATTGTCGACACGGTAGCTCGAGAGGCGGCGCATGTGCCTGCGCTCGATGTAGTGGAACTGGCTCCCATCCCGGGGCTGCGGGCGCCGGATTTCCTGGCGGCAAAGCTTGTCTATAGCATTGTTTCGCGGGTGTTGGGGAAGGGCGAAGACTCTTGAGCAGAGGGGGTCGGTGCCCGTGCCGCGCGGCCGACCGCCGACCCACTGTCGCAGCCTTTTTGAGTAACAAGTGGGCTACAATCTGAAGGCATTGACTATGGAAACAGGACTCCGAATACACCAGCCCGAGAAGTGTTTCGAGGGATATACGCTTTATGCTCCTTCGGTGCCGAAATTCGCGCCCAGTGACGAGCCTGAAGGGGTGATCTGCCTCGTTGACATGTGTGGGCAGCTTGTCCACCGCTGGCCGGTACACAACGCACTTCAGTCGTTCTGCCGCCTCCTGCCCAACGGGAATCTCCTCTACCCGACCAACGATCGCTCGGACTTGGCCAGTGCGGGAATCCGTGAGGTGGATCCGAAGGGCAACGTCGTTTGGTTCTACCCATGTCGCGTTGACCATGATTTTCAGATTCTGGCGAACGGCAACCTACTCATCCATGCCATCACCGAACGGGCTTGGCCCGGCTTGGCTCCCGGTATGACGAGACACTCCTATATGGTCGAGATCACCCGTGACCAGGAACTCGTGTGGGAATGGCGTGGTGAGGAGCATCTGGAGGACCTTCGACGCCTGCTGCCGGAATCGTCCTGGCACCACGTGATGGAACGGGCTCACGGGAAGTTCGCCTTCGATTGGGCGCACAACAACACGCTCCAGATCATCCCGCCAAACCAGACTTACGAGAAGGAACTCGAGGCTGGAGGGGCAGTCCGGTTCAAGCCCGGGAACATCGTCTTTTCGTACCGCAGCAATGATGTCATCGGTGTCATTGATCGTGAGTCCGGAGCGATCGTGTGGGCCTGGGGACCTGGGGTGATCGACGGCCAGCACAAACCCCACATGCTGCCCAACGGGCGAATCCTGATCTACGACAATGGGACGCTGCGCGGCCATTCGCGGGTCATCGAGGTTGACCCGCTGACAGAGACAATCGAGTGGGAATACGCGGCAGACCCGAAGGCGTCGTTCTTCAGTCCTTACATCTCAGGGGCACAGCGTCTTCCCAACGGCAATACCTTGATCTGCGAAGGCAGCAAGTCTCGCCTGTTCGAGGTCACGCTGGATGGAGAGATCGTGTGGGATTTTGTGAACCCACACGTCACCCCGGATTGTCGAGGGGCTGTCTACCGCTGTTTGCGTTACTCTCCGGACGAGGTGACGGGCCTGCTGGCCAGAATTGGGTGAGGCGCAGTTGTGCCGACGAGTGGGGGCTCCGCTGACGGTCTTCCGTTTTGGCTCCCCCTCCCGTTGGTCAGGGCTCTGCCGGACGGCGGGGCTTTCCGAAGCGAGCCGCGCACAACGTAAGCGGTCTTCCTCCCGGCCGACCCGGGCACCCATGCTCAGCCGAGGTATTTCGGGATAGGCAGAACGCCGTTCAGCAGCGCGTCTTCCGTTCCCTTCAGGAAGTCATGCAGGCGGGCCTTGAGGTCCGCTTCCAGGGCGGCGCTCTCGGGGCTTCCCGCCAGGTTCTCGCGCTCCAAAGGGTCGTTGACCAAATCGTGAAGCTCCGCCATGGGGCGTCGGGAACGGTGTAGCTTCGGCACAGACGCGAGAGTGTCCATCTCGACGTCCGAAGGAATCTCAATGGGCCGGAGTTGACCGAAGTTGAAGATGTACTTGTGCGTACGTGTTCGGATGCAGCGCATGGGATCGTAGTGGCAGTGGTGCGTCTTCTCTGCGAACACAGCGTCGTGGGAGGGCCAGGGCTTGCCTTCCAGGAGGGGCTGGAAACTGCGGCCCTGGACAGACGGAGGAGGGGGGGGCGAGACGGAGGGACGGACGGAAAGAAGAGGGCGACGCAAGGTTGAATCGTGGGTCGCGCAGCGTAACGTGGTGTGACCGCGTCATTCAGGTGGTGTCACGGACTCAGCCAGCGGAGGTCCCTGCTACGATGCTTCAGGAAACCGATCCACGGGCTTCGAGGGGGAGCTGTCGTCTGCGGAGTGGGACTGTGACGCAGCTGGTTTGCCTGGCCATGGCGGTGTGTTCATGTGCCCTGTCTGTCGATCTGGCCCATCGTGTCCTGTTTCTGGCGACCTTCGATGGTGGGCTCGCCGCGGATGTGGCACGGGGGGGCGGTGCACCTGCTGTTGCCGGGAAGACCTCGCCCGTTCCAGGTGTGATGGGGAAGGGCATCCGGATGGATGAAGCGGTTGCGTTTGCCACGGCGGGCAACCTCGTTCCGAACTCTGGGACGATCTCCTTCTTCGTTCGGCCGGCGGCCCCGCTCATTGACCCGAAGAAGAACTACCCGATGTTGCGCTGTGCGCAGGGAAGGGTGCCGCGGAAGCTCCTGAACGCGCTCCAGATCTACTGCGGATTCACCCGTTCGACCAGTCGGTGGGATGTGCGCTTCCTCCTGACCGACGACAGCAGGATATCGACAGATATCAGTGTCATTGTGTTTCCCGATGCGGCCAAGGTGTGGCGAGAGGATTCGTCTGTCTGGAAGCAGGTGACTGTTTCGTGGAACGTCGCCGAGATGCTGATTGCCGTTGATGGCAAGGTCAGACACCGCGGTCGGGTCTCGGCCGGGAAGCCTGTCAAAGTGCCCCGTGTGCTTGCAGAGACGTTCTCTCTTGAGTCCGGCTTCTGCTTCGATCAACTCGTCGTCCTCGACTCAGCTCTGAACGAGGAGCAGATCCTCTCGCTACACAAAAGGAAAGGACACGTCAACATGGAACGAGCTCCTCTCACCGCCCCCTTGTTCCCCGTTCCACCGCGTACGAAGCCGCCTCGTCTTGACGGCCGGGTCGACGATGTCGAGTGGGGCGTTGCGTGCAGCGTCGAGGGATTCCTGGGACTCACGAGTAAGGTGTACAGTCACCGTCAGGGCCGAGTCTGGCTGGCCTATGATGCGACGCGTATCTACTTTGCCTATCGTTCCCACTTCCCACCAGGGACGCAGGAAGGGGGAGCCTGGGACGAAAAGGCGTTGCGCTGCTTTGCCAAGGATCGTGACGGGAAGGTGTTTCTTGACGACTCACTCGAGCTTTACTTTGCGCCTGAGGATCCGAGCAGGTACATCCAATTCATCGGCAACTGCGAGGGGGCAGTCAATGACAGGCGCTATGGCGACATCAGCTGGAACGGTGACTGGACCTACCAGTGTTACGTGGATGATGAGGCGGGCCTCTGGGAGGCCGAGGGAGCAGTCACGTTTGCTTCGCTCGGCGTGCCCTCTCCTCAACCGGGAGACGTGTGGCATTTCAATGCGGCTCGAAACTGGAAAGGCATGGAAGACTTGTTGACGTCGCTGACGGGTGAGTACCGGAAGCTGATGGCCCGGATCGTGTTCACGGATGGGGCCTGCGTTGTTCAGGAGCGGAGTTGGGGGCAGCCGACCGCCGGTCTCCCCGCCTCTCGCGTGAGCGTTAGCCCCAGGGACGGTGGGACCATGAAGATCAGGGAGGAATGGGGGGTGACGCGAGCGACAGGAGAGGCCGTTTCGGACACAGCCGGTCATGCCGTCTGGGCTGCGGGGGGAGACGCAACGGAGCTGCCCAAGCCCACCATCCGTGTGCCCGAAGAGGGAGCCTATGTGGCTTACCTGTCCTTGCGGGATGATGCGTCCGGCATGCTGATGTATGAGCGAGACGTGCCGTTTTGCGTGTCCAAACCGGTAAGCCTGGAGCCGTATTACGTGTTGAAGACGTCAACCCTCGGGGTGTTGACTGACTTGACCGGCCTACCGTTGAACCCACTGAAGGATGGTCTCAAGCTCGACTACGTCGTGACCGGTTCGGATGGCGGGGTGTTGGCGCGCAGGACTGTCGAGGGCATCGAGAAGGTGCGATTCGGGGTGGAGTTTGATGCATCCACACCTGTCTTGGCCGGTATGCCCGTGAGCATCGCTTGTTGTTTCACGGCGAGCGACGGGACCACTTTTGAGGCCTCGGTCGACTACCGCGTACCTCCCGTTCCCGAGTGGTCTGGTGCCTATGATCCACCCGAGGATTTCGTGCCATGGCCGTGGTCGCCGGTTCAGGTGGACGCGGACCGTGGCGTCGTTCGTTGCGGGCAGCGGGTGTACCAATTCGGGAGCAGTCCTTTGCCTGTTTCTGTTCGGGTTGGCGAGCGGGAACTCCTGGCTGGACCAGTGGCTCTGACGTTGCGTGTGGCGGAACAGGCCGTGCGGTGGGACGACGACTCGATCACGGTGGCCAAATCCACGCCGGCTTCTGTGTCTCTGAGCAAATCGGGCACCGGCGCGGGTGTGGGTGTTGTTGTGAGCAGCACGGTTGAGTATGATGGGTATGTCGAGTGTCGGGTCACGTTGACGCCACACGAGCCTGTGAGCGTTTCGGAACTGACGATCGGGATACCGCTGCGGGGTGAGTGTGTTGAGTTTTTCCACGTCAACGGCAAGTGGGGAGACAAGCTGTTCGGAGCGGTCACGGAGCGTGATGCGTTTCCCGTCCTCAAAGACGAGCGTCACTACTACTGGCTGGGCGACGACAGGACCGGCCTCTGCTGGTTGGCCGAGGACTTCTCGGACTGGCGGCCCGGCGCGGGGCGTCGCCGGATTGGTTTCGAGCAGGATGGTGATGCCTGGCTCGCCGTTCTCCGGCCCCTGGGTGAAGAGCGTCGCCTTGAAGGTCCTCTTGTGTTCACGTTCGCTTTCCAGGCAACCCCGACTCGTCCTCCTGCGGAGCGACGAATGCGTGGACTACTCGCCTACAACATGCCTCCTGAACGATTTCGTTTCCCGGCGTCGAAGATTGGCGACACCGTGTTCGAGATGAGCCTCAAAGGCAAGATGAACTACCCGCCGTGGCCGGCCGAGGCCGACATGATTCGTACGTGGATCGCCGGGCACAAGGCCAAAGGGATGCGGTTCACCAGCTACCAGTACATCGATGCGGGGACCGAGACCGAAGCCTACACCCGGTATTGGGGGGACTGGGTGACGACCGTTCCTGCCGAGACGATGCAATGGCGCACCCGGACGGCCAAGTGCTGTCTCGCCACGTCCTGGTCCGACTACTACTGTTCTGTGCTGGACACGATGATGCAGGAGTTTGATGCGGACGGCGTGTACCTGGATGGCGTCATGGCGAGGAGCTGTTCCCGAGGAGTAGCCCACGGGCACCAGGGGATGGCAGACTGGCCGCTCTCGGCCGCTCGGGCTCACTTCAAGAAGCTGCTTTACGTGGCACGGAAGAACAAAGGCGAGAAATCGGTGCTGTTCGGGCACGTCTCGCTCGGAACGGTTGCGCCGATTGTTGGGTTGCTCGATCTTCATTTGAAGGGCGAGAATTACGGGTCTCCGTTGGATTACGATGCCCTGACTCCCGACGTCATGCGGGCCGAATTTGGCCGACAGTGGGGACCGCAGTCGATCATTCTCCCGCAACTGACGAAGAAGCAGGCCATCCCTGCGGGACGCTTCCTCGGACTGATCGCTCTGCACGATGTGGACTGCGCACCCAGTTGGTTGCCGCCCAAAGAGCGTCAGAAGATGCTGCTGCCGATGTGGTCGATCTTCGAGGACTTCCGGATTGACCAAGCGACGTTCCATCCCTACTGGGAACAGAGCTTATTCCGTGAAGCCGGGGGTAACCCGATCAGTTTCTATGCTCATGCCGAGCGCGGGGACTATCTGGTCGTGGTGGCGAACCAGACCGCTGGTGCTGTGCGGCTTGCGATCGCCGCAGGTGAAGGCGTCGACTCGGTGGGCGGGCTGGCCCGAACTGAGCGGTTGCTCAGCGGGAGGAAGGCCGCATGGCATGAGGGGCAGCTTGCGCTCGACCTTGATCCCTGGGAGTATGACCTCATCCGAATCGGGTCGGCAGAGGGCGAGGGGCGTTGATGTCCGCGACTACTCCCAAGCAACGCATGCTGAACGCGTACCGCGGAGTGTCCAACGATCGCCCCGCGGTTGCGCCGGAGCTCTGGTACTACTATCCGGCGAAGCTCCTCGGGCTCGACATGATTGCGTTTGCCCGGGAGATCCCGTTCCACCAGGCCCTCAAGCACGCGTTTGAGTATGTTGGGTGCGAAGGGTGGGGTGTCGCATTCGCTGCTCCTCAGAACCCGGGCATCTCCCAGACAAGCACCGAGACCTGGGTCGACGACGACACGCTTGAGACGCGCACGGTGGCTCGGACACCAAAGGGCGACCTCTTCTCGGCTTCGCAGGTCAGCCGCGACGAGCCGAGCTGGGTTATCGAGCGGCCTGTCAAGGATGTCGTGCGAGATCTGGGGGCCTGGGAAGAGATGGTGTTTGGCGGGGAGCCGGAAGCCATGGATGTCAGCGGCCTGGTCGACGCCTGGGAAGAGGTCGGTGAGAGCTACCTTCTTGAGGCCTGGCTTGGCGTCCCTTTTTTTGATATCTATGCCGGCGCGCGGGACGGCGGATTCGAAGCCGGTGTACTTGATTTTCTCGATCCCGATCTCGAGCCTGTCCTGCTGGAACTGCAGGAGCGTTACATCGATCGCGTTGTCCGCCTGGCTCGGGTGATTTGTGAGCGGACCCCGATGGAGAGTCTGTGCGTCGGCTGTTCATGGAGCTGCAACAGTTTGATAGGTCCTGAGATGTGGCGTCGTTGGGACAGGCCGGTCATTCGGGCTGTGTGTGAGGAAGTCCATCGACACGGGCGTTTGCTTCACGTGCATTTCCATGGGCGTTGCATGGAGACGGTTGCGGACTTCGCAGAGCTGGGCATTGACTGTGTGTGTCCGTTCGAACGCCCTCCTGGTGGTGATGTGACGGGGCTTGCGGGGCTCAAACAGGTTGCGCGTCTGCTTGAGGGTCGGACCACCATGAACGGCAACGTGCACACGGTTGAGACGTTGATTCGGGGAACACCCGGCGACGCTCGTCGCGAGGTCCGCGAGATTGTCGAGGCGTTTGCCGGCAATCCGCGACTTATCGTCGGTACGGGTGATCAGGTCGGGCGTGAAACGCCGGAGGAAAACCTGCTGGCGATGGTGGATGAAGTTCGCTCGTGCTCTCTGGCTGGAGGAAGGTGACAATGGACGGTATGCAGCTCTTCTGGGGTGACACCCACTGCCAGTATCCCCCGCACATAGCCCCTGAGGCGACGTGGCGGGACTATGTCGACCACAGTCTGACGGCCGCAGCCCCTTACCTGGACTTTATGCCTGTGATCTTCTATCCGGCACTGCACCTGGTCTCACGACCTGGGATGCCGAGCCTGGAGAGCCGCGGCCCGCGTGATGAGTTTGGGCCCTACTGGGAGGCTATCTCGGAGCTGACCAAGCGTCACCATCGCCCTGGGGAGTTCGTCACGTTTCCCGGCTATGAGTGGACCGGTGACCGGACCAGATGGGGTGACCACAACGTGGTCTATCTCCACGACGATCAGCCGTTGGACCTCAGCCTGCACATCGACGAGCTCTACGCCAATCTCAGGGCGCGCGACGGCATCGCGATTCCCCACCACACAGCCTACGCCCCCGAACATCGCAGCAAGGATTGGGCGCACTACGACGAACTCATTTCGCCGTTCGCAGAGATCTTCTCCGGCCACGGTTGTTCGGAGAGTGACGACTCCTGTTTGCCGATGGGTCGGAACAGCATCATGGGGCCACGAGTGACCGGGAACACCGTTCAGGACGGGTTGGCGCAGGGCTGTCGCGTGGGCATCATTGCCTCTCAGGACGGTGTCCCTTTTGCCGGTCGCCATGGAGCAGGGCTGATGGCATGCTACGCACGGGAGCTGACGCGTGAGTCGCTCTGGGAGGCCTTCCACTCGCGCCGTGTCTATGGCGTGACCGGTGACAGGATAGAGCTTGGTTTCAGCATCAATGACCATATGATGGGGGACGTGTTCACGGCACGTGGTCCGTTGTCGATCCGAGCTCGAGCGGTGGGCACGCAGGCCATTGACCGCATCGAGCTGATCCGGGACAACCGGGTCGTGGCGACGCACTGTCACCAGGGCACGTGGGCGGTTCCCACTCAGGACATGGTGCGTGTGAAGCTGCAGGTCGAGCATGGCTGGGGTCTCGGCGCATCACCTGAGCAGAGCGTGGTCGCGAAAGAGTGGAACGCCCGGATTTCGGCAAGCGGCTGCCGGATTGAGTCAGTGGAGGGGCGCTTTTCGCGGCTTGGGCAGGAGATCATGGAGTGGGACGAGACGTCTTGCATATACCGACTGATCACGCATGGCCGGGCCTGCGCGCAGTCGATTGTTCTGGAGTTAGAGGGAAGCCCGGACGCGACGGTGACCCTCGACTGTGGTCCGCACTCGGGGACGTTTTCCCTGCGGGAGTTGCTGGCCGGTTCGCGCGTGCTCTTCGACCCCGACGGAACGGAACGCTGTTTGCGGGACGTGTACGGCGTTGACCCGCGGGAATACGACACGGTGACAGACAAGCTCTACGGGTGTTCCTACAAGGTGAAGATTCACCAGGCCGTGCCGGAGAGTGGCTACACGGCCGAGCTCGAGTTTGGGGATGATCCACCTAAAGGCGGGCGGAGTTTTTACTACGTGCGGGTGAGCCAGCTGAACGGGCAGTACGCGTGGTCATCACCAATCTGGGTGGATGCCTGATCGTGTAGTTCAGTTGCCCAGAATATCCCGGACCATGGCGACGTTCTCTTCGACCATGTTGTCGTTGTCGCCGCGGTGCATGCCGACGTTGACGATATCATTGGGTTTGATGCTGTCGAAGGCGTACTCAAAGGCCATGCGCGCGTCGATGCGTCCGGCTCCCATGATCTTGTAGCCGATGCAGGGCCTGGGTGTGTTGCGGATCCACTCGGTTGCGGGGGGCATGTCACGCAGTTTGAACTTGAGACCCTCGCCACTGTGGAGACTTCCGCAGCGGAAGAAGGCATGGGCATGGAAGTCGGCGACATGTTGTTCGTGGACCCACTGATGAGGCTCCGGGCCGTGTCCGGCGACCCCGGCGGGGAGTCCGTGTGAGCGGATCCGTTCCATGCAGGTGACGAGTTTGGCCGCATCGTTCGCTTCCCATTGAAGCTCAGTTTCCCGTCCGTGCAGGTAGATTGCGGCAGCTCCGACGTCTGCGGCTTCGTCGATCGCGTCTGTCATTGAGCCGAGGTAGCGGTCATTGACTTGGGCGATCCATTGGAGTCCGCCGCAATCGGTGAGGAAGCGTCGGACGACATCGAGCATGTCCGGGCTGTTGTTGGTGACAAAGGTGTTGATCCCGGCGTCTCGGGCACGTTCGAGGGTCTCGATGATGCGATCCGGCGTGTAGTAATCGATCATCTCCTGGTTGCGTTCGGGCGTCTGATGGCTGAAGCCCCCGAACGGGTTTCCCCCGATCAGGAGACGGGTAACGCGGAGTCCGCAGAAATCGACGGTTGGCAGCAGCATGTTGACGTCTTCTTTCCTGTGAGGAGTGATGCGTGCATACAGTGCCGCGTGTGTCGGCGAACGCAATGGCTGTTCCCTCGCGACCTCACGTCGGCAGCATCGTTGAATCGGCCTCCGGCGGCGCTATCGTTAACCGTTGCCACTTATGTATCATAGCCACGATGCGGCTGCCCCCCAAAAACCGTGAGGGACCACGATGCTCTCCACGAAGAAACTCCCGCTCAGTCTGGCTGTCAGCGTGCCGTTCCTGGTTCTCACCACGTTGGCCGTCTTCCTGGCCGGCTATCTCTCTTTCCGCAATGGGCGGGCCGCGGTGGAGGATATGGAAGCACGACTTTGTGGGCAGATAGCCGGGCGCATCCAGGACCGCCTGCGGTCGTTTCTCAGGGTGCCCAGCGCGATTAGCGGGATCGATGCTCACGCCGTTGGTCAAGGAACGCTCCGAGCTGACGACGTTCAAGGTCTGCTCGATCTCTTCGGGAAGCAGCTGCAGACGTTTGAGTCGGTTTCCAGCATTTACTTCGGCAACACGCGGGGCGGTCTGGTTGACAGGGGGCGCGAACCGTCCGACGGTTCGCACTATGTGATGGTTACCGAAGGGCTGCGGAAGGGCACGCTAACTAAGCATGTTCTCGATAGCGAGGGTAACCGCACCACGTTGCAGGCGACGGTACCTGACTTCGATGCCACTTCCCGACCGTGGTACACCCGCGCAGTCGCGCAAAGGGGCGTTACCTGGAGTCCCGTCTACGTGTTGTCCACGGGCCAGGACATGGCAATCGCCGCCAGCCATCCCGTTCACGATCCGCAGGGCGTGCTTCTTGGCGTGGTCTCTGTCGATGTCTTTCTGTCACATATCTGCCGGTTTCTGGCCGACCTGGGCGTTGGCACGGGGGCAGAGTGCTTCATTGCTGAACGGTCGGGATTGCTGGTTGCTTCGTCGGCCGATGAGAAGCCGTTTGTGCAGGTGGGCGACGCCGGCAAACCGGGGCGTCTATCCGGCAATGGGAGCCGTTCTCCCATCATCTGCGCCGCGTTTGCGGCGTTAGCCGAGGGGGCTTCCCCGCCCTTCGGCACGGCGCCCGAGGCGCAGAGGTCGTCTTTTGAGGTCGACGGGGAACGCTATCTTCTGGATCTTGCCCCGCTGAGGAGCGCCCAAGGCCTTGACTGGCTTGTGGGAGTGGTGGTGCCCGAGAGTGAATACATGTCGCGCATCCGGGCCGGCAACCGGCAGACACGTCTCCTGATCGTCGCCACGTTGTTCCTGGCAATCGTGGTTGGCTTGGTGGCAGAGCTGCGGATTACTCGCCCAATCGGGCGCCTTCACGCGGCGACACACAGTCTGTCCGAAGGTGAGTCGCCGGAGGCCTTGGGCGACGACAGCTCGATCAGGGAGATCAGTGGGCTCACCCGGGCATTCGACGGCATGAGCAAGCGGTTGAGGCAGACCCTTTATGACCTCAGGAACGAGATTTCCGAGCGCACGCACGCCGAGGAAGCACTGCGCGACAGCGAACAGCGGTACCGCACGCTTTACGACAGCTCAGAAGAGGCCATCATGATTCTTGCTCCTCCTTCCTGGCAGTTCACGGCGGGCAATCCTGCAACCGTCGCTCTGTTCCGGACGGGTACGGAAGGGCTTTTCGTATCTGCCCCCCCCTGGGAGTGGTCTCCCGAGTACCAGCCCGATGGTCGAGGCTCAGAAGAGAAGGCCCGTGAGATGATTGAGGCCGCGCTTCGCGAGGGTAGCCGTTGGTTCGAGTGGCAACATCGGCGCCACGATGGCGAGGAGTTCCCCGCGGCGGTCCGACTGACGCGAATGTCCTTGGGGGAATCTGTCTTCCTCCAGGCGACGGTTCGCGACATTTCCGGTCGAAAGGCAGCGGAGGAGAGACAACGTCAGCTGGAGGGCCAGTTGCGCCAGGCCCAGAAGCTGGAGGCCATTGGTACGCTGGCAGGCGGCGTTGCCCATGAGATCAACAACCCGATCAACGGTATCATGAACTACGCCCAGCTGATTATTGACAGGCTCGGTAACGGGAACGAGGCGATTGCCGGATTCGCCGGTGAGATCATCCACGAGACGGACCGCGTCGCCACGCTCGTCCGCAACCTTCTTCAGTTTGCCCGGAACGAGCAGCAGCCGCAGAGCCTGACGCGCATCGCGGATGTCGTGGATGCGACACTGTCGCTGACCCGAACCATCGTGGCTCGCAACCGGGTCACGCTCGAAGTGGACGTTCCGGATGACTTGCCGCACATCGTCTGCCAAGGCCAGCAGATCGAGCAGGTATTGGTGAACCTGCTGACGAACGCTCACGCGGCGCTCAGCGAGGAACCCCCTGGACGCGATGAACCTAAGACCATCCGCATCTCAGCCAGGGGTTTCGAGGAAGGTGACAAGAGTTGGCTCCGACTCACGGTCGAGGACAACGGACCAGGCATTCCTGAGGAGGTCAAGGCGCGCATTTTCGACCCGTTCTTCACGACAAAGCGGCCGGAGAAGGGCACTGGTCTCGGGCTCTCCATCAGCCACACCATTGTCACAGACCACTGCGGCAGGCTGTCGGTGGAGAGTGAACCGGGGCAAGGTAGCCGTTTCCATGTCGACCTGCCTGTCGACGGTAGGGATCAGTAGCAGCACAGGGAGTCGGTCAGGCATGACACTGCGTTCGGGGCACCTATTGATGCTTGTTGGCGGGTTGATCGCGTGTTCCGCAACGGCTGGGGAAGCCGACATGACTCCTCATCCCCCTTCTGCGACGTTTGATGCCTACCCCATTGTCGAGCAACCATTGCCGGGATACGACCCCATTCGGCTCGAGGGGAGCTCTGTCCATTTCCGGAACTGTGTGCTCGGGATGGGCGACGATGGGCTGCTCGGACAGGTGACCCACGAACAGACGGCTCTGTTGGCAAGGGGCATGACTCTCACCGGCGAGATCGCCGGAAAGCCGCTGAGCTTCGCAGGAGCGAAGCGTGAGGTGGTCAGTCAGACCCCGACCGAAATTGCGCTGCGTACGACGTTCATGCATGCGGACGTAGCTTGTTCTGTGACTACCATGGTTGAGTACGACGGTCTCGTGCGGTTTGTGCTTGAGTTCGACTCGCCGATTCCCGTCCCGTTCAGTGATCTTGCCGTTCACATCCCCGTCGATGCAAAACAGGTGGACTACTTCTACGACTTCAATTCCTACCCGATGCCCAAGACGAATGGGGTCATCTGGAACAGTCAGAAGAGCCGCATTGCCGGCGTGTCGATCGGCCGTTTCATGAACATGTTCGCGCCCTACGTCTGGCTCGGCAACTACCACCGCGGGCTGTCCTGGTTTGCCGAAAGTGATGTTGGGTGGCATGACAAGCCCGGGAAGCCGATCTGGACGATCACGAAACGGAAAGGGGTCGCGGAACTCAAGGTGGACGTGATCATGGGGCAGGTCGAACAGCAGCGTTTCGTGTTGGACTTTGGCGTCATGGTGGCTCCCATCCGGCGCTTCCCTCGGAAAGCCCACGATTGGGCGTTTGCCGGCATGTACCGAGACCACTGGGGCACCGAGGAGCCACTACCCAAGGATGCTTACGCTCACCTTCCTGAGGCCGCCGACCGCGGGGATGTCCTGATGTTCTCGTCGGATTTCAACAACTTCCTGGAAGAGCGTCACGCTCAGTATGTCACCCATCCTGAAGAGCTGTCCCGGTATGTGCGCAAGTATCACGATGCTGGTTTCAGCAAGGTGATCTACTACACCTGCATGAACCTGGTCACCAGTCTGCACCCGGACTACGAAATGCTTGCCCCGGACATTAAGAAGGAGACTGAGCTGCTGCGCGAGTGGCCTGCCAAGCGCGTTTCCGGAACGAAGCAGTACAAGTTCCTTTCCACGTGCCCCAATTCCCCGCAGAACCTTGCCATGATCCTGGATCTGACGAAATGCCTGGTTGAGGAGCATGATGTCGATGGTATCTACCTCGACAATTTCCAGTACACCTTCAACTGTCGCCGCCCCGGCTGTTCGTTGCCGAAACGGGAGAAGTTGCAGTCGGTGTTCCGGCTCCATCAGTACCGCGCGTTCATGAAGAAGCTGGCGAGCATCTTTGTCCTCAACGGCAAAAAGCCGTTGATTTGGGTGCACCACACCGGCATCATGAATTTCCCGGCCATGTCGTTCGCGACCATGGGCCTATCCGGCGAGATCATGACGAACAAGAACAAGTCCAGGTACAACCACATTGAGCTGTTCGATGAAGCGACGAGCATCGTTGAGTTCAATTCGAAAGCGTGGGGCGTCCCGATTTTCTGGTACCCCGATCTCAAGTATGGCTTCTACACCAAGCACCGTCCTGATGCGCCGTTGACGCGCCTCGAATACAGCGAGAAATACGGCGCGACATACTTGGCCATGTGCATGCTCTACGGATCGCTGCCGGTGTCAATGAATGCTGACAAGAATGCCGTGATCTTTCGCCAGGTCATGGCAGCGCGGTACGCATTTGGGATGTCTGCGGAGGACATGGTGTTCCACCCGTACTGGGAGCGCTACCGGCCGTTCCGAATCGTGCAGGCCCCGCCCGTTCCCGGAGGCGACGGATCGCGGAAGCAGGTGAAGGCGTCGGTTTGTACTCGTGAGGGGAAGCTCCTGGCGACTCTCGTCAATTTTGATCCGGCCCCGGCGGACATTCAGATTGTGCTGACGGATGAACTTCTGGCCAGGGCGTATGCGGGCTTCCGGCTGCGCGACTATGTGGCCGGGAACGACGTTGAGCTTACCCAGACGACGACCAAAGCGGGAAGGGTTCTGCCCGGCCGGCGTGTACGATTGACATTGCCTGGCCACGGTTTCGCGCTCCTCTTGGGCGAGGCGGACAAGCAGACGGATTGATCGGGATCGAGATAACTACAAACGAGGTCAATATGCCGAAACTCGCGATCAATGGCGGGACTCCCATCCGTACTGAGCCGTACCCGATTTGGCCACCGGTCCTTGATGCTGAGATAGAGGCGGTGAACCGCGTCTTGCGTGAGGGACAGATGGGGCGCATCACACGCTTCGGCAATGGTGGTTCCAACGAGACCGACAAGCTCCGCGAGGCGTGGACAGCTCAGTACCCGGGGAAGGACTATGCGCTCCCCTGCAGTAGCTGTTGCACAGCCTTGGAGCTCGCCCTTCGCAATGCGGGCATTGGGCCGGGGGATGAGGTCATCACCCCGCCGTCCACCTGGGTTGCATCCAACCTGGCTCCTTCCCAGGTCGGGGCCGACGTTGTGTTTGCTGACGTCAGCCCGGATAACTACTGCCTTGACCCGGAGGCCGTCGAGGCGGCGATCACGGAACGCACTCGGGCGATCTTGCTCGTGCATGTCGGCGGGTACTGCGCGCGGATGGATGAGATGATGGCGGTGGCCGAGAGGCACGACTTGGTGGTGATCGAGGATTGCGCGCAGGCTCAGGGCTCGAAGTACAAGGGCAGGTTTGTCGGCACGTGGGGACATTTTGGTTGCTTCAGTTTCGATGTGGGCAAGCTCATGCCGTCGGGGGAAGGGGGGATGCTCACGCTCGATGCCGACGATCTGGCGGGGGACTGGATCTACGGCACCTGCGGGCATGCCGGGGCGCAGATCGATGCCCTCGCGGAAGGCCGACACATTGATGGATGGAACTACCGCATGACCGAGCTTCAGGCTGCCATCCTCCTCGCCAAACTGGGGCGCGCGGAGGAAGAGAAGTGGGTCCGGATCAAGAACGCCGAGCACTTGCGATCACGTCTGGCAGAGATCGAGGGAATTGGCGACGTTCCCCATGATCCCGAGCAGACCTACTACTCTTTCATGTTCAAGTACGATGCCGCGGCATTCAAAGGGGTCCACAAACGGCGTTTCGCGGAGGCCCTCGCCGCCGAGGGTATCAACAAGCTCTTCTCATCACCATCGGACCAGGAGCCAGCCTACCGGTCGGCGTACTTCAACCCCCACGGACGGGACTATTCCAACGTCTTTTGCCCGGTTGCTGAACGCGCTTATGAACATGAAGCCATCGGCATTTCCGGGGTGGAAGTCCTCCTCGGCCCTGAAACCGACATGGACCAGATTGCCGACGCCATCGTGAAAATCCAGGACAACATCGACGAGCTGATCTCGAGTGACGGCCAGTAGAGATGAGCAACCCGATGACCTCCAGAGAGCGCATGGTGGCGGCTTCCAGGAACCGTTTCGATGATCCTGCCGTTGCCCACATCCAGAAAGACCTCACCGAACGGCTTCTGAGGCGCATGATGGCAAGCACGCAGCCACGTCTCGTCTCCGGCGCTCACAGCGAGTGTATCGATCCCACCTGGCGCTGGCATACGTGGCTGCAGAATCAGTAGGAGCAACAGAAGGGAGCACCACAGGGCTCGGGACGCTGAGGGCTTGGCCGTACGCCGCGCGGCCCCCCGAGCGGCATCTTCGGCTGGCCCCCCGAGCGGCCCCCGAGCGGCACTGGGAGAATGGCGATCGGAGGGCCGCTCGCCGTACAAGAGAAACGGGCGGCGCCATGGGAATGGCGATCGGAGGGCCACTCGCTGTACAAGAGAAACGGGCGGCGCCATGGGAATGGCGATCGGAGGGCCGTGCCTCGTACAAGAGTCGCAGCGCTGCCGTTCACCGGGACGTCTCTTCCTGGATTTCGAGAGCATTGATGCAGGGAAGGACGTCGGTGCTGGTCGGGATGAGGTCGACGGACAGCGTCTCGCGGGCACGGATGCCCCGCAGTTCCCTGACCACCACGTCCTGCTGCTCCTTTTTCCCTGCCTTTAGTGTCGCTGCGGCGTCTTTCCCTTGCACGACAAACCGGGCGCGTTGTCCGGCGGGGACATGGAGGCGGACGGTGAAGCTCCGCTCTTCGGCGGGAGGGGCGGGAGCTGTGACGGGTAGGAAACGTACACAGTGGGCGAACCTGAAGATCGGGTCGGTCAGATAGATCTCCCGCTGTCCCTGGTTGGTCTGCAGGCGGGCCATCGCATTCAGGACGAGCTTGTCCAACTGCAGGTCACGTTCGGCAAGCGTGGCCAGGGGAATGGCGAACTCCGCAATCCAGCCGCTGTCGTCTGAGACAACCCCGCGCTGCCATTCGCCGTTCCAGGCTGCGTCAAGATTTTTGCGCTTTGCCCGAGGCCCACCTTCCTCGAACGCGGTGCCATCGGGGGCGATCCCGAACCGAGCGGCGCGTTTGCGCGTGCCGTCGGTGATGAACAGCTGGAAGGACTCCTGGGCGCCAAAGCCCCCGGTTTCCGGCGGGATGCCTCTACGTCGGCACATCGCATACAGGTTGGCATCATCACGCAGGAGTTTCAGCTCGACCTTGGGCGCCAACGCCACGCGGCCAGTGTCGAGGAACGGGGTCGGTTTGGCCTGCTGCCAGCACACGTCCATGTCGCTGCCGTCGATGGTCGGGGGGGACGTGGTTGGCTGAATGGGGAGTGTCGAGTTGCCCACGAGGTCGACGGAAATTCTGCCGCGGCCGCGGAGTCCGCAGTGGTAGAGCCAGTGGGGCGTCCCACGGCGTTGGCTGGGCCGGTAGACATAGTCGGGGTCGCTCAACTGGGCGGCGAGGGAAACGGGGACGACACCCCCCAACTCCGGACGCGGGAATCCGAGCCACGCGTTTCCGGCCTTGTCTCGCCTATCGCCTGGGGCTCCGAAGTTGATCCGCAGTGACTGCAGGGGGCCGCGGGAGGCAATGGCG
>Ga0209045_1000948_pt1 | contig 29826 bp, 20 predicted proteins | sample SaaInlLV_10m_DNA_4_FD_184664 | JGI IMG/M metagenome (GOLD analysis project Ga0209045, IMG submission 184664) | Marine microbial communities from expanding oxygen minimum zones in the Saanich Inlet - Saanich Inlet SI072_LV_200m_DNA (SPAdes) (version 2) | ecosystem: Environmental > Aquatic >...
AGTGGGTGATTGGCCAGTAGATGGCCGGTGCCGGATGTCACTTTGGAGCTGGGGGGGGATGGCACGAAGATAGGGGCAATCGGGGCGTGGCAGCCTCTCCCACGTTGGCTGCAACTGACCTCAATGTGTGTGGCGATGGCGCGAAGATAGGGGCAGTCGGGGCATGGCAACCCCTCCCACGTTGGCTGCAACTGACCTCAATGTGGGAGGCGGTGCCATCCGGCGACCTCTTCCCGGGCATACATCTTCGCCGCTCACCTTGGCGGCACTCGGGCCTGGGCGTGACATGGTACGTCGGTCTGCAGCTCACGGTTGGGGCGGTTCTTCCGGGAGTACGCTGGTAAGGACATCCCGCGTCTCGATGCCCTTGGCGGTGACGTTCACGAGCAGGAATCCCAATGGAGCGGCCCGCGAATTCCAGGCAGATGATCGCAGCACAAAGGCGCGGGTTTGCCCAATTGGGAATTCCCTTGTCGGCTGATGCTGGTGGCCGAAAAACATGGCGATGGGTTTCGTCTCCCGTACGAGGGCATTGAAGAACCGGGAGTCGTTGCGGGACATGTAGCTGTTCCTGTCCGTCCCGTCCGGGTGCGGCGGGATGTGGGAGAAGACGAATTTTCGTGTTTCAGGCTGGGCCAGTTCTCGTTCAAGCCACTCGCACTGTCCGGCTGGCCGGATGTCCTCGCTGCAGAGGTGCCCGACGTGGTCCCCTCCTCGACCGGAGGTGCAGACGCCGATGAAACGGCAGCCTTTGTGCACGAACGAGTAGTAGTCCGCGGGTTTACCGTTGACCTGGAAGTCTTGCGGGAAGAGGTCCCTGATCTCCTGCTTTCTCTTACCAGATTCGTGGTTTCCCGCGATGACATGGAGCGGGAACGTGATCTTGTCCAGGTGTTTTCTGAGTTCCCACAAATGGATGTCCCCGACGATGAGGATGAAGTCGGGTCTGTCGTCTGCACCAAGGGCCTCCATGGCTGACACGCATCTCAGGAAGCGCTCGACATGCGTCCCGCATCTCTTGTCGTACTTGTGGACGTCATAGCGCGGTTTCTCGGCGCAGTGTGGGTCGGCCACGACAGCGAAAGAGAAGGCGACATGGGGCTCGGGTTTGGTGGCGCTGGCGGGTCCTGCGGGCACTTGAGCTGTCAGCGACATCGTGGTGCAGAGGAAGCAAGCTGCCAGACACTGAAGCACGGTTTTCATCGTTGGGACTCCTTGGCTGCGTTTCTGAGGAGCGTTTGAGGGGATTCTCGATCACTTTGCTTCAGGAGAGCAGAGCGATTCCTGTGTTGGGCCATCTGGTCAGCATGTCTCGTCCCTCTCCTTGATGCGGTATGTGTCGGCTGAGAGTGGTGCGCACGCCCAGTCCACAGCGATCAGAACTGTCACGGTCAGGAAACACCCGGGGACCAGCCAGAACGCGTGGCTCAGGCTTCCGCTCCTATCCCCAACGTAGCCCATCAACCAGGCGAAGAAGCCGCAGCCCGGAATTCCGGCGCAGGAGAGCAGCACAAAGAGCATCGTGGTATCGGTTCCCGGGAGTCGGTCAGCGCAGTAGCTCTGTATTGTGGGCCAGAACGGGGCTGTGGCTATCCCGGCCGCGAGGAGCAGGCCGTAGAACAGCCAGAGATTGGTCAGAACGGGGAAGAGAGCGGTGATCGCTGCGCCAACGAGGCTGGATCCGAGCAGAAGATATCGCAACTGGCTTTGCTTGATCAGGTAGCCCCATCCTGTCCGCCCGATGACCATCCCGGCGGCAAAGCAGGCCGTGCCCACGCCGCCAGCCCAGGCGGCTGGATTGAAGCTCAAGCGAATGTAGCTGGCCGACCAAAAGGTGAGGGCCAATTCGCCTCCTCCGGCAACGAACATGGCTGTGAAGAAGAGCCAGAACCGTGGACGCCGAAGGATGTCTTTGGCGTGGGCGGAAACCGTGCGCCAGTCCAGCGGTTCCGGGTGTTCCGGGTACGCGTGCCCTTTGCCGGAGGGGATGAGGAGAATGCCGGCGGGGATCAGAGCCAGCGTCGCGATCCCGCCCATGACCAAACGCCAGGAAACACCGAGGGAGAGCAGCACTCCGGACACGAGAACGGTGACCAACACGCCGACCGACCAGAAGGCGTGCGCGAAGTTGATGTAGCGTCCCGGACTGTCCGGATGCAGATCCTGGACAAACGGCGTGGCCAGCCCTTCGACGATGCCTTCGCCGAGCCCTGCTGTCATGAGGGCCAGCATGAGGACGCCGTAGGCAGGGGCGAGTGCGCACAGGGCCAGCCCGGTACCCATCAGGAGGACGGCGCAACCAAACGTCCGCCGTTTCCCCCAACGTCCGGCTGCAAAGCCGCACAGAACCATGGCGACAACGATCGGGATCGTGCGGCCAAGGTGCAGCGCTCCACCCGCACCCATGCCGCCTGATTCGAGAGAAAAGCCCAACTCGCGAGACAACGACACCAAAGCTACCGGTACGACGACCGATCCCGACGCGTAGGTGAAGAAACTCACGAACGCGGCATAGTCGTATCGTCCGAAGACCATCTTCCGAGACTCTGTCATGGGCACCGTCTGTTTGCGCTGCAAGGTGTGTCCAGAGGCAGAGGGCTAACGTAGCCCGGCCCGGCGCGATGGACAGCGCTCTATAGCGGCTGCACGCGGCAGGACTGTTCCATTCTTACTTCTGTGAAAACGTGAAAGCGTGAGTACGAGAATCCGGAGACGGCCTCGCCCTGTCACACTATCACGAACGGGCCAGATTTGTCAGGATGAACGGCCCTGTGCACGCGGAGCCTGCGTTTGACCGGTCGCTCCTTCGCCAGTAAAGTCACCACCATCCCCTCCTTTGAGCAACCCGCCCGACCGGTGGTCGTCAGCGGGCAAAGGTCAGCGGCAGAAGGAGCTCACTGCGAGGGGACACCAGGCGACTGAGGGACGCACTCCATGAAGATGACCGCGGCCAAGCTTGCACTTCTCGTGCTATTGCCTTTCGTCCATGCCCTTGCACAGCCCGCCAATGCCGGACGCAAGGCTGTGGCGATCGTTGATGTCAGCGCCTCCGGTCTCATGCCAACGGCTTTCACTGACCTGCTTTTTGCCGCGTGTGCCACCATGCCCGGCATCGCTTTGGTGGAACGGGAGGAACTGGCCGCGCTGATGCCTGAGCAGGCTCTCGTTCTTGCGGCACCAACTACCGACAGCATGGCAGCCGCCACCGGTCTGGGGCAGCTCTGCAAGGCTGATGCGTTTGTCCTCTTAGAGGCGACTAAACGTGGCCGAGGGCGGGGGACACCGGTGCGTGTCCGCATTGTGGAGACGCGGCACGGAATCAAGGTGTTCGATACGCGTCTGATGGTGACCCAAAGTGGCGATGAGATTGCGGACGCCATCGGTGGTTTGTCTCAGCGTATTCTGGCCAGCTTGCGGCGCGTTCCCGAAGATCCGCAGGAGCTTGTACTCATCGGGATCACTCCCTTTGCGAGTGAGGAAGTCGCCAGGCGGTGGGATTGGCTGACAACCGCTCTGGGCGCCGCTCTCGAAGCACAGTTGGCCAGGCACTATGGCGTTTTCCTGCTGGAACGTGATAAGACGCGGTTGTTGAGCCAGGAACGGGACCTCGCGGCTGCTTTGCCCCAGGCCTTGCTGCCGTCGACGCTCCTCGTTGAGGGCAGTTACCGTCTGGATCGCGATGTTGCGCCGGATGCCCTCACCGTCCGATATCGGTGCCGGAGCAACGGCGGCGGGGTCATAGAAATGACGTCAGATGGTCGCATCGAAGGCTTGGCGGCTCTGGCCGACGCGATCGCACGAGAGGTTCTTGCCTCTGCCGGGCAGCCCGCGGGAGGCGCATCGTCGGGAGTTGCCCGGGATGAGGCCCTGATTCTCGCGGCGGAGGCTAACCGTTGCAGGCGGGTGGGGGACTTTGGGATTGCGCTTGGGCTCGCGGAAGCGGCGGTGGCACTGCTTCCCAACCGTCCGGAACTGGACATCCTGATCCTGCGGATTCTGCGCGGGTACATCACCCATGACGACGGGGGGAATTCCCGTTCGGCAACGGCTCGACTGCAGTTGTTGGCGTGGCATGAACGCGGTGCCATGATCGTCGAGCGCCTGATGCGTCACCCCGACGTTTTGCGTAACGCCGAGGCCGACGGGGAGTGGGCCCGGTTCGTTCTTCCCAGAACGCTCAGCCCGACCACCCTACTGTCCAATGGATTCGGTGCCGCGCGTGACCTGCTCTGCGAGTGGTATGAGCCATCTTCAGGGGCTGAGCTCGAAGCCTTCCTTTCCCCGCCGTTGGCTGGGGATGTGGCCCGTTTGCGCGAGCTGAAGCACCAGATGCACGATTGCCTGTCAAAGGTCGCTGCGGAACAGGATGACAGGCGACACTTCGCTTCGCTGTTGGATGTGCGTATACACAGAAGCCAAGGGTGGTTTGCTCAGGCCGACGGGTATGTGGCGATGCGGAATACAGGCTTGCGGGACGCCGCGGCCTTGCTCCGAACGCCAGGTAGGTCGAGGTCGACCGCGGTGTGGGTACTCAGCAAGCCGAGTATCCGGGGCAGTTGTCTGTGGAGCAATCCAGGGGGACTCAGGGGACGATCTGCTCTCCTCAGGGGAGGGCTGGACGGGCTTGCACGCGATCAGGACCCGTGGCTGCGAGCACACGCCATGGCGAATCTTGCCCTCCTGGCAGGGCACGAAGGGCAGCATCCTGAGGCGCAGAAGCACTACGAACGTCTGACCGAGACGGTCTGGCGGGACATTGATCCGACTTTGGGGGACGCGACCCCGGTGGATCGCTGGCACCTCAGCGGGTTGCTTCAGGCCGTTCTCATGCCGGATAAGCTCGCTCCGACACGCGATCAATCCAGAGCGTTCGCCCGGCGGCAATGCCGGGAGTTTGCGGACCGTGTTGTCGCGACCGGCCACCCGATGCGCCTGCTCGGCTGGAAGCGCATCCTCGACGCTGCTGTACGGAGCTTCGAGCGCTCGGGTCAACCAGGGACGTCTCTCGATCTGCTGAACCGGAGCTTGGCCGTGTTGGAGGGGCGCTCGTTGCTGACGTCGCTCAACCCTGTCTACAGGAACCAGCTCGACAGGTACGCGGGGGAGCTCTCGAGCAAGAAGCGGGAGCTCGTGGAGGTCCACGGCTTGGGGAGCGAATCTACGGAGAGTGACATCTTCGAGGGGCAGCTTGTTGCTAGGTTGGCGGACCTGCGAGGCCTGTTTCCAGCCGGAAAGCACAACCCGCATTTCCGTCGGATTCTGGTGACGTCGGAAGCGGTCATCTTGGTCTGCGCGGTCGGCTGGAACCAACATGCACAAGCGTTCGGTGTGATCCGCCTTTCGCTCGACACGTGGGAAACACTGTCACACCAGCTCTGCGACCACGAGTTGCCTACTCCACGGTCAATAGGTCCCGTCTACGTGCAGCACCGGCGTTGGGGGCCATCCGTCGCTTTGATCGACTCGAGTGTTTACGTCGGCACCCCTTGGGACGGACTCAGGATTTTCACCCCCGGCAACCCAGTTCGCTATATGACCGAAGAGCATGGGTTGGCGACCAACGCGATCCGGCAACTCGACGTGCTGGGAAACGTCGTTTACGCGTTTACGGGAAGCGGTCACGACGACTACACGGGCGTGATGGCACTTGATCCGAGCACGGGCATATCCCGCATGCTGTGGTCAAGTCGTGAGAAGACAGGTGACTCAGTCCTCAGCGGCCTTCCTCTGAACGGCATGGCACCGGATCCGAGGCGAGACCGTCTCTGGGTTCTGACCGGCAGGAATCCGGCCGACAGACGCCGCATGCAGCTTTACCATTACACGCCGGAGACCGGGGAGATCGGCGTTCACGACTTCGAGATCCTGGAACGGATGCGGAATCGCCGGTTCGGAGACTCCTCCCCGTGGATGCGCCGGATGGGCGACTGGGTCGTCTTCCGCTGGTTCGATCCCTACATGTTGCACCTACCGTCCAACACGCTGGTGGAGTTTCTCCTCCCCAAGTTCGGCCCCGCAAGACCGGGGAGCCTGGCGCTGACGGATTCCGACACCGGGCAACGACGTTTCGTTCCTGCTGGGAAAGGTGTCGTCAAGGTGTCTCCCACGGAACTGCTGTACTACCTTCCCGGCGAAAAGGAGCCTGTCTCGCTGCTCAAGAGTGTCTATCCGGACGGGAAGCGCAGAATGACGTTCCACGACGTTGTGCCGAGCCCAGGTGGCCTGTTCGTTGTGGCCGATGATCGCGTGGTGCGCATTCCGGATATCGCCGGTGTGCCCTTACCCGCCGACCTGAATGGCGACACCCAGGATTCGGAGAAGCAGGACGGTCGGTGACTCCTTGAGCGTCTTCCGTCCTGACGAGCTTGGGACGTCAATTCCATCTGTTGACGCGGATTGACAGTCTCTCGGTCTTGGGATAGCCGAACATGCGGGGTTGAGCCTGGCCTTCGCCAGCTGTTCTGTCGCTCCTATCTGAGCAGCGCAACTTCGGCACCCGCTAATCGACAGTCAGCGATGTATCAGGCGAGCTGTCTTGGTTGCGGGAGGCCGGGAGGCCATGACTTGCCGTACGTTTTGCCAACGGGGGAAGTGACCACTACACTGCTCCGTGCATGCGACGTCTGGGTTGAGGTGATCATGGCCGCAGGAGGGAATACAGGATGTTGAAGAATCTCCGCACCGGTTTTGTTGGGATATCTCAGTTGAGTCTGCGTGGTTTTCCCCTTCTGCTGGGGCTGATGCTGGGGGGAGGTGCGGGCGCTCAGGTGACGCTTGAGACGGAGGCCTTCGGTATCCGTTTGAGCCCCAAGGGGCGAGTCGAATCGGTGTTCGCCAAGCCTGGCGGAGACATCATCGCTACTGACACGGGCAAAGGGGGTGCCTTCCTGTCGATCCGCCAGGGCGCTGCGTCCCATTCTCCTTCGGCGCTCACGCTGGAGAGCGGTGTGTTGACGGCCACGTTTGCCGCAGCCGAGGCCAAGGCCGTGATCGACGTCGGTACCATCGGAGCAGCGCTGCGGTTGAGCGTGCGGGGCGTTGCTGGTGCTGACGTGACCAGTCTGACTTTCGCCGAACTTACCTTGCCCAAAGCGGCCCGCGATGCCGGCTGGGGCCTGAGTGTGGCCGCACTCAATGAGTTCACCAGCGGAGTTGCCCATCCGGGGATGAAGGCGTTCGGTCGTGCCACCGCCTACTCCCGGTTTGGTCTTGAGCGCGGGGAGGCGGCTGTCGTTGTTGCGAAGCGTGACCCGATGCGTGAGAGCCTGAAGGCGGTCGTGGAGGCCGCACCGGCGATCCCGAAGAGCACGATCGGCGGCCCTTTTGCGGTCGAAGCGCCTCATGCCTATGGCTCGTACCTGTTTGCCGGCCGCAACGTGACCGAGGAGAATGTGGATGAGGTGATCGAGTTGGCTGATCGCCTTGGACTCAACCAGCTGAACATGCATCCGGTCCGCTACGGTGACTGGAAACCAAACGCCACGTATTACCCCGAGGGACGCAAGAGCCTGAAGCGGGTCATCGACAAGATCCATGCGGCGGGAATGTTGGCCGGGGTCCACACGTATTCCGAATTTCTGAGCAAGTCGTGCCCATACGTCACACCGGTTCCTGATCGACGGTTGGGCGTTGATGCTGTCTTTACGCTCTCGGAACCGCTTGACGAGGCTGGGAAGACGGTGCCGGTGGTCGAGGCGACTGACACGATGTCTGCTACCACAGGCTTCTTCATTCGCAACAGCGCCACGGTGCGGATCGACGATGAACTGATCGTCTACAAAGGAGTATCCAAGGCCGCGCCGTTTGGCTTCTCGGAGTGCACCCGTGGTGCCTATGGAACGACAAAATCAGCGCACGCGAAGGGGGCGACCGTCCATCATTTGCGAGAGTGTTTCGGTCTGTTTGTCCCTGACGGAGACTCCACGCTGTTTGATGAGGTCGCCCGGAACCTGGCTGACCTGATCAATGAGTGCGGCTTCGACATGCTGTATCTGGACGCTCTGGACGGCAGTGATGCTGTCGCCGGGCGACCTTGGTCCTGGCACTATGCGGCGAAGTTCACGCTGGAGATCTTCCGCCACCTGGACCGCCCTGTCCTGGCGGAGATGAGTACCTTCCCACACCACCTCTGGTACGTTCGGTCGCGTTCCGGGGCCTGGGACCACCCGACTCGCAGCCACAAGGTGTTCATTGACATCCATGCCGGCGCCAATCGCGCCCTCGAGCAGATCTTTCTGCCTTCGCACCTGGGGTGGTGGAGGTACAAGACGTGGCACGGTTTCTCACAGGAACCCACGTACTTCGACGATATTGAGCATCTCGGTGTTCGTTGCCTGGGGGCCAACTCAGGCGTTTCGATTCAGGGCGTTTCTGCCACCACTCTGCGGACGGTTCCCGCGCTGACGCGTCTTGCCGCGATTACCCGGCAGTACGAAGCATTGCGTCGAGCTGGTTACTTCGACGAGGCGACGTGTGAGAAGCTGCGGGAGACCGGGAAGGAGTTTGCCCTGCGCCAGACGCCGACAGGGCAGTGGGAACTGCGTCCCAGTGCGTACAGCCGCCACAAGGTTACGGCCCCGGACAATGGGTCTGAACGCTGGACGGTGGTCAATGAACAGGGGCGACAACGCCCCTTCATTCGTATTCAGGCCCTGCACAGTGCCGGGCCCTACGATGCCACAGATGACCGCATCGTTGCGGAGTTCGCGACCGACGATGAGTTTGGCGACCACAAGGCGATCAAGGCTGTGAAGGCAACTCTGAAGTCCGTCTCCACTCCGGTCAAAGTCGGGAAGACCAGCGCGCTGTTGACGGCGACCAATACGGGCAAGCCCGGTGCGTCATCCTGGGCTCGGTGGACCAAGACCTTCGATCCGCCGATTAACCTGACCGGGCGTCAAGCCCTGGGGGTCTGGGTGCATGGTGACGGCAAAGGGGAGATCCTGAATTTGCAGTTGCGCAGCCCCATTCACATGACGTATGCCTACGGCGAACACTACATCAAGGTTGACTTCACGGGCTGGAAGTACTTCGAGTTGGTCGAGCCGGATGGCGAAGACTACCGCAGCGCCAAGTGGCCCTATCGATCGTGGTACGCGATCTATCGTTCAACGACTCGCTACAACGCGATCAGCAAGATGACCATCTATGTGAACAACATTCCGGCAGGTGAGACTGTGACTTGTGCCCTGAGCCCGGTGCGCGCCCTGCCATTGGTCGAGAGCCCGATCGCCAATCCGAGCGTCGTGGTTGGTGGTCAACGACTCACGTTTCCGGTCACGATCCCGACGGGATCCTATCTGGAGTACGATGGGGATGTGGCTCGCCTGTTCGGACGCAAAGGGCAGCTGAACGTCGTGGTCAAACCCAGCGGCGAGCCCGCTTTGCTCGATGTCGGCGACAACCCATTTGAGTTCGGCTGTGACGTCCCGGTGAGGGATGTCCGGGCGCGGGCCATGGTGACGGTTGGTCTTTACGGTCAGCCTTTGGGGAATCGGCAGCGAAGCGGAGACGTGAAGTGGGAGGAAATGGCTCGAGAAGTCGATGCGCCTCGCCAGATCATTGCGCTGGATGGGCTCCAGAATCGGTGGACAACTGTCTCACGGGATGCCGGCAAGCGGACGATACTTGATTTTGAGTTGGTTGTCCACAGTGTCAGCACGACGGCTTCGCCGCATGATGCCCCGGGGGCACTTGTGATCGACAGCTTCGACGATCCTGCGACGTTCGCAGACTCACCGGGCAATGACTACCTCCAATATGTTCGGTCGAGCTCGCGCAGCGGCTTCGCGACGTCGGAAGGGGTCACGCATGAGCTTGGTGTCGAACGGCGATCGAAGAAGTATGGGAAAGGCTCATTGCGCTACGTTGCCAAAGGTACGCACGGGGGAGGGTGGAGTGCACGAGGGCGGCACTTCGCAAAGCCATTGGACCTGAACGGGCATACGCACATCGGTTTCTGGATCAAGGGAGACGGGCTTGGAGAGACGCTCTATTTCCAGTTCCGAGACAGCAAGGGGGCGCATTTCGACATGAAGACCGCGATCACCTTTACCGGATGGCGGTTTGTGGACTTCGAGCTGCAGAAACGGGACTTCGACTTCGCGGCGATCGAGTACTTGATCCTCTACTATAACTCGTTGCCGGCTAACCAATCCGTTGCCTGTCAGGTGGATGCGATGCGCGCCTACAGCGTTGCCGCAACGGTGCGGGATCCGGCTCTGACGGTCGGGCGACGGACGGTGATGTTCCCCACAGAACTGCGGACGGGTGATGTCCTGGCGTATGATGGTGCAACCCGACGCTGCGAGATCCGCAGGGGCGGGGAGCGCATTGCTGTCACGCTCAAAGGGAAGGTCCCGAAGCTCAAGAAGGGCGTGAATGATCTCGAACTGGTGGTTCGTTCGGGGCCGGAGGCGAAACTGGCTGTGACGGTCCAGATCATGAAGCGGTATGACGTGAGGTAAGCTGTTTCTTGGGGGAACAACGCGACTCCGGCAGCCTGCGTCGCTCACTACAAACGGGGCCCGGTTCGGGCAGGACCCTACCGTTAATCGCGGTAGTTGCAGCCAGGGGGCATTGGCCATCGTTCGTTTTCTTCGGGGGCGACAGCGTTGTTCCATTGGCCCATCAACTGCCGTTCCTCCCGAATCGCCTGTTCTGTCCGTTCCACCCGTTCCCCCGACCAGTCGTGGGTAACTTTGGCGAGGAGTTCTTCCCGGATGGCTGCATAGTCGGCATTCTGCCCGAGATCGACGTCTTCGCCTGGATCGTCACGCAGGTTGAAGAACTGGGGGTGTTCGTAGCCGTGGTAGACGTTGAGCTTCCAGTCCCCCGAGCAGATCATGCGAGCCGGGCGCTGTTCTCGGGCGTAGGTTTCGGCGAAGGCTGTGTCGGGCCAATCCGGCGGGGCAACACCGGATTCCAGGAAGCTCCGCAGGGACGATCCCCTGGCACTGGGAAGTGGGGGAGCGTCAGCGAAGTCGGTCAACGTCGGGGCGATGTCGAGGAGACTGGTGACCTGAGGGACCCGTACACCGGCTGCAAGCTGCGATGGGCAGGACCAGATCATGGGTACCTTGACGGAACCGTCATAGAATGTGTCTTTCCACCAGAGACCGTGTTCGCCGGCCTGGTCGCCGTGGTCTGATGTGTAAGCAATGATCGTGTTCTCTGCCAGGCCGTTCTCCTCGAGGGCGTCGAGGATTTGCCCGATGTTCTGGTCCAGAATGGTCGTCAGCCCGAGGTAAGCCGCCTTGGACCGGCGGGCCATCTCCGGGGTGATATTGGCTGTCCCCCGTGTCCTGCGGAGGCTCGCGAGTGCCGGGTGTTCGTCCCTCGCTTGTTCCTGCTGAATCGTCTGCCCCTCGAGTTGGTCCATATACTCCTCGAAGAGTTCGCGGGGGCAAACGTAGGGGTTGTGGGGCAGCAGGTAGCCGACGACCATGGCAAACGGCGTGTCGCCGTTGCCCTCGCCCTGCTGCCGCAGGACATCACAGGCTCGATCGGTGACATGACGGTCGAATTCGGGGTAAGTGGCCCAGCCGGGGCCTACCGCATCGGGCAGAAGGGAGGCGTAGCCCTGGCCGCAACCAGCCCTGTTCCAGACGTTCTCGAACATCTCCCTCCCACTTCCGGTCATGGCCCCGCTGACATCCCCGACGAGACGTCGTCTGAAGCCGTGCATTTGATCCGGGCCTACGAAATGCATGCGCCCGCAGAGCATCGTGTCGTAGCCGGCGAGGGAGAGAGCGTGGGCGAACGTGGGCGTGTCGGACGGAAGGAGGCCGCCATTGGTCCAGATGCGCAGGTCATTGGGATGCTGTCCGGCCATGAACGACATGCGGGAGGGTACGCACAGAGGCCCGGCGCAGTAGTTGCGCTCAAAGAGGATCCCCGACGTTGCCATGCGGTCGAGGTTTGGCGTCCGCACCAACGGGTCCCCGGTGCAGCCCATGATGTGCGGGTTGTGCTGGTCGGACATGATCACGAGCAGGTTCGGGCGTGGCATGGCGCTTCGCTCCCTTCCGTTCTCTCAGCTGCGGCGACGCGAGTGCGGTCACTCGGTCACAGTGTTTGGCAGAAGACGATAGGGCCGGGGGAGGGGCGTGGCAAGTCGACGACGCGCCATCAGGCTGTGCGGCGGGGAGCACGGACGCTGAGGACATCGTCCTCCAAAGAGGGCAGGAGACCATGCAGGCTGTGCGCGGCCTGAGGCGGCAGGGGAGTTGATTTCCAGGGGGAGCGGTTTATCGTGGTAGGCTTGTGTTGCATTGAGCGTACTGAATGCGGGCGTGACGCGCGCGGCGTCTACGTGTGCAGACGTTTGGTTCAAGGAGTGCCAGATGATCGTTGGTGATTCGATACTCGACCTTATCGGTCAGACGCCGATGGTGCGAATCAATCGGATGAACCCCAATCCGAATGTGACCCTCTATGCCAAGCTGGAAGGCTTCAACCCGACAGGGAGCATAAAGGACCGAATCGGCTTGCGCATGATTGAGCAGGCTGAAGCCGAAGGGACGTTGGTCAAGGGCAAGACCATTATCGAGCCCACCTCCGGGAACACCGGAATCGGTTTGGCCATGATCGGAGCCGTGAAGGGGTACGAGGTCGAGATCGTTATGAGTTCGGCCGTGTCGGTCGAGCGCCAGAAGATGATCAAGGCGTTCGGGGCGACGGTGACTCTGACCGACGCTGACAAGGGGACAGATGGGGCGATCATCAAAGCCAGGGAGTTGGTGGCTGCGCATCCGGAGAAGTATTTCATGCCTGACCAGTTCTCAAACGAGTACAACAAGCTTGCCCACTACGCGACCACGGCTCGTGAGATGGTTGAGCAGGTGGGCCAGATTGACTATTTTGTTTCGGCATTGGGGACGTCGGGCACGATCATGGGCGTTGGACTTCATCTGAAGGAAGTCAATCCTGAGACCAAGATTGTGTGTGCGGAGCCAACCAAGGGGCATTACATCCAGGGACTCAAGAACATGGAAGAGGCCATCGTCCCCGCGATCTATGATCCATCGAAGATCGACGTCAATATCATGGTCGAGAGTGAGGATGCGTTCGAGATGGCGCGTGAGTTGGCTCTGAAGGAAGGTGTGTTCACGGGGATGAGCAGCGGAGCGGCCTTGTATGCCGCCGTCGAGATTGCCAAGACGATCGAGTCCGGGACGATTGTCGTCCTCTCCGCGGATCGTGGCGAGAAGTACCTGAGCACGGAGCTGTTTCACGTGTAGGGGCCCGCGGCCGGCTGGGCGGCGTGTTGGAGGATTATCTCCCCCGTGGCCTCTGAGCCGTGGTCACTTCCCTCCCTTCCTCGCCCCACTGCCGCGAAGGCAGCTATGGCCTTCCCGTGGAATGTCTAGCCTGTGACTCTCCCGAAGAGGGATGTATCTGTGCCGCCTGAAGCCAAAAAATCCAGTAGACAGCGCCACCGGACGTACCGGAAGGAGCGGGGTTTCTTTGGGCAGCGACGCCCCAAGGAGGAGGATGAGAAGAAGGGGAAGGACGGGGAGAAGCACAAGGCCCGGCAATCACTGCCCTACTATCTCAGACGATATTTTCGGACCTTGGCTCGTTTCAAGGGCCTGGTGTCCATCCTCGTCGTTTTGGGAATCGTCAACATCGTCTTCCGCGCGATCCTTCCCTGGACCAGCAAATTTATGATCGATTACGTGCTGGTGCGAGGGGAGCTCATGCTCCTGTTCGGCACCTGCGCGGTGCTGTTCACGATCGCTTTGGCTGACATACTGGTCGCGAGTGTAACGGATTACACGAGCCGCCTTCTTTCCAGTAAGCTGCGCATCAACATCCGCCGGCGCATGATCAACCACATGCAGGTGATGCCGCTGGACAAGCTGGACAAGTTGAAGACAGGTGGGGTGATCAGTCGTCTTGAGGGGGATGCGAACAGCTTCAGTGATTTGCTCCATGAGGGGCTCCTCACGCCGCTTTCCGGTCTCCTGATGTTCATTATCGCGATTGGCTCACTGTGCCTGATCAGCAAGGCTGTGACGTTGGTTTGCTTCTGCCTGTGCATGGTGTTGTTCATGCTGTGTTATTTCACGTTCAATACCATGCGTCCGCTGTTCCGGGACATTCGGGAGGACGTCGCCAAAATTTCCGGGAAGCTGGCCGAGACATTCGGGGGGATTCGGGTGGTCCGTGTTTTTGGTCGCGAGAGTCACGAATCACGAGATTTTGTGACGTCACACCATCTGGTTTTGCGCAAGGATCTGCACACGGCCGGCCTCAGTATTGGGATGCACCGCTCGTTCTGGTTCGTCTATTGGTGTATGAACATCGCGATCTGGGGGGTGGCGGGGTTCATGGTCATCCGTCACCAATCCATGACAATTGGCGACGTGGTTGTATTTGTGCGGTTCATCCACTGGTTTTTCCAGCCTGTGTTCATGATCATGCACAGTCTCTCACACCTGCAGAACAGCATTGCCTGTGCTGAGAGAATCTACGATCTGCTGGACGAGGAGGTGGCGCTCAAAGACAGCGAGGACGCCAAACCTGTTTCCGCCCTGACCTCGGGGCTCAAGTTCGATGGTGTCCACTTCGCCTATGAACCTGAGAAGCCGGTCCTCAAAGGTGTTTCGTTCGACATACCGGCGGGACAGACGGTGGCTCTGGTGGGGCCCTCTGGAGCCGGCAAGTCGACGGTGACCAACCTGCTTGTCCGGTTCTATGATGTGAATGATGGAGAGGTCATGCTTGACGGGACGGACGTCCGGCAGTTCAAGATCAATGACTACCGAAGCATGTTCAGCTTGGTCTTGCAGGATGTCTTCCTGTTTGATGGGACGGTTACGGACAACATCACCTACAGCCAGCCGGACGCTTCGGAAGAAGCGGTCGTTGCGGCGGCCAAAGCGTCTTGTGCGCACGAGTTTATCGAGGAGTTTCCGGATACCTATGACACAATCATCGGTGAACGCGGGGTGAAGCTGTCAGGGGGGCAGAAGCAACGGATCAGTCTGGCCCGGGCGATCTTGCGTGATCCTGAGATCCTGATTCTCGATGAAGCGACGAGTAGTCTGGACTCTGAATCGGAGGCCCTGATACAGGAAGCCTTGAAGACGATTCTCCGAGATCGGACGACGTTGGTCATTGCCCATCGACTCAGCACAATTATGGACGCGGACAAGATTGTGGTGCTTGAGGACGGGGAGATCGTCGAGGAGGGGCCGCATGAGGAACTGCTGCAGCGGCGCGGCAAGTACTACGACATGTTCACGAAACAGATGGAGAAGACGCGAGACTCAAATGTCTGGCTTGACTGGGTGGATGACGGCTCCCCGTCAGATACTGACGCAGGTGGCGAGACGGGAGGGACAGCGTCATGAGGTGGCGGTGGATGTTGTTTGTGGTGGGGCTGGGGTTGTTGCTGGTGCTGGCGGCGGTTGTGATTGTGTCGGCCATTGTCCCGATTGGTTTCACGGTCTCTGCACCGGGTCGCGTAGTGCCTGGTCGGACGGTGCGGGCCACAGCGGCGGAGAGTGGTTTGGCACTGGAGACCCGTGATGCCGGGCCGGTGGCGGAAGGGGACGTGCTTCTGAGGCAGAAGAGCACGAGTGAGGAGCGACAGATTGCGGCGCTTGAGAGGGAACTGGTTGTGTTGCGGGAACGACGATCCCACCAACAGGAACGGATTGCCGCGGCCGAAGGGCAAAGGGTGGTCGAGACTGAGCTGGTGACTCTTGCCGGGAGTGAAGCCGAAGGACGACTTGCCGCTGTCCAGAAGGGCGTTGGTCCCATTGAGGATGAGATCAGTGCGCGGGTGATTGAGCAGCGCAAAGCAGAGAGCGCTTTGGCGACCTCGGAACATGAGATCTTGAAGGGATTGGCGGCCGGCCAGAGCGTGCCCCGAATGGAAGTCGCCCGGGCTGAAGCTGCTGCGGCCACAGGACGACTCAAAGTTGAACAAGCCGAGTTTGAGCGCCGGCGCGGCGCTGAGACGCGGACGGAAGAGGCCCGCCGCCTTCGGTCTGAAATAGAGAAGAGCCGCCTTGATCTAGCCGTGATCGAGACCCGGATCGACGATCGGGCTGTCTTGCTGGAAATCACCCGCCAGATTGTTCGTCTCGAGGCTCAACGGGACGAACTGAGGCGCGAGGTCGAGCGGAAGACCGTTCGTGCTCCCTGGGCGGGACAGTGGGGGGAAGTAGGGCCGAGCGAGGACGAGTACGTGAGTCGAGGCGATCTGATCGGTGTGTTGACGGACACCAGCATCTACGGCTTTGTTGGCGAAATCCGTGATGCTGATCTTCCGTGGGTCAAGGAGAAGCAACCTGCGCGTATCCGGTTGCGGGCTTTCCCATTCCTCAAGTACGGCATTCTGCGGGGTCACGTCGTTCAGCTAGAAACCCATCTCTCACAGGAGCCACCCGTATTTGCCGTGGAGATTCTGTTGGACGGTGACGGGCCCTATGCTCCTGCTTCGGGAATGACGGGCCATGCCGATATCGAGATCTTCCGAGGGACGCTGTTGGGCTACCTTCTGGTTGAGCCCGGAGGCCGGAGTTCAGTCAGCGGCCTCATTGAGAGACTTTCCTCTCTGCGAGCTCCCCAAAACGGTTCGCGATCGCCAGGGCCGGATCCAGCGGGACGGGAGCCCGCTCAACATTCCCCGGAACCGTAATCATCGGCTTGGGTGATAGCGATTTCCCGGCAAACTGGGGGAGCCATTCACTCTCGGCCTCGAGCATTTCCCCCGTCATCTCCCGGATTTCCTTGAGGGTACAGCAGGCCGAGGCGAGGGGATCCATCGCAATGGCCTGCATAGCCAGTTCCGGGTCACCTGAGAGGCCGGCTTCCACAGCCAATCCCTGAACGGTAACATTGCTCTGGTTCAGCGCGGCGCACTGCGTCGGGAGAGGGCCTACCTTGAGGGGATGGAATCCCCGGGCATCGACGTAAACAGGGACTTCTACGCAGCATCCGTCCGGCAGGTTGGAGATATAGCCGTCGTTTCGCACGTTGCCGTTAAGGCGGAAGGGAACGTCGGTCTCAATGGCCTCGAGGATGTGCGAGCAGTACTCAACGCTCCGGGCTCCGAGCGCGGTTGATTCCAGTTCCAGGTAATCGACACCCCGGTACTTGTCCAAGAGCATTTTTGAGTACTTATAGTAGGCTCCCGATTCTCCCCCAAAAGCGGGTTCGTCACAGTAGGCATCAAGCCCACGTTGGTGACTGCGGAACCATGGGATGTACTCGCTCAGGTGCCCCGTGCTTTCGGTCATGAAGTAGCCGAAGTGACGCATCACCTCGATTCGGACCTTCTCGTTCACGTAGTATTCCGGCCTCTCGCAGTTCGCCTTGAAGGTCGGGTAGAGGTCGTTACCGGTCCGGCTGTCCTTGAGGGAGAGGAACCATCCCATGTGGTTGATTCCTGCGCAAAGGAAATCGATGTCCTCTTTCGGGACGCCGACGTATCCGCCGATCAGGTCCAGGGTTGTCTGCACGCCGTGGCAGAGACCAATGAAGCTGATGTCTGTGGCCTTCCCCAAGGCATAGCAGACCGCTGCCATCGGGTTCGCGTAGTTGAGCATGACGGCATTGGGGCAGAGCTCCTCCATGTCCCGGGCAATGTCGATAAGGACGGGGATTGTGCGGAGTCCGCGCAGAACGCCTCCCGGTCCGAGAGTATCCCCGATGCACTGGTCAATACCAAACTTGAGAGGGATCTCATAGTCATGTTTGAAGGCGTCATAGCCACCGACCTGGATCATCACGATCACGTAGTCGGCACCCTTGAGCGCCTCCCGGCGGTCGAGGGTTGCGGTGATCTTCGCCGGGACGCCGTTCTCTTCCACTACCCGATTGAGGAAGGCTTCCATGCGGTCGAGCTTGGGCTTGGTCCGGTTCATGAGGCAGAGCTCACAGTCGGCCAATGCGGGCGTGGCGAAAATGTCCATGCTCAAGGTCTTACAGAAGATCTGGCTTCCGGCTCCGATCATGGCTATCTTGGGCATCTGGGGATCCTCCGGACTATGGCTGTAAGTTACGGTGCGGTGTGTTCATCAGAATAGTGGCATCCGGGAGGGATGTCCACGGGTTCATTGCCACAGGAAGGGAAGTCTGTGGTTTTGTTGGGGGCACGGGAGTCGCGCCCCGTCTTCGGTTCACTTCCGGCCGACGATGCCGCACCAGAGCTGTACCTTGGCGAACAGATCGGTGTCGCGGAACCCCGCCTCGGCCAGCCAGTTCAGCTGTTCGCTGAACGTGGCGTGCAGATCATCACCTTTCTGTTTGGGGACATCAATGTTGGTGATGTTGCGTTCCCGCCAGCGATCGAAGTGGCCAACCCACAGTTTGGCTTCCGGACGGTTGCCCACGGCTGGGTTCCGGCAGGCGGTCTCGACATGCCGGCCCCAGTAGTGCAGGCTGGCGACGTACGCCTCCTGAGAGATCGATTTCATCTCGTCCATGTTCACGAACACCCCGTCGTCGTCCAGGACCTCAAAGCAGCGGGTATAGAGTTCGCGTTTCTCCAGGTCGGTCAGGTGATGGATCGCGGACATGGACACGATGCCATTGGGAGGTCCAGGCAGGGCGTCCTGCCAACTGTTCTCCAATGAGTTGAGGACCCAGTGCACACGGCTGCCGAAACGGGCCAGGCGCCGTTCTGCGACGTCCCTGAACGCATCCGAGGAATCCACCCACACGCCCGTTGCCGTTGCGTCTCGCTGCAAGATTTTCTCCAGCAGTCGTCCGCTGCCGGCCCCCAAGTCGATGACGACGGTAGGGTGGTTGCCCGGAAGTTGCAGTGCATCGATGGCTCGATCCTGCAGGAAGTCGTAGAATGGGACCAGGTGTGGGGCCATCTGGTCATAGGCGTACGCCATGCTCTGGAAACGGTTCTGATCTATTTGGTCCATGGTCAAATGGGGTCGACTTCTGAGGGATCAGGGGGCAGACATCTCAGTGACGCCGATAACATGGTGCGCGTTGATGATCACCACCGGGGCCACCGGGGGGCTTGAGGCCGGTTCCTTCGATTGCCACAGACTGCTGGTGCAGTTACGCAGGATGAAGAACCCTGGATGGTGTGTGAGGAAATCGGAAACACGCATGTTGCTGATCATGTGGACTTCGCCATTGACGACGCCCAGCGAGAGCAAGCATGAAATTGGGCGGCTCGCTTTGCCGCCGGGCGTGATGGCCGGCTCCAGCTGATCGTCGTCCTCATTCGGGACGATGAGATGCGCGGCGTCCTTCTGTAGGGCGAAGAACGGAATCGCCTGCTCGTGCTTGGGAATGAGAGCGTCAGTCAACGGGATGAAGCCGACCGGCCGGTTGATCCATTCGGTGAAGTAGCGCCCTTCATCGACGTGGAACGCTCCGGTCATCCAGCCGAGCTCCATATAGATATGGGCTGCCATCCGGCGTTTGTTGACCCAAGTCTGTTTTGGCACAGTCGGACCTCCTTCCCACTGGAACCAAGTACCCGTTCACCGTGCGCAGCTCAGGATGGAATGGCCGAATGACCTGCTCTGTTGGCCCGGTTCCCCCGGCTACTTCTTCTCGATGTCGTCGTATTGCCTGACCACGTATGAGATACCTGAAGCGGCCAGCAGGTCAGTAAGGGCCCGCATGGCTACGCCCAGACCATCGGGGCCGCTCCAGCCGCCGAATTGCCCGCCGCCCTTCATGTGGCCTTCGATATCCAGAATCAGTCCATCAGCCCCGAGGGCTTTGAGTTTTGCATCGATTTGGGGGATCCGGGGGGCCAGATCTTTGAAGATCCGGTCGTGGCCGGCGATGCCGACATCGACAGAGCCGAAGTAGCGGAGCGCTTCCTCGTCCACCATGATGGCTTCCGGGCAGGGCTCGGTGTAGTCCTTGATGTGCATGAAGCCGAGCTTCCCGGCCTCGGCGACGGCCAGGTATTCTGCAAAGGCATCGCGCCCCTGGACGTGCATGTTCGCCCCATCGGGGTTGATGAGGAGGTAGTCGTTACCCACATCGTTGCAGAGGCGCAGCATCATTTCGGAGTTGAAGCCGATCAGATTGGGCTCGGGTTCCATGAGGTAGACGATGCCTGCCTGGGCGCAGGCTTCGGTCATCTGTCCCAGACGGTCGAGTCCTTCCGCGTAATAGTCATTGGCATTTGCTCCCAAGGGCGGGTAGAAGGAAAAGGCCCGGAGGAACTTGGCGCCGCAGATCTGGGCGACTTCGATCGCGCGTTTGAGGTCTTCCATATGCTCGGTATGAGTTTTGCACGGCGCTTTGTTGCCGTCATCCGAGTCTTCGAGTTTCACTTTGCCGATAGCGGTGCCGATGCAGCCAATAGTGAACCCGGCAGTCTGGCTTTGTGAAGCAATCGCCTTGACCTGGTCGTCGGAGAGGGCACAGATGTTCTGGTTGGCCCCCGTGGTTTCATCGAAGACAAAGCGCGGAGTCCAGTATTTGAGCCCGAGGGCCTGCCCGACGAGGAGCTGTTGGGTCAGGTTCTTGTTGTCTTCAACGGGGACACCTTCGTCGAGGAAGGCAGAGACGATCACGGATGGTGTGGCCATTGTAGGTACCTCTATCGGGAACGCAGTTCCGGGGACGAGTTCTCGTTCTTCTTCTGTTCGGCCCAAATATGGCCGTAGGGCCGGGGCAATTCAAGGGAGAATCCATGGGGAGGCCTGCTCCAGAGGGCGAGCAACGGCTGGATCACTTCCTCTGTTGCGGGCGGCAGATCGCGGAGTACAGTCTCAAAACGGCAAACGGCAGCGAACGACAGGACGACCGCCATGAGCACATCAGCAGGAAATGCCCCGGGGCTTGAGTTTCCTCTCGAGTGGCGGGGGCGGATTATTGCGACTGATCTGGAGGACATGCAGCAGAGCCTTGCCAACGCCCTGGGCGGCTTTGGCCTGGATGAGCCGGTTAGTCGGGGGAAGGCGTCGAAGCATGGTCGCTATGTAACATTCCACGCGACTGTGACGTTTGCGGACGACGCGACGATGAAGGACGCGTTGTATGCGCTTTCGCAGGTCGCCGGTGTGAAGATGGTGCTGTAACGGGCGGAGTTGGCTTGCGATGGGGGGGCGGTCTGCTTCAACCACGCCGGGAGGTCCCTGGGGGCGGGATTCGCTGTTGTTCAGTGCTCATTACTTCCCGATGCAGAATCTCGCGAAGATGTTGTCCAGGATGTCCGGGGTCGCCGTGCGTCCGGTGATCTGCCCAACGCAGTCAATCGCCGTTCGCAGGCAGATGGCAGCCAGCTCCCAATCTTCACCAGTGATGTGTTGGGTGGCTTGTTTGAGAGCCGGGGTCGCATCGGTGAGGAGGGCGGCATGACGGGCGCTCACGGCCACGTCCGGCTCTGCCCAATCCGCGGTCTGCCACACGGCTTGTTCGACGGCGTCGAACACCTGTTCGAGGCCATCTCCTGTGATGGCGCAGGTCGGGATCGGCAGATCGTCTTTCGTGCGGGCAAGCGGCGGCGCAGGGCTGGGCAGCAGGTCCTGTTTGTTGGCGACTGTGATGACGCATCGGTCGGTGATGCTCTGCGGGGGAGCTTGCTCCTCCCGCGGGCGCGTTGCGTCCACGATCCAGAGGATGACCTCGGCGTCTTCCAGGCTTGCCAGGCTTCGCTCGATGCCGGTCTGCTCAACAAGGTCGTCCGAATCACGGATCCCAGCCGTGTCCGTCAGGCGAACCGGTATTCCCCGGACGTGGGCGAGCTCTTCCAGGGTATCTCGTGTCGTACCTGGGATGTGAGTGACGATTGCCCGATCGCGCCCCAGAATGGCGTTCATCAAGCTCGATTTGCCGACGTTTGGCGGACCGGCAATCACAAGGCGAACGCCGTTGCGCAGAACTTCACCCGTGTTCTCTGAAGCCCTGAGCGTCCAGATTCGCTCGGCGGCTGTGTCAACTCGGGCTGCGAGCTGTTCTTGCGGGACCCACTGGAGGTCTTCTTCGGGGAAGTCCAGACGTCCTTCCACTTCGCTCAACAGGAAGATGAGCTCATCATAGACCGTGTTCAGCTTGCTTCTCAGGTGGCCTTGCAGCTGATGGTTGGCGATTCGCAGAGCCGCTTCGGTATGCGCACCGATCACATCCATGACGGCTTCGGACTGCGTCAAGTCCATTTTGCCGTTGACGAATGCTCGGCGGGTGAATTCCCCAGGGTCGGCATGTCGAGCTCCGGCTTCCAGCAGAGCCAGGAGGACAAGCCGTGCTCCCAGGGCCCCACCGTGGCAGTGGAGTTCGACCATGTCTTCCCCGGTGTAGCTGGCGGGGCCGGGCATGAAAACGGCCAGGACTTGATCATCGAGCACACTTTGGGCAGCGATTGCTTTGCCCAAACGAACTCCTCGAGGGAGGCCATCGCGAATGCGTTGTGCTCCGTGCCACACCTCGTCGGCCACACGTGCCGCGGCAGGGCCGGAGATGCGCACGATGGCAATCGGTCCACCCAGTGCGGTCGAGAACGCGGCGATGGTGTCTTCGCGGTCGGACGAAAGAGCTTGGTGCGTACAATTGGTCACGGTGAGGACTCCCGATGGCAATGATCCGGCCGTGTGTTTCCTCGGGCAATATACTGCATGGGGGCACAGGTGATGGCACGAAACTCATCTCGCTGCAGAAGGAGGCTCTGGCAGGCCGCCGGAGGTCCTGAGGTCACTGCTGTTGAGCTGGCTTCCCCCCCGGGGAAGGTGGCCGCTGCGGACATCGCCCTTTCAGCAGGTCTCGCTCTTGGGAACGCTCTTGGAGGGGCGGCAGCTCCGACGACCGTGCCTGATGCCAACAACATTGGGGCTGACGTGCCGCGCACATTCCGGGAAGGGAGAGACGAATGCCTGGAGTGGGTATTTGCATTGTTGCGAAGCGGGTGATACTATATGATATCGTGTGATACTACATGGTCGCCAGTGGGGTGACACGGCTGAGCAGATATCCCGAAAGGGGGTTGACATGTCAGGTGAGAAACTGCCGATTCAGGGCCCGCAATGGTTCACGATCAAACAGGCTGCCGAGTACTTGGCCGTCGGGGAACCGACGATATACCGATGGATGAGAGAGAGTCGCATGACCTACCGCAAGGTAGGTGACTCGACCCGGTTCCTGCAGGAAGATCTGGACGCTTTGGTTGAGGTCCATCGCAGCGATAAGGACGTCCAACAGGCCCATGATGTCTGCCCAACGTGCCACCATGACGTGCTTGTCCCCGGGCATACGCAGAGCACTGGACGCATCTACTTCCGTCCGGACAAGTCTGCCTTCTGGACGCTGCGAGATGCCAATGTTCCCACGGAGGCGAAGATGTGCGCTCGGTGCGGCGCCATCGTGACCTACGGGGACGTCGAGAAACTGCAGGCTCTCAGGAGTGTCCCGGACGGTGAGGAAGAGGCGGAGGTCTCAGAGGAGTCACCCAGTGATGCATGATGAGACGTTTGAGAGCTCGTGTCAGGTTGCGGCGGATCTGGTCGGGAACGTGGAGCGCGTGATCGTTGGGAAGCATGACGCCGTTGTTCGGGCCGTGAAGGCACTGCTTGCCCGAGGGCATATCCTGGTGGAGGATGTGCCCGGAGTGGGAAAGACGGTATTGGCCAAAGCCATTGCCACATCGATTCAGGCTGACTTCAAACGGGTGCAGTTCACTGCGGATCTGTTGCCTTCAGATGTGACCGGTGTGTCGATTTACGACCAGCATGAGAACATCTTCCGCTTCCGTCCCGGTCCTCTGTTCGCCCACGTTCTTCTCGGGGACGAGATCAACCGAGCCACGCCTCGGACGCAGTCGAGCTTGCTGGAGGCGATGGAGGAAGAGCAGGCCACCGTGGACGGCGTGGCCCATCCCTTGCAGCGCCCGTTCTTTGTGATTGCCACGCAGAACCCTATCGAGTTGGAGGGGACATACCCCCTGCCGTTCGCTCAGATGGACCGTTTTATCATTCGTCTGCGGCTGGGCTACCTGAGCGCCGGCGAAGAGGCGCTGATGGCCAAATCCCGTCTGCATGGTTCCCCCCTGTCAGCGTTGACCCCGGTTATCGACTGCGCCGAGCTCATTGCGACTCAGGATGCGGTCTGCGGTGTCCGCATCAGTGATGATCTGATTGATTACGTCGTTCGCCTGGTTCAAGCGACGCGGGTGGAAGACGGGATCGAGTATGGTGCGAGTCCCAGAGGGACGCTGGATCTGGTGCGTTACAGCCAGGCAACTGCGTTGCTGGATGGCCGCTCCTATGTCCTGCCGGATGACATCAAGGAGTCTGCTACGGCCGTACTATCGCACCGGCTGGTGATCCGACGAGGGACGCGCCGGGCCACGCTGAACAGCGATGATGTGCTGCATGAACTCATCGAGCGGACGGAGGTCCCTCTATGATCACCGTGACCTGGGCAGGCGCTGGATTTGCAGGTCTGGCTGTCCTGCTGTACATGGCGTCGATGCAGGCAACGACTGGTTTGCTCTTTCTTGTCCTTGGGGTGGTTTTTGCGTGTTTCATGGTGAACGCGATTGGCGCTTTCCAGAGCGCCCGGTGCCTGATGGCGACTCCTCCCAAAGTGCTGCGGGGCACGGAGGGTGAGCCGCTGCGTGAGCCGTGGCGGGTGAGTAACTCTGCGCGCCGCAACGCGGGAATGGCCTCGGTCATGTCCCCTTGGGGAGTCCTCCTGCGGATTGCGGCTGTTCCCGCTGGAGCGACCACGCGGATTCGCCCTGTGCTGGCCCTGCCGTCGCGTGGTGTCTATGCATATGGGCGTTTGCGTTTGGCGAGCACGTATCCATTCGGACTCGTTCGTTTTGAGAAGAGGATGGATGCTGGTGGGGAGATTGTTGTATGCCCTGAAGTGTACGAGTGTCTGGCGCCCCCAGCCAGTGGCCATGTGCCTGTCTTGGGCGGGGGAGTCGTGGGCACGCGACGGTCTCCCTCGGGGAGTTACTTCCACGGAGTCAGGCCAATGACAGCAGGGGATCCGGTGCGTCTGGTCCATTGGCCGAGCTCGTCAAAGGGGCAAGGGCTCATGGTCAAGGAGTTTGACGAGGAGCTTGCCGGCCGGATCGCGGTCCTTGTGGATTGCAGCGTGGAGGAAGGCGCACCAGTGCTGGACCGGGCAGCCCGAGCTGCCGGCTCCGTAGCTTTGGCCTGCCTGGATCGTGGCGACCATGTAGATGTGGTGGATCTCGGCCGGGGCGAACTCGTGTCCGTATCTCCCTTCGTTGATTCGGATGTGGTGTTGACGGCTCTGGCTCGCCTGGAAGGGAAAGGGCCGGGGACGTTTGGTTCTCATCTTGAGGAGGTGAGCGGTCGTCTGGGGCCGCGGACGGCCCTCTGTTTTGTGCTCACGGGAGCCGTCACGGAAGCGCACGATGCCGTCGTGTGCCGCCTCGTCGAGCGTGGGCGTCGCGTCAGCGTCTGTCTGCCGGATTCGGTAGGCGCGCTGGAGTGGCCTCCGGAGGTACGCGTGTTTCAGTACGGAGAGCGGTCCCTTGCGCCGTGTGGATGAGGTGGTGAGTGACCGATGAGAGGACATCAAGAGACCGGTGCTCGTGGCACTACCTGGTGTTGCTTGGGCTCCTGTGTCAGGGATTCGCCTGCCAACAATGGTTGATGGCCTTGGTCTTTGGCGGGTTGTGGTGGTGGGCGATACGTGCATCGCGCCCGGTGACGCGAGTACCCGAGCCGGTGGAAGCCGTTCTGCTGACTGTCTGTCTCTGGGTAGCCTACCAGTTGGCTCCGCGGGTAGGAATTGTCTGGTTTGCCAGCGTCAGCAACGCTCTCGTTCTATACCAGTTGCTTCGTCTGGCTGAGCGTGCGGGGCGCCGGAAGCGTTACTTCTCGGCCGCGGTGGCCGTCACCCAGATCGCGGTCGGTGCCCAGGCTGTGTTCGACTACCGATTCGCTCTGATTCTCATCGGAGCTTTGGCCCTCCTGCCGGCGACGCTGCGTGAGCTCGAAGCGAGTCGTCACGGCGTGGTGATCCGGCCTCGAGCGGCTTTGCCGCGTTGGCGGGAAGCCGCACTTCTGTTCTTCTTCATGGGGGCCTTCTTCGTTCTCTTCCCTCGCACCCACGTCAGCACGTATCGCTCCCGACTCGGCATGGTGCACGGGGGGCAACAGAGAGAGATTGACATGGGGGAGAGTGCAGATGATGAAGGTGATCTGATGGTCTTCCGGATTGAGGGGGAGGATATCGGGTATCTGCGCTGCCTGGCACTGGATGTGTTTGATGGGAGTACCTGGCGGGCTTCCCCCAAGATGTATCGCGAGGTCGGGAGACCTCATTCAAACGAACGGGACAGAGCCGTTCACCGCCAGGTAAAGGTGCTCGCCCACAAGGTGTTGCGGACGGCCCTTCCGGTTGATGGCGCTGTCCTTGATATGCGCGGTGACTACACCCAGTGGCCGATCTTGGCGGAGCACGGCGGGGCAATGATGCCGTTGCCTTTGCGGCGACCGTCCACCTACTATTACTGGACGCGACCCGGTCCTTTGGTTTGCTCTCTGTCCCCGGACCAGCGGCGGCGGTACACGGCTGTTCCAGAGGTCTCCGCCGGGGTCAGACAATGGACGATGAGCACCGTCGGCGAGGGCCTCGGGCCTCGGGAGCAGGCCGAGCGGCTGGTTCAGCGTTTCCGCACGGAGTTCACCTATCAACTCGGAGCTCCTGTGCTGCGCTCTGACACCGCCCTGGAGGAGTTCCTTCTGGTCCGCAAGGAGGGGCACTGTGGCCGTTATGCCTCGGCCCTCTCCGCGTTACTGCGTACTCGGAACATCCCTGCCCGTGTTGTCTTAGGATACCTTCCGAGTGAGGAGAACGCCTTTGGGGGCTTCTACAACGTTCGGACGCGTCATGCTCATGCGTGGAGTGAGGCCTGGTTCGAGGATGAGGGGTGGGTGACCCTTGACGCGACCCCGGTTGGTGAGAGTATTCCGCGGGAACGGCGGCGCCTGAGCCTGACTCTGTATGAGTGGGTCGAGTTCGTCTGGTACTCCAAGATTGTGGAGTTCGGCTTCGCGGAGCAGATCCGTTTGGCGGGGGGGATCACGCACACGATGCAGGCCGCCCTGACCACTGTTCTCGGCACCCGGGCGGGGTTGGTGTTGGCTGTCGTGCTCGTAGGGGCACTCACGGTGGTCCGGAAGCTGCGCGATCGATACCCTCGGAAGGGGGCTGGGACGTCGCGTCAGCGTGCTGCCTTTGCTCGGAACTTCTACGGGCGGTTCCTTCGCCTGCTTCGCCGGGAGCACCATGTCAAGCGGGCGAGCCAGACTCCCCTGGAGTTCCTGAGCGGGCTTCGCGGAGCTGAATATCCACGAGGGGAAGACGCGGAGGTCGTGACCCGACAATTCTGTCGGGTTCGGTACGCAGAGTCACCTCTGTCTGACGTGGAGGAAGCGGAGATAGGGGCGGCCCTCGATCGCATTCGACGACGTTCGGAGTGAGGTGCCCGCGGGGGACGGACAAGGGGCTGATGCAAGGCAACGCTTCAGGTACAGTGAGGGAGTCCAGCCCGATCGCGCTCCTGGTCCGTTTGTACCCTCCTTATGGACCAGGGGTCAGATCAAGAGCCGGATCAAGAGTGAGGCTGCTTCGCCTCACAAAAGTGAGGGGTCACGATGCAGGCCCCCCGAGTGTTGACAGAAGAGGTGACGACGAGTACCTTCTGAGGATTACAGCAATCACAGGCGAGCCCACTGAATCCTCATTACAGGAGCCTTCCCATGGCGAAAGAACTCAATCCCGACTGTCCCTGCACCAACGTTGACTGTCCCCGCCATGGTGACTGCGAAGCCTGCCGAGAGAACCATCACTCGAAGGGGCAGAAGACGTCTTGTGAGCGTCTCAAGGACGAAGCCAAGTAGAGATGCTCGGATGGCGCGGACTTCGCCGTCCGCGCCGCGCTGTCCTTACGTGGTTTTCGGGACGTTCAGGTATCCAGGGCATCCAGGTTGAACTGAGCCAGATCGGGGAGGATCAGGTCTGCCGGTGACAGGTCTTGGGGCGGCCTTCCGGGTTGCTGCAGAGCGACGCAGAACATACCGCAGGCCTTTGCGGCTCTCACCCCTGCTTCCGAGTCTTCGAAGACAAGGCATTCGGTCGTCGGCACGGCAAGCTTCCGGGCAGCCATGACGAATCCTGCGGGGTCCGGCTTGCCAGGCGAATAGTCTTCCGTACCTAGAAACAGACACACCTCGTCTTCAACCCCCATCTCAACGATGCTTGTCCTGATTGTGCCGCGGGTCGATCCCGACACGATGGCCAATGGGAACTCGCCGGCCAACCGTCGGAGCAGCGCGATTGATGAGTGGATTCGGATGTCGGTGGCAGCTTTCAGGGCCAGGAAGTGTCGTTCGGTGACTGGTTCCGCCAGCTTGATTGTCGGGTAGTGTCCGGGGTATCTCTCATCGACATTCTTGTAGATGTCTGACCATGCTTTTCCGTACACCAGTTTCCGGGCTTCATCGTCGGGGATCCGGCATCCCTTCTCGGCATAGGCTCTCTGCAGTGCCTGGACCCAGAGGATCTCTGAATCCATCAGGGTGCCATCGAGGTCGAAGATAACAGCTTGAATCATGCGTGGGCTTTCTTGAGCATGGGGATGTCGTGATCAAGGATGGGGGGACGCAGTGAGGGGAGGGAGAGGGCACGTGTTCAAGGGGGGCTTGTCCCCGTGCGCATGCAGGCTTGTGTTATCTTGCTTCATCACTCCTGGGGCAGGAATTTGGCGAACTCTTCCTTGCTGCTGGACTTCATATACGCTTCGCGGGGGCTGATGACCTCGTCTTCGAGGAGGGATTTGAGCGTACCGTCCATTGTGCACATCCCCAAGTTCCCGCCGCCCTCGATGATCGTCTTTATGCTCGAGATCTGGCCTTCCCGGATCGTGTTCGGAAGGGCATCCGTCCGGCGGAGCACTTCGTGAGCAGCCACTCGTCCCTTGCCGTCCGCCGTACGGCAGAGCAGCTGGGAGACGACGGCGGTGAGACACTCCGCCAGCATCGTCCGGATTTGGGCCTGTTGGTCGGCCGGGAACACATCGATCACGCGGTCGATCGTCTTTGGGGCGCTGTTGGTGTGGAGAGTGCCGAACACAAGCATCCCCATGGATGCACAGTTGAGTGCCAGTTTGATCGTCTCAAGCTCGCGCATTTCGCCTACCAGGACGATGTCCGGGTCGCCCTTCATGGCACTCTTCAAGGCCTCGGCGAACGAGTGGCTGTGGTCACCCACTTCGCGATGAATGATGACTGATTTCTGGTTCTGATGGACGAATTCCACCGGGTCTTCGATGGTGATGATGTGTCTATAGAAGGTCCGGTTGATGTAGTCGATCATCGCTGCCATGGTCGTGGACTTACCACTTCCCGTCGGCCCGGTCACGAAGACGAGGCCCTGCTGTTCCCTACTGACAACCCGGAGGACGTCGGGGGCTCCAAGGTCATCAAGCGTCAGGATTTTTGAGGGAATCTGGCGGAAGACGGCACACATGCCATTGAAGTCATAGAGGTAGTTGCAGCGGAAACGGGCCTCGCCCGGGATTTCGTAGGCAAAGTCCAGATCGCGCGTCCGGACATAGTCGTTCCAGCGTTCTTCCGGGCAGATTTCCTTGAGGAGGGACTCCATGGAGTTGGCGGTCAGCGGAGCAACATCGACCGCGGCGAGCTGACCATGGACCCGGAAACCGGGTGGGTGGGCGATCTTCAGGTGCAGATCTGATCCCTTTTCCTCGAGCATCCCCAACAAGTATTCATCAATTGCAGGCATTATGAGGCTCTTGCAAAACCCCTCGGACCGCCCGCTTCCAGCGGCCGCCCCGAGGGGCTTTGCAGCTAATTTCTGGGCCTTCGGACGGTTTCTGCCCCG
>Ga0209045_1000955_pt1 | contig 29745 bp, 15 predicted proteins | sample SaaInlLV_10m_DNA_4_FD_184664 | JGI IMG/M metagenome (GOLD analysis project Ga0209045, IMG submission 184664) | Marine microbial communities from expanding oxygen minimum zones in the Saanich Inlet - Saanich Inlet SI072_LV_200m_DNA (SPAdes) (version 2) | ecosystem: Environmental > Aquatic >...
GCGCGTTCGCTTCTACACTCTGGATCGCATTTCTCAGCACCCCACGAATCAGCCGTCTATCGCCTACGAGGCCATGTCGTTCTGGCTCGTTCCGCCGCCGGAATTGATCAAGGCCGTCTCCCAACACGGGATGGACACGGAAGCCGGACTCAAGGGGATTTTGTTCTGTGTAAGCAAGATTCTGCCTCTTTTCCTGACCAGCGACGGGAACGATTTCGACTGGTCGGTAGGAGCGCGAAATTCGTCCCCGAACGCCATGTTCTGGTATGAGTTCTACCTGCATGGGATCGGGAATGCAGAACAGTGTTTCGAGCGCTTCGAGCTGATTCTGGAGGTGGCCCTCGACCACTTACTGACCTGTGACTGCGAGGACGGTTGCCCAAACTGCACGTCACGACCGATCACGCCGTATCATGTCCGCAATATCGAGCTCGGAGAAGCAGGAAAGCCCGAGAGTCGTCAAGCTGCTGTCGTGATTCTCAATGGTATCCTGAGCGGGCAATCCGTGAGCGAGTCTTTGGTCCTTTTCCGTGCACCCCGCCGGGAACGTGGCCAGAGCTTCCTACCACATGTGGTCAACCGGCCAAAACTGGCGGAGCCACACCGAATGCCTCTGTCCGAGCGGACCCGAAATCTCATGCGTCGGAAGCTGGAGCGGGAGCGGGTAGCCAAGCCGACGCTGGATCATGCTGTCGAGGTGAATGTCCACGTGGGTCTTCCGGCTGCTGAGGGGGAGAAGACGCTTGCAGACTCGGACTCCGAGCGTCGCTCTGGGAGCCACATGATCCGCCGGGCAGGAGGAGACCTGTCAAGACGTCTGCGAAAGAGACTGAGTGTGGCCGGAGAGGTTGGGCCCGGTAGTCGCGCTGAGCACGTTCCCTCGGAACGCTCCCCGGGGCCGTCTCCCAGCGATCGCATCCCGAACAGCCTCGAGTTTCCCACTGAGCCGTCTCCAGAGGCGCGAGCTGTCCAGGGCGGAGACGACCTTGCCAGGAAGGTGCTGCGGATGAAGCGCAAGCGGCAGCCCTGAGTTTAGGGCAATTGTGATGGAGAAGGTCGATGGTCTTGGTTCGGAAAACGCTTTTGATCCTGGCGGGGGCCATGTCCCTTGCTGCCTCGGCTGTGGATGAGGGTGATGTCCTCTTCTTCGCCCCCTTTGAGGGGGAGAGCGTGGCTGCTACTGCAGTCGGGGCCCCGGATGCGGAGATCGATGGAGCCGTCCGCTTTGGCAGTGGAGTGCGAGGCAGAGCGGCAATTCTCGACCCTTTGACGCTGCTCAGATACACATTCAAGGACAACGTCGTCCCGGACGAGGGCACGATCATGATGTGGATCAAGCCCGAGTGGTTGTTCTCCGACGACAAGTTCCACTACTTGTTCCGGGCGTCCACGGGTAACTTTGGCGGGAAGTCACTCAACGCCATGATGCTCTACAAGTACGGACGTTGGAGCCGGCTCCTGTTCTACACGTCAAACGGTCAGAAGACCGACCCGCAGGAAGGCCGGTCTATGGCGTTCCGCAACGAACTCAAGCCGACTCCCGGGGAATGGGTGCATGTGGCGGCCACCTGGAGCTCCACTCTGGCCAGCACGGAGATGTTTCTCTACGTGAATGGGGAGCGGGTGGCAGCATGTGGGGGCGCCGTCTTTCTGCCTGAAACTATCCCCGAGACGTTCTCCCTTGGCGGGCCTGAGGGAGCCGGGACGACATGGTTTGATGATGTGCTGATTCTCAATCGGCCACTCCTTGCGGCAGAGGTCAAGCACATTCACGACGCTTCCACGTCGTCCACCGCTGTGCAGAGCCCGGCGGACATTCCTTTCCAGCCGAGCTCTGAGCTGCAAATCGAGGCATATCCGTTGTTCAGGTGCGGTGAGCTTGTGGTGGAGAGCGATTTCCGAGGAGCACGCCGTGCGCTGGGCTCGGCCCCCGGTTCAATCAGCGTGGAGCTCTCGCGGGGGGGGAAGAGCCTCGTCAGCGGTTCCGCCGTCGCCGGGCAGAGCGGCCTCGCCGGGGTGTCGTTTCCCTATGCAGCGATTGGTCCGGGCGTCACTCAAGTCGTCGCGACGTTGCGAACGGCGGCTGGGCGCGTCCTGCGTCGTGGTGAACTGACCGACTGTCTCGTCCCGCAGAGACCTGACTGGGTTGGGAATGACCTTGGGAAGACGGACCGCGTCTTGCCGCCCTGGACGCCGTTGCAGGCCCGGGAGGACGGCATTGCGATGTGGGGACGCGAGTACGAGTTTGCGGAAGGGCCTCTGCCGAGCCGGATCGTCTCGCAGGGCAGGGAGTTGCTGCGGGCACCGGTGGCGATGGCTGGGCGCGTTGCAGGCAAGCCTTCTACGCTTCAGGCAGAACGCTCATCCCGGACCAGTGAGGGTGAGGCAGAGATTGTCCGAGAGTGGCAGGGGATGTTCGGGGAGCTGACCGGCAGGATCACTCAGCGGGTCGAGTTTGATGGGTTCATGCTACTGTCGCTTGAGCTCACTCCCACGGCGCCGACGGTCGTTGAGGAACTCCATATCCGCATTCCGTTCGCATCGGTGTCACTCTTCCATCACGCGAATGGGACCTGGAGCAACCTGTCCGATGCCGGTGGGATTGGAGGTGCGGTGGGCTGGCAGAAGGCTCTGCCTTTCGTCCCTTACGTTTGGGTTGGCGACGCCAGTGGCGGTCTGGCGTGGTTCTGCGAGAGCGACTGGAACTGGCACCCACGGGGGGCAGCGCACGCGATTGATCTCAGTCGGACTGGTGACGGTGTTGACCTGACGATCCGCTTGATTGACGAACCAACGGTCCTCAGTGAACCGCTACGCCTGGAATTCGGGTTCATGGCGACGCCGGTGAAACCGTTGGTCTCCGGTTGGCGCGACTGGCGTCCTATGTTCGTCAGCGCCCTGAATATTCCTGCGTTTGCTCGTGGCCGCCGCTGGTCCACTCCCGGTTGCCGCAACATCGCAGTTCTCTGGAACAACCATGTTGGCGCCTTCAGTCATCTCCCGACGGATCCGCAGGACTTCCGGACCAAAGTCGACACGTTGCGTACCGGGGACTGGGGGACGGTCGTGTCTTACTACGCGCTCAACCAGACCCAGACTGAGACAGCCGAGTACCAACTGGCGGAGAAGGAATGGCGGCGTGATCCGTATGGCGAGAACACGCTGACAACGGGGAGTTGTGCCACGGTCTGTGCGGCCAGTACATGGGCCGATTTCCTCCTCTACGCCATCGACCGGACAATGGCCGGTGCCGGCACTGACGGCGTCTACCTGGACTGCTCCAACCCGCGGTTCTGCAAGAGCCCCAAGCACGGATGCGCACCCGGGCGGTACCCGCTGCTCGCCACGCGGGCGCTGCAGAAGCGCATTTATGCCTTGGTCCGGGAGCGGCACGGTGAGAAGGGGCTGGTTTACAGCCACAATTCTGAGAACCACTTTGTGACGACCTATGCGTTCTCAGACTTGGTCCTGAATGGTGAGCAATACAACCGGAAAGACTTGCGCACCCTCACCGCTGCCAAGTTCAGGGCCCAGTTGGCTCCGCAACCCTATGGCATCCCCGCGTTCGTGTTGCCAACACTGGTCAAGTTTCAGAAGAACAAGGAAGAGAAGATGCCGGGGGCTGAGTTTCTTGCTTTCCCGCTCCTGCATGACACCATCTGCCTTCCCCAGTGGATGAACCGCGACTCGCAGGACCTCCTGCGTCGCGTGCAAGCGGTCCAGCTCTCCTTCGGGGTGGCTGATTCGGAGTTTCTTCCGTACTGGCAGGAAGCCCCCGGGCTGCACATTGCACCTGCTGAGGTGGTCGTGAGTGCTTACCGGCGGAAGGAACCCGAGGGGTTGCTGCTTATCGCCCAGGGCCCGGGGAAGCCTGTTGACGCGAAGCTCTTCCTGACCGACGAGCTTTCCGGATGTCGGGGTATGGATGCCGTCAATGCCCTTACCGGTGAGCGATTGGCGTGGGAGGGGGAAGGTCTGGTGTGGCCTAGTCTCGACCGTCGCGTCCAGATCGCGATCGTCGGCGCGCGAGTGCCTTGACCTGCCTCTTGGATGGGCCGCCGCGAGAAGGGCTTCGCATCGGGGTTCACAGTTGCTGGCAGGTCCACCGTTCAACGGTTCGGAACAGGCAATAGCCCCCAATCTGGAGGACGAACCCTCTTGGTCATGCCCGGCAAACAGCCGTGAACCACTGAACCGTGAACCTGGAACGCCCCCCGCGGGTTCTCCGCGGAGGGTTCTGCATGGGGTCAGTTGTCGCGTGCGGTGCCGTACTGGCGGTCTTCCGTCAGGATGTGCTCAAGGACCCACTCCTTGAGGAACACAAGGAACCGGCGGTCGACTTTGCGCTCATCCGCATCCAGGCGAGCGGCGTACCGGGTGATCTCTTCGATGAGATGACGGTGCCTGAGGCAGTGCTCCTTGTACCCCGCGAATCCTTCCCGTTCCATGAGATCCTCCTCATCCGCAAAGTGGGTCTCAGCGTACGCCAGGATTAGCTGCAGGCCCATCGCGACGTCGCCCTTCTCCGGACCCGACTCAACGGTAGCCTGGACCCGAGCGGCGGTCTCGAACAGAAACTGGTGTTGCTGATCCATCTCCGGGACACCGATGCAGTACTCTTCGCGCCACTGGAAGATCGGGGCACTGGCCGTGTCTGGTTTGAGGATCATTCGCATGCGCCGTTCCCGGACCTCGATCAGGTGCCAACGCACGGCCGGGACGTCGGTGAGGGCATCGGCCGGGATTGCATAGACGAGGGCCGTCCCGATGGCATGAACCTGGAGTAGACTGCTGGTACCGTAGAGCACTTCGTCTTCCCCATAGAAGTCCCCGACTCGAAGGGATTCCAGAGGCTGGCCGTCCAGGCGTAGTTCCAGTTCGCCGGAATCAACCAGATAGATGGCCGGGGTCGCTGGGTCAACCTGCACGCGTCCGGGGCCGACCTCGAGCGGATTCATCGATGTCGCTATACGGTTCTGAACCGGGTAGGCGATGGCTTCATCGAAGAGCCAACTGCGCTGCAGAAGTCCCCGTTTCTCGTGGAGCTTGCGGAGAGGATCAAGCAGGCCGTTCCGTCTCACAAATCTGAGGTAGACCTCCGCTGGAATCTCCAGGGCCCGGACGAAGCCAATGGCGCGATAGGTTACGCCCGCAGGTGTCCTGCCCAACGCGGCCGTTTCACCGACCACCGCTCCGGCAGACCGTACGGCGCCCCCGGACTTGTCCCCATGGAGGGCCTGCACTTCTCCCGTGAGCAGGAGATAGATACAGCCTACTTTTTCCCCGATTCGGACGAGAATCGTCTCCGGGTTGAACGTGATGATCGGATGGTTCAGAAGCGCTTCCATTTCCCAATCCGGGATGCCCGGGAAGCATGACAGTGCACACACCCTTGCCCGTCGCCGAACGTAGTCGTGCTGGGAAGGAATCAGGATATCGATGGACCCGAATGGCGCACCGGAGCCGATTTCCTTCTGTGCATTGGTCAGACCGCTTGACGTGTGCCCCAAGACGAGCTTGCTGGAGCGGTCCTCGCGGAAATCTTCCGCATTCCCGTGGATCAGACCTCCGCCGACATCGAGTTTCTTGAGGTCAAGCCGGGTCAGGTATTCCTCGCGCGTGCGGTCTACAAGCTCTTGCGATACGCCGGGTTTTGTGGGATCGTCGGTGATGAATCTCTCGAGCACGGACAGGGCGATGATGTCGGCGAAGTGCCCATATGTTCGGTAGCGATTCCCTTGTCGCGCCCGGAACGTGAACACGGTCGTCTCGACCGGGTGGGGAGACATGATGGGGCGGACCTGCATTCCCTCAACGTCGTTCCATGCATTGAGCGCGAGGTCTCGGACGTCGAAAAAATCGCTGAGCTTGGCCTCCTCTATGGATAGCAGAGCAGCCAGTTTCTTGGTCACCGAAGCCCGGACGAGAGGGGTAGCGTAGTATTTGATTCGGTGATCGGAGCGCAACAGCGCGGTCAAGCCGCAAAAATGGTCATCATGCGAGTGAGTGTGGAAGACTCCCTCGATCTCGGCGACACCGATTCCGAGGGAACGCAGGCGCTCCAGAAGGCCGGGACCTGCATCGACCAGATAGATCCGCCCCTGGAACATCAGTATGCTCGCGATGGTGGGACGGTTGATATCCCAGCCATCGCCGTTGCCTGCATGCAGAACGGCGAAGTACTCTCGCGGGATGTGGTGGTAACCGAGAGGGAAAGCCGGTTCGTATGCTTCGTCCGTGCCCAGATTCAGGTCTACTGTCTCGGTTTCGCCATCGTAGGTGAACTCGAACACATTGAGCCGTCGGCGCCTCACCGTGACTCCGCTCATCACTTCGACGGGCTGGTCATAGACCGTGACGGCATCCAGGAAGGTGTCCGTAGAGCGGATTTTGTTGAACGACATGGCCAGCTTCAGGCGGTAGATTTCCTCTGCCTCCTCCTGACTGACTCCGGTTGACTCAATTTCTTCCTTGGAGACAAGCCCGTAATTGCCGCGGTAGATATAGAGCATCTGGGCTCGAATCTGATCCTCTGAGCCGATGAGCAACGGACGGGCTCCCGTGTTGCGGGGATGATTCGGTAACGCCATGCCCTGCTTGTAGAGCATGTGCAGCACGGGGAACTCGGCCAGGTTGGCCAGTTCGCCGTTCTGAAGCAGAACATCGGAGACAAGGATGGCGTTCGGGCCCGTCTCGAAGGCAACGTTCTGTTCTTCCCGGGCGGCGATCAGGCCGCGTCGCTTGAGGTGCTTGACGGCATTGGCGGGGCAGCCGCAGAGAACCCTCAGGTCGGCTTCAGGCACTTCGATCCAGCAGATGCCGGCGGCCACTTTCTGCTTGATGATGTTCCCCATCGCCGTCTATACCTTCCATCGGCCGTCGAGCCGGTCGCGTTGCGTGTCCCCACTGGGTCGAGTGCAGGCGGAACGTGTCCTGCCCCGTTGGCCACCATTCGGACTCGCAGGCCCACTTACGATACAGGCAGAAAATCCTCAAAGCCAGTGATGGGGCGAGGCTGCCCGTGGCTGTCTCATTTTCAGCACAGTAAGAGGCCGAAGTACGTCGGGCGACCCCCGACCGAGATCAGACGCGCCTCGAGGCGGTGCGCGGCACGAGCAGGCGGACGCCTCTGTTTGCCAGAATGAAACAGCTCTGGTCCTGGCTATTGGCCGGGTTCCACCGGACCGGGCAGGCGGGCGATGAGTGGCCAGGCGCACAGAGGCGGTGGCATGTCCCGCGGGATAGCCATCGTGCGCCCGTACAGCGGATCGACGACCTTTGTGCTTCGAGGGAATGTGGAGTCCGTCCGCCCAATCTTGAGGACATTACCATCGGGTCGCCACCAGGCCATGTAATGGATGCCATCACTGTCTTCCCATGTGAGCCGTCGCATGTTGCCGTCTGTCGCCAGCTGCGTTTTCTTACCGGGGCCGACAGTACGCTGCCACGCCTGAATCACGTCGTGCAGGCTGGTTGGGTTGCCATCGGCGTCCAGCAGGGCATTGCTTGAGCCATTGGCAGGCCACCATGTCAGGCGGATGTCCAGAGCCTGGCAGATTGCCAGCAGGCGGAGGAGATAGGCGGCGCGCAGCACCGGGGTGTCACTCTCCCAACCCTCGGCATCCAGGCAGACCTTGAGTTCTGCACGCCGGGCTTCGGAACGGACCCGCTGCAGAGCTGACTCGATGCGTCCTTCAGGAGCGTCCTGAGTGCTCAGGCTGACGTGGATTCCCTGAGCTTTGCCGCGGATGGCCTCCATGGTCTTGCGCATCTGTTCGTCGTCCTCGTGTTCCGGCAACGGGATTCGAGCAAGAAAGACCTTCGTTTCTTTGGGGACTTTGCTCCGAGCGGCCGTGCAGGCTTCGGCCCAGTCGGTGGGTGTGCCGGATGAGCGCCATGAGGCAAGCAGCGCGCGCGGGGTGTCCGGCATGCCGTTGCAGACGACGATGGCCCCGATGTTCTGGCGAAAAGGCTCCAAGCGGTTCCACACACTGTTCATGGCGACCTGGTGCATCGGGAGTGGGAGCGCGACGTGCTGTCCTTTCCCCTGGCTCTCCGTCAGTGCGTTCGTCAACGCTCGCCACCCAGCGCGACTGCTTGGCAGTGGCCACACGTGGCGCCACAAACAGCCCAGCGTATCATCCGGAGGCCAAGGGGTGATGCGCAACCCATGTCTTGCACCCGATGGACTCGTTGGTTGTTGCGCAGGCGCTTGCCGAAGAGCGAGGACGCCCTCGGCCCGCATCGGCACTGACCCCGTGGGTAGCGGCGTGGCGGCGAGGATGGCCAGTTCAGGAGGGGGAACGAGTGCATCTTTGCGCCCGACATGCGGCGACACCCACGTCTCACCTGACTTCTGCTTCGCGAGATCGGCCGCGAATGCGGATCTAATCTCTTCCGCCGACAGGCATCGTCTGTGGATCTTGACCTCATCAATCGTTCCTTCGAACGCGTTGGCCTGACGGCCGAGGACCAGAGGCCGGTCGCTCGCGGGAATCGAGCCGACGCGAGGCGAGGAGCCTGCCAGCTGACCGTTCACATAGATGCGCATCTCAGTGCCGTCATAGGTGCCGACGAGGCAGTACCATGTGCCGGGCAAGAACGTTCCCTTGGCCAAAACGGGCTTCCATCCGGTCGTGAACACATGGAAAGAAGGGGCTCCCCGGGTGATCCGGATGAGGTAGTTCCCCGCGTAGACGACTCCGGCCCCCTCCACACCCTTCCGGAACTCATCGGGTCGGACCCACGCCTGAACGGTGACCGCTGTCGGGGATTGGAGGTCGTTGGCGAGGGGAGTGTGTGCCCTGGACATATCGCCCGAGAAACGCAGGCCACCACCGATGGCGCCCGGAACGCGCTTCGTTCCGGAAAGCAGGAGTCCATGGTCGTTCCCGGTGGCGTCCACTGCGACGTCTCTTGAGCGTCCCTCGAACGCCCAGTAGAGGACCGGACCGGTCTCTTCTGATCTCACGGGCCGGGGCAACATGAGGAGCAGGAAGGCAACGGCCATCGCGCCGAAGTAAGGTCGTGTGCTGTGCATGCCAGGGGTCTCCAGTGGCGGTACCATGGGAGCCGTCAACGTGTGCGTGGCAGGCACTATACTGCGGGGGGCTTCCGGATTCACCGTGCGGGTCCGTTGCCGGGCTTCCTCTACTCGCCCTGCGATTCCAGCCGATAGGCAGCAACGATGTCGCCGAAATAGAACGTGTGGTAATCCGCGTCGGGATACACATCTGCAAGCGAGGAGTCCAGCAGCTCCGGGGCTATGGGGGCTCTGAGGAGTGTTTTGCACTCGAAATGAAGCCCGGGGATGTCGATTACAGGCGTCGTTGTCTTCAGGGCGTCACGGGCCTTGAGCCCGGTCTTGGCGAATTTGTCTACGTCTTTCCCGGAGTTTGTTCCGCAGAATCCGAGTTCCTGACGACACGTTCCAAAGTTCGGGAGACTGACTGTGAATTCGGCTTCCCGTTGAATGAGGTCGTAGGTGTACCGGGTATTGCGCACTGCGGCCACGAACACGGGTTTGGCCCACACGATCCCGATCGTTCCCCAGCCTATCGTCATGGTGTTCAGGCGCTTCTTGTGCTTCACCGTGAGAAACGCTCCTTTAGGGAGCTGCTTCATGGTCTCGTCTGCAACGGCCATTGCCTCGACTTCGACGACTGCATACTCGCTCATCGACTATCCTCCATCTCAAGCATGTATTGGTGATCTTGGGGTCATGGCGCCGTGTTCGCTTGTCAACGGTACACTGCCAAAACCCCGGTCTGTTGCCGGCCCAGCCCGACGAGGAAGTATGACCAGCCACACGGCGGCTGGTTCCGCCGCTTCTCCGGCTTGGTGGCGACCGATGTTCAACATAGTGCCGGTCGAGACTTGTGTCCCGTTGGCGTTCGCCGACGGAGGCGCGACGTATATGGTACCGGAGCACCCGCATCGAGGCCGGGTGTTGTGAACGCGACCGCGTAAGCTGCAAAGGAAACTGGACGATGGCACCACCTATTATCATGCACTGCAATTTCTGTGAGCAGGGACAGACCGTCGAGGAGATGTGTTGTCGAGCTGCTTCGTGGGGGTATGACGGGGTTGAGTTCCGGCGCACGCGCCGTGCCGAAGAGGAGACGGTTGACGAGTACTTGGGCGCGATCGCGGCAGGCGTTGAGAAGAGCGGCCTGAAGCAGGTCGTCTTTGGTGGCCCCGGCGGCAACTTCATGACTCCGGACGCAGATATCCGAGCCAGTGAACTGGATTCGATGGTCGCGTTCTATCGTCTGGCGGCTGAACGGTTTGATCTGACTGTATGCAACACCATGGCCGGTCCTCTCCTGAATCCGGCCAAAGGGGTGACCTACTCGGATTACCACTGCCAGGGCTCGGCGGTGGCTCAATCATGCCATTGGGAATGGGCAACAGAGGGCTTCAAGGTGCTCGGAGCACTCGCTGAAGAACTCGGGTTCCGCCTCGCCTTCGAGTCACACATGGGATACCTCCACGACCTGCCGGAGCCGGCCAGGAAGCTGGTGGACATGATCGATTCACCTGCCGTAGGCATCAACCTGGACTACGGCAACGCGATCCATTTCCCTCAGCCTGTGCCATTGGCCGACGCCATTAGCCAGTGTGGTGACCGCCTCTACTTCACTCATCTCAAGAACTATGCCACGATCCGCGGGACGGGTGGTCGTCTGGCAGCCGGGCTGGCGGATGGCGACATCAACAACCGCGAATTCATGCGTCTACTCATGGACTCTGGATATGATGGCCCCCTCTGCATCGAGGCACCGCGCGCGGGTGATCGCGAGTGGTTCGCTCAGCAGGACCTGGCATACCTGCAGGCCGTCCTGCAAGACCTGGGGTGGTGATTGGTGATTGGTGATCTGTGATTGGTGATTGGTGATTGACTGAACCGAAGGAGCTTCCCAACGTGCTTCCCGTCAATGCCCGTGGTGTCTACATCAAGTCAGAGGCCGCGGCAGACCCGCGGTCCATGGCCCGGATAGAGCGGATGCTGCCGTTTATCCACTTCGGTGGTGATCCGGTGATCGTCGATGATGAGGGGCTGTGCCGCTTGGTCGCTGCTGAGACGCCCACCTGGGGGCGGCACGGCCTACGGGCGAATGAGGTCGAACCGGTGGTGATCTTCAACCAGTTCCTGAATGATCACCAGGAGGCTGAGCGGCAGCGGCGCCGGGAGGCCTACCCCGATTTGTTCCGGGGCGGAGGCCCGGTTCGGTTCGGCGGGTATGGTGGGTTCGATTGGCGCCCGAGTGGGGATCCGGCCTATCGCGAAAGAACGGGTCAGGTCTGCCAGCCGGCTTACGCGCTTCACTCGTTTTGGGGATGCCATTTCCGCTGTGTCTACTGCAGCCTGGGGCATGTTGCTCAGGTCTACGTGAACCTTGAAGACTGGGTCGATCACATTGAGCGTGGATGTGCGGACCTCGCAAACGCACCAGGGCAGAACCTGTTCCAGTGGGATAACGGCTCGGACATCGTTTGCTGGGAGCCGGAGTATGGCGGAACGAAGCTGCTCGTGGACGTGTTTGCTCGTCAGCCCGACAAGTACCTGGAACTCTACGTGGGGAAGAGCGACCACGTGGATTTCATGCTGGACTATGACCATCGCGGCCACACGCTCTGCTGCTGGAGCTTGTGCCACGAGGCGCAGACGCGGGAGGTCGAGAAACGTACGGCCTCGATGGAAGCGCGTTTGAGCGCGGCGCGGACGTGTCAGGACGCCGGCTATCCCGTGCGCATTCGCCTCAGCCCAATGGTGCCGACGGTCGGCTGGGAGGCCGAGATACGCCATATGGTCCAACGCATGTTTGAGGAGATAAAGCCGGAGATACTGACCATCGAGCCCCTGCGCTTCTATACCTACGACCAGCTCTGTAACGATTTCGCTCCAGGGGTCATCGACCCGGAGTTTCTGACTGGGATAAGGGATGCAGAGACGGGCTCGAATCACTATGAAAGGCAGTTCCCCGAGGAGCTTGTGAAGCGTATGTATCGCGTGGTGTTTGAGGAGGTCCTCCGTATTTCGCCGCAGACACCCGTTGCGTTCTGCCGCGAGAAGCGCACGGTTTGGGATGCGTTTCGCACGGAGCTGGCCCGGTCCGGTCAGGATCCCGATGATTATGTGTGTAACTGTGGGCCCGTTTCGGCTGGAGCTGATGCGCGTTTGGTCGCAGCTACAGCGTAGAAAAGCATGCAGGAGGGTGGCTCGATGAATGTGATGGTCGTCTGTATGGACACGCTCCGGTGGGATGCGCTGGGGTGCTATGGTTCTGATTGGGTGAAGACCCCGTGCATTGACGCATTTGCGGAGTCCGCAGCGCTGTGTTCGGGGGCGTACTGCGCCTCGTTCCCAACGGTCCCGATGCGTGTGGATGCGTACACTGGCGCGGTCAATTGGCCGCGCTACGGCTGGCGTGGCCCGGATCCCGAGCAGCCCAAACTGCCGCAGCTTCTGCGTGATGCCGGTGTCTACACGGGGCTTGTCCTCGATACGGCGAACAACGTGCATGGGCCGAAGCTCCACGAATTCTACGATGAGTACCACTTGATCCGCAAAGAGGTGGACGACGGGATCACCCCGGACGACATCGTTACGCCTGTCCCCGAGGAGTACTTCCGTCAGTTCGCTCGTGGTTACCGGCGGGACCGGTCGAACTGGGCGCACTACCGGAATGAGTCAGACTGGTTCGTGTCCCGGACCATGAGGCGGGCTTGTGAGTGGCTTGAGGAGCACTCGGCGCGGGACGCGTGGTTCCTGTGGGTAGATACGTTTGAGATCCATGAAGACTACATGCCGCCATCCTACTACGTCGGTCTGTACGAGTCCGGTTACAATGGGCTGGATTACACGTATCCCAACTATGGCTACAGCGACATGTACGCACCCGAGGAACTGCATCACTTGCGTTCCTGCTATGCGGGTGAAGTCACCCTGACGGATCGCTGGGTGGGACATCTGCTTCGACAGATTGAGGTGATGGGACTGCTGGAAGACACCGCCGTGATTCTGCTCTCGGATCACGGCATGTATCTGGGAGAACACGGGCGTTGCGGCAAACATACCGTTGACGCAGACGATGCCTGGCCTTTGTATGACACAGTTGCGCGGATTCCACTCATCGTTCGGTCCCCGGAAGGCCGGGCCAGGCAGATCGATGGGCTGGTGCAGCCGGCGGACCTGCTCCCCACAATCTGTGACCTGATGGATGCTCCGTGCCCACCGACGCTCGGCCAATCCCTGGTTCCAGCGTTGTCCAGCGGCGTTCACGCTGCGCACGAACGGGTCTATACGACCTTCAATGGCAAAGCGACGGGGATGCCGTCGCACGTTACGGTCACCACGCCCACGCACACCGCCATTATCCCTCGGCTGCCCCGCGAACCTGAGCTGTATGATCGTCGGAGCGATCCGGAACAGCTGACGGATGTTGCTGCCGCGCACCCGGAACTGGTCGCCCAGTTGCACGGCGACCTCATCGATTTCATGAGAGAGCAGGGCGCCGAGGAGGCGTACGTCACGGAATACCTGAGATGAGTCAGAAGGAAAGAGACAACAATGGCCGATCCGCGTAACATCCGCACCGGACTTGAGATCCCCACGGTTAACTACTGCGACCAGCCGTATGTCACCAAGTTGGCCAACGGCCAGTGGCTGTGCTCATTGACTACGGCGGCCGGACACGAAGGTGCTGTAGGCGAATTCGTCGGTGTGACTCTCAGTGCGGACCAGGGCCACACGTGGAGCGAACTTGTCCCACTCGAAGACCCTACTGGCCCAGAAAGCTGTTATTCTGTTCCCTTTGTGACGCCGTCAGGGCGTGTTTATGTCTTCTATAACTACAATGGGAACAACTTCCGGGGGACGCAGCGATCGGACGAGCTTGGCTGGTTCGTGTACCGGTATTCAGATGACCACGGGTCGGCATGGTCTGAGCGCCACCGGATTCCTATGCGCATGACAGCCTGTGACCACGGAAATACCTTCAACGGTGAGGTGCAGCTCTTCTGGTGCGTCTCGCATGCAGTGACGGTGGGGGATGATCTCTTCATCGCGTTCAGCAAGATGAAGACATACGTCCAGGAGAACAACGAGGGGTGGGTATTCAGATCCCCCAACGTGCTGACTGAGAGTGATCCGTCCCGGATTGAGTGGGAGCTTCTGCCTGAAGGTGAACATGGCATCCGTTTGGACGCGTTCGGCTCAGCTCAGGAGGAACACAATATCGTGCCGCTGAGCGATGGCAGCCTTTACTGCATGTACCGCACAACGACCGGGCATCCGGTGTGCTCGATCAGTCGAGATGGAGCGCGGACGTGGTCTGCCCCTGAGATCGCGCGCTACGCGAACGGGCGGAAAATGAAAACCCCGCGGGCCTGCCCGATGATGTGGCGGACGAGCAACGGAAAATACCTCTTCTGGTTCCACAACAACGCCACGGGGGGGTGGGGGTGCCGCAACCCCGTGTGGCTGGCCGGAGGCGTGGAGAAGGATGGAACGATCGCCTGGTCGCAGCCTGAGATCTTCCACTACGATCCTGATGAGATGCTTGGGATGAGCTACCCCGATCTGATTGAGGAAGACGGGGAGTATCACTTCTTCCACACTCAGAAATCCATCGCTCGAGTCGTCAAAGCGGACAAGAGGATTCTCCAGGCCCTGTGGGAGCAGGCGGATGCGATCGGCGTCACCCGGGATGGGCTCTGTCTGGAACTCGGGAGCGCTGAACCCGCATGTGACGTCGCGGAGCTCGAGTGCTCGCCCAATTTCTGGAAAGACGAGGGATTGACAGTCGATTTTCGCGTTCGGTTCGACTCTTTGACCCCTGGGCAGACCATCCTCGACAATCGTGCGGCTTCAGGGGCAGGCTTCCGCATCTCGGTCGGAGCGGACGACACTGTGCGGTTGGATATGTCCGACCGCGGACACGGCTTCTTCTGGGAAAGCGATTCCGGATTGATCGAGGTCGGCCGTGAGCACAGCGTGGCGTTCGTTGTCGATGGTGGCCCAAAGACGATCAGTGTCATCGTGGATGGCGTGCTCTGTGACGGCGGCGAGACTCGTCCTTTCGGATGGGGACATTTCTCTCCCTATACCGTGTTCACGAACAGCGGACCCTACAAACGAGTGCTGAACGAGTCCGGCAAGGTCCGTCTGGCCCCGGATCTGAACGGGGAGCTCCTGAGTCTGCGGATCTACGATCGCTACCTGCTGACGTCTGAAGTGATCGCCAACCACCGGGCGGATGCCCTGTAAGCGGATCGGGGCTGTGCGCGGTCCGGAGAAAGCAGGCCGGTCACGGAGAACCGGCTCCTCCAAGGGCATCGTTAGGGGGACACGCGATGGAGGTGCAGCATCTCCGTATGCGGCCGGTCTTCTGTTCTGTGCGGAGCGATTGGCAGACCGCTTACGTTGTGCGCGGCTCGGCCGGAGAGAAGACCGCTCCTGTTAGTCGCGGCTCGGTTCAGAAGGGAAGGGCGCTCAAGGAACCGGGACCCCGAACACTTCGACTTCCACGTAGTCGTTCATATCGTCGGTCGTGTTCCCGTTGCTGCTGAGTCTGATGAAACGGCCCTGGTGCCCGCGCACTGGGATGAAACGGCCCTCGAAGGTCTCGATGTACTCTTTGTCCGTTCCCATCCCCAGTTTGCTGGAATTGTCATGATCGTTGTTGAACACCGGTTGTCTGGTCTCCATGCCGTCCGGACTGTTCCCCAGGTGCACAATAACGTCGTGGTAGACTCGCGCTTCACTGTGGTAATGCCACAGCAGGACGCCGTGGATAACGGCTCTCTTGCCCAGATCGATCTGAATCCACTGGGGGCCGGGGGCCAGTTCGAGGAAGCTGTTCCCGGTGGCCTCCTTGTTGCCGTCGGTAACCATCGCGTACCGACCGACAAACGGTTTGGGGTCACTCCCCGTCACTGGTCGACCGGCCGCAAGGTTGCGTGTGCCGCCTGGCACCCTTGGGGCCGTGCGCAGCTTGCCGGTGACCCTCTCCAAGTTTGGCGCCACGATGACGCGTGGCGTACCGACGAACACCGGCTTCGGTAGACTGGTCTTCAAAGGCGTCAGGCCAGGACTGGATGGCTGCGCGAGCGAGGTGCAGCCAAGCAGAGCGATCGCGATGATGTGCAGTCTCAAGTTTGTTGTTGTCTCACGTGACAGCGACACGCATTCTCTCCTTGCGTCATCGTGGTGAAGACCGGTGGACCGAAGGCATCGGCGGTCACCGGCCGGTAAGCCAGATGGGGGATGTCCAAGCTGCTCCTCCATCGTTCCTCATGATCCGGACATAGCGCCATGTGGTCTCACCAGCGCCGGGCCCTCGAAGGACGAACGTTGCCGTCGTCTCATTGGTACAGGGATACTGCGTATCTTCTACCGGGCCTGGCCCTACCAAGGCGATCTCCGAAACCGCGTGTCGTCCCCCAACCACGGCGCGGATGTGGACGTCCTTCTCTGCCTCTATCGCGATCTCGTCCCCCATCACCCCCAGCGGCTCGGCAGTAGCAGCGTCCAGGCAGGTGACGTGCAGCCGGATATCCGGATGGGTTGTTCCATAGCAATGTCTCGCGTAGAGGGCGTCGAACAGGGCTTCCCGTGTCAACATGTTGGTTGGGATGCCGGTCATGGACAGGCCCATGTGGTCGCCTCCTGAACAGAACCCGATGCGGTGTCCCTGTTCGAGTGCATCGAGCGCGAAGCCGCCGGCCACGCGGTGCTCCTGCATCTGCTCCGGGCAGGCCACCCCCGGTGCTATGGGGGCACCATCGTGTTCGTAGCTTCCCCGTCGATCCTGGAAGATCTCGAGCACGCGCTGGAACGCATCGTTGCGTTTGGTCCACTCTCGCCTGAATGGGAATGTCGCCGTGTGGTGAGGGATCGCGAGGGCGTGGCCCGGCTCGAGGCATTGCCACAGGCGCTCGATGGACGATGAACGCGCCTCGTCCGAACCGAAGGGCTGACCTTCGTCTGACCGAAAGATGACATTCACGTGTCCGTCACAGGGCTCTTCCGTGCGACTGGCCGTCACCCATTCATAAGCGAGGAGAGCCACGTGGGCTCCGGGGAAATTGTAGAAGTTTGCCAGGGCACGGTTCCGCTCCCACTGGTAGGCGGACAGGCCTTCCGCGTGATCGGTGAGTGCGGTGAAATCCTGACCAAGCAGGTCCATTGCCCACCGGTAGTTCAGGTCGAGCGATTGCTGGGTCTCCCAACGGCAGCGGGACAGGTCCGTGTGAATGTGAAGGTTGCCGACGCAGGGCGTGTCCCGGCAAATTGCCGGAGACGGCTCTCGTGCGAGCCGTTCCATGGGGGCCAGCGGCCCCACGTACTGCAGGCTTGAGGGCTCGCGATTCGGCGTCGACGCGTCAACCCAGGCAACGACCAAGCTGCTGGTTGCTTCAGGGCGATGGGACCGATGCCCCTCTTCAGCTCGCGAATGGGACACGCTGGCCACCACAAGGCGCCCCGATCGCTGATCGCGACAGGACACTACGGGGGTGATGTGAAGCGCGCCCGGAGCATCGGCACCCGCTACAGCTTCGGGTAGACTCCAGGAGTTTTCCACCGGTCTAGTCACGACTGTCTCAAAACACCGCCGTTTGCCGGCAAGACGACGGGCGAGCAGAAGCAGTTCTCCTTTTTGCGAGAAGAGCAGGTCTGGATGGTGAAGGTGGCCTATGGCCATGCGCATGTCTTCCGGGTGCGTCCCTTCAGGTTGCCACATGCGCAGGATTGGACCGTCGATCTGCACTTTTCGCACAATCGGCACTGAGACGTTCCAGAGGATGCTCCGCCGTGCCCTGGACGCGGGGTCCTGGAGGTAGCAGAACTCGCTGTTTCCCCCGCGTCCAGCGAGAGCGTAGTAGTCTTGGTCGGTGGTCACACTCCAGGTAATCCAGACGCTGTCATCAGGGGCTGTTTCGATGCGCGGGTAGAGGTGAAAGCTGCCGCAGATCGCCCGGTTCAGACAGAAGTTCGGGGCGTCTTCCTGGCCCGGCGTCCTGCAGGTGAGTATGCAGTCGAATCCCGTTCGGTCCGGGTTTGGTGAGGATGTGGCGATCCAGAGAGTGCCGTTCGCTTGGAGCGTGCCGGTCGGCCAGTAGGCCTGTCTGTCGGGGGCAGTCAGGGGTGTTGCAGTGCCCCAGTCGCCGGAGTCGTTGAGGAACGTGCCTGCTACCCGACAGTGTGCGTCGCTGGCCCACGCCTCCCAAAGCAACCATGTGCCGACTTCGGGGAGAGTGGCTAATGCCATGTTCCGGCAGCGCAGGCCTCGATCTGAAAGTGTCTGGGGGGAGGACAGCACTCCTGTGCCGGGATTGTAGTGGACTGCCTCAACTGCGAAGGTTGGGGCAGCGACCCAGAGCACCCACAGGCCCCCCGTCCCATCAGGAATGAGCGATGTCTCAAGCGCGAAACCGGTCTCGATGTTGACGTCTTCCCCGGGGACGATGCCCCCGTCGACGCAGCGGCCAAGGCGGATGCGTGCAGACGATGAGACGGGATCGAATGTCGTCCACGCGACCCACAAGGCGTCTTCCGTAGACGCCAGCGACGGCTGGGCATGCCATCCGGGTTCACTGAGGGTGGAGAAGTCCTTAGCCATCAGGTCTCCGTCTTCTCGGTACATGACGAGTTGGACATCGTCCACTTTACCGCCATGGGCGATCGGTAGAAAGGTCCCCGCAGGATCCAGTCCGCAACGGAGCGCTGTGTCTTTGTTTGTAGTAAGGCTCGCAGCGCAGCGGAGTGCCGTTTTCCCCGGTATGCGGGGATTGCTTCGGAAAGCCCGGTCGCTGTGCTACTGTTGTTCGGGTCTCCGCTGCATTGCCCTGCGCAGGACAGACGTCTGGCCGTGACATCACCCGGGAGTTACGATGTTGACCAAACACCATTTCGTTGGGACTTCATGCCTGGTAGCCGCACTTGCCCTGGCCTGTGCCTCTGCCCCAAGCAGAGCGGCGGCTCGGGATGGCGATGGCGATGGGATTCCTGACCATGTCGAGGCGACACTTGGGACTGACTCGGGACACCCCGACGTACTCGAGATCATCTATGAGGACGGCACAAAAGGCGAGGGCGATCGCACGGTCGGTAAGGAACTGGTTCCGCATGGGGACTTCACGCGCATCTCATTCTGCCCGGTCGGTCGGCGTCGGTTCGTTTGGAAGATCGACTTCTCTGCCCCTTTTCCTGTCCCGACGCCGTCCTATGATGTGACGATTCTGTATCTGGATGTTGACAACGATCCGGACACCGGGCGACCTGATGCCGGCCCTGGCTGTGATATGATGCTGCGTCCCGGCAAAGGCACGCGCCTGATTGGCTGGGAAGGGGAAGCGCGAACGGCAGGCTGTTACGACGGTACGTCGCTCTACCTGGTTGCCGACATCGCCCTGAACCAGGACGGTGGCCAATCCGTCTACCGGATGATGTTCCTCTATCAGGACACTCGGAAGCCGCACGTTCAGAATCGAGACAACATGGCCTGGATGACCGTCAAGGCCTCCGGTGCTCCGGATCGCCGTCCTCCGCAGGTTCCTGATGGCCACCCGCTGTTTCAGCCGGAGGCCGCGTTTTCCCAGGTTGCCGTTAGCGTACCGTTCGGGCTGAGTCCACCCCAGGCAGAACTCACGTTCATCACGAGCCGTCCCGCTCGCACCACCATTCAGTACGGGGCGACAGCTGCTTACGGGGGCGAGATTCGAGAGGACCGGGCAACCTGTAATCACCGGGTTCACCTTCCTGATGTCGCTCCGGGGAAGGCGTTCTACTATCGGGTTGTATGGAAGACACTCAACGGCGATCTGGTGACCCCGGACGCGCAATTCGCCATGCCGCAGAAGGCATCGAATCCCCAGGGGCGGGTTGCCCGGGACACCGTCGTCCTGACAGCGCACAACAGGACCCCCGAACCGGTCCGTAACTGTCCGTTTACCATTGGCGTACCTTTCCCTCAAGGCGCTTTGGGCAGCGACCATTCCACCCGCCTACTGGATGCCGTCGGGGCCGAGCTTCCTCTGCAGTCACAGGTGACCGCATGTTGGCCGGATGGCACCGCAAGGTGGCTGCTGCTGGATTTTGCGTCGGATGTCCAGGCCGGCGGGAAGGTGGAGCTTACTCTCGAGTACGGGACAGAGGTCGGGAGAGGGGACGCCTCCCGGTTCATAGCCTTGACTGAGGGAACGGGGAAACTATCCGTTGATACGGGATGCCTACGGGCCGTGTTCGACAGACAGGGCGGCGGGGCGTTGAGCCAGGTTTGGTTTGATGTGGACGGAGACGGTGCCTACGCGGACGACGAAGCCGTGGTGGGTGATGGTTCCGCACCTGGCCCCGTCTTGACGGGTGTCGACGGCAAGCCGCACCGTGCTGCTCTGGCTCCGCCCAGGATTGAAGTGGAGAGAGCGGGCCCCGTGACCGCTGTGATCAAGGTAACCGGTACCCACGCTGCGGCAGATGGCGCAGCCATGTTCGAGTACGTCTCTCGGTACCACTTTTCTCTCGGCAGTGCACTGATCAGGCTCCGCCACACGATTTCCAACGACCAGGTCTCCCGGGAGTTGACCACGATCAACCACGCGGGTGTCCAGCTGCCACTGCGGCTTGAGAAGACGGCTGACATCACCTGCGAACTGGGGAGCGGGAAGACGGCGACGTTCGGCGCTGCGGAAGGCAGCCTGCGGATTTCGCAGGAACTGGACAATCGATGGCGGCTCACGTCACCGGCCAGCAGCGTCGAGGCTGAGCGGGGCCCCGGTTGGTTCGGAGTGAATGGCAGCCGCTTTGGTGTGTGGATTGGTCTGCGCCACTTCCGTGAGATGTATCCGAACGAACTCGTCTTCGACCATGAGACACAGACGGCGCACGTCAACGTGCTGCCTGCCTTCTCTCCCGACCTGTACCGTGACCTGGGCGATGCGGTAGAGAGCGACCGCCTCTACTACCATCTGCGAGATGGCGGCTACCGCCTCCACCGCGGGGTGAGCTTCACCCATGAGCTCTGGATCGGCGTCCATCGCAAGGGGGGGGACAGGCCCGCCCAATGGGTTGCCCAGCTTGAGGAGCCACTGATCGCTTCCGGCCCGCCGGAGTGGTACTGCGCATCGGGTGCCTTCGGTGAGGAACTGCCACGACAGAGCGATCGATTCACGCACTATGAGGCCATGGTCGAGCGCGGATTCACGGAATTACTGCGCAGACGCGAACTCTACCGTTCGTTCGGTTTCCTCAACTTTGGCGATTGGTGGGGAGAACGGCGCTTCAATTGGGGCAATATCGAGTACGACACGCCTCACCAGCAAATGGTGCAGTTCGTTCGCACAGGTGAGCGCAAGTTCTTCGATAACGCTTGTTACGCTGCCGTGCACAACCGTGATGTAGATTTCGTGCATCACAGTGCGATTCCGGGGAATGTGGGCAAGACCCGGGCCCACTGCATGTTCCACACCGGCGGCTATGTGCCGCGGATGACGGCAGAACAACGGGGCCTTGCTCATCCCAGGGGGGGACTGACTGGTCCTCTGAGCGGTCACCAATGGACACGCGGCCTGTTTGAACACGCCTTCATGACGGGCGAGACGCGGTCAAGAAAGACTGCACTGGCCTTGAGCGATTACCTGGCGGGTCCCGGGACCGTGAACTGGACGATGGGATACGGTGCTGAACGGGCAGCGGCCTGGGCGATCTTTGCGGTGTTGGCGGCCTATGAGTTCAGTTCCTATGATCCCTTTTACCTCAACGCCGCTCGGATACAGGTTGAGGATGTCATCCGCCGGCAGAACCAACAGTCCGGGCATTGGGACATTCCCGCCGGATACTCCAAGGTCGTGCCAACGCCCATCGGTGGTTATGCATGGTGCACCGGGTTGCTCATCACTGCGATGGAACACTACAACCGCTATGCCAGGGATCCCCGCGTCGATCAGACGATCTTGCGTGCCGCCGAGTGGCTTGTTCGTGAGGAATTCGTGCCCGAAAAGAGGGGGTTCCGTGCTTGTTCCTGCGATACGTTCAATGCCAACACGCGTCCGGGCGGGTCGTGCTGGGCCGTGAGTAATGCACTGGCCCATGCTTACGAACTGTCCGGCGACGAGCGGTTCCTTGACCTCGCGCAGATGGGTTACGTCATGTACGCCAAGAGTGGTGCAACAGGGATAGGAAAGCGTTACAGCTCAGGTTTGGTGACCAGCCATCACCTGATCGCGAAATTGCATCGAGCCGGGCGCAATGACATTGATCCGGCACGCTGGGAAGACCGCTTCGAGATGTTGGCGCCGAAGGTGGTGATTGCCCAGCAGGGGAAGGCACCCGAACTGCTTTTGCGGACGTTGCAGGACGGCCCTGTCCGCATTGAGATCAGGCTTGAGAATGGCCCCTCCGAAAACCTCAAGCTGCTTCGGGGAGATGGTTGGAGGAGTGTGACCATCCCCCTGCCGGGCGTAGAGCCGGAGGTCATCCGTGGCCACGTGTCGTGCGGAACTCAGGTCAGACGCTTCGCCATTCGTCGCGTCGTCGTGTCCGGGACACCCGCACGTGGTGACGAAATCGGCTTGATCGCGGGGGCCGAAGACTTTCTCGCGCCGGCCTTGGCGAAGCTTGGGGTTGAGCACACACCGATCACCGACCTGGCCACTCTGTCCGAGTATGCGATCGTGCTCGCCGGCACTCAAGCCTGCACGCTGGACGCGGCGGGAATGCGGTCTGATCCGGCACCCCTTCTCACGTGGTTGTACGCCGGCGGGACGGCCATCTTCTCCCAGCCCAACGACGACGGATGGGATCCCTTCCTGCTTGGCTTCCCCCTCATTATGCAGGAACCGAACAGCACAAGCGGGGCGATCACCGCGACGTCGCACGAGCTCTTCACTGCTCCCGGAGTCGTCTCAGACCTGGAAGGGGCAAGCATGTATGACAGCATCTCGCACATCCATGATGCGTGGACTGTGCTCGCAACCGACGCAGAGGGCCGGCCGGCTGTCGTGGAAGCCCGGGTGGGTAAGGGGCGTGTTCTGGTTATCGTTCCCAGCTTCGAGCGCTACGTCTCGGGAGCACTCGCAGGGTCTGACGAGCTGACCAAAGCTAGCCGGCAGTTCCTCCTGAATGCGTTGGACTGGGCGCGGACGCCACCAAAGTAAATACGTCAAAGACGTCTCAAGTGAGGACTGCATGGTCTGGGCTGCCCTTTTTGTTCTGTGCCTGGTGCTGTTCAACCAGATCCTTCGGGCGGCCCAGCGCTTCGAGGTCGATCTGCTCCCTGCTGTTGCGGTCAACTACGGGGTCGCTGCCATTCTCTCCGGGGTCCTCTGGTGGACGCATTCTGAACAGGCTCTGAGCCGTTCCAGCCTGCTCGCGATCACATTGGGTGGTGTGAACGGGGCCCTCTACTTCGCTCATCTGCTGATCATTGGTGCGTCCTACCGAGTTGCCGGGGTTGGCATCACGGCTGCATTGGTCGGGACCGGGTCGGTCCTGCCGGTTGTGGTCTCGTGGGCGCTTTGGGGGGAGGCAATGCCTCCGGCTCGCTGGCTTGCCATCATCCTGCTGATTCCGGCCGTTGCGCTGTTGCGGCCCGGTAACGGGGAAGGGCATGGCAGATTGAGCCTTGGGGCAGATGTCATTCTGGCGTTGGCCTGCCTGATGGCGGGGGTGATCGCCACGGTCCACAAGACCGTCCAAGTGTACGGAAGCGGAGAGGGCAACGCCGTTTACCAGTTTGCCCTGTTCGCCACGGCAGCGGCATGCTCAGGGGGATACGCTCTGCTCAAGCGCAGTAGATGGGCAGCCCGGGCCGTTGGCGCCGGAACCGCTTTGGGCACGGCCAACTGCCTGGCCACGCTTTGCCTCCTGGCCGCGCTTGCCACCGTTCCAGCGACCGTTCTTTTCCCCGTGACCACACCATCGAACATCGCCGCAAACACAGTGGTAGCTCGACTGCTCTGGCGTGAGCGTTTGAGCCGTCGGCAGCTTGCCGGCATGGCCCTTGCGCTGATCGTCGTCATTCTGGCGAGCGTGAAGGTCGCCTGTTGAGGAAACGAGTGGCCCCCGCCCAAACTCACTGGCCTTCACTCCAAAGTGGCACCATCTGATCCACGTATCGTGCTTCCTGCCTGACCTGATCCTCTGGGCCGCACGGCGGGGCATGGGGGGCATCAAGAGTGACCTTCACGCTGTCCACGAGGAAGCCGGCAACGTCCAGTGCTTTGGCAGTAGAACGGAAGCGGACGTAGCTGATGCCGTTGAGGGTCTCATTCCTGATCTTGACCGCGCCTGCATCTGCCCCATCGACTAGAAGGTGACACTCAGGAATCGCCAAGTTCCAGCTCAGTGTAATGTCATGCCATCTGTCGAATTCAAGGACAGCAGTGCCCACTCTCCCGTCAGCACCAAGCTCTATTCGGCATACCGCGAACGCATCACCATGGTCGTTGGCGGGATCAAAGAAGCGGTCATTCAGACAGATGAGCCCTCCCTGACAGCCTTTGCGCATCATCACGCGGGCGGTGAGAGATCCCTGCGAGCCATTGGGGAAGTTCCAGGTCGCGCCATCGGCGGGGAGTGCGTCGGCTTTGCGGATGTGCAGGCTGCGGGTGTCTGGCTGGGCCGGATTCGCGACCAGTTCACAGCCGACGGCCCGGGCGCGCCACCAGCGCTTGGCCGGGCCGTAGTGCTTGTAGACCGACCACTGCCGCAGGCCGTCCGAGAAGTCGGTCTGAGCCTCAGTCTCGACGATCCACTCTGGATCGATAAGGATAGGATTACGCCCTCCCGCTCCCTGTCCGGAAAGCACGACGATCTTGCCGTCCGCGGTATATGCCCCCAGCGGATAGGCTGTCCCACGGTCTCCTGAACGGGTTGGGTTGTCATTCCGACGGTGGTCGAGGTAGATCTCCCGGAATCCACGCCACGTTGCCCCTTCATCATCGGACACTGCGATATGGAGTGCGTCACGTCCTCCGTAGACACCCTCGCCGGCGCAGCGAGGCGGCATTTCACAGTTGTTCCAGCACACGACCAGCCAGCCATTTCGGTGTCTCATGATATTGGGCGGTCCAGTGGACGTGTTGAATCTGCTGGCCCTCGCTTTCCGCCAAGTCGTACCGTTGTCGTCCGAGCAGGATTCGTAGAGAAATCCGGCCTGGGTGCGCATCAACATCCAGATGCGTCCGTCCGCCAATTGCTCAAAGGCCGGTTCGCAGGCGCCTTCATTGGATCCGTTGAAGCCGGGGTAACAGGGCGACACCAGCTTCGAGTCGCTCTCCGTCCACGATTGACCATCGTCGTCCGAGTATTGGATGATGGTCTTGTGTCTGCCTGTCGGCGGCACTGCTCGGGCATGGGGCTGGAAGCTGCCGTAGGGAACAATGATGCGACCGTTCGGCAGTTGTTGGTACTCCATCTGCGAGCCGTTGTAACCGCGCCAGATCATCATCGGTTCGCTGGCGTGTGTCGGGCTCGCCTGGCTGATCCAGACATCCAGGTAGCGCGGCAGCCCTACCTTCCTGGCGGTCTCTCTGTCCAGCTTTTCGCCCTTGACGTAGACACTTTTTACCCCGTTGTCCGGCGTCAGAATCACTTGAGTATTGGCCAGCAGTTTCTTGCTTCCTGTGATGATCTCACTTGCTGCGATCTGCGGTGGCAAGTGCGGCAATAGCGTGTGTTTCCGGCCGTCAGCATCCGGTAGTACAAGGGGGCCGGCTTGCGGGGCGTACCGGTTGTAGAAGGCGAACTCGCCACCCGGCAGCCGCATGATGGCATAGGCTGTGTGCGCACCACTGGCCGCGCCCGAATCGGCGATGGGCTCCCCTTGGAATAACATCACTGGCGGTGTGGGAGATGCATGCGCCATTGACGTCGCCACAACCAACGAACTTGCCGTCAGCATTCTTTTGAACTCCATCGACATCACCTCCAGACAGAGCAGCTCTCGACCGCAACTGGACTCGGTGCTCCTCCGAGGCGATTTCCTCGGGAACGACATCGACGACAATTTGCCGGCAGTTGGGGACGTTGTCGAGGGCGTCCGACGCCATCGATGGGGGCGACAGGACTGCCAAAGTGTTTCCCGGGCTTCGTTGAGCCCGCGATTGTGGCTGTTAGCGCGGAATGCGGAACCGGCGCGTCCAGACCGCTGAAATGATGGGTGGGGTCAGATACTGAACAGGATGGGCAGGTAAACCGGAACAGATACCGGCGCTCGTGGCAACGATGGGTGATGTGGTAGCAAGCGTTGGGATCCCAGTACCGGCGTCACCTTGGCATCAGAACCACTCCCTCTGCACGTTAGAGGGATATTCAGTGCAAGAAAAAATGGACAGAACACATAGTTGTAGCTATCGACAGCCGTGCAACATGCTGGTCATTAACAGAAAACGGCGCGGACTATACTATCTGACCCCGGTTACAAGAATCGACGATTATTGACCGCAAGCAAGCACAAAAAGAAGCGCATGGGATGCAGAAGGAGCGTGAGAAGAAGGAGATAGGTGTCGCTGACCCCATCGCCGAACGCCCATCGCCGAACCCATATCCGTCGCGCCGGCGACTGAGCGCCGGCTCCAGCCTACCTAGAGAAGCCGTTCATCCGTTCTCGGAACTCAAACACGTGCCAGCGCCGACCTGAGTGATAGCTGAGCAATGCACAGGTCATAGCACGACTGGTAGAAGGAGCATCGCTGACAAGCGTCCCATTCCTTTTGGTCCAGGGCCAGACTTCGGGATGGCACCCCCGGGCCACACCGCTGGACCGAGACGGTGAAGACCTTGCCTCTACACGGCCGGTTGTGCTCAAGCTTAGGCAGGTCAGGGAAGATAGTGCCATAGCATTCCGGCTTCTCAGGCATTCGCCACCTCCTCGTGCCGGAACCAGTTCTGCGTCCGCAGGCAGAATCGAACAAGCATCAACATGACCGGTACTTCGATCAGCACGCCGACGACGGTCGCCAAGGCTGCCCCGGATGAGAGACCGAAGAGCATGGTGGATGTGGCGATGGCGACCTCGAAGTGGTTGGACGCGCCGATCATCGCCGCGGGGGCGGCGTCTTCGTAACTGAGCTTCAGTATCTTCGCCAGACCGTATCCCAGAGCGAAGATCAAGCAGGTCTGGATGAACAGGGGGATGGCGATCCAAAGGATGGTCAGCGGATTGCTCAGGATGGTCTCGCCCTTGAACGAGAACAGCAGCACTAGGGTGGCCAGCAGAGCAATGATGGTGACCGGGGTCAGCACGTGCAGGAATCTCTCTCGGAACCACGTTTCGCCTTTGGCCGTGATGATCCACTTGCGCGAGAGGTATCCGCAGACCAGCGGCAGCGCCACGTAGATGAGGATGGATAGCAGCAGCGCCTGCCAGGGAACGGGGAGTTTGCCTACACCAAGCAGAAAGCCGCCAAGAACACCGTAGAGGACCAGCATGGTCAGGGAGTTGATGGCGACCATGATAAGCGTCAGAGCGTCGTTGCCGCGCGACAGATAGCCCCACACCAGCACCATCGCGGTGCAGGGGGCAATGCCGAGAAGGATGCAGCCAGCGAAATAGCTGCGCCAAAGCGGGATCTGCAGCATCTTCACACCATCCGCCAGAACGACGGTTCCCGCGCCATGTTGCGCCCCGACGGCAAGGTCCAGTCCGAATGGCATCTTCACCAAGTCCGTTGCGTCCGCACCGATGAGCCCGCGGAACAGAACGCCGAGAAACAGCAAGGCGATAGCGTACATGGTGAACGGTTTGATGCACCAGTTGACGAACAGCGTCAGGAAGACAGGCTTCCCGCTCCCCCCCGCCTTGACCACGCTGGCAAAGTCGATCTTGACCATGATCGGATACATCATGAAGAACAGGCACACGGCGATAGGGATAGAAACGACCGGTGCCCCGTTGACATTGATAGCCATTCCGTCCAGCGTCTTGGCCAGCCCGGGAGCCAGTTTCCCCAGGACGATCCCTCCCACAATGCAAAAGCCCACCCACACGGTCAGATACCGCTCAAAGATGTTTGTCAGTTTTCGGTCGGCAGCGGAGTTCATGTTGTTGCTCATATCTCGAATTCCCTTCTCGTCCACTGTCTATGACTCGCGGCACGCTCGTGCCCCAACCAATTTCGATGGTCCGGCGTACCAACATGGCACGAGCAACGGCCCATGGCGGCACCAGGGCGTGCAGGCGGCGATGCCGTCGCCGCAGGGTTTGTATCGTGGCGGCACAGAAAGGTGAACGGTGTGTTCGTCGGTCATGCTCTCACCGGCCTCCCTTTCGCCCAGAGCAGAAGCGTCGAGCTGAACACGACCGTCACGCATCCGGCTTCCTGGAAGATCACCGCGATGATGGGCGTCATCAGCCCCACGATGCTCAGGGTCAGGCCGACGATGTTGTAGATCAGGGAGAAGAATATGTTCCACTTGATCCGCCGCATCACCTTCGCCGACATCCACATGAAGTCGGCGACGCCGGAGATATCGTCGTTCATCAGCGTGACGTCGGCTGTTTCGATGGCCACGTCCGTGCCGGCGGCGCCCATGGCGATGCCGACTTCCGCCAGGGCCAGAGCCGGCGCGTCGTTGATGCCGTCGCCGATCATCCCGATCACCTGGCCCTCCGCCTGACATCTCTTGACGAACGCTTGCTTCTGCTCCGGAAGCAGCTCGGCCTGGTAATCATCGACGCCAATCGCCTCGGCCACGGCGGCGGCGACCTTCGGATGGTCCCCGGTCAGCATGGTAATCTGCTTGACGCCCAGCGCTTTGAGTGCGCGGATGGTCCCGGGAATCTCGGGACGAACTTCGTCGGCGACCGACAGCAACCCCACGACTTCGTTGTCGCGCGCCACCAGTACGGCGGTACGCCCCAATTCCGACTGCGCTGCAACGGCATCCTCGGTCTCCGGGGTGATGCCCAACCCGGCGTCGCGCAGAAACGCCGACTTGCCGACGCGGATCGTCGCGCCTTCCCACTGGGCCATCACTCCCATGCCGGTGGCGGTTGTGAAATTCTCCGGCTCCGGGATGGAGATGCCTCTCTCCTTGCCGGCCGCCAGGATCGAACGGGCCAGAGGGTGTTCAGAGTACTTCTCGGCAGTGCAAGCCAGCCGGAGAACGTCATCGGCGATGCAGCCGTTGAGACTGACGACATCGGCCAGTTTCGGTCTGCCAAACGTGAATGTTCCGGTCTTATCCACGAGCAGGTGGTCGATCCGGTGCCCGAGTTCCAGGAAGATTCCGCCCTTGACGAGTACGGCGCGTCGCGCCAGGTTCGAGACGCCGGCGGTCACCGCGGTCGGCGTGGCAATGGCAAAGGCACAGGGACACGCCACCAAAAGTACCGATACCGCCGCCTTGATGTCGCCGGCAACGAAGAACGCCAGGACGGCTAGCACAACGACCGTGGGCAGGAACCACGTCGTGAAACGGTCAGCCAAGTTCTGGATCGGTGCGCGTGTGCCCTGGGCTTCCTGCACCAGGTACACGATTCTGGCCAGCGTGGTGCCTTCACCTACCTTCTCGGTACGGATCTCGAGACGCCCGGACTCGTTGAGCGTGCCGCTGAAGACGGCGATGCCGACGGCCTTCTCGACCGGCATGGACTCGCCGGTGATCGGCGCCTGGTTGACGCTGCTCTGCCCGGCAACCACCACGCCGTCCACCGCGATACGCTCCCCCGGGCGGACCACCACCCGGTCGCCCAATTGCAGATCGTCAACTGCCACGGTTACTTCCTCGCCATCGCGGCG
>Ga0209045_1000960_pt1 | contig 29708 bp, 23 predicted proteins | sample SaaInlLV_10m_DNA_4_FD_184664 | JGI IMG/M metagenome (GOLD analysis project Ga0209045, IMG submission 184664) | Marine microbial communities from expanding oxygen minimum zones in the Saanich Inlet - Saanich Inlet SI072_LV_200m_DNA (SPAdes) (version 2) | ecosystem: Environmental > Aquatic >...
CAAAATTGATGAAAAATACTGGCTTAAATATATTCCTCTTCAATTTAAAAGAACAGGTAAAAGAATTAACAAAAAACTTGCACAACAAATCGCACAAATTTCTGAAAACCATCCTTATTATGTTCAATTGTTTTCCAATATTGTTTGGCAAAAGACTGATGGAAACTGTACTGATGAAATAGTCGAATTTGCATTAAATGATTTACTTCTTCAAAGCTCGATTCTATTTCAAAGAGAAACCGATAACCTATCAAATACTCAGGTAAACTTCCTCAAAGCACTTGTGGACGGTGTTGAGCAGTTCTCCTCAAAAGAAACCTTATCTACCTACAATCTGGGCTCACAGGGAAATATTAAAAAGATTAAAACTGCCTTAGAATCGAAAGAGGTAATTGACCTTTGGGGTTCAAAAATTGAATTTCTTGATCCAATTTTTAAAATATGGTTTGAAACCACATATATGAAGTAACTTTGTAATTATGATTAACAGAATAGCAAATATTGGGTTGATTTTGATACTGCCCTTGCTTGCTATTTTTATCGGCTTATCCAATTATAACGGAATTGGTAAAAACCAGCAATTACCCAATGTCTTCTCTTCACATATTGTCGTTAATAACAACAATCTACCACAAGAATTTCTTAAATATCGGTTTTTCATAAGCGTATTCATCATACAGCCCCTATTTAATAAGGAAATTCAAATTACTCAAATGCACTATTCAGTTCTAAATTATTCTTCAGGAATTGTACATGCAATTAAATGTCATAAGGAAATCGAATTAGAAAAAGAACCTTTTAGAGATCTTCACAGAATTATACAAGCTGCAGAAAATTCAGAAGACGCAGGCATTATATAATCTGACTCAAAAGCTCTTCTGTCCTAAATTTTAATAATCATTTAAAGAGAATTAATATGAAAACTCTTGAAACAAATATGAGTAATAGTACTCAAAAATTAGGCTATTGGTCAGCAATTGTTATTCTTACAACTTTCATTATCTATATCATTTGCTTTGTCGGAATACTTACTACTTCTCCCTTGTTCATCTGGACAAAAATTGATGATTACATAGCGTACACACAAAACAACAATATGTTTTTTGCCGAACTGGCCAAATTCTTTATGCTACTGATGGGAATAGCATATGTAGTTTTAATTAGCGCTTTTCATGAGTTTGCCGAGAAAGATAAAAAGATATTCTCCCGAATCAGTTTAAGCTTTGGAATTGCTTTTATGATTACAATTTGTATTCATTATTTTGTTCAGATCAGCGCAGTCCGCTTTGCCTTATCAGATGGTAACACAATGGGCTTGGAACACTTCATACAAGCCAATCCACATTCTATCACATCATCCATTAACATGCTTGGCTGGACAGTTTTCTTCGGCCTATCATCATTGTTTTTGGTTCCAATATTTGATAAAAGCAATAAATTGCTAAGAATCTCATTTTTGATGAACGGGATAAATGGATTGTTGGGAGCATTCGCTTTTGTGTTTAATATTATTCCGATCCTAGCGTTTACAGCCTACATTGGATTAGGAGCTTTTGTATTCCTGTTTTCAATAGGTTCAATACGATTTTTCAGGAAGATGAAATAAGAGTAATTGTTCTTGGGGCAATAAAACCGATTGCCCCTTTTGTTTCCTTGTAACATAAATTACTTTAAGTCTATTTTTTACTCAAAAAAGATTAATTATTTTTACAAAAACAAATAAATGCCTCTTCAGAAAGGATTTCTCAAATCGCAGTTTAAAATCAATGATATTCCACGATTACGTTTCTGGGCTGGAATAATTATTGGGCTATTTACGGCCATCGCATTTTATTATTTTGCTATTGGTATTCGAGAATCAATACGCTATTGGGCAATTTTACTTCTTGATTATTTATGGAAGTGGAATTCAGAAGATGTGATGTTTTATAATATTGTGTATGCTCTTTTTGCCGGTATATTTGGCCAAACAGTGTGCCTTGAAATCTGGTTTTCAGGAAATACTAAATCATTTTGGAAAAAAACCCGATTAAGAAGTCACCAGGTTGTAGTAGATCAAAAACTTTTTTCATGGTATTTCATTTGGTTTCTTTTTAAGACTGGTTTTCTTTTTGGATTTTTCTGCTCAGCTTGGGTGCTATTCGTATATATTGATTTGAAAGAATCTTTTGAAAATCTCTTTTGGTTGCTATTGGTTAATTATTTTTTCTTTAGCTGGATGAATATAAGTCGCAGGTTCAAAAATCCCTGGAAATTGATGCTGGCCTTCCTTATTTCAATTTCCATATTATCTGCAGCGTTAATTAATATTAATCTTATTAGTCATACCGAAATTAACAATGCTTATAAGCAGGTAGATGTAAAATCCAATTACCAGATAAACATACCTTATGCTAAAAATTCAAATAGTATTAACTATTATTATTTTAATGAATTTTATTTGTTCGATTATAATAAGGAGATGAAAATGATTGCTGGTGATTCTTTGATAGCTGAATTGGGGATATCAAAGTACTTGCAACAATGCTTAACCAGTTCTTCAACACGACCATGGAGGAATGAGGGCGTAATGCTATCTGTTGATAGTAATACAAGTATGAAACACATATTGCAATTTGAAAATGAACTTAGGTACAATTCCTTTTTTAATATCTACTTTATGGTTCAAAACATCGATTATAAAAATTTATATCCTGGGCATTTTACAAACCTTGGGCTTTATCACAAAATCGATCCATATCTCCCCGATTCGATAAACAATACCCGCCCTATACCTCCGCCTCCCTCCCTTTTTAATCCTTGGTTAGAAGACTATTGTTTTTTCAAAATTGGACTAAACGCTCAAAATAAATTTGTAGTCAATGATTCATTGTATACTTTAGCTCATCTCTCGAATGCGTATTGGGATTTTGTCGTTCAACACGAAAATGATGGCATGTTAGTAATTGACATAGATGATACGGCAATTTATTATCGATACATTCAGTTGCTAGACATGGTTGCTGGAACACATAATAAATTAAGAGAGTTGGTTTCAGAATCAGATTATAGCTATAGATTTCAAAAGCGGATTATACGACAACTTTATTTTGATTATCTCCAATCAGCTCAAAAAGATATTCAGTGGAGTTTTGAGCCAAATGAATAATTATATCCGCCCACTCCTTTTCACAAACATCAAAGCTGCAAATCGATAAATCATATGTCCGAATTTGGTGTATGGTAAATACAGTATTACATACCACATGATGACCAGATGGAAAAAATACCAATAATAGCCCAGGCCAGTGTTTACAAAACGAGCGAATTCGGTCAGGAATCCTGAAATAACAAGAAGCAATACGGAAATTAAAAACGACCAATCAAAGAAACTACTTTTTGATACTGCATCTTTCTTTTTAAGCCGCTCTACAATCATAATCACCAAACCGACAATAATAGATAGTCCGGCCAGATTTCCTGCAATTTTAACCGGATGCCAAAGTGCTAGCGGATAGGCTTCCAAAACCACAGCCAATATCGCGCATATAGTAACTACAATTAATGAAATGAATCCATAAAAAACAAGAGCATGAGCTAGTTGTCTGAACTTATTGGTTTCGCAATCGTTGAACTTTTTATGCGACAGGAGTTCTTTTTTTACTTGCCAGATGGTATGAAAGAGACCGTCATTGCGAGCGGAGCGTGGCAATCCCATTTCTTCTTGAGGATTGCTTCCCTCGAATTCTCGAGGTCGCAATGACGAATTATGTTGATGAGTTTTCATCCCCATCCAAAAAGAACGAACACTAAACACAAGCCCGATTCCAATCAATAGAACAAGGGCGGAAAATGAGGAGTTCAACCATGCATGTGGAAAGAACTCAGAATAATTTACCGGATTAACGGTATTGCTAAAAGTACCTGCGAATTGTATAATTAAATAGATTATTAATGTTGGAATAGCAATCATCACAGGAAGCATCCATGGGTTTTTCAGCCCTTTTGCAAGAAAGCTGGGATTTGCATAATGCTCAATTGTTTGTGAACGTAATGACGCCAATACATCTCCAGGTTTCACTCCTCTTGGGCAATTGGTTGTACAGTCTCCACATTGATGACAAAGCCAAATATCAGGATCCGAAATTAATTGTTCTTTTTGCCCCCATGCAGCCCAAATCATTTCTTTCCTGGGAAAAGGATTTTCTTCTGGTGATAGGTTGCAAACAACTGTACAATTCCCACACTGCATGCAAGTCTTTAGGTCTGAACCGCTTTCTTTTTTAATTCGTCTGATGAAGTTTATGTCTGGATTTATGATTAATCGCTGCTCGTAGCTGGTTGCTTGTGGCTGGTTGCTCCCAGTTGGCTGCTTGTAGCCTGTAGCTGACATTTCGTTGCTCATTTATTTAGCGTTTTCGATTGATTGAATAAACCTATTAAGCATTTTCCCAAGATGATCAATATTGTTCCATATTTCTTTGTATAATGCCTCATCTTTTAAAGATTCTGTTTCAAGAAGAGTCTCCAGATGGTCTATTGTTTCATCGTTTGAAGAAATAGAATAGGTCAAGAATCGCAAATAATCACCTGTATATTTTCTCCTTCCATAACCCTCAACAATATTTGATCGAACAGATTTATAAGATCTTCTTATTTGACTTCCTTCCTCAAACATTTCAAACTTGGGAAGCTTTGTCAATGTCATTTTGTGAATGTCAATTACATTTTTTCTTGCAAGTTTCCAGATTTCTAAATTTCTATAACTCATAACTATAACCATTTTACTAATTACTTTTAGCGAGAAAACAAGCTACCAGTTACGAGTAGCTACATATCCTTAAACGGATTCGGTCCAATCAATTCAATTTCCTCCATATAATCATTTATTATTTGAGGGATTTTGTCATACTCGTTAATTTCAAGAAATTCTGTTCTAATGCGTTCCGATTCAAGCATCATTTTCTCCAATACTTCCTGAAAGTTTTCGCCCCGTTTTTCGGTTAATTCACTGCCATGAATAAAATGACATTGGTAATTGTCTCCAGGCTTACAACCTATTTGCAGAATACCATCATATCCTTTTGAAAGGGCATCAGAAATCCATATTTTATTGACAGAACCTAAGCATCGCACAGGAATAATCCGAACATAAGGGCTATACTTCAATCGTTTTTGCCCTGCCATATCAAAAGCCGGATAGGCATCATTTTCACAAACAAAAGCCAGAATTCTTGGTTTTTCTTCAAATTCATCCGGCACCTCTACTGCTTTTATCATTTCCGAAACAGCATTGATATTGAAATCTTCAAATGAAATCACACGCTCAGGACAAGCACCCATACAAATACCACATCTTCGGCAACGTGTAGGATTTGGAATTGGTGTTCCCTTTTCGTTCTCATCATAGCTTCCAAAAGGACATTCTTCCGTACAGCGCTTACAATCTGTACAACGTGAAAAATATATTTCAGGATGTGACTGATCGCCTGACCGAGGATGAACAGCCTCTCCCCGCTTGGTGGCCTCCGCACATTGAATGGCTTTTAACATGGCACCCTGTGCATCATCAATGCTTGAAGCAATATCCATTGGGGATCGTAAAGATCCGGCTGCATATATTCCTGTTCTTCTGCTTTCGTATGGGAAACAAATGAAATGGGAATCTGCAAAATCGTATTTCAATTCCGGCAGGCCTTTCCCCAAACGATATTTCAGATTTAAGTCTTCCGTATTATTTGGCGTCATTCCTACTGCCAACACAACCAAATCAACTTCCAGCTGAATATCATCTCCTAAAAGGGTTTTGTTTACATCAACAATGATTTTATCTTCATCAACAGTAACATTTTCAATTTCACCTTTGGTCAGAAAAATTTGATCATCATTTTGGGCTTTTTTATAGAATTCCTCAAATTTTCCGGGAGTGCGAATATCTTTATAAACGACAAAAACAGAGGTGTCTTTACTATACTCTCGAATATATTGAGCTTGTTTCAATGAAGTTCCACAACAGTAATTTGAACAATAGGATAAGTGTTTTTCGTCTCTTGAGCCAGCACATTGAATGAATAGTATTTGCTTTGGAATTTCACCATCAGATGGTTTCACAATTTTACCAGCCTTAGCCATTTTTTCAAACTCCAGATTGGTGATAATATCTTCCGATTTCCCAAAACCAAGTTCTCCAAGATTATTGGCATCATAAGGCTTCCAACCTGTAGCCATAACAACTGAAGCTACTTTTTTATGAATCTCTTTCCCTTCTTGGTCAATTATTACCTCAAATTCTCCGGGCTGACCCGAGATTTCTTTGATGCAAGAGGAAGTCAGAAAATCAACATTATCTTGTGTTTTTAGATCTTTAATCTTTTGATTAATTACAGGTGCCTCCAAATAATCAAATGGTGAGTGCAATGGTAGTTGTTTGTGCAAATGATTTGACCAGCCACCAAGCTCGGCTTCTTTCTCAACCAATGTAATTTTATAACCTGCTTTTGCCCCTTCAATGGCAGCTGTGATTCCTGAAATACCACCGCCAATAACCAAAATATCTGAACTTAAGTTTTCAGGAATAAAGGGTGTGGGACTTAGTATTGCTTTAATTTTAGCAAAACTCATTCGCAGTGCATCTTCAGCAAGCATGCTGGTATCTTCATCATTAGCCTCATGACTCCAAACCACTAACTCTCTAATATTAACACGCTCAGTCAATATTTCGAACGCAAACTCTTTCGTAAAAACACGGGGAGAACAGGCTGCCACAACAAGTCCATCCAATTTCTCTGCATCTATGTTTTGTGAAATCATTTGCCCTGCTTCCTTCTGACAAAGTTTGGGATGACTTTTACAAAGATGAACCTTGTATTCCAAGCCAACTTTTTCCAGAAGCGATATGTCAATACTATTACCTATTTCGCATCCGCTACAGATATATAGTCCTATTTTTTTTTCCATATTCCCCTCCTAGTTTTGAATTGCTTTAAGTGAAACACCTGTTGCATCTTTTAATGAGGATGAAACATCTTGTGGTTTTTTTGCGCATGCTGTCACATAAATTCCATCCGTTAATTTATCCGGCATTAAAAAACCATATTCATCTCTAAACTGTTTTGACAAATTTCCTTTTGATTGAATTCCACTTGCCAACACAATAAGATCTGCTTGGGTTTTTGTTTTTAGCCCTGACAAAATATCTTCGGCTTCAATACTCAGTCCGTCATTCTCAATATTAATTCTACCTGCCTTTCCTTTGATCAGTTCAATATTCTTATCTGCCTTAACCTGATTAAGGAAATCTTCGTTTCGTCCGCTTACCCGCATATCAATATAAAATATTTTTATTCGAACATCCTTTAGTTGTTCACTGGCAATAAGCGCATGTTTTAACGATGCTGAACAACACACTGCAGAACAATAGGGTAAATGATTTTCATCACGTGAACCTGCACACTGAACAAATGCGATTGTTTTAGGGGCTTCCTGATTAGAGGGCTTCACGATTTTGCCCTTACTTGGTCCGTTGGGAGCAGCATATCGCTCGAATACGACATTTGTAATAATATCCGGATGTTTACCAAATTGCATCGAATCAAGTTTTGACACATCATATGGTTCCCAGCCTGTTGCATAAACAACTGAATGAAATGTCTCTTCAATTATTTCAGATTCTGCGTTCAAATTAATAGCATCATAGTCACATACTTCAAGGCACTTTTTGCAATCATTTTTCTGACAAACGCTCTCGTCAATGGTATATTTAAATGGAAATGCCATTTCGTGAGGAAGATATGCCGCTTTGGTCTTGTCTAAATTATAGTTGAATTCATTTTCTCTTTCAATCGGACATACATCAGCACATTTGCCACAAGCTGTGCAATTTGAACTTATTAGTTCTGCTTGTTTTTTTATTCTGACGGAAAAGTTTCCCTTAGAACCATCAATTTTTTCAACTACCGAGGAGCTTAAAATACGTAGTCTGGGATTTTTGCGAATGCGATTAAAATTGATTTCCAAACCACATTGTGGTGGACAAAGTTTTGGGAAATATTGGCTAAATTGAACAACTTTTCCTCCCAAATATGGCTTTTGCTCGACCAGAGTAACCATATGACCAACTTCTGCCATTTCAATAGTCGATGTTATTCCACTTATTCCCCCGCCAATTACAAGTAACTGCTTTTGTTGCATATAATAAATATTTAGCAAACTTTTTGTCCCCATACTTATCAAACACTATTTTATGAGATACAGAAAGCCTGATCGATCTTTGATGTTTCAAAAATACTTTCTTTGCTTAATTCTATGAAAATAAAGTGATAACAAGAATTGGGATAAATACAGTTTTGATACGACCGCATTAATGTATTAATACACAACACCTTCTGCCTTTTTGACTGATTTGTGTTTTGGGCATACTATTTTCTAATACTTCTCCCGTAACAAATTAGATTAGACGCTTAATTAATTCCATATATGGGTTCCAAAAAAGAATATCAAGATTCAATTGCTTTCATCAGTTCAGATGATCCAGAGGATATGAATGAATTTATATCGATTCTTCCTAATGAAGAAGAAGACATTAGCAGTAAAAACATTCCAGATACACTTCCAATTCTTTCACTTCGCAATACTGTTTTGTTTCCAAACACGGTTATTCCAATTACGGTTAGCCGCGAAATGTCGGTTGAGCTAATCAATGATGCCTATAAAGGAGATCGTAAAATTGGTGTAGTTGCTCAGCTTTCGGAGGACATGGAAAATCCCGGAGAAGAAGATATTTATAAAACGGGAACTGTAGCGCATATCATCAAAAAAATTAAGCTGCCTGATGAAAACACCATGGTTATTATTCAGGGTGTTCAAAAATTTGAAATACAGAAAATGGTTCAAACTGAACCATATATGAAAGCCGAAATTAGTATAATTGAAGCGGATAAACCAAGCATCGACAAAAAGTTCAAGGGAATGATTGATGCCATGAAAGAAATTTCTGCGCAAATAATTGATCTTTCGCCCAATATTCCCAAAGAGGCAAACATCGCCCTCAAGAACTTGAATGCACCTGCCTATCTCATGAATTTCATTGCCTCTAATATGAATGTAGAGGTAAAAGACAAACAGAAGATTCTTGAGTTACACAATGCCAAGAAAAAGGCTATGCTTATTCTTGATTATTTAAGCAAAGAAATTGAAATGCTTAAAATTAAGAATGAGATTCAGGACAAGGTGAAGACTGATATCGACAAACAACAACGGGATTTTTATCTGCATCAGCAGCTTAAAACAATTCATGAAGAACTTGGCCTGAACACACCTGAGCAAGAACTTGAAGATTTTATCAAGCGTGCCGAGAAAAAGAAATGGTCGAAGGAAGCAAAGGAAGTTTTCGATAAAGAAATTCAAAAACTAAACCGCATGAACCCGGCAGCTGCAGAATATTCTGTAATTGCCAATTACATAGAGTTGCTTCTTGACCTGCCGTGGCAAGAGTACACCAAAGACAACAAAGATCTTAATAAAGCCCAAGACATCCTTGATCAGGATCATTACGGACTGGAAAAAGTAAAAGAGCGCATCCTTGAATATCTTTCTGTTATCAGTTTGAAAGGAGATATGAAAAGTCCGATTTTGTGTTTATACGGACCTCCGGGAGTTGGTAAAACATCACTTGGTAAATCGATAGCTCGATCAATGGGACGTAAATATATTCGCATGTCGCTTGGCGGATTGCATGATGAAGCAGAAATCAGGGGGCATCGCAAAACCTATATTGGTGCTATGCCTGGCCGAATCATTCAGTCAATAAAAAAAGCAAAAACATCTAATCCTGTTATTGTTTTGGATGAAATTGATAAAGTTGGTAACGATTTCAAAGGAGATCCTGCATCAGCTTTGCTGGAAGTACTTGATCCAGAGCAAAACTCCAATTTCTACGACAATTACCTGGAAATGGAATATGATTTATCGCATGTGATGTTTGTGGCCACAGCTAATAATCTGGATACAATCCATCCTGCCCTGAGAGATCGTCTTGAAATTATAGAATTGAATGGTTATTTAATGGATGAGAAAACGCATATTGCCAAAGATTATCTCATTCCCAAGCAGCGCGAAATGCATGGATTAAAAACCAAGAATTTTAAACTTCCAGAAAATAGTTTACAAACAATAATTGATCATTATACACGTGAGTCTGGCGTTCGTGGTCTGGAAAAGAAAATAGCTAAACTATGCCGTTATCAGACAAAATCACTTTTAACACAAAAAGATTTTAAACCAACTCTAGGAGTTGCTAAAGTGCAAAATATTTTAGGACCCAAAATATTTGATACCGACACCTATGTGGGCGATAATTTGCCAGGTGTTGTAACTGGTTTAGCATGGACACCATCAGGAGGAGATGTTTTGTATATAGAAACCAGTTTATGCCCCGGAAAAGGAAACATTATACTTACTGGAAAGCTGGGTGATGTCATGAAAGAATCTGCCCAACTTGCATTTACTTTCCTGAAGTCGAATTATAAAACATATGGAATTGATATTAAAGCCTTAGCACATTGGGATGTTCATATTCATGTGCCAGAAGGTGCCGTACCAAAAGAAGGGCCTTCTGCAGGTATTACCTTGCTAACATCACTGGTATCTTTGTTCACACAGCGAAATACTAAAAAGAATATTGCCATGACTGGTGAATTAACGCTCAGAGGTGTTGTTTTGCCAGTGGGAGGTGTAAAAGAGAAAATTCTTGCAGCCAAGCGTAGAGGTATTAACAGCATTATTCTTTGTGAAAACAACCGTAAAGATGTGGAAGATATCAATGAAAAATATGTTGCGGGATTGAGTTTCCACTATGTGAAGCGTGCTGAGCAGGTAATTGATTTTGCTTTGGAGGATAAACAAATTAAGAATCCATTGCAAATAAATTCTCCAGAATTATTACCCTAATATTTATTGTTTGGGGTTAATGCTTTAAACTAGCCTCCAATAATTCTTTTAAGTTTTTGAATGGTGTTTTCCCACATCATATAGCTTTCATCGTATTGTTCTATGTCATCATAATCCTTGATAACAAGCAATGTGCTACCTGTAACCTCGTCTGTTGAAATGAGAAAAGTCAAAAACTCTTCAGCATCGCGTTCCATCCATTGAAAAACCAGTTTCTTCTTAAAAACCCTTTTTGTTGCTCTGGCTTTTTCGCTACTACCCTTCCAAGTAAACACATAAACATCGCCATCTGCTTTCACATCATCTGCAAACCAAGACGATAAATTGTAAGGTGTTGAAATATAGGTATAAAGAAGTTCATCTTTGGCCTTAAAGCTAAATTCGTAACTATGTTCTACTCTCTGAGTCATTTAACAAATTAAGCCAATTTTTAACTAATAACCTAATGTATTCCAATAATTTTTATACTATTGAAGACGCGCAATCAGGCTAATATTTCCTTTTACTTTTTCGCCAAGCTTCACCTTAATTTCTGCTGATACAGGAATAAATAAATCAAGGCGAGAACCAAATCGAATGAAACCCAATTCCTGCCCACGTTTCACTTCTTCTTCGAGAACGGTATACGGACGAATTCTTCTTGCAACACCTCCTGCAATTTGACGCGTTAGCACCTCCTCGCCTGATTTGGTTTTAATAACCACCGTGTTTCGTTCATTTAAGTCCGATGCCTTTGGATTTGCAGCTATAAGATATTTTCCTGGGTGATATTTTTGATATGCAATAAGCCCATTTATAGGTACTCTATTCAAATGAACATCCCACACCGACATAAAAATAGATATTTTCATCATGTCTTTTTTGAAATATTCCTTTTCAAAAATCTTTTCCATAATAATAATCTTTCCATCAGCTGGAGAAATGATCTCAACGTCAGAAGACTCAATATTTCTTTCAGGATGCCTGAAGAAGTAAAGCATAAATGCCAATAAAAGAGTAGCGGCTAAAATGCATATTACGAGCAGGTAGGGGCTAACAAAAAATGAAATTGTCAGTAGTATCAAAAACAACACAACTAATACCCAAATGGTTATTTTTCTTCCTTCAGGATGAATATTCATTGCCATATTAACTTACAAATAGTTTAATAAAAATTACATAAAATGGAATCACAAAAAGGAATGCATCAAAGCGATCTAGCAAGCCGCCATGACCGGGAAGTAGTTTGCCACTATCTTTTATCCCCAGCCCTCTCTTCCATTTTGATTCAACCAAATCGCCAAAAATTGCTGATACAGCTATAATTACTCCAAGGATAAGCCAAACAAAGGCTGATTGCGTTCCAACATAAATGGAAATGGCAAAGGCTGCTCCTGCTGTAAAAACAATTCCAGTTATTGATCCTTCAATTGTTTTTTTGGGAGATAATTTAGGCGCTAACTTATGCTTACCAAACAACATCCCCCCTAAATAGGCAAATACATCATTAATCCATGTTAATACCAATGGAATAGCTACCAATTGCCAAGTATAATTCGATTTACTTATGGCAAACCATAGCAACAATCCTATCGGCAAACTAATCCACAACAATCCTGTGAAAATCTTTCCAAGAATGGTGAACGCTTGTTCATTGGATTCAAATAATGCAAAAGCCAATATGGTAAAAATCAATGCAACAAAAAGTAAAAGATAGGAAGCGGGTATCAGGCCTAATTGCCAGAACGTAATAAACAACAATAGTACACTTCCTGCAACCAAACCAATTCCATGTATTAGTCTTAGACTGTTCTCTTCCGTTCTGCTATAGAACTCTAGCAAGGCAACCATATTAATAATGATGAATATGACAATGAAGCTATATTTGCTAAAATATATGCTTCCTAACATAACAATTGCGAACAAAACGCCAGTCAAGGTTCTTTGCACGAAATTATTCATTCTCAATAGTATTAATTAATGCCAGTGCTTTTTCGGCATCTTCAGGTTTAACCATGATCTCGATTTTGCCGAAAGACAGAAAAGAGGAGTCTCTTTTTTTCATGATCACTGCTGTTATGTTTTCGTTTTCAAGTTTTCCTTTTATTATTTCTGCTTCAGCCGTTTTGCTACAACTAAAAACGCCTTGCCAGTCACCTTCTTTGTTCCTCTTTTTTGAGTAATAGTTTGCCAGCAATAAAAAAACAGTTGCAGTTATGGCAAAACTAATAATAATAGCCAAGTTTGATTGATTCATATCTTCTAGTTTTTGTTCATTTACCAGATTGTGCTGTATGACAAATAATAACAGAACACTCAGCAAATTGTTAAGGAAATGAAAATAGATTGCCGTCCATAGGTTTCCTGACCAAAAGTATAAATAACCCAGAAATACCCCAAGCATTAATCGTGGAAAGAAACCATAAAATTGCATATGCACCGCACTGAAAAAAACAGCGGTTATGATAATTGAAAAATGTATGCTTTTAAACCATTTTGAAAGTAATCCCTGAATCAACCCCCGAAAGAACAGTTCTTCCATAATGCTGGGAATAAAGGCAATTACAAACACATTAATAAGCAAAGAACTGATGCTTTCCATGCTTAAGAAGGCTTCCATTTGCTTTGAAAGCATGTCTTCGGAATTACGCATCCAGGCTTCAATAGGTGCTAAAAATGAAGGGAGGGTCATTGATTCGTTGAGCCTGATAATCCAATCATTAAACGGAATTACGGCAAACAGTAATAGCGTAGCAAACAATAAATAACTTGCCTTAGGTCTTTTATTAATTTTGAAAAAATTGCCAAATGGAACTTTGAGAAAATAACTCATTATTAGGGCTGGAATTCCAAATAAAAATAGCATTTGATACACCTGAAAAAACTTTCCCAGTCCAATTTCTCTACTTGAACTAAAGTCGATATTCGCTATATCAATATGAAAAATATATTGTCCAATTAATTTGCTGGAAAAAACGACAAAAAACATCGCGACAAGAAATGCCATTATAAGTACAAACAACTGATTTAATACCGAAGGTTGCTCTTTGTTGTTATGTATTAATGAACCACGCATTGTCTTATTCTTAGCTTGTTTTCACATGCAAGTGAAGTCCGCACTCTTTGGTGTCTGCATTCTCCCACCACCAGCGTCCATTCCTTGGATTTTCTCCTTTTTCAACAGCTCGTGTGCATGGGGCACACCCAATACTGGGATAGCCTTTGTCATGAAGAATATTATATGGAACCTTGTTTTCTCGTATATATTTCCAGGTATCTTTCTCTGACCAGTCAAGTAACGGATTAACCTTCACCATTTGAAGATCGTTATCCCACTCAAACAACTGCATATCTTCTCGTGTAACAGACTGTTCTCTGCGAATTCCGGTAATCCAAACTTCATAGCTTTTTAATGCTCGTTTTAATGGCTGAAGTTTTCTAATGTTACAACAGTTCTTTCTGTTTTCAATGCTTTCATAAAAAAGGTTAATACCCTTTTCCTTCACCATGCTTTCCACTTCGAAGGCATCTGGAAACATAATTTCGATATTGATTCCATATTTAGCATTTGTTTTGTCGAGGGTGTCGTATGTTTCATAAAACTGGCGCCCAGTGTCGAGTGTAAAGATTTTTGCACAAGCATCAACTTTAACCATCATGTCGGTAATAACCTGATCTTCGGCTCCCAAGCTGGTTGAAAAAGCTGCTTTGCATTTATGCTCATTCAGCACAAAGGCCAAAATTTCCTCTGATTTTGCTCCTTTGAACTTCTTATTTAATTCTTCGAGTTTTTGTTTCATTTATCTTCTTCTATTCGGCTTTGTCTTCGCTGTCTTTTTCAACTTAACCAATTGTACTGCCAACTTCCCCTTCTCCATCAGGGTTAAGTAGTTTCAAACTACCATCATTTGCCTGCACCATTAAAATCATACCAGCCGACTCAACTCCTTTAATTTTTCGTGGTTTCAAATTGGCCAGATAAGTTGCTTGTTTACCTATTAGTTCTTCGGGCTTATACATATGCGCAATTCCCGACACGATTGTTCTTTGTTCAAAGCCCAAATCAATTTTAAGCTTTAAAAGCTTATCAGTCTTGGGAATTCGTTCCGCTTCCAAAATCTTAACTAAGCGTATATCCATTTTCGTGAAATCATCGAATTCAATCTCATCCTTAACGGCCACAACTGCTTTTTTTGATTCATTTACTTTTTTTGAATCGGTCAGTTTTTTGACTTGTGCATCAATAGCTATATCCTCAACTTTACTAAACAAAAGGCTTGCTTTTTCAATTTGACTTCCATCACGTAAAAGATCCAGCCGGCCAATTGATTCCCAATTTAGCAAGGACTCATCCATGTTCAATTGATTGAACATTTTTTTGGACGTAAAGGGTAAAAACGGACTCATTAGGATGGCCAGATTTGCTGATAACTGCAAACAATTGTTGAGTATGGTGGCAACAGCTTTTTCGTCTGTTTTAATTAAATGCCACGGCTCCGTATCGGCTAAATACTTATTACCAGCCCTTGCAATTAACATCATTTCGGCCAGCGCCTCTCTAAATTTGTAGGTATCGAGTGCTTTGTCAACATTTTCCTTAATTGCATCTATATTGATTTCTTTCAAAGCGGCATCTGATGCTGAAGGAGGGACTTTCCCATCAAAATATTTATGTGTTAAAACAACAACCCGATTGATAAAATTACCTAAAATTGCGACCAATTCATTGTTGTTCTTGGCCTGAAAATCCTTCCAGGTAAAGTCATTGTCCTTTGATTCTGGTGCATTTGACGTAAGCACATAGCGCAATACATCTTGTTGATCTGGAAATTCCTCCAAATATTCATGCAACCAAACTGCCCAGTTTTTAGAGGTTGATATTTTGTCTCCTTCGAGATTCATAAACTCATTGGCTGGCACATTGTCGGGCATAATATAGGATCCTTCAGCCTTCAGCATGCTTGGGAAAATGATACAGTGAAAAACAATGTTGTCTTTGCCAATAAAATGAACCAATTTGGACTCTGAATCCTTCCACCACTTTTCCCAATCAGGGGTCATTTCCTTGGTTGCAGAAATATATCCAATAGGGGCGTCAAACCAAACATACAAAACTTTGCCTTCGCCACCTTTAACGGGAACAGGAACGCCCCAGCTTAAATCGCGAGTTACTGCCCTTGGGCGCAAACCATCATTTATCCAGGAAGAGCATTGCCCGTAAACATTAGGTTTCCATTCGCCTTTCTTGCCCTTAACGATCCATTCTTTCAGCCAATTTTCATATTTATCCAATGGCAAATACCAATGCTTTGTTTCTCTCAGTACTGGTTTTGATCCACTTAATACGGATTTTGGTTCTATCAATTCTGTTGGACTCAAAGAGCTTCCGCACTTCTCACACTGATCGCCATAAGCCTCTTCATGACTACATTTTGGGCAGATACCTGTTACATAACGATCGGCCAAAAACATATTGGCCTCTTCATCATAAAGCTGTTCAATTGTTTTTTCAACAAACTCACCTTTGTCGTATAGTGTTTTGAAAAATTCGGCAGCTGTTTCGTGATGAACTTTAGCAGATGTTCTTGAATAAACATCGAAGGAAATTCCAAAATCCTGAAATGACTTTTTAATGATTCCGTGATACTTGTCCACGATATCTTGCGGGGAAACACCTTCTTGTTTGGCTTTAATGGTAATCGGCACTCCATGCTCATCAGAGCCCCCAATAAGTACCACTTCTTTTCCTTTGAGTCGCAAGTATCGAACATAAATATCAGCAGGTACATATACGCCTGCTAAATGTCCAATATGAATTGGGCCGTTCGCATATGGAAGCGCTGTTGTAACCGTATATCTTTGAGGATAAGTCATTATTTCTATCTTTAAAGCTATCTTTGTCTATAGTGCAAAATTAGGTAATATTCACGTAGTTTTATAAGATCATGATTATTCCAGCCTATTTAAAAGCCGGTGATAAAGTCGGAATTGTTTCTCCTGCCGGAAAAGTGCCCAAAGAACAAGTTTTGAAAGCGATTAAAACTCTTGAAAGCTGGGGGCTTGAGGTGCTTTTGGGAAAGCATGTGTTTGGACAGCATTTTCAATATGCATCCTATGATGAAAATCGTCTTTCCGATTTCCAATACATGCTTGATGATAATGGAATAAAGGCCATTTTATGTTCCCGAGGAGGTTATGGTTCCATACGCATTATTGATCAACTTGATTTTGCCAAGCTTAATCAACATCCTAAATGGTTGATCGGATTCAGTGATATTAGCTTACTTCATGCACATATTAATCACAATATGCATATTTGTAGCATTCATGGCCCCATGACTCATACGCTTGCTGCATACCCTGATGACGAATCAAGTCTTAATTTAAAGAAAGCTCTTTTTGGTGAACATTTGTCGTATGTAGTTCCATTTAATCTTTACAATAGAAGAGGTGAAGCTGGTGGACAACTCATTGGAGGAAATCTTGCCATATTAACGAGTTTACTTGGAAGTAATGCGGATTTTAATCCCAAAGGCAAAATTCTGTTTATCGAAGAAATTGGTGAATATGTATACCGCATCGACCGAATGATGTGGAGCTTGAAGCGCGCAGGAAAGCTTAAAGGTTTGGCGGGACTAATTGTTGGACAGTTTACTGACATCAAAGACAATAATAATCCTTTTGGACAATCCGTTCATGAGATTATTTCTGAACACGTGAAAGACTATAATTTTCCAGTTTGCTTCGGATTTCCTGCTGGCCATGAAGATATTAACCAACCAATTCTGCTTGGAAAAGAGTATCGACTATCCGTAAATAATATGCGCACTCGCCTAGAATAGCAACACTTTTTCTTCACGTTTATTAATTACATTTTACATCAATAATGTAATTTAACAATAAAAATCCCTTCCTTTTATGAAAATGCAAAAATAAAGCAATATATTTGTTGTTAATTAGACCAATTCTATTTACCATGAAAAAGACTTCTATATTTCTTGTGATTTTATTATTCACAGTTACCATTTTATCAGCTCAGACAGAAAATGTTTTTAAAGTTCCGCTAATTGGCGACAAAGCACCTTCATTTACGGCAAAATCAACACAAGGAGACATCAGCTTTCCTGACGATTATTTCGATAAATGGATACTATTATTTAGCCACCCTGCTGATTTTACACCGGTTTGTACCTCTGAAATTTTGGATCTTGCTTCCATGCAGGACGATTTTTAAAAATTGAATACAGAACTAATGGTGGTTTCAACAGATCGCCTCAATAGCCATATCGAATGGGTTAAATCAATTGAATCAATAAATTATAAAGAGCGTGGTTTGATGAAGATAAACTTCCCAATTGTATCGGACTCTGAACTTGAAATTTCAAAAAAATACGGCATGATACATCCGGGTTCAAGCTCTACGAATACGGTGCGTGCAGTATATATTATCAATCCAGATGACAAAATACGTGCAATTTTTTACTATCCTAAAAATATTGGAAGAAACCTTGATGAAATAAAACGCACCTTAATAGCCTTGCAATATTCAGAAAAGAATGAAGTGTTAATTCCTGCCAATTGGAACCCAAGCGATGATGTTCTAATTTCTAGCCCAGAAACAATGGATGAGGCTGAAAAACTTGAAAAGACAAATAATCCTGATTTATATTCTCTTACCTGGTATATGTGGTTCATGAAACAATAAACTTTTTGAATAACAACCTATCATAATTTGTTAAAAATGGTAAACGATCAAAAGAAATATAGTCGACATGAAATGGCCGATATGTTTATCAAAATAGCTAATGATTTAACAGAGGATGAGTCTGTTGAGCGTATCAGTTCTGCTTTTTTGTATGCAGCAGCTCGCTTTAATGCCTTTGAGGCTGCCTCAAAATCCAAGCACTTGAAAAAAGACAAAGAAGATGTGATGCAATGGTTTATCAAGGAATATCAGCGCATGTTAGATGTCAACATAGATGAATATGTAGAGTCGCTTGGAAAAAGCAATTACCATCCTAATTAAGAAGAAGAATTATCATAAACTTCTTTCAATAAAATCATTTGGAATTGTTGTTTCTGGAATCTTAAAATCAAACCATTCTTGCAAAGGAAATTCGAAACAGCTGGCATGCATATAGTTGTATAGCGATTTCCTTAACCCAAAACCAAACTGCTCGTGATCAATTGCTGTTTTATCGCTAAACTGCACATCATTGTAAGCAAAGGTGCTTTCTGTGCTTTCAACTGTAATTCCATATTGCGTAGGATTTTTGCCAATAGGGCTATGAGCCGTTAAGGCAAATTGATGCCAAAATGCCGACTGAATTAGATCAAGCTCAAATAATTGCCTGACCATTTCAAGGCTGTCGATTGTTTCCTGAACCGTTTGACTAGGATAGCCATACATTAAATAGGCGTGAACCATAATTCCTGAATCCGTAAAGTTTCTTGTCACCTGTGCAACCTGCTCAACTGTAACGCCCTTATTAATTAGTTTCAGCAATCGTTCGGAGGCTACTTCCAAACCACCTGAAACAGCTATACAGCCTGACTGATGAAGGAGGTCACACAGGTCTGCATTAAAACTTTTTTCAAAACGAACATTTGTCCACCAAACAACATCCAATTCTCTTTTAATAATTTCAAGGGCGAGTTTCTTCATTAAAATGGGAGGGGCTGCTTCATCAACAAAATGAAAACCATTTTCTCCTGTTTGCTCAATTAGCTGTTCCATCCGGTCGACTAATAATTTTGCATTTGATGGTTCATACAATCTTATATAATCTAATGAAGTGTCGCAAAAAGTACATTTTGCCCAATAGCAGCCATGAGCCATTGTTAATTTAATCCATCTTCCATCACTCCACAGGCTATGCATTGGGTTGGCAATTTCAATAACCGAAATATAGCGATCAAGCAATAAGTCTGAATAATCTGGAGTACCCAATTCTGCCTGTTTGTAATCATTTTTGACGGAGCTGTTGTTGTAGATAACTTTGCCATTTTCCCCTAATAATGTTCTCTTCAAGCTATTGTTTTCCGGATTTAAAACCTTTGCTAATAACAACTCAATTGGCAGCTCTCCATCATCGAGGGTGATAAAATCAATATAATCGAAAACCCGGGGATCAGTTACATTTCTTAGCTCTGTATTCGGAAAGCCTCCTCCCATTGCTATTTTGATGTGGGGAAAGCCGGACTTTATATATTGTGCACAGCGAAAAGCACTATAAAGATTGCCCGGAAAGGGTACTGATATACAAACTAATTTCGGTTGAATTGTTTTTAGTTTTTGGTCAAGAATAGTTAGTGCAATTTCATCAATATAAGATGTTGCTTGTGTTAATAGATTGTTTAAGCTATCAAAGGAATTAGCACTCATCGCAATTTTTTCTGCATAGCGACTAAAACCAAATTTTTCATCAACACATTCTTTTATGAAATCAGAAAGATCCTCCAGATATAAAGTTGCAAGATACTTCGCCTTGTCCTGCAATTCCATTTCTTCTAAAGCCCATTCATTTGCCTCTAGATGTGAAAAGCGAGATGCTTGAGGGAGGAGTTTTCCAGATAGAATTTTCGAGATTATTGTATCATTTTTTCCTTGTAGGAACTCTACTACTTCATTAATTGATGCCAAATATTTTGCTCGAGAACGATAAATCTTCTTGGCATTTTTTGTATTTATTGTTTTCTTCTCAAATGCAAATGAAAACATTTGCGGCAGTCCTTTGTCGGAATATAGAGACAGTATTGCTTCTATACCCAAATCCATTTGGAATGAACTGATTTTTTTTGTGTTAAAAAAACCTTTCAAATAGGCTGTTGCCGGATAGGGGGTATTAAGTTGAGTAAAAGGAGGTGTGATGAAAAGGATATCTTTCATGATGAGCAATGATACAAAATTATTCGGAATGAATAATAGAATAACGTTTATTGAATTGCTGTGTGTAAATATTGTTCAGAAGAACTATTCTAATTATTTACTAACGTTCGCAACTAATCACTAATTACAACCTACTCAGCATAAAGTTTTGCTCTTTTCTCCTGTACAGCTTCATCAACAATATAATGATCATACTCCATCACTCTATCTATAATGCCATTGGGTGTTAATTCAATTATGCGATTACAAACTGATTGAATAAATTCATGATCATGTGAGGACATGAAAACATTGCCCGGGTACTTTGAAAGATTGTTGTTGAAAGCCTGTATTGACTCCAAATCCAAATGATTTGTTGGTGTGTCCAATATCAAGACATTGGCATTAGCAAGCATCATTTTTGAAATCATGCAACGCATTTTTTCGCCTCCTGAAAGCACACTCACCTTTTTGTAAATATCTTCTCCTGCAAAAAGCATTTTACCTAAATACCCTCTGATATAAGGTTCGGAAGTTTCAGGTGTAAACTGACTAAGCCAGTCGAATAAGCTTAATTTACTCTTAAAAAACTCTGCATTATCTATTGGCAGATAGGCATGTGTAATGGTTTGTCCCCAGGTATATGTTCCTGAGTCAGCCTCTTTCTTGTCATTTATGATTTCGAAAAAAGCAGTCATTGCTCTTGGATCTCTGGAAAGAAATACAATCTTCTCCCCCTTTGCAGCGTTAAACTCAACATCCTTGAACAAAACTTTGCCATCCATACTGGCACTTAAACCGCTTACCTCAAGAATAACATCTCCAGCCTCTCGCTCTGGTTTAAAAATTATTCCCGGATATTTTCTTGTAGAGGGTTGAATATCTTCAATATTCAACTTTTCTATCATCTTTTTACGACTTGTTGCTTGCTTGGATTTAGCCACATTCGCACTGAATCGCTGGATAAACTCTTGCAGCTCTTTCTTTTTTTCTTCAGCCTTTTTATTTTGTGTTTGTTGCTGTCTCAATGCTAATTGACTACTTTGATACCAAAATGTGTAGTTTCCTGCAAACATTTTCACTTCGCCAAAGTCAATATCCACTGTATGTGTACTGATAGCATCTAAAAAGTGTCTGTCGTGCGAAACAACCAAAACTGTATTTTCAAAATTTGCCAAATAGCTTTCCAGCCACACAACTGTTTCGAGATCCAAATCGTTTGTTGGCTCATCCAATAACAAATTATCTGGTTTGCCAAAAAGTGCCTGAGCCAATAATACCCTAACTTTTTGTTTACCGCTCATTTCACTCATTAAAGTATCGTGAAACTTTTCTTTGATTCCCAAGTTACTCAGCAAGGTGGCTGCATCGTTTTCAGCATTCCATCCATCCATGTCTGCAAATTTCTCTTCTAATTCTGCCGCTTTCATTCCATCTGCATCTGTGAATTCTGTTTTTGCATAGAGTTTATCTTTCTCTTGCATGAGAGCCCACATTTGTGAATGTCCTTTCAAAACAGTATTGAGTACACTACATTCATCAAAGGCAAAGTGATCCTGGCTTAAAACAGACATCCGCTCACCACTTCCCATAGAAATATGCCCTGATGTGGCATCCATTTCTCCGGCAATAACTTTAAGGAGGGTTGATTTGCCCGCTCCATTTGCACCTATTATTCCATAACAATTTCCGGCAGTAAACTTCATGTTTACTTCCTGAAACAATACTTTTTTACCAAACTGTATTCTTAAATCTGCAACTGTAATCATCTAAATATTTCTGTTTTTTATCCTAAATCTGCTCTCAAAAAGCGTGCAAACGTAAGCAAATTTCTACAGAAATAGACGATAGATCGTAAAGTAATTAATTGTAGTAGAAGTAGTTGTGTAATAACGTTTCTGTTTTAATTAATAATGGGGGAGGTTTTAATTAAATTTTTTCTTCTTTAATTAGCTCCCCTTTTTCGTAATGCTCTGTTTTTACTATTTTTTCTGTTTCTGACCAAAATGTTTGGATTCCATCTTTCTTGCCATCAATAAAGTATACATCACATTCTTTAACACCACTTAAAAAGAACCACTCCCATGTGCCCTCTTTTTCATCATTTTTAAACAAGCCTTTGCTTCTCAGTTCACCTGTTTCAGTATACAACAAAGATTCACCGTCAAGTTTGCCTTCGTGATAGTTTAAATCTGATAATAGTGTTCCGTTATCTGCATAATATTTCCAATTGTTGTGTGCTTTTCCCTTGTAAAAATCTCCTTCTGATTGCAGAATCCCATTGAAATAATATTCGCGATGATGGCCCATTCCATTTTGTACCATTTGCGTACCCGTGCTATCCCAGCTATTGTCTAAAATATATTCATTATCTGAATAGTGTCCAACTTCAAGCAACACACCGCTACTATGCCATGTTTTCCACTCTCCATGTCTGCGGCCATTTCTTATTCCTCCAGTAGATTCGAGATTACCATTAGTGTGATAATATTCAAGGTTACCAAATCCATCAATAACCATTTGGCTTTTGTCTTCTTTCCAAATATTCATTACGAGCATTTCACCGTCTGAATATTCAATTTCAGAACTTTTTGAGCCATCAACAAAATAGCTTATCCAAAGTCCTGTTTCTTCTGCTTTTTCAAATATTCCTTTTTGGTAAATAGTTCCGTCTTCATAATAATAAACATATTCGCCATCTTCCAGCCCTCTGGAATAAGACCCTTCTACAGCAATTTGCCCATTTTCATAGTAATTACGGCATAGTCCCTCTAATCTGTTTTCATGAAAATAGGACTCCTCGCTTACTTTGCCATTTGGATGATAAAAGGTCCATTTGCCATGTGAAAGTCCATTTCGATAGGTACCAATCTTCTGAAGAGATCCGTCTTCAGCATACCAATGCCAAATACTATCTTCTTTGCCATTTTTATAAAATTGTGTTGCTGCAAGATTACCGTTTTCATACCAAAAAGTCCACTCTCCCTCCATATCTTCTCCAACCATCTTTCCTTTTGCTTGTTTTTGCCCACTTTCATAATGATATGTTTCCATGCCATCAGACAGGGTACTTATTACAACAGTGGCCAAAATGATAAGAACAGAACCTAAAAATAAAACATAAGATGGTTTCGTTCTGGCTTTAGCTTCTGCAATATCGATTACCAGCTCATTGGGAATTTCTTTTCCTTCCCAACCAGCTCCGCATGCCTCACATGCGGCAACCTTTCTCCCGCCAAACGGAAATATTGGTATCCAGAATAATGAAAAGTATTTTTTAAAAAAATGGAATGAAACCTTTTTTTCATTGCATGATGGGCACTGACTTAAACGAAGTTGGTCTGTCTTAAGCTTCTTTTCTCCCCAACCGTAGACGATCATAATAGAGTGTTTTTAATTTAGTGGCAAGATATTAAAATACTTGAGAATATCATTTGTTAATTAATCGACATAGTGAATTAATTTTCACCCATTTGCAACCCTTAGCCTTTTTCATTGTCCTTAGGGTTGTTAAATTAAACTGAAAAACTCAAAACAATGAAAAAATCTATTGTAATAATTAGCTTGATAATCTTTTGTGGAGGAAGCATAACGCATGCCCAGCAATCTTCAGAAAAACAGAATGAGATTGTACTGTATACTTTCTTTTTTAATGTTGTTCCAGACAATTTTAATGTTCCGCTGGTGGGCTTTTTCAATGTGGCTCGTGGCAATCACACAGGTTTACAGGTTGGTTTTGTGAACACCACCTTCGGTCAATTCACAGGTGGTCAAATCGGTTTTGTCAATAGCAATATCAAATCAACAACAGGCATGCAGATAGGCTATATTAATACCTCGCTAAAGGAATTTAAAGGATCGCAAATCGGTTTTGTTAATACCAATTTAAAGAAATTTGTAGGAGCACAAATTGGCTTTGTAAATATCAACCTAAAAACTATTGTTGGGCCTCAAATCGGTTTTGTCAATACTACATTGAAGGATTTTCAAGGCTCACAAATAGGATTCGTTAATACTGCAATTGACCATTCAAGGGGGCCTCAGATTGGTTTTGTAAATACCGCAGCTAAAAATCTTGAAGGTGCTCAAATAGGTTTTGTCAATACAACTGCAGGAAAACTAAAAGGAGCTCAACTAGGTTTTGTAAACTATGCCGATTCTATCGAGAAAGGCATACCTTTTGGATTTCTCTCGATTGTTCGCAAAGGAGGTTTTCAAGCATTTGAGTTAAGCAGCAATCCGGCTTATCCTTTAAATCTGTCTTTTGAAATTGGCGTTTCCAAACTCTATACATCTTTTATTTTTTCCTGCAATCCCGGAACAAAAACAAGTTATGGAAGCGGAATGGGTGTTGGAACCCATATTGATTTATCTGACAAACTATTGCTCAATATCGAAGCATCCTCTATCAGTAAAATAGGTCGCAATTATTATTCAACAAATCAAATAGAACTGGGTGTTGGTTATCGTTTAAGTGAAAAGATTAGCATACTGGCCAGTGTAAATGGCGCACATCAGGTGAAAAGCAGATATACCGAAAGTTTTGACAAGCCTCTCTATAGCTTGTTAGAACACGAGATCAATGACAACAACAGAATGCTCATGGGATTTAATGCCGGCATTAAAATCAGTTTATAAACCGGAGTTCGGGTTATATGATTTTCTATTCATAATTGGTTGGTTAGGAGTGGGGGCATTGGCTCCCATTTTTTTTGCCCAACCTACAACAACCAGTACTTCTTTCCATCTATATCGAATAGAAATACTTTGGTAAAAGAGGTGACAAAACAGTAAGCTTCTATTTTGTTCAAGATGCTTTGTGGAATGATGTTTTCGCCCAAGTATAAATAAACAATTAACCAGTATTCGTCAAGAATATTCTTCCTATACAAGTTTAGCTTTTCTTCTTTTTTATCCAGCAGCGCTTTCAGGTTGTCAAAGAAGTGGTCTGCCTCAATTTTGTCAGCAGTTAGTTGAGTAAGCTCTACCCCAACGCTTTTCTTTTTTGAAACGCGAATAATAAAATCAGGAGATTCCGTTTTATTAACCTTCCCTTTTGGAAAGTCCTTGAATCTCTTTCGAAATTCTTCTAAAACCTCATTTTCCTGCAAAAACTTGCTGATATAAGGCATGCTATTACAATAAAACCCCATGGGTCGTCATAAATTCAGACCTTCATGGGGTGTTTTTGTTTATTTCATTGCAATGAAATGTAATTGAGTGATGCTTGCCTGAAAATTTAGGCATGCCATTATTAGAAAACTTATGGCGTTCATAAGAGATCTCTTCTCATCCATTTTTTGGATCGCAATGACGATTATTGGCTGCTTATTGGTTTCCTAAAATCAAAGGCAAGCCTTCGCTATTGCCAATAATAATAATCTTTGAGTTTCCTGATTTAGCCAATTCTAAAGTTGCCTCAATACCTTTTTCTTTGAGAATATTGTCTGTTAGTGAAGCGTTAAGGATTCGGTTTGCTTCGGCTTTACCTTGAGCATTTATTTTAATCCTTTCTTTTTCCTGCTCTTCACGGGTAATTTTGTATTGATACGCTTCAGAAAGCTGTTCTTGGCTCAATTTGTCTTCAATAGCTTGCTTAATTTTAGTTGGCAAGGTAATATCTCTAACGAGTACTTCGTTAATCTGAACAAACTGAGTAGCCAAAATCTTCTGTACTTCTTCAAATATCTCCAATTGAATGGCATCTCTTTTTGATGAATAAATTTCATCTGGCGTATAGCGTCCAACGATACTTCTGGTCACAGACCTGATTGCTGGTTTAACGACATTATCAGTATACCTTACACCCTTTTCCTGATGTAAAAATCCAAGATTTTTGTGCACAGGCTGAAACCATACTGACGCTTCAACAATAATATCTAATCCATTTGAAGATAAAACGGCCATTTTCTCCATAATTTCCTGCTGACGAACTTCATAAATTACCATTTTATTCCATGGTGCAATTAAATGAAAGCCCTCGCCAAAAGTTCTGTCGGTAACAACCCCTTTGTTAAATGTTTTAAATAAAACACCAGCTTGTCCGGCCTTAATTGTAATTGATGATTTGAAAAGTAATATAATTCCAAAAATAATAGCAACAACAATAATTACAGCTGCTCTGCTCTTCTTGGGATTATCGGCATAGTCTTGAAAATCCATTTTTCTGAATATTTAGTTAATTAATAAACAAGTTGTATGTAAAAAATCAACAAGGTGGCTCTTCCTGTTGTATTGGGATGTATTTTTTACCTAATAAAGTTATTATTAATAATCCAGAATGCGGTCTATTTAAATTCATCCCAGCTTTTAATGCTAATATCTGCTAATTTGTATTTACAGAATGCAATAATGAAAGCGCTTGCAAGTCTATCGTTTGTAATTAAGGGAATGTTATAGTCTACTGCGCTTCTGCGGATGATATAGTCGTTGTTCAGCTCTGTTTTTGATAAGTTCTTAGGAATATTTATCACTAGGTCCAGCTTTCGTTCTTTGATATATTCCAGGACATTGGGGGATTGTTCATCATCAGGCCAGTGAAGAATTGTGGAGTCAATATCATTTTTCTTCAAAAACTCAGCTGTTCCTCGGGTTGCAAAAATATTGTAGTTGTTTTTTACCAAAAGCCGGACTCCCTCCAATAGTTCTGTTTTTGATTTAGCCGGACCTGAGGATATCATTACATTTTTCTTGGGAATTTGATATCCCACTGACAGCATGGAGGTTAAAATAACTTCATAAAAATCTTCTCCAATACAACCAACTTCTCCTGTTGATGCCATTTCGACCCCCAAAACAGGATCGGCCTTGTGCAAGCGCGAGAACGAAAATTGTGGTGCTTTTATGCCAATATAATCTAAATCAAAAAATGATTTACTGGGCTTTTCATATTTTTCTCCCAGCATTATTTTGGTTGCAATTTCAATAAAGTCGATTTTGAGAACTTTTGATACAAATGGAAAACTACGGGAAGCGCGAAGATTACATTCGATGACTTTAATGTCGTTGTCTCTGGCTAAAAACTGTATATTAAACGGACCCGAAATGTTTAGATTCCGTGCTATTTCCCTGCTTATTTTCTTTATTCTTCTTGATGTTTCAATGTAAATTTTTTGAGCTGGAAAAACGATGGTTGCATCGCCTGAATGAACTCCGGCAAACTCCACATGTTCGGCAATGGCATAGCAAACAATTTCGCCTTGATGAGCTACAGCATCTATTTCAATTTCCTTACACTCTTCAATAAATTCAGAAACAACCACGGGATATTGCTTGGAAACCAGCGTGGCCAAATTTAGGAATTCCTCCAATTCTTCTTTGTTTGAAACCACATTCATGGCTACTCCAGAAAGCACATAGGAAGGGCGAATTAATAAGGGAAAGCCTGTTTTGTCAGCAAAATCAAAAATATCATTGATACTTGTCAGCTCGCGCCAGGCCGGTTGGTCAACTTTAATTTTGTCCAGCAAACTGGAAAACTTATGTCGGTCTTCAGCATTATCGATTGACAGGGGAGATGTGCCCAAAATGGATACATCTTGCTCGTATAATCGCATGGCCAAGTTGTTGGCTATTTGCCCACCAGTAGAAACAATGACACCTTTTGGCTCTTCCAATTCAACAATATCCATTACCCTTTCATAAGTCAGCTCGTCAAAATACAAACGATCGCATTCATCATAATCGGTACTCACCGTTTCCGGATTATAATTAATCATAACCGATCTATATCCTGTCTTTTTTACTGTTTTTAGTGCACTCACGCTCGACCAGTCAAATTCAACACTACTTCCAATTCGATAGGCTCCTGAGCCTAAAACAATAACCGACCGTTTGTCTTTATGAAAAACAATATCGTGTTCGATTCCGCTATAGGTTAAATACAGATAATTTGTTTGTGCAGGATATTCTGCTGCCAGCGTATCAATTTGTTTAACAAAGGGGAGAATTCCTTTTTCCTTTCGATAGTTGCGAACGATATTAAGATCTTCTTCAATTTGCTCATCTGTGCTTTTTAATATGAGTCGAGCCAACTGAAAATCTGAAAATCCTGCTTTTTTAGCATGAAGGATGAGGCTGTCAGCCGTTTTTTCAAGACTTTTTTGACTATACAATTCGTTACGGATGTCCCAAATGTTTTTAAGCTTTTCTAAAAACCAGCGATTAATTTTTGTTAGTTCATATATTTTTTCAACGGAATAGTTCTGGCTCAAAGCTTTGGCAATTTGAAAAATACGCATATCGGTGGGCTCTGACAATTGCTGATCCAAGCTTTCTTCGCCTATCCCTTTGTTACCCACAAAACCATGCATGCCTTGCCCAATCATGCGAAGCCCTTTTTGAATGGCCTCTTCAAATGTGCGCCCAATGGCCATAACCTCCCCAACCGATTTCATGCTGCTTCCAATCTGGTGAGAAACCCCTTTAAATTTGTTCAAATCCCATCTGGGAATTTTGCACACTATGTAATCGAGTGCCGGCTCAAAACAGGCCGAAGTATATTTTGTCACACTATTTTTTAACTCATGAAGACCATAGCCCAAAGCTAGTTTGGCTGCCACAAAAGCCAATGGGTATCCGGTTGCTTTTGACGCCAATGCACTTGAACGGGAGAGTCGGGCGTTTACTTCAATAACACGATAATCTTCTGATTCGGGATCGAGCGCATATTGCACATTGCATTCACCAACAATGCCCATATGCCTGATTATTTGAATGGCCAATTGGCGAAGTTTATGGTATTCGCTATTGGTCAGGGTTTGTGATGGAGCAACCACTATACTTTCTCCGGTATGAATACCAAGCGGATCGAAGTTTTCCATATTACAAACTGTAATGCAATTATCATATCGATCTCTGACTACTTCGTATTCAACCTCTTTCCAGCCTTTTAGCGACTCTTCCACCAAAATTTGTGATGAGTAGGAGAGTGCTT
>Ga0209045_1000962_pt1 | contig 29441 bp, 9 predicted proteins | sample SaaInlLV_10m_DNA_4_FD_184664 | JGI IMG/M metagenome (GOLD analysis project Ga0209045, IMG submission 184664) | Marine microbial communities from expanding oxygen minimum zones in the Saanich Inlet - Saanich Inlet SI072_LV_200m_DNA (SPAdes) (version 2) | ecosystem: Environmental > Aquatic > Marine...
GATGCCGAGCCGGCCCGGCCGGCATCACTCCGGGGCGCCAGCACCCCAAATCCTCACCCGCTCCATTGCTTCGGTTCCCATTCCGCGCTACCCTATCCCCGTCACCGGAAAGGAAATTCCTATCTGTAAGAGTTCGAGGCGTAGTGCCCGGCACCCAGTGGCCGCTGGTGACCTGCCCTGCTGGACAGAAGGGGTATCCGTCGTACGTAGGAAAGCCGCTCCCGCAAGTCGCGCATGCGCGTCAAGCAAGCTAAGGCTCAATCTCCTTTTGGACAGCGCAATACACCACGACAGACGGTAGTGTCACAGCCTCCGTCTACGTGGTCGCCCGTCGCGCGAGCGGCGGCTACCGGGGGCGCGAAGATCAGGTGGCCCTTGTCACCTGGCGTTCGCGCCGCCAACATGCGGGGGGACGCAGAGCGAGTCCCTGAGCGACCTGCCGTTTCGGCAGGACTGCAAAGCCCTGGCCTCGCAGGGCGAGGGGGAGAGCTTCTTCCCCGGCGGGGTCTGGGGCAGGGCCTCAGATTTTCCACCGCAACGAGTTACAGTCTAGCTTGACGCGCATGCGCAAGTCGCGGCTCGGACGGACGGTCCAGTTCGGGCCGCGGTGAGCGCTTAGGCGCGCGGCCGGCTGACGTCTTACTTCGCTTTGATCAGATGAACCGACCTGTAGATGCCTCCGTCATTCGAGCCGTCGTAGACACGAACGGCGATCACGTTGGGTTCGTCCGTGTGAATGCTCTCGGCCGGTAAGCCGAAAGAGAACGGTTTGTTCCACCCCTTGTGGTGCCCCAGCAAACGCCCGTTCCAGTAGACCCACGCCTCGCCGTCAACCGCGCCGAAGTAGAGCGAGACGGGTTTGGAGACCAACTTGGGCTCCACCATGTAGTTCAACCGATACCAGGCGAATCCGTCGTGCTCATACCCCTGGCTTTCCCACGTCTTCCCGATGTGGATCTCGGCCCAGGAGTCATCCTCAAAGTCAGCGCTGAACCACCCTCGTTTTTGTCCAATATCTTCGGGATCAAGGGCGAATCGCCAGCCTAGAGGGAGGGCAACAAGCTTCTTTACGGGAGGGTGCTTCTTGCGAGCCGCCTCCTCACGCCATCGTTGTACGTCACGGGCCAGGTAATGCCCTTCTCTCAGGATCGAACGGCTGACAACGCCAGACCACTTGCTGCGATCGCGGCGGACCTCCTCGAGTAGTGCAGTTCCCCGAACCAGCACCTTCGCGGCAAGCTCTGAAGCTCGGTCCGGATCAGGCTCCGCCCGGGCTGCCCGTTTTCCCCCCGCGTAATCCATCAGCCGATCGGTGTACTCCAGGCAAAGCCCTATCTTGTCAAGACGTTGATTCACAATGGGAGTAGTGTTTGCGCTCCGGGCAGCCTCGTAATGTGTCCGGAGCTGAGTCCGGACCTCAGGCGTGAAGACGGCCGGACCACAAGTCATGCCACGGCCCGGGAAGTGCCGCCCACACTCGGCCGTCTGGATCTCGAGGAGGTCGTGATATGCCTTCATATGGGGAGCAGCGGCCCCAAACAAGTCATCGAACATCTTCTCCACGATCGCATCCACATCGGCGTCGACATCCCACAGCAGGCGTGCCGCAACGTAGAACGCAGGGAAACGGCCCCATACCGCCTCAGGGTTATACTGGGTATAGACACCCTTGCAGCCCTGCCGGATGTACCACGGCATATCTTCGCGAATGCTGTGCACAATCGGCCAGGGGAGGTCCAGCCAGTTGACCTTCCAGTAGTACTCGTAGAAGTAGGCCGCACAGCCCATCTCCTGCCACTCTTGGATGAGTTCGACGTAGCGTTGGTTTGGCGAGCAGGAGGAATCGGGGACCGGGTGCGCCAGGCAGTAATCCTCGTAGTGAGTGATAACCACATCGATCATGGGATCAGCTTTCACGTTCTTGTCCAGCGGCGGCCAGTTGTAGACATTGTAGGCTCCCACAAGTATGCGGGCCTCCGGATGCGTCTTGCGGAGTTCGCGGGCGACGGCGTTGTAGAAGAGAAGACTGCGCCGCGATTTGCTCCGATCCCGGGAAACATCGGCTTCGTCCCAGGCCAGGCACCCCGCACACTCACACCACATCTGACCATCCGTAGGCGACAGCGAAATCAGCTTGGTGCTGGGGCGTGTATCAAGTATCGCCCCCATGTTCTTCGCGATCTCGGCGTGCAGCTCCGGATTCGTGTAGCAGAGCTTGCACTCCGGGTCATCCGACCGCTTTCCCTTTATGAGGGCAAAGAACTCAGGATGCGTCTCAAAGTACCGCCTATGAGGGATTAGCCGATTCTGGGTGTGGTAGATGCCCGGCGAGATGAGAAAGCCATCATCACACCGGTTCTGCTTGTTGCGCAGCATCCACGAGCCGGTACCGATCCAGCGCATGGGGAAACTCGGTTCCCGAACGATGTCACGTTTTGGGACAGTCAACGTGGTGTGGGCAGGAATCACTTCTCCCAGAGGTCCCGGAAGATACCAACGGGCATCCACGACCGTCTCAAGCAGCTCATAGGCTCCGTACAGAGTGGCAAGGGGGCTGTTGCCGATGATCTGTGTTTCGTTGCCGCCAACACCGATCCGGAACGCTTCAGTACTCTCTCCGGGATTCGGTTGCCGTCGCGTCAGACAGATCCTATGCCCCTTGGCTTCAGCTCGGTCGGTCACAATGGGCAACACGGCCCCCGTGCTCTTGCGAATCGTCTCCTGCAGCTCAAGAGCGGCATCGACTTCACGGTCCGAATGCCGGCGCTCCAGAACGATGCTCGACGACGCTCTGCCGGATACCACAAGAGTTCCGGGAGGGACACCATCCACAAGCACGGGCTCAGTAGCAGGTGCGCCGATCGGCACAGTCAAGACCGCACTGCGTTCCCGCAATCGCGCCAGGGCTTGTTCGTTCGGCAGCCCTTTGAATTCCCACAGGGCAAGGTGGAACGTGTCCACTCCGGGCCGCATGAGAAGGCGGACATCAACCACATAATCAGTCAGAGTGGCCGACGCAGTGTGCACCTGGGCAGGCGAATAGGCCACAGCACACGGTCCCGCCCCACCGCCGCCATTCCCCAAGTCGAACTCCGAATCACCCAGGAGCAACCACCAGTCTTCGCGCCCGGCAACCAGTTTGCCGACTCCTTCCTGCGCCCTGTCAGCTGTCCAGACGACCCGCTTGCCCGTCTTCTTCGTCACGCTGGGGAAGGCCCGCAGCCGGACCTCGAGCGCATCGCCCTGCGAGCCGGCAACACGCCCCTGCACCCGGAAAAACGCATCCTCCGGCGCGTGGGAGAACGTCAAGGAGACAAGATCCGGGGCAGTGGCCCACGTGGAACAGACGGCTACGGCCCCCGACTCATAGTCTTGGTGATGAAACGCCGGTCGGAATGCACCCAGTCCTTTACCGTTGACAAGCACATCAACGCAGGAGCCGCCGTACCAATTGGCGCCGGACGGGCGCGATACACCAATCCCGCACATCCCTTCACGAGCGATCAGCTCAACGGCCGCAGGATGCGCCTCTCGATCAAGACATGCGGCGTAACCCAACGCATAGGGGTAGCGCTTGGAGGTCTTCCCCCCAACGGGAACCAGCGGCAATTTAGCCCTCAGAAGCCGATGGCCCTTGTGCTTCCCCGGGTTGCTCTGCACACGCTCGACACAGGGAATCGACTGGTCTGTCAAAAGCTCCCCAAGTGGCTGCCCCACCAGGAACTCATCCACTGTAGTGCCACCGACAAGACACCCGAAGAGCAGAAGAGAGACGCCACACTGGACCGGCTTCAGATTCATACGTTCTCGTCTCCCGGACTTTGAGGCCCCGCACTGTTGTCAGCCAGACATCAAGGCATTCACCGTTCGTATGTCCACCACACCAAGCGAGCAGCGTGGAATGCCGGTGCGCCCGGTCGTACAGTAGGCGGGTCTGACTGGCTGTCAAAAAAGCGGCAGAGCCAAGCCGCCAAAGGCCGACTCCGGAGCGGCCCATCCTGTGGAGCAAGGTATGCACAACCGGATACGAGTCCTGACACCGTGGCGTCGGGCAGGAGGACTCCTCAGCGCCGCCCTCCTCGCCCTGTCCGCCCACATGGTGAACGCAGCCCCCGCTGACAGAGCCATGGCCACAGTGCGGCAGGCCGGGGTCCATGGAGGCCTGACCGTTCACCTCGGTTGCGGAGATGGCGTCTTCACCGCAGCTCTTCGAACGAACACCAGCACGATGGTCCACGGCCTGGCTGTACCCCCCCGCGATGCAGAGACGGCAAGAACAACCGTCCGTCGCCTTGGCCTCTACGGCCCCGTGAGCATCGAACGGCTTCGGGGCCAACGCCTGCCCTACGCAGAGAACCTGGTGAACCTGCTGGTGGCAGACGACATGGCCGGGGTCCCCCCCGCTGAAGCCATGCGCGTTCTCGTCCCCAACGGCGTGCTCCTTGTGCGAGAAGGCGACGGCTGGCGAAAGAGCGTCAAGGCGTGGCCTGAGACCATTGACGAATGGACTCACTTCATGCACGGGGCCGACAACAATGCCGTGGCCCGAGACACGACAATCGGGCCGCCCGAACGCATCCAGTGGGCCGCCGGGCCGCGCTGGTCCAGAGAACACGACACCACACCAAGCCTGTTCGCCCCGGTCTCCGCCAGGGGACGCCTCTTCTACGTCACTGAGGAAGGTCCGGTTTGCGTCATCGATCCACGTATCCCCGACCGATACTCAGTCGTCGCTCGGGACGCCTTCAACGGCGTCGTGCTCTGGAAACGCCCCATCGACACATGGTACTCAACCCAAGTCATTTGGGGGCACATCCCCGTGCATTCCCAACGCCGCCTCGTGGCTGTTAACGACCGCGTCTATGTCACCCCAGGCATGCAGGCTCCCGTGATCAGTCTGGATGCCAGGACGGGAAATCTCGTCCACACCTATGAGGGGACAAAGTTCACCAGCGAGATTCTGTGCGCAGGAGGCAAACTCGTCCTCGCCATCCGTAAAGAACAGGCAACAGATGGACTCGCGGTCGGCCGCGATCGGAAGCGCTTCCGTCGTGGCTTCACCGGCCCTGCAACAGGCGATGAAGCCGTGATGGCAGTCGACGCGGAAACGGGGAAAATCCTCTGGAGAGAACAGAGGCCATGCCTGCCGTTGACACTCACGCTCGCCAACGGGCGCGTGCTTCTGGCGGACAAGGAATCCGTAACCTGCCTTGATGCGGCCACGGGCAAGCAGTTGTGGGAGGCCCCGTGCCCGGCTCGCACAATCGTGGTTTCCGGCGAGATCGTGGTCGCCGCCACCGACCGTGGCACGACTCAGTACAGCAGAGCACCGAAGACCATCCACGTTACCGCCCTCTCGATCACCGACGGCTCACAACTCTGGAACGCCTCGGGAGACTGCCTCCCAAACTTCAACTTCTTCTACCTCCCGGTTGACCTCTTCGTTGCACAGAACCAGGTGTGGGGGCTGGCCGAGAAGCTGGAGTGGAACAAGAAACCCGGCAGCGGACACCTCCTTGGCCTGGATCTGACGACCGGCAAGGTCACAACGCGCACGCCGCTTGCCGGCGCGTTCACCCCCGGGCACCACGTGCGCTGCTACAAAGGTAAAGCGACCGAACGCTTCCTGCTGTTCAACAAGCGCGGTATCGAGTTCCTGAACATCGAGTCGAACGACGCCCCAATTCAGCACCAGTGGATTCGCGGAGCCTGTCGATACGGCATCCTCCCCTGCAACGGGTTGCTCTACGCACCGTCCCATGCCTGCGCCTGCTACCCAGGAGCGATGCTGAACGGGTTCGTGGCCCTCTCCTCCGCCCAGAACCCTCCGCCCTCAACACCAGTCACTCCGGCTCCCTCACCACTCGAATTGGGGCCCGCCTACGGCACGCACTATGTCCCCCCCGCCGAGCCAGCCGCTTCCGAACCGGATGCTTGGGAATCCTATCGGCACGACTCAGCCCGAAGTGGTGCCACCCCGACCGTAGTTCCATCAGCCCTTAGCATGCTCTGGAAGCGCGATCTTGGTGGCAAACTCACGGCGCCCGTGGCCGCCGCCGGACGCGTTCTCGTCGCCGCCACGGACCAGCACACGCTCTTCTGCCTGAACGAAGCCGACGGCGCAACCGTCTGGACATTTACCGCGGGAGGACGAATCGACTCCCCGCCCACAATCGCCCGGAACATGGTCCTATTCGGTTCCCGGGACGGCGCCTGTTATTGCCTGAACGCCGCCGATGGTGAGCTCATTTGGCGCTTCCGGGCCGGCCCCGAAGACAGACGCATCGGTGCCTTCGGCCAGCTCGAATCGGCCTGGCCCGTTTCCGGCAGCGTCCTCGTTCGGGACGGCGTGGCCTACTTCGCGGCCGGACGCTCCTCCTTCGTCGATGGTGGAATCATCATCTATGGTCTCGACATTGGCTCCGGACTGGTCCGACACCGCATGGACCTCGTTGGGCCTGACCCGGGAGACAGCACGATCCAGAAGTCGGCTGGACGGATGCCGGGAGCCGTACCCGACATCCTCAGTTGTGATGGTGAATCCCTCTATCTGCGACATGTACGCCTCCCCCTTGATCTGGCCGGCAGTCTGAAACCCGTTGAGTTGGGGTGGGGACTCAAGAGTAACTCCCATCTCCTGGCTGCCTCCGGCTTCCTCGATGACACCCTCTTCAACCGAACACGGTGGCAGTACGGAAACCGCATGGACCGCAGCCAGATGCTCGTGTTCAACGGAACTCAGGTGTACGGCCTGCGCGTCTATTCAGGAATCTCCTGGAACTGCTCAATCCACAAGACTGGCGAGGGGTATGTGATCTTCAAGCAAGACATCGGCAAGCCCGTTCCGCCCCCCCCAAAAGGCAAACCCAAGCTCCTCAACCGGATCCCGCACGAACGCTATACCTGGCACACCACTGTGCCTGCCCGGGTCCGCGCCATGGTACTCACCGGAGCACGCCAGCAGTCGCCCGAGGGGGCCACCGCAGTTCCCTCCTCTGTCCTCTTTGTCGCGGGAGCCCCGGACGAAATCGACGGCGATGATCCGCTGGCTGCATTCGAGGGCAGAAAGGGAGCCAGGTTGCTGGCCCTGTCAGGAACAGATGGCAAGACTCTGTCGGACACGGCCCTCGGTGGACTCCCCGTGTGGGATGGGATGATCGCCTACCGAAACAAGCTCTTTATCGCCCAGACAAACGGCACGATTCTCTCCCTCGGCAAGCGGTAGGGCCTCAGTCGGAGACAGGACGGTACAACGGGAACGCCGCCGTCCCGGGCGCCCCCCTCTCCCGGCCCCCGATGCCACTGAGATAGGCGGCGGGGAATCCATACAGGAAGGGGTCGCCGGATGGCACCGCCTCCCACATTGAATTCAGGTGCAGCCAACGTGGACTCCAATGCCCCTGAGACAAGCGGCGGGGAATCCATACAGGAAGGGGTCGCCGGATGGCACCGTCACATTAAGTTCAGGTGCAGCCAACGTGGGAGGGGCTGCCATGCCCCGATTGCCTCAACCTTAGCGCCACCCCAACCTGGCCCCCCGAGCCCCCTTCTCGGCAGTGTCTCCTGATCCCGCGGGGCTCACAGAATGAACGTCGTGGCGACCCAACAAGCAGTGGCACAGACGATTAGGAGCCCATAGAGCGGGAGACTGTAGAGCGCCAACTGCTGTCGAAGATGAAGCTCAGGATAGCGCCGCCCCTCCCCTCTTCCGGCCCAGACCTGCACCACAGAGCAAAAGCTGGTCACAGTCTTCAGAGTGGCAAATGCCTCCCTCCTCTTGAAGAGTGGGGCCGTTCGGCGAACGTGCAGGCCAACCCAACTCTGTGTTTCAGGCCAATCTCCGAAACGTCTCCGACAGACGCAGAAGCAGCGAATCCCGGGCAAACTCGTCAACCGGCCGGAGCCGCACGAACACGCTTGACACCACCACCATACCAGTGTATGTAGGCACGGATACAGAGAATACACGGAGGACTCCGACACAGGAAGCGGCGCGAACACATACGTTGGGCAGGTATACGAGGCGACCCGATGGAGACGTGACAGCCAGGCGGCGACAGCCCGAGCAGCGCCGCGTTGGTGACAGTGGCGGGGCCTGCAGCCGTGGCGCTGGGACATTCCGCGGGAGTGCAGATCATTGGCGAAGAGCCTGACAGTCGGTGCGTTCCAGTTCGCTGGCAGCGAGGACATAGCAGCCAATCTTGCTGCCCTCGAGCGCGGCATCACGCGAGCATCGCGGGAAGGCGTCAGACTGCTGTTGACCCAGGAGTGTGGCCTCTGCGGTTACCCACCTGTGGAAAGAGACGCCGTTACGTCAATAGACCAGCACGCGCAACTCGACGCACTCGGGCGCGTATCGAGCTTGGCCAAGCGTTACGGCCTGTTCGTGGTCGTAGGGTTGATTACAGCGCACGGCCCGAAATTCCTCAACTCGGTCTGCCTCGTCAGCCCAGACGGTACAACGGGACGGATGTACCACAAACGGGCCCTCTGGGGTTGGGACATCCAGAACTACGTGCTCGGCGATGCTCACGGCGTGTATGAGGTCAATGGCGTCAGGGTGGGGTTGCGTATCTGCTATGAGGCCCGGTTTCCCGAGTACTTCAGGGAGCTTTTCCGAAAGCAGACCGACCTGGCGCTGGTCGCGCTTGCCAACGTGGGCGACGCCTCGCACCGTGGGCAGACCGATGTGTACAGGTCGCATCTGGTGAGCCGTGCGAGCGAGAATGCTATGTGGGTGCTCTCAGCCAACTCAGCGTCGCGCGTCCAGCTCGCCCCGTCCTGCCTGATCGATCCCGACGGGAACGTCGTGGCGGAGTGCAAAGCTGACCAGGAGGACATGCTTGTTGGGAGTATCAGCATTTGCGAGCCCGGTTTCGGCAGGAAGGGGCGCATTGCGCTGTCCAGAACGTTGAGCGGCATGGACAGCGCTGACACGGCGAAGGGCTAGTAGATACCAGGGGCGCTTGGGGTCAGTCACCCCATCCTATTTGCTTTTTAGGCGCCTCAAGAAGCAGATCAGATGACTGCCCCCGCCCCCTGCAGAGTTGGCGCCAGAATGGCAATGGCATGAACATTCCCTATGATCTAGAGAATCCCAAGAAGACGTATGAACTTTCCAACAAGTATAGGGAAATATCCGGGATATGCCCATTGCAGGGGCTCAATTCCCTGGCCTTTGTGGAAGACGAGGCAGTCCGAGTCCACCGGTTCGATCTATCCTCCGAGAAGATCACGAAGTACGCAAAGCACGGAGCCCGAGATTCAGAAGACATCACAATTCTCGGCAACACTGCTTATATACTGACTGCGGGCAAACACCCCGCAATCTATCGGGTTGCCGACTACACTGGCAGATCGCCGCAGTGCCATCGACACGATCTGAACCTGAACGAGGAGTACGATCCCGAGGGGCTATGCCACGACGCCAAGGGAGACCGCCTACTCATTGCTTGTAAGGGCTCTCCGACCAAGGGCGACACGGGAAGAGGAGTGTTTCCTTTCGACATTCAGTTGGGGAGACGAGCAAAGTCGCCGGTTCTTACCATAGATTGCCAAGGCTTCTTGGGTGAAGGTGAGAGTACATTCAACCCATCAGGAATTGCAGTTCATCCTATAACGAACGACGTCTATCTGATCGGCACGAAGGGAACTAGAATGATCGTTTGCTGCGGATGGGACGGGAGAGTCAAAGGAGCTGCGAGATTGGATAGGGATCGGTTTGAACAGCCAGAAGGAATAGCGTTTGCGGAATCTGGCGAGTTGATTGTGTGCAGTGAAGGCGCCAAGGGCAAAAAGGGGAAAAAGGCGAGTATATTCGTGTTCGCCTTTGTTCAGTAAACGATGCTGGCGGGGCAGACGTATCCCTGATTACGTGCGTGTCCAGGCCATGTCCTAGGCCGACTTACACTCATGGGTGAGAATGAGGGCGCTTGGGGTCAGTCATCCTATTTGCTTCCTAGCCGCCTCAAGAAGCAGATCAGATGACTGACGCCGCCCCCCTCCCAACCAAGGAACGGTTTCTGGTGGGATTTGGCAACCCGACTCAGTGACGCGAGGCCGGGGGATTGAAGTGCCCCGTCAGGGCACAATGTGGATGGGGACACAGGCCCCCGGGCGATGCCCGGGCTGCGTTGCCTATCACCCGCTTTGGGGAGAGGGAGCAAGAACACCAGAGGTGAATGAGCCAGATCCACGGGACCGTCGAAGCGCCGGACCCGTGATCTACGCGTTGGGGCGACCACGAGACGATGCCAGAAAAGGACCGGGACAAGCAGAACTCCCCCCTGACACCCCCGAGCTCCAGCTCGGCTATCTTCCCCTTCCGCCCGGAGCGCGGGATATCCCGGGGTTGCCCGGAAGACCACCTGTGTCTATGCGCGGTTCTCAGTCCTTGCTAGTCACGATCCCCGCCCCAGCCCAGTTGACCATATCCTGGGCAATGCCATCGCCGGCATCGTCAATGACGAGAGTCATCTGTCGACTGTCGGGAGGAATGGCAACGTCCACCGGACATGGTGTGTCGCCGCCCCTCAGAATCGGCGACGTGAACACCGTCTTGCCATCGATCTCAACGATCGCCCGAATACTGCCCGTCCGGCCCTGCATCTCATCGATCCCTACCAAGGACACAAACCGCCTGTAGGCCGGCTTGAGTTCGTAGGTGACCCGGGACTTCGCGTGTACGCCCAGAGCCTTCCGAAACGTCTTCCCCCCCAGTCGGCATGGCTTCTTGGCAGCATTGCGGTCCATCATCACCTTACTCCAGCCCACCGATCCCTTGCTGTACTTGAGGTCAGAGATAAACAGCGATGGTGTTGGCAGGGGCGCACCGGAGACTGCCGCCCCCGGAGCACTGACCAATCCGCCTTTGTCCCGCAACCGGATGCGATACCAACAGGCTTCCTTCGGGGCTTTGGTGTCGGTAAAGACGGTCGATCTACGGTCGGACACGACATGAACAGCTGAGAAGTCGCCGTCGGCAGATCCACTACGCAGAATCTCAAGCCCAGTCACATCGTCCTCGATGGTCCCCTGCCATCGCAGTGTCACCCCGGATGTATCACCGAACGCGAACAGCGCAAGATCATTCCTCGGCGGCGTGTTCGCCGGGACGCGAGCCTCAAGTGGTGATGGTTGGCCCACTCGCCCCGTGCCGTCCACAGCCTGGACCTGGTAAACCATCGTCTGCCCAGAGGCAGGATCACGATCTACAAAGTGGCACGTCGCCGCGGGAACGTCACCAATCAGCGCCGCTTCACCATCCCCCTTCACCGTCCGCAGGACGCGATAACTGATCACGCTGCAGTCATCCGACGCGGGCCCCCACGTCAGCGACATCCGGTAGCTCCTGGCGTCGGCGACACGCAACTCCGGGGCAATGCCCGGAGCTTGAGCATCGGGAACGACCCGCACGAACGCCGGGGCATAGGGGGCGCGTATCGTGTTGCCATCACCATCCCTTAGTTCGACGGAGTAGACGAAGGGAGTGGTCGTCAACTCCCCGGAAAATGTGAACGCCAGCGAACCGGCTCCGGAACGTTCCAGCGGCACCACGGTCGAGCTCTCATCCCCGTCATGGCGATATCGACAGACGCCGCTGACCGCAGTACCCGAACGCAATCGTGCGTCGGTTAGAGCGTAAGGCTGCCCGGATCGCACATAGTCGGGAGCCCGGAACACGACCCGGTCGTCATAGCCCCCGCTGAGCGCGACATGCTCAGCCAGGACCTCGATTCCGCAAAGCAATGGCGGACGCCCTTGTCCGGGAGTAGATGGACGCAGATCCAAACGCAACACATCACGAACATCGATGCCAGTGAACTCGGTCATGACCGGCCTCAAAGGACCACCCGCGGCTTTGACGATGTCGAATGCCTTCAGAAGCGTCTTCCCCTGAAGAGACACGTCGAAAACACGTTCTCCGACACCGGCGTCTGCGAGTTCCGCAAAATGAAGCCTGACCATGAATGGCCGGGGTTCCGGCGCGGGATCCAGCGGCTCTATGGCGGCATCCGGCAGGGCAGCCGTGAGCGCGTTGTTGGTGAAGGCCTGCACGGTTCTTCCTGCCCCCGCCGGAGCCGATTGCACCACAAGCTGGAGAGAGAGACTGGTAATCCCCTCAAGGCCCGAGGCAGCCACCCAGTCCGGGCCGGCAGCGCGTCCGCTGGCGCCGGCTCCGAGCTGCGACGAATGATGGCGAAGGAGTTTCGGCTGGTCGGTGGTCACGCTGACCGGCAGATCCGGAGAAGGCCCTCCAGCACTGGGGACCTCAAGCCACAGTGTCCCCTGAGCGTCACGGCGATTCCCGGGAGCCGCCAGGTTGATGCCAACACGCTGGACGGGGGCCGGAAATTCCGGGGCCGGCAGGTGCTCGAAACTCCAACTCTCAATGGCAGGATTCCGGGTGTCCTCGGCCTCCATATGGATGAGAGCGAAGGACGTTTGGTTCTGGTAGGAGCAGGTACATGTCCGGGTGTAATCCGGCACATTGAGCACACCGTCGGCAACAATCATGTTCGATGTGCACCCGGATTTGAAGCCTCCCACACTGACAGTGGCCATATCATTGGTCAAATCCACGTAACACCCCGACGCCGATCGGAACGTTAGCAGGTTCTCGCTGGCAACAGCTGTATTGCATCCTTTGAACCGCACCCACCCCCAGGGGATTGTCGCCCCGGTAAGCGGGTGGCGGTCGACGCTCCGCCTGCCGGTGGGCAAGTCGTAGGTTGCGGCAGGCGTTGACCTCACGTTCGAGCCCCCGGTCTGGGTAATGATGCGATCGTGGTAGAGAATGCAGGGCCCGGCATAGGTGTCATCAATGCGCCACAGCTGTTTCCCCGTCTTCCCCTGGTATGCCACCATGCCCCGGCCGGTCTCGTCGCGGGCACGATCTCCCGCCCTCGCGCTTGCCTCCAGCAGCACATCGAATTCCTCAGAGTAGCCAAGCCAAGTGCCCGACACTCGGTCCTCCGAACGCCACAACTCACGTCCCGTACGCACGTCCAAAGCAAGGACAGCTGCCGGGGCCTTCGGGGCAACGCCGCGGCGCCCGAGGAGACTCAGGCGGTGCGGCGAGAGCCCGTCGATGAGGAACAGCTTTCCTTTGCCCGCAACGATCGCGTTGTGCCGGAAATTCCGAACAGCGGCCCGCTGCCAAAGCGGTTTGCCGGTGTGTCGGTCCAGCACGACGATGAACCGGCTGCCCTCGCCAAAACGATTGTTATCAGCCGACACAACCCCCTTTTCACCGGCGGCAACCTGGAGAGGCGCCCCGCCCGCAATGAGCAGATCGTCATGGACCCCGATATAGCCCCAGTTCGGCTCCGTGGTATCGCCAAGGGCAGGCAATCGCCATTCCTGCATCGTCTTGCCAGTCGCAGGATCAAGGACGAAGCACACCGGCCCTGCGACCAGGTAGACCGCATCCTCACTGATCACGAGGTTCGACCCAAAGGCGTTCGCGCCGGGGATGTGACGCTGGTTGTAGGTGCGGTCATGCGGGTCCGGGTTGAACGTCGCATTGTAGTACATGTTGAATGTATCCAGTTCAGTGAATTCCCGCCGCCACAAGGAACGTCCAGTGTAAACGTCACGAGCACTCAAGACACCGATCCCCTGAATGAACAGACGCCCGCCCGCAATCAGCTCCGAGGGACCGTGACCGTGACGAGGAAGAACATCTGTGTGCGACGTCCCTCCGAACCAGAGCAACCCAAGAGGAGGCCGGGGGCCATCGTCCTTGGAACAAACGGTGTTGGCCACATCGCCATACTGGTGGGTCCATGAAGCGGCGCCCGGCAACGCTCCCGGGCGCCTGATGACAGCGACTCCCTCGGCAACCGCCGTCGTGCACTCCTGCCCAAGCTTGGACGCCGCACGCTTGAGTAGACGCGTGCTCGCCTCGACAGTTGTGCTCCCCGCCGGGAAGCAGGCGACGCCGCCGTAAGGACGCAGGCAGTCAAACGAGTTGGCGAGTGCCCCCGGGGCCCCAAGACTGGCCGAGGCACTGCTCTCGGACGTCATCAAGCTGGCCAGGTACTTGGGAAGCCGCGCAGACGCAATGTCGCCTGGCACCACCGAGAGCCGGCGCCCGTAGATCCCGGCAGCCGTCCACTTCTGCCTGAGAAAGGCGATCTTGGCAGGATCCGACTCCAGCACGATGACGTTGAGTTCGCTCTGCCTGACCAATTCCTCAGCCAGGCCTCCCGTTCCGGCCCCCAACACGATGCAGTAGCCACCGGGCCGCTCGGCAGCTTTGAGCAGCTGCTCGGCCTGGGAGCGCCATTCAGTGCTCGCCACGTCAGTGTCAGTGCCGGCAGCGTCGATCTGAGTTGGGTCCGCTGTCGCTGAGCCAAAACAGGCAATCTGCCCTTCGCGGGTGGACACAAACAGCTTGCCGTTAGCGGCAATGGCACTCCAGGGCGTCCCGCTGATAGAGGCCTGCCAGGTCAGTGCGGTTCCAGCCCCTCCGAATGCCAGGATGGGATCCAAAGAGAAATCGCTGCTTCCCGTCCCGGTGTTGTGGCCCTCGATGGCCAGAACATTGGCGCCGTCGCGCAGGAGTTCGCCTGCCTCCTCAAGGAGGAAGGCTTCATGCCCTTGAGCTTCGTGGTTCTTTATCCCACTGGCCTCAGTTCCAGCCCCTTCCTTCACCCCCACGCGAAGGACCTCGGTCCCGTTGAGATAGGCGATGAACGCGTCGTCGTAGTTTATCTTGAGCTCAAGTTCAGCATCCGGCCTCTCCGTCTCAAGCGTGAACTCCTTCCGGACATAGACCGTGGTGTAACCACCTTTCATATCCGGGAGAACGGTCGTATCATCTCCATCTCCGTACCCGAATCCGGCAACTCCCTCCTTCCAGGATGATGCATCAAAAGCCAAATCAGTCCACGCCCCTTCCGGATGCTTCCCGGCCAGATAGGACCAGGTGCTGTGGGCAGGAATCAGAGCATCTGCCGAGGCAGCCCCCGGACGGCCCATCGTCCCGATCAATCCCGGACCTCCGACCACAATCTGAGCCCCGCTGCTGAGGAGAAGCCTGTCGACTCCCTCGGGGGCGGGTTGGCTCCACTCCTGCCTCAAACTGCCACGGCGGCGCTTTGCGCCCTTGGCGTCCTCATACTCCCTCCACTTCACGGACAGGGCATGCGCTTTGATTACGCCTTTCCCGTCAAGCCCGACCACGGTCTCCGCGGCCACAATCCCAATAGGAATCCCCCCAATCTTGCTCCCGCCAGCCAGGTCGTAAGCCGCATTATCGACCAGAAAACAATCACCGGCTACCGCCACCGCATAGCCGCCATTCTTGTCGTTGATGTTGTAGTAGAGCAGTTTCCCGGTCCTGCGATCAAAGACAGCTGGAACAGATCGCCCTCCCGGCACAACCAGAAAATCACCGACCGCCGCCAGGTGTCCCTGAGGAGCAACTCCGGCAAAGGCCGGACTGCTGTGCGGCTGCAAGATGAAATCAGAGCCACTTCCACTGTTCTGCCAGACAACGTCGCCGCTCTCTGCGGACACCGCATACACAAAGATCCCCATGAACGGCCAGATCCCGGCTGCGAAGTAGACGTTCCCATCAGCGACGACCGGAGCTCCTCGCGCCGGCCACATGGAAATCAACCGTCCGTTTCCAAGCAGCCGCCGCCCAGATGGCCCGCCGCGCAACTTCCACTGCAGTTCGCCAGTACGGACGGCCAAACAGTACAGGTAGCCATCGTCTGACACGAAGAAAAGCCTGCCGTCAGCCACTGCCGGAGCGAAGCGCACAGGACCATCGGCGAAGAAACACCAGCGTTGCTCCCCGGTCACCGCATCGTGAGCTGTCACACAGTCACGAACCATCGACGGCACGAAGAGGAGACCATCCGCAACAATCGGTTCATATGAAAGGTCGAACTCCAGCTTATGCTGCTGGGGAGATGGCCAGCACGAGTCCGGTTTGGGGAACTGGATCGTCCACTGCAACGCCAGGTCCGGAGACAATTCTTCCGGCGTGTGAGCCGTCCGTCCGGGCGTGCAACGCCACATCGGCCAATCAGCTGCCAGCCCCACTGATCCCGCCGTCGTCATCCAAACCCCGATCAGCAAAGCGGCCAACTCACGATGGAATCGCATCAAAGTCTCCTTCTAATTCACTGCCTCTGCAGGACCAACTCCACATCATCAAACCAGACCGTCCCCGGTGCATCCCGCAGGTTTAGATACACGGCAACAGTGTCTCCGGCGGGGTGGATATCGCCGATTGTAGCCTCCACCCAACGCCCTCCCGTGTCCGCCAGATTGGCTGACATGGTCTTCTGTTTCGTTCCGGTGACCCAGATCGATACTCTGGCCATCGGCTCTGTCGATGCCCGGACCCAGAGTCGCAACCGGTAGGTCCGTTCGGGGTTGACCGGCAAACCTGTTTGGTACCAGCGCCCCCAGACATCGGTCTTGTGCTTCTCTCTCACGTCGGGGGTGCCCCGAGCGGTGCACTGCAAGCGCCCCGCGTGACCTCCGCTGTGTGCGTGACTCGTGTCAAAAGCGAAGGAGAACTCTCCGGCCATGGTGCTGCGCCCCCAACCCTTTGCGCTTGCCTCGAACCCCGGGCATGCAACCAGATTCTCTGCTGCAGCAACGGGTGGCTCAAACTGGGTCAACCAAACGGGGCGCCAGATTCCGCCGGCCCCAGCATGGTCGGAGACACGCACAGCAACGGTGTTCCGCTGACCATCCCGGACAGCATCCGTGATGTCGACCTCAAAGGCCTCCCGCCAAGAGTCTGTGTTTCCCTGAAAAGGGTATGGTCGGTCCAACAGGCGGTGCCCATTGACCCAGACCGTGCAGGCCTCGTCCACCGCACCGAAAACCAAGCGGACGACGGAGTCGGCAGGATCACGTGGCACCGCAAACGACTTGCGGTACCAGGCGACGCCGTCATAGTCCGCATTGTTGTGTGTTTCCTTCCACTGGCGCCCCGCCGTCTGTTGCTCCCAGGGCCCATCCGTGTTGATCGTACTCCAGCCGGAATCATCGAGATCCGACGTAGACCAGCCTTCCTGTTCGCCCTGCTCAGCCACATCCCAGTGAAACTGCCAGGGGTCGCTCAGTCGGGTCCCTGGTTGCTTCATCAACCTGAGCAGAGCCCGATCCCAGGTTGCCCCTTCACGTTTGTTGAGAAAACACAGGTTCCCGACCAACTCCGACTCGACCGAATGGCGGAAGGTGTCGAGCCGTTCCAACGCATCCCGGTACCCTTCGAGGTCCCCGTGTTCACGGTGATGGGTAAAGGCACGCTGAACCGCCAGGGTCAATGCGGCATTGGTCAGCCCGTGCTGGAGAAAGCTGACCCGGCGGGCTGCCCTCTCATCACCGGCGGCCGCCCCGGCAGCATCCTTGAGAAGGGCCTCTGCGTGATCCATGACGGCGGGTGTAAAAATCACGTGCGCCTCACGGTAGAAGTAGCTCCAATGGAGCCCGGGAATGGGATCTTCCGGAGGAGCATCCGCCACCTTCTCCAAGTAGGAGAAGTAGGCCCACACAGATTGCTTTGCCGGCCCGAACGCGGACATGTACTCATCGAGCACCTGATCAACGGGCATCGACGGATTCCCCTGAAGGCGGGCCAGCGTGTAAAGGTTCGGGCCCTGCGACGCATACTGCCCAGTCAGAGAGTCAAAGTCCGTGCCGATCAGACCATGCGCGGCGTAGAAGCGGAAGTCCTCGCCAAGCTTGCGGGCGAAGAACAGCGGCATGTTGTGGCCATCCAGCATCCAGTTTGGGCGCAGGAACAACCGGGCTCCGGTCTTCGCCCACCCCAACCATCGGTCTCGGTTCGCTTCGCGTTTGGCATCCGTCCAGGGGTAGTAAAGGGGAGGCACCAAACCGATGATCACGTGGTCGTTGAGGGACGTGTTCCGGGGAGGATCCACATAGTTGGCGTAGGCGTACCCCATGACCACCGCATCAGGGTCATGCTTGCGGGCCAGCCCAAGCACCGCTCGGTAGTAACGGGCGTACCGATCAGACAGTGACCCCAAGTGTTGGGTCCAGCCCTTGTCTCCTGCCTTATACGCATCTCGAACCCGCTGCAATCGCTCCTCCCAGGGGAACGGGAGCGCGGGATCCGGCTCATCCAAAGCAAGGCAGTGCTGGCATAGACAACGCCCGGAGGTGTCATTCTCACTGCAGTCGATCCACGGCTTGTCAGGACGCCGACTCTCCAGCCAGTGTTGCACAACGGCCTCCTGGAAGGCCGGGTGGCCCACCGACATGCTGATCAGCTTTGGGCTTCCTCCATGGTACAAGGGGTCCGACCGTCGGAAACCATCCGGCAGGAGGTTGAAGTACTCGGGGTGGGTCTCGCCGTGACGTGTCCACCACGCGGTGAACGCATGGGCCATGTCCATGTTGCGGCCCATAGCAAAACGGTGTCGGCGCAGCCACTTCCCCTGTTCGTTGATAAACCGGCTGCGGGCTGCCGACAACGACCAACCCGCCGTGCCGGACATCATTCCGCCCCCCTCACGCCAACGCGTGTGGACAAATGGAGGACGCCCGACCTCATCCCACTGATCCACCGTGACATCAACCGTCGGGGGGATGACCTCCCCGAGTTCTCCCGGCCAAAGCCACTTGACTCCGAGGTGCCTTTCCAGGAACTGATAGACCGCGAACAGTGTGCCGACCCGTGTTCGGTTGCCGTGCAGAATCCAGGCTGCTGGACCGTCACTGTCATCTCCGGCGAGGAGAAAGCGATTCCCCTTCAGTTTGAGGATCCATGTGTTCGGCTCCAGGGCCGTGGTCCCGATCCCCGCGTCAACGGTAGCACGACAGGAACCCAGGATCACCAGAGCCCCGTTGTCTGGAGCCTTCTTCTCCGCAACAACCGGAAGCACCGTCCCAGTCGCTCGTTTCAGGTGGTAGTTGAGTTCCTCAGCCGCAAAGCTGACGACCGGTAACGGATCGTCCGGAATCACGATTGTCGCGACGGGTTTGCCGGCCTTGACAAGGTCCAGCCCCAAACACGGCAGGCTGGCCAGCACGACCGGTAAGTAAATGAAACACACGAGCCTGATTCTGCACGTCATGAAGGGCATCCAATGCTTCGATTTTCCGGGGAATATTCCCCCCGCAACTTTAGCCGTCATGCGCGCTCCTGCCATGGGTCTCGAAGAACTGCCCCGTTCACGGGCGCCTTTCCCCGGGCGCCCGAAAGACCACCACCGTCCCATCAGCCAGTCCTGCCATCATCTGCCCGGGAACACCTGCCCCAACAATCGCCGCGACGGAAGCCCCATGAAGCCGCACATGGCCGCGGGGAACACCGGTTCCGGCATCAAGCAGCACGATGCTGCCGGTCTTCGTTCCTACCGCCACGGCAGCAGCCACGCCGGACGCTGTGGCATCGGGCACGTGAAGGCAGGTGACCTTCTCGCCCACGTTGCGTCGCCAGAGTTGAGTCGTACGGATCTGCCGTTCACCAAGGCTGGCTTTGGCGGTAGCGGCGATGACCTCGCACAAGGGGGTGGCGACAACAAGCAGGGGGGCGTTCGCCGGCCCGTTCTGCTTAGACGCCATGGCAACGCAAGGCTTAGCCAGACGTCCCTGCATGTCCTCCCGTTGCCGGTGGTCATGCCAGGCCATTCTGAGATCCGACTCCGTGGCACAGACAATCTGCTGTTGCCGTGAGTCCGGATCCAGTTCGAGTACAGCCGTGGCAACCGGCACGCCAATGTTGACACCGCGATGTCCTTTCCCGGTCCCAACAGGCACGGCCATGTCTCCTTGGGCATCCAGCACCTGAAGCAAGGGATACGATGTCACAAAGAGGGCAGCGATCTCCTTGATGCCATCGCCGTCAACATCTGCCACGGCTCCACAGGAAAAGTCACCACAGATCCTCCCTCGGCGCAAGTCCATGTACCGCTCCCAACGCAAGCCCCCGTCCGGACTCAGCACATGGACCCAGTTGGCACCGGCCACGATCTCCTTGCTGCCGTCACCCTCCAGGTCAGTGATCGTCACCCAATCCACGGCCGGAGGTCCATCGGTACTGCCTTGCGACGGTTTGCAGTTGAACGTCCATTTGAGCCTGCCGCGACGATCGAGCAGGTAAATCCTGTGGTCATCGCAGCCTGCCACGATGTCTGTCTCCCCATCTCCATCCACGTCTCCCACATCCACAGTGCGAACAGCCGCAGCCGTGGCGTGCTGCCAGATTCTCCCTCCGGCCGGGGAAAAGAGAGCGATACCATCGTCACCCGTAACAAGCCATTCATCCGTGCCGTTCCCGTCCAGATCCACCACCCTCAACGTCCTCAGGGACATGCCCAACTGCACCGTCTCGATGGTGACCCCATGTACATCCGGTACGGTTGCCTCTGTTGTGGTCTCCATCTCTGCCACTTTTGCAGCCACTGTACGCTCCGCGGCAGCCTTCGTGCTCAGTATAGCCGCCCGAACCCGGGCAAAGCCGCTCCACTCCCGGAGCGTGAAGACGTGCTTCCCGGCCGACACTGGCAGGTGGTTCTCGTGCGCAGAGCGTCGGAGCTTGAGCGAGCGGTCGTTCTCGTAGACAGCCTTGGCAACACCAACCAAGGTCAACTCCGTATCGACGCCTACATCGACGGTTACCGTCTCGTCAACGAGATCGATACGCATGTCGCCAGGAAAATCGGTCCTGAGTATTCCGCCGCACATCACTCGGGCCCCGATCGCCGCAATCGACCGGTCCTCGACCAGGAAAACGCCGGCGGTGTCCGCGGTTCCCGGAATCTCCCCCAGTCCGACGACCAACCAATCATCCCCCTCACACACCAGGGCACACGTCTCCGAGAGAGACTTCAGGCTGACATCGTCCTCGTTTTCGGGATTGCTGTAGGGCACGAGCAAGCTGGCGAAACCGAACGCATCACCAGGCGCCATCGTGCGTCTCCGATCACGCTGAAAGACCTTGACAACGGGCTCGGCATGTGGGTAGAACGTGCCCCAGTGACTATTGGTGAAGGCGTAGGTCTCGACATCGGCTTGCCCGATCCCATCGGTCAGGATCTTGCAGTACCGTCCGTCCTGCTCCAAGAACAGGTCATTGCCACGCAGTTCGTGTTTGCCCAGTGTGCGCAGGCTGTTGCGGGCGAAGAACTCACCCGCTGTCTTCGCTACCACTTTGTCGATGATCAGGAAGTGGCGCCCTTTGGTCCAGACGATCGTCCGCTCGCCATCCATGAAGGATGTCCGGCTGACCGAATGGTCTGCAAAATCGGCCAAATCAACAACTCGGGCAAGTGTGCGTTTCCTGTAGCCGCCTTTGCCGTCGATGGTCACATGGACGCTGCTGTGGTGCTGATGCTGCCGAACCTGGTACGTGTGGTCCACCAGCCACATCCGCCCCAGGGCCGTGAAGTTGACGATCGTGTTGATATCATTGTGTTTGTGCCCGTGCGGCCCGGGTGGGCCTCCCCAGACGCCGGCTCCGTCGAGCAGCAAATAATGCCCATCGCGATCCCAGTTCTCCTTGAAGACGATCTTGTTGAACAACGTGTCGTCGACAATCTCTCTCGGGGCGAACACAGCCTGCCGGGTTGCTTCTCCCTTCTGGAGAGGCGTCCGGTAGATCGGGATCTTGATCAGCCCCGTCCAATCCACAGGTTCCTGGGGTGGGACGCTTAAGTCCAACGCAATCGACTTCTGGAAAATGCGCAGTCCGCAGTTCATTGGCAGCACGTTCTGGAGGATCCAATAGAGGTTCGGGTCCCGGTAGTACCAGGCCGCCGGCGCAAGCGTTTCGAAGACCTCCGGCATGACCAAACCGGAGGAGTCCCCAAAGCCTGTATTGAGGCCCAGATTGTTGATACAGGCCAGCGAGATCATGCGGGCGTGCTGCTGGGCGATGCCGCGCTCGAAGTACTTCAGATTCCCACGCCTCAGTGCGTAGTCCATGCTGCTCATCGGGCAGTAGCACAGGTAGCCGCTGGCGTCTTCGAGAATCTGAAACGTCCCCGCCTGGGCCGAAAACACGGCGTCGGCACAGGCGAGCCAATACGTGCTTTCCGGAATGTCATAGTACTTGTCGAAGTAGTGCCAGGCCTGGAAAGAACGTAAGGCCGAGAACGTCCCGTGATTCTCGTCAAGAGCCTGGACCGCCCCCTCCTTCACCTGTTTGTGGAATGCTCGGCGCTCGTGTCCGATCGCGGCGTCTGCGAGCAAGGCATTGGTAATATCCAGGCGCTCCTGATCCGTCCAGACCGAGAGCTCCTCGAGTAGGTCCCATTGCATCACATGTCCAGCCGTCCTTCCGCCCATCCCATGCAGCGAATCCGCGTTTGCCAGGAGGGAACGATTCTTGACGATCAGTTCTTTCATCAGCGGGATCAGCTCACGGTTCCCCGTACGGAAAAACGTCTGTCCCATCCGAGCCAGGAGACCGGTGATCAGTGACCGAGCCGCAGCCGGATCACGGGCCGCGGTCACATTGCCCTCATCATCCATGACTCCGGCCTTCCGCCAAGACTCACGGAACCAGTCCAATCCGGTGTATTGAGGCTGCCGTTTGGAGGACAGTGAATGCGTGCATTCCGGGAAGAACGGCCTTGATTCAGGGGTAAACACGACATCGATGACCGGCTCAGGAAGTACCAGCGGCCCCGTTCGCCCGGCCACGTACTTGCGGACGAACTCGGAACATGCACGCTCGACACCCGCTGCATCCGATCCGGCGAGGACGAGAACATTGATCCCCCGCGCAAACGGATCATGGACCGTCCGGATAACATGCCCTTCCGTCCCAGGGTAAAGAGAGTCCGCCACCACATAGCGCTGCCCATAGAGCACCGCCAGCAACCGATTCGTGTTGACATTCCCCAGAGCAATGATGGTGCGATCCCCAATCGCACCGAAATCGATTCCCCACGAGGCGTCGACAATCTCCGAAGCCAGGAGAATCTCCGGGCAAGTGCCGTCAGCAGTACGCAGGGCATCCTGCAGCTGCGCTGCCGATTGGGTGAGTGAGTCGCCCGGTGTCGAAACGATCACGCACTGCAGCTTTCCCGCCTCTCTGAGTACGGTGCGCGCGTGGATCGATTTGAGTCGGGTGATAGGCGAGGGTTGCCCGCCAACGGAGTCATCGGCAGCGTACGCCAGGCCCAACGGCACCACCACGAGCAGCCGTACGGCCAGAACAGAAAGGCGCATGATAATCTCCTCACACTCCTGAAAACGCATCTACCCAGGGGACCAATTGCGGTAGCCAAGGACACCTGCTCGGCAAAAAAAAATGCTACCGGGTAATGAGAAACCAGTGGGTCTGTGCCCGTTCCGCCAGTTCCACAGTGTAGACACCATTCTTCACGTCCAACATGGTCACCGATCCGTGCGTCCCGTCAGGCTTCAGCGCCACGAGCCGTAGACCGGATACGGATGAGGTCAGTCGCAGTTCTCCGGTGACCGGCTCCGAGCGGTAAGACCGACGCCAGTCCACCTTCTGTTTGCGTACCCTGGCAGCGGTACTGAGCAGAATTCGCTGGGACCGACGCAAGGGCTGATCGTCAAGACTGGTTAACACAACGGCAGCCTTGGCCGTGTTGATCCGAAATGCGGTATCCGCAAGGCGAACGCTTTCTCCCTTGAGCCAACCGATCGCGGCTTGGGATTTCGGCGTGTCCATCGTCTGAATCCCCTTCTCCCAATCACGCCGAATTTCACCTGTATCGCTCTCGACAAAGCGCTGCCCATCCGTAAGCAAATCCTGGCTCAGATCCGTCACAACTGTTGCCCCGGGCTGCGCGGGGGATGCCTGGAGCCAGGGAAGCTCTGTGGTCCGCGGCATGGCCACGACGAGCCGGTGCTGTTCAAAGGCCGTCCGGATTGCCCGACTGGTCTTGGGGGTATGAGCAGCACCAAAAAGACCATCTGGTGTCGGAGACAGCACCACCGTCTTGCGGGCCGGCTGGACGTGTCCCTGCCGGAACATCACTGCGGCCGCGGGCATCAACCCCATAATGGCCGGGTGCATGTAACTGGACCACGCCGACGTCGCCGTCCCGCCCAGGCCGTCCTGTGAGTAGCCGTAGAGCATCGGCGCATCCCAACCCTGAAATGCCGCCATGGCCCCCATGTAAAGAGGCACAGTGAACGCGTCGTTCAGCGACATGTTGTCCTCCATGTTGTACTCGGTGACAGCGAAAGGCTTGCCAACAACCTGGGCGTGCCCAATCCAGTGAATGAAGCTGGGAACATAGTGGGGATTGCTGCGCAGGAATTCGCCATGCGAGTAACTGTGAGAGTCAATGATCTCTCCTGTCGTCAGAGCGGGAAGCGAGAACAGTGGCGTATGGCCCCACATGTGGCATGTCGCGACCGGCACTCGCACCCCCAAGCGCCGGAGATGCTTCAGAAAATCCGCATTGAAAGCAGCCTCAAGATCGTTCAAGAGCAGCTTGGATGGCCCAGGTACCCACGTCTGTCCCGTTCTGTTTCGGTCCAGGTCATATCGTGTCGAAAACGCGTCGCGCGTCGCCTCGAACAGCTTCTGATGGTAGGGATGCCCCTTGTCCCCAAGGAACTGATTCCCAAAGTGGTGGGTTAGGTCGTTCTCGTTGGTGATCAACATCCCCATCACAGCGGGTTCATCCTTGAGGGCCAACCCCGTATGAGGGTTCGTGCGGGTCAGCAACTCTTCATTGAAACGCTTCAGGAGCTCCTGAACACGCCCGTTGAGGTAACAGAAGCCCTTGGCCTCTGCGCCGCGTCGTCGTTCCTGCTTAGCCAGGTCACTCCACCCGGGAATCTGGTCGCCCTCCCTGAATGGCCGCCCCACCATGAGGTCAACCCAGATATAGATGCCCTCATCCTTAAGGCACTTGATCCACCAGAAATAGGCGTCGAGCGACTCCTCGTTGATCTGTTGACTGGTGGTTCCGTCCGCAATCAAGGATGGCTGGACCCACTCGGCCGAATCATGGTGATGCAAGCGGACCAGATTGAACCCCAGCCTGGCAATTCGTTCGGCATGACGCTTGATCTGCTGCCGGTCTTTCACAAACAGGGAGTAAGCCTGGACATTGCAGCCCCAGAATCGGGCCGGTGTCCCGTCATCAAACTCGAAGCGATCCCCGACGGCCTTCACGAAACCACGTCGCCCAGCCGGCTTCTCGTTCATGCCCGAGAGGTCGATGAAGGCCTGGGCGGGGTCAATCGCCTGATCCAGCCACGTCTCGGTCTCAGCCGGTCCGTATAGCTCGGCCAATCCCTTGGCCACCCGTCCTCCTTCGGGGAGAATGACGTCCATGCGCAGGCGAGAGGCGCCACGCGTCAGCTCTTCGGCAAAGAACATGGCCCTGATCCGGTTCTTCTGCCCACGCTCAAAGTACACGTTGGCGATCCCAGGCTCGAAAAGGACTCGTACCATTTGGCCGGGCTTGTGTTCCCATTCCCAACCGCGGTTGCCATCCAGAAGCTCAGGCACAGCCTGTGCTCCCTGACGCACAGGCGAATCAAGCTTCAGAGCAAACTCTATCCCCCCCCCGATCACGGCTTTCCGGTCTCGCTTGAACGAGAAGAAATAGGTCCAGGAGACACGGTTCGCTCCGACCGTTGTCCTCGCCCCCGTACCGTCCACGGCAAGGTCCTTGAAGTGTAGAGCGAACGGCGTCGATGTTCCTTTTGGTCCCCCGACCTTCACCTGAGGCTGATCCCACTTCCACTTGGCTCCCCAGCCCACATAGTGCGCTCCCACCAACGGAGCCGAATCCTCATGGATCCCGAAAAGACCTGTCTTCGAGTCCGGTGCCAACTCGACTTGTCCCCAGGCAAACCGGCCACAGCTGATCACCAGCAGAAAAAACGAAGGAATGAAGCGACGGTCATCAGCAAGCGGCGGGAACATGGCAGGAGACCTCCTGTTTGGGTGTGCGTCCCACCAATGTAGCACGGAGCGTGGGATCAGTCCTGCGATAGTGTCCTCACAGCCGGAGCAGTTGGGGGATAACTGGCGCGGGATGTCCCGTACCGCGTCCTTTTTCGGCGGGGCCCGTCCGAGCCGCCTCAAGAACGTCCCCTCCCGAATGCCACCAAGGTAAGGGCAATCGGGGCATGGCAGCCCCTCCCACCTTGACCGCGTGTGACCTCAATGTGGGAGGCGGTGCCATCCGGCGACCTTTTCGGCGGTCAAGGGCAACGGCGGATGTCCATGCAGACACTGTCTCCGCGCCGTCCCCCCCTACTCCCCAGTGACGGTTACGTCCATGAACTGGGTTTCGGACTGGTTGACGGCCAGACCTGTGTGCGTGATAGCATTCCACCCCTTGAGCGGGGCTTCAAGCGTGGTACCGTCGACGGTGAGAGTCAGTCGCTTGGCCACCAGATCAGCAGTCACGGTCACATCGAATGCCTTGGCCTTGTCAAACCCCACCTTTTTCGCGGCAACCGTGTTGTTCCCGTTGGCAAGGACGACATACTGCCCCGCTCCGATGTAGACCCCGCAACGCAAGATATCACCGGATTTCTCTCCTCTGGCGATGGCGAACATCCCATTACGGACGCCCCCGCTCAGCACCGTCTTGAGCTTCCCCTTGAGCACGACCTTCCTGGTGTACGGCTTCTCCACTGGTTGCAGGGCATAGCCACCATCCAGGCCGGTACTCACCTTCCAGGTGCCGGCCTCCCCTTTGATTGCACTCACACCATACAGAACAGGGAATTGAGGATGCGTCTTGATCAGCTTCTTCCTGGGCTTCCGTGCAGGAGAAGGGCTGAATTCGTTGTCACCGTACTGCTTCTTGAGTCGCTCGAGTTCCGCCGTCAGTTCGGCTCGGACAGCGCCATAGGCCGCGTCATCATAGACACTCTTCATCTCAAGCGGGTCTTTCTCCAGATCAAAGAGCTCCCACTCCTTCTCAAGGTAGAACTCCATGAGCTTGTACCGTTCGGTGCGAACTCCGCAGTGACGCCGCACGCTGTGGCCTCCGGGGAACTCGAAGTAGTGGTAGTAGATGCTCTTCCGCCAGTTCGGGGTGGCCTGGCCTTTGAGTAGAGGAACCAAGCTCTCGCCCTGCAGGTCATCCGGGAGATCAGCGCCAGCCACCTCAAGGAGTGTCGGTGCATAGTCGATGTTCTGGACCAACTGCGGAATCCGCGTGCCCGGTTTGATGTTCCCCGGCCAGCGCATAAGGAGGGGCATTCGCAGCGACTCCTCGTACATCCAACGCTTGTCGAACCAGCCATGTTCTCCCAGGTAGAAGCCCTGATCCGAGCCGTAGATCACGATCGTGTTGTCTGCCAGTCCAGCCTCATCCAGATACGCGAGAATGCGCCCGACCGCATCATCCACAGAGGCGATGCAGCGCAAGTAGTCTTTGACGTAGCGCTGGTATTTCCAGCGGACCAGTTCCGCACCCTCCGGATTGGCTTCCCGAAACGCCTCATTCTTGGGAACATACGCATCGTCCCAAGTCTTCCGCTGTTGCTCGGTCAGGCGACTGAAGCCGCCGCGACCACCGGCTTTCCCACTCGCCAACGGGTCGGTCACTTTGAGATCACTCCCCATCGACATGTGCCGGTCGATCTCCATTGCCTGGCTGGCGGCCGGCGACGCCCGATTGGCATAGTCGTCGAACAACGTGGGCGGCTCAGGCATGGTGACACCATCGAAGGTCTTGAGATGCTTCGGGCCGGGTTGCCAGTTGCGATGCGGCGCCTTGTGCCAGGAATGCAGGAGGAAGGGCCGATTGGGGTCGCGTTTGCTCTTCAGCCAGTCCAGAGAGAGATCGGCGATGACATCGGTTGTGTACCCCTCGTAACGCTTCTTCCCCTCGGATGTTCTGAAATCCGGGTTGTAGTAGGCCCCCTGCCCCGGCAACACATGCCAGTAATCAAAGCCGGTGGGATCGGACCGCAGATGCCATTTGCCGATCATGGCGGTCTGGTAGCCGGCCGCCTGAAGCAGTTTCGGATAGGTCTGCTGGGCACCATCAAACGTGGGACCGTTGCGCCTAACCCCGTTGATGTGGCTGAATTTCCCAGTCAGGACCACGGCTCGGCTGGGGGCACAGATCGAGTTGGTACAGAAGCTGTTCTCAAACAGCGCCCCTTCCCGAGCCAGCCGATCGATGTTCGGCGTCTCGTTAATCGGCCGAGCCAACGCCCGGGTCTTCCCAAACCATGTGGATCGATACGCACTGATGGCCTGGCAAGTGTGATCATCCGCAAAGAAGAACAGAATGTTCGGTTGCTTGCCAGGACCTCCCGTGGGGGCTCCAAACAGCTGCTCCACCGCAGTCCCCGCGAACAACGCAGAAGCGGTCATCGAACGAAGGAAGGTCCGGCGATCAAGTGTGCGTCCAGTCATTGTCCGATTTCTCCTCTACTTCGCCATCGAGAAGACCATTGCATTGCCGATCACGTAAACGACAATCATCAACCAGGCATCCAGTCCAAGCTTGGCAAAATGCCGTTCAGAACGGTAGGTCAGGCTTATCATCGTGATCCCGGTCAGCACCATCACCATCGCGATCGTGACCAGATGCGAGACACCTGCACAGTGAAGGATCGCCCCATCACGCAGCGCGATGTCCGCAGTCAGGACGATCACCAAGTTGAACATATTGCTGCCGAAGACATTTCCGACGGCCATATCCAGGAAGCCAAGGCGAACCGACGAGATGCAGATGACCAATTCCGGGAGGCTGGTCGAGATCGCCAGGAAGAACGTGCCCACGAAGCTCTGTCCCAACCCGAACCCTCCTTCGCTGCTCGGCAATGACATCCGGTCTCCCAGGATGGAAAGCCAGACGCCGCTGAGCACGATCACAGCGGCGAGGAACACCAATGCTCCGTAAAAACACCAGGCCGGCATCTGGAGAAGACGCCTGCCATCGCCAGTGTCCTGCTTATCTCCCGCGTCTCCCTCAGCCCCGGCATCCCTCTGCTCGAGCCGGTTCTGAAGAACCATGATGCCAACGTAGCAAACGAGTAGAATCGGGGTGATAACGCCGCAGCCGAGTCCCGGGATCAGGGTGGGGTTGTGCCGTTCCAGGGCAAGCCCGAAGAGCACGATGCCCAGCATCACCATTCCACCGGAGGCAGGCAGGGCATGCCGTTGGCTCAGCCGGGGCGTCAGGGCCCCCGCTCGGTAGACGGAGTCCATCACGGCCACGAGCATAAGATTGAACACGTTCGAGCCGAGCATGTTCCCCAGTGCCAAATCAGCGCCCCCGGCAAGGAGGGCATCACGCGCCGCGCCCAAAGGCAGTTCAGCCGCTTTGGCTGCTGCCGAGAACGCAGACGTTCCGGACACCACAAGCTCCGGGAGGCTGGTGATACCAGCGATGACCAGCAGCCCCACCAACCCGCTGCCCAGCCCTGTCCGCTCCCCAAGGGCATTCCCATAGCGACTGAGGTTCATCCCGGCCACGATGACCAGGGCGGCGGCGGCGAGAAAGGCTACGCCCAGACCGATT
>Ga0209045_1000968_pt1 | contig 29348 bp, 20 predicted proteins | sample SaaInlLV_10m_DNA_4_FD_184664 | JGI IMG/M metagenome (GOLD analysis project Ga0209045, IMG submission 184664) | Marine microbial communities from expanding oxygen minimum zones in the Saanich Inlet - Saanich Inlet SI072_LV_200m_DNA (SPAdes) (version 2) | ecosystem: Environmental > Aquatic >...
CCGGAAACTCTATTAATGTCTGGCGCATGGCAAAGAGATCCCCACCTTAAATCTGTGCTTGATTCCGGATACCGGCGCCTTTCTGATTATGGAAAATTAGAATTTCTGCAAAAAACTTTAGCCTCTGACGCTTGGAAAGATGATGTAGAAATTAAAAGATTCATATTTGATTCATACCAACAACTTGGTAATGATTATAAAAAATACAAATTTCTAGAAGAAATATTAACTTCTGGCGCTTGGAAAGATGATACAGAAGTTAAAAACTTTATGATTGATTCCGGATATAAGCAACTTTCTGCTTGCAATAAACCAGCCTTTCTGCGAGAAATTCTAACTTCTGGAGCTTGGAGAGATGAAACAATTAAAAGATTTATGATTGATTCTGGATACCAACAACTTAATCCTTCCGATAAATCCATCTTTCTACAAGAAATTTCAGGCCCTGGCGCTTGGAAAGACGATGTAGAAATTAAAAGATTCGTGGTTAAATCCAGATATCAAGTAGTTAAGTCCAGATACCAACAACTTGCCGATTGGAAAAAATTAGAATTTCTACAAGAAATATTAAAATCTAACATATGGAAAGATAATGAAACATTTAAACGCTTTGTTGGTGATTTTAGTAATTCAACAAAGTTTCTAAAGTCAATATTAGGACATGGCGTTTGGAAAGATGCTACAGAAATTAAAAACTTCATGCTTGATTCATACCAACAACTTGATCCTCGCAATAAATTAGCCTTCCTAACATCTGCATTAAAATCTGGCGCTTGGAAAGATGATGAAACAATTAAAAGATTCATTATTAATTCCGGATACCAACTATTTAATGCTTCTGGAAAATTATACTTTCTACAAGAAATATTAAAATCTAACGCATGGCAAGATGATGAAACAATTAAAAGCCGCGTGCTTAATTCCAGCCAACTCTCCAAACACCTATTTGATATTAATAATGCAACAAAGTTTTTACATAGAACATTAGAATGTGGCATCTGGCAAGACGCTACAGAAATTAAAAACTTTATGCTTGCTTCATATCAACAACTTGATACTCGTGGTAAATCCAACTTTCTAAGGACTGCATTAAGGTTTGGCGCTTGGAAAGATGAAGCAGTTAAAACAATTTTAATTAGATTTATTTCCTCTAAAACCGATGGATACCAACAACTTGGTGATTATGAGAAAACGAATTTTCTAGAAGAAATATCAAGATCTAGAATTGCAGAACAAGATGAAACAGTTAGAATCTGTGTAGAATCAGCAGAAAAATCTAGAGCCGAACAGATAGCAGAACAAAATGCTAGAAATATGGAAAAAATGAAAAGATTGCGTGAAAGGTTTAAACACTCCTTACCACACCCAGTCCAACCGCCACAGCCTCGACAGATCGTAGAATAGTTGGCGTTAAAGAAGTAAACGAAAACTGCATACTTTTAATTTGCTGTATTTCTGACTCTGAAAAACCCCCTTCGCAGCCGATAAGTAAAACTATTTCGCCATACTTCTTTTTATGAAGATCGTCTAAAACATTAAAAAAAGAATCTGCATGTTCGTCAAAACAAATTCTTTTAACACAGTCTTTATTTGTTTGATTCAAAAAATCACTTAAATTTTGTTGCTCACTAATTTCTGGGAACACAAAATTCTTTGATTGTTCGCAAGCAGAAATCATTATTTTTTGCAAACGTTCAAACTCTTTTTGTGCATCAAATGAACGTTGAACTTTTTCTGAAAGAATAGGAATCAACCTTGTTGCGCCCATTTGTGCCGCAAAATAAACAACCTGTTCCCATGCATCTTTTTTTAACAAGCCAACAGCTAATGTAACTTCCGGAATTAGTTTTTTATTTTGTTTAACATCAACAATTGTTCCAATAATAAAACGTTTTTTATTTATCATATCTTCATGAACACTAATCGTTGCATGAACCTTTTCATCAAATAAAATAAAACAATCATCTGCGTGAATACGCACGACTCGAATTAAACGATTATAAAATTCAGTATCTTTAAAAGAACAAATACTTCCAATCTTTTTCCCAACCAACAAAACCGAAATGTCTTTTTTATAAAAAGCAAAAGTATGTTTTTTCATTTGAAAAATTCTACTGATTAATTATTTCTTTTGAGTAAAACACCAACAACAACCAAAATTGCCACCCCTATGCCACCTCCAATATAGGAACCTTTATGTTCTTTTATATGTTGCAACCGCTTGAGCAACCAGATAAGTGATTTTTCTTTTTTACTAAAATCAGGAATATCTTCGTCCTCTACCTCAATACCATTTTCAATATCATCAACAAGAGTAAATAAATCGTCGATGGAAGTTTCACTATTTGCTAATTCTTCAGCAATTTCCAAAACAATTTCCTCAGGAATATTTTCAAGAATGTATTCTTCCGATTTAATAACTTCTTCAACTAATGGAACTTCCTGCTGCACAACCGCTTCTTGTGCCATTGTTGCTGGATAAACAGAACCAATGTAAACACTCAATAGCCCCAACGCCAAGATTAAAAATGAAATTTTTTTCGCCATAAAATTCCTTGTAATATAAATTATTGTATGTAGAAAAACTATACAAATTTACGAGCTTGCAATCAAAAGAAGTATAATTGTAGTATAAAAACTCTCAATAATCCAAAAAAAGGATATAAAAATGACGCAAATTAATAAAATTTCACCAACAATGCTCGTTATTCTTGACGGATTTGGATACAGAAAAGAGACAACAGGAAATGCTATTGCACATGCAAAAATGCCAACATGGAAAAAAATTTTACAAACACATCCACATACATATTTAAAAGCATCCGGCGAAGCAGTTGGGTTACCTACTGGATATATGGGAAATTCAGAAGTTGGCCACACATGCATGGGAGCAGGCAGAATAATTAAAACCAATTTTGAAAAAATAAATGAGACTATAAAAAATAAAAGTTTTTTTTCAAATGAAAAACTTATAAATCTTTTTACAGCATTAAAACATAATAAAAAATCTCTTCACCTAATTGGATTACTTTCTGATGCCGGCGTACACAGTCATATAGAACATTTTTTTGCATTTATAAAACTCGCAAAGCAAGTTGGAATCCAAAATGTTTTTATTCACGCTATTCTTGACGGAAGAGATACTCCACAAAATTCCGCATCAGTATATCTAAAACAATTAGAAAACTTTTGCACGCAACAACAATTCGGAAAAATTGCAACTATACATGGCAGATTTTATGCTATGGACCGCGATAAAAATTGGGACCGCACTGAGAAATGTTACAATGCATTGTGCGGAAATAATGCCCACTCACAGAAACCCTTCGATACAATTTTTAAGAAAAAATCACTCAGGGTGAGCGGAGCCTTTAGTAATGATTCTCAACCAAGTAATTGGCATGAAATTCTAGACAAATATTACAAAAATAATGTTACCGATGAATTTATTGAACCAACTATTCTTAATTCAAAAGGCACCATTCAGAATGGCGATGGAATTGCCTTTTTAAACTTCCGTCCCGACCGAGCACGCCAACTAACACAAAGTTTTATTGATCCTGGTTTTACTGAATTCAAAAAATCAAAAAATAAATTAGAATTTTTCTTCACAACAACACGTTACGACGAAACATTTAAACAATTTCCTAATGATATATTATTTGAACAAGAAACTATTGAACAAACTCTTCTTGATGAAATTTCTACACAAACAATGAGTTCGAAGAAAACCTCCCAAAAAGTTTTTATAATTGCCGAAACAGAAAAATATGCTCACGTTACTTATTTTTTTAGAGGCAAACGCGATATACAATTACCACACGAAACACGCGTTCTTATTCCGTCTATAAAAGCAAAAACATATATTAACCACCCAGAAATGTCCGCTAATAAAATCACAGCTAAACTTATTGAATCGCTACAAAAAAATCCCGATTATTTCTATCTTGTTAATTACGCAAATTCAGACATGGTTGGACACTCAGGCGATTTTGATGCAACCGTAAAAGCATGCGAATGTCTTGATAAACAAATAAAAATACTTTACGAAGAAGTTGTAGGAAAACAAAATGGAACCATATTTTTTACATCTGACCATGGTAACGCAGAAGAAATGGAAGGCAAACTTAAAGGTTCTCACACAACAAATCCAGTTCCATTTGTAATGTGCAATCAAGAAAACTCAAGATTTCCAAAAAAAGATCTTAATAATAAGTTGCTTTTTGGAATTTCGAATATTGCACCTACAATCTTGAAATATCTTAATTTAAAAATACCCAAATTAATGAAAAATAAAGTTATTTATTTCTCATAGAATTTTACTTGTGCCTACAATAAAAAATTGCTATGGTAGCTACTCATCCTGGAATATTTAATTGTAAATATAGATCCTCTCTCTCGGTTCCTAGCGCGTCCGTTTTGATTCAAAACCAACGCGACGTGAATCAAGTTTGGGGGTTTTTTCTTTTTTTAAATTTAGGAATTTAAATGGGAAAAAGAATAGTTCAAGCATTGTGGGGAAATTTGAAAGGAGAAGAACTTAAAAAGTTCGCATTACTCTCTACGGGTTTTTTCTTTTTAATTGGTTCTTTTTGGCCGCTAAAAACCATAAAAGACAGTATTTTCTTAGCAACAACGGGAAGTATTTATCAGCCTTATGCCAAAATGGCGTCTATCGTCATGTTTTTCCCCTTAGTTCTTATATATTCAAAATTAATAGATCACTTTTCAAAAGAAAAAATGATCTATTTATTGATTAGTTTTTACAGCATACTTGGCTTGGTATTTGTTTATTTAATGAAACACCCTTCAATAGGACTTGCCAACACAATACAAACACCATATCGATTTATTGGTTGGGGGTTTTATTTATTTGTAGAAACGTATATTTCTTTAATAGTTTCTTTATATTGGGCATTTATAAATGACATCACCAAGCCCGAATCTGCAAAAAGAGGGTATGGCATGCTCATTTTTGGAACACAACTTGGCGGAGCAATTTTTACAATTGTAGGAAGATATCTTTCCAGGGATCCCGCAAAATTTACAACCGTTGTTCCAATGATTGCTTTAATATCAATTTGCTTTTTCCTGGCAATAGCATTGATAGTCTTTATATTAACTCACACCGTTTCTAAAAAAGAACTTTCCGGATATCAAGAAGAAGAACAAAAAATCATCGCCCAAAAAACAGATGTGGGATTTTGGGAAGGCCTAAAATTATTAATTAAATGTCGTTATGTTGGTGGTATATTTGGATTAGTACTATTTCAAGAAATAACCACAACAATTATGAATTATCAAATGTATATTTCTGTAGAAAAAACATTTATGAAAAATGCAGGACTGATAAACAAATACCTTTTTACTTATGCATTAATGTGTCAAGTATTAGCTTGTTTATTTGGTTTATTTGGAACATCTTTTTTTCAAAGAAAATTTGGGATTCGTGCATGTTTAATAGCCTTTCCAATTTTACTAGGCGCGGCAATTTTAGGATTCGCCTTTTTCCCTACATTATACGTTGTAACTGGTGTTATGATTATCGCCAAAGGATTAAATTATTCCTTAAATCAACCTGCAAAAGAAGCTTTGTATATTCCAACAAGCAAAGCTGTTAAATATAAATCTAAAGCTTGGATTGATATGTTCGGACTAAGAGCATCAAAGGGTGTAGGTTCTGTAATCAATAAAATATTTGGCGTTTTTTCTGGTGCCACAGCTGTAATATCTATTGGTTTGATTTTTTTGTGGACTGCATTAGCTAGCGCTACAGGAAAAAGATACAAAAAAGTTGTACATGATAAAAAAATAATTAGATAACAACTCGATTCATCCTATTTTATTGGAAAAAAAGATAACGCATGATATTATTAATAACGCTTTCTAGTACCTCTTGAATATCATTGGGGAATAAGAAGCCTTAAATAAGAATTGATTTCATTGTTTTAATTGTTTCATTTTTAATTAAAGGAGTAACAATTTATGTTACCAAAGGTATTTCGTATTTTGTGGGGTGACTTATCATCTCAGGAAGTCAAAAAATTTGGGTTTTTATCCGTAATCATCACATTGATTCTTGGTAATTATTGGATGTTACGTTCGATGAAAAACGCAATATTCAACGATCTTGTTGGTTTCGCATCCCAACCATACGCAAAATTACTTTCATTATTTGTGATGGTTTTTGTTGTTATTGGTTACAGCAAGCTTGTTGATATGTTTGAAAAACATAAATTGTTTTATATTCTCTGTACTTTGTTTGCAGGAATTTTCTTTTTTCTTGGATATGCAACAAGTCATCCTGACGTGTTTTCTTTAAGTCAAAGTTCATCTCTTTATCCATTGTTTAGCTGGATTCCTGGAAAAGTAATTGGATGGTTTTCTTATATTGCTTTTGAAAGCTCATCATTGTTGATGTTCCTATTTTGGGCATTTGTTGCAAGTACAACAAAACCAGAATCTGCAAAAAAGGGATATGCCATGATTGTTACATGCATACAAATTGGAACAATCACCGGTCCTGCAATCGTCACAAACTTCGCTCCAAAAGTTGGTTCTCCTGCATTAATTGCACTCGGTGGCGTTATTGTTCTCATTATTCCGCTCTTAATCAAATTGTATACGAAATACATGCCAAAAGAAGAAGGCGTTGTTTCTAAATCAACAAAAGCAAAGAAAAAAACAGGATTTCTTGAAGGATTAAAGTTAATTGTAACAAAACCATATGTAATAGGAATCTTGGTTGTTTCTACCATTTATGAAATTATCGCAACCATTTTAGAATTCCAAATGAACATGATCGCAAAAGGATTTTTCCCAACTCGCGATGCATTTGCTTCTTTTAATGGAAAATACGGTATGAGTATTAATTTTATGGCATTACTCTTTGCACTACTAGGAACAAGTTTTCTTATGAGAAAATTTGGTCTTCGTTTTTGTTTGATAATGTATCCTACAATGATAGCGATTGTTTTATGTGGATTATTAGTAGTCAATTTTGCAGGTGCAACAAACATTCAAATCATGTGGGCATTATTTGGCTCAATGATTGCGGTTAAAGGTTTCAGTTACGCACTTAATAATCCAACAAAAGAAATAATGTATATTCCAACAAGTAAAGATGTTCGATTTAAAGCAAAAACTTGGATTGAATCTTTTGGCGGAAGATCATCAAAAGGAATCGGTTCTGGAATAACTGCCGCATTTGCAAATAACCTTCCTGCATTACTCGCCTTTGGAACAATAATTTCATTAGGAATTGTTGGAGTATGGCTTGTTGTTGCAAACATGCTTGGTAAAAAATACAACAAACTTCAAGAAACACATGAAGTTATCGAATAACATTTCGGCTTAAAATACGAGTTCGAAGAAACCATTCGACAGGCTCATGGCGAACGGGATACTTCAACTACTTTGTAAATAAAAACGCCTCGTTAATTTCGGGGCGTTTTTTTATTTCATTATTTTACACATTTGTTAAGATTACTCCGTAAGCTATTTGATTTTGTTTTATGGTCAGTTTAGAAAAAGCTTCCCCCGCTCATCCTGAGTGATTTTTTCTTAAAAATCGTATCTAAGGAAGGGCGAACGGACACCTAACAAGGAGAATCTTAATATGTTGCCTAAACCGCTCCGCGCTCTGTGGGGTGAATTTACGAAAAAAGAATTAAAAAAGTTTGGTATTCTTTCTGCAACCTTAATGTTAATTATGGGCAACTACTGGATGCTCCGGCCTGTCAAAAACACACTTTTTAAATCCCTGGTAGGTTTTGCATATCAACCGTCAGCAAAAATATTATCTTTGGTAGTAATGGTTTTGGTTGTACTAGGATATAGCAAACTGGTTGATCTATTTGATCGGCACAAACTTTTTTATATAATCTGTCCATTCTACGGCATTTTATTTTTATTAATCGGATACGGAGTAATACACATAGACTCGATCTCTTTATCTGAAACTTCTCTTTTGTATCCACTCGTTTCTTTTATTCCAGGGAAATTAATTGGATGGTTTTCCTATGTTGCTTTAGAAAGTTTTGGTTCGATTATGGCAGCACTATTTTGGTCATTTGTTGCAAGTACCACACATACCGAAGCCGCAAAAAAAGGTTACGGGATGGTTGTTTTTTCTGCACAAGCCGGCGCACTTATTGGATTATGGTTTATTGAACACTACTCGAAAAAAATTGGCGTACCAATTTTTTTAATCTTTGGTGGTGTTTTAGTCCTTCTGATTCCAATCTTAATAAAATTTTATATGACAACCGTTGATGATGAAGTGTATGCAAAGAAAACAAAAAAACAACGGAAAGGAAAAACTGGATTTTTTGAAGGACTTATTTTAATTGCAACTAAACCGTACGTCATTGGTGTATTTGTTGTTACCACATTTTATGAAATTGTTAGCGTTATTTTAGAATATCAAATGTACAGAATCGCAGAAATACAATTTCCAACCGATGTAGGCTTTGCAGTTTTTAACGCACACTACGGAATGGGAATCATTGCAGTTGCTCTTGTGTTCGCACTTCTTGGCACAAGTTTCGTTATGAGAAAATTTGGCCTTCGTTTTTGTTTAATTGCGTTTCCTGTATCTATTGGTATTTTGATAAGCTCCATTTTTTTCTTTAAAACATTCGGCGCAACAAGTTACCAATTTATGTGGAGTATTTGTGTTGCAATGATTGCAATTAAAGGATTAAATTACGCGCTAAATAATCCGACAAAAGAAGTTATGTATATTCCAACAAGCAAAGATGTAAAATTTAAATCCAAGGGTTGGATAGACGTTTTTGGCGGACGTTCGTTAAAAGGCGTTGGCGCAGGCGTAAACAACTTGTTTAGAACAAACCTATCACAGTTATTTTTGTACGGCACCGTAATTTCTCTGGGTGTTGTTGGTTTATGGATTGTAGTTGCAAGTTTTGTTGGTCATACGTTTAATAAACTGCAAGAAGAAGACAGGATAATAGAGTAGGGTCAGTTCGAAGAAACCCTTCCGACTACGCCAAGGCTTCGACGGACACGTCGACAAGCTCAGGGCGAACGGAATTATATATAACAGGAAAACATTATGAAAAATTTTGGTACATTTTTTGTCGTAACATTCTTTCTATACTTCGGACAAATAACAGCAGACGTCAAACCGCCTGAAACATTTGAAACTAAAAGTTTAACTTTACGCCACCCAGTAGAATCAGATATGCAAATAGTTTTTGACAAATACACAAGCGTTCTAGTAGTTTCTACATATTTACCTTGGGCCCCACATACAAATATAGACCAAACAATACAACGTTATTTAATAGAACAAGGAAAAGATGGTTTATTTTGCTGGGTAATACATGAAAAAACAACAGGAAATTTTGTTGGAATGGCAACAATGGCTGTAAAACAAGAAGAAGCATCCAGTAAATATGAAATCTTTGTCGCATGCGGTTTTATCCCTGATACTTGGGGAAATGGATACGCAAAGGAATTGTTACAGTTTGGTATAGAATGGTTCAAAAAAAGCGATGTACAAAAATTATGTACAACTACCCATCGAGAAAATAGTTATATGATAAATATTCTTAATGCAAGCGAAATGGTATTAGAAGCAACTGATGTAAGTACTAAAGTTGCGGATGATACACTTGAAAACCGTTTATATTATTCGATTGAAAAAGAAGCTACAGAATAATAAAAAAATATCTTCAAGAACTATAAAGCCCCGCAAATATTTGCGGGGCTTTATAGTTACAAAAAACTAATTACTTAATTATTTCTTCCACCATTTTTTCTTTTTCTTTTTTGCTTTCTTTTTCTTTTTTGATTTTTTTGATTTCTTTGCCTTTTTCGCTTTTGCTTTTTGTGCCTTTAGTGCTGCCTTTTGTGCCTTCTTTGCCGCTTTTATTTTTGCTTCTGCGGCTTTCTTTGTTTCTTTTTCTGCTGCCTTTTTCACTTTTTCTGCCGCATCCATAGTTTTTTTTGCTCTCGCTACATCTTCCTCCGCAGCTTCCACTTCTGATTTTACAATTTGAGCATCTGTTTCAGTACTGTTTTTTGCAGCTTCAACATTTGCTAGTGCTTCATCATACACAGCCTTTGCTGTATCGTATTCTGCACTTGCATCAGCTTTAGCATTAGAAATTGGCAATGCCAAAGCACTCAAAAACAAAACGCTCAAAAACACGCTTTTTTTATTTTTCATAAATCAATTCCCCCACATAGCAAAAACCATCAATATACAACACGACTGCATTATTATTTATAATAGAAATTTTAAATAATTAAAATCAATGGTTTTTATATAAAATTATTATGAAAACAACGTAAGTTCGATAATTAAGAAATGTTAATTAATCTATAACGTATTTCTAAAACCCGTTCGCCCTGAGGGATTTCGAGTTTTTTAAAACGAGAAATTGTCTCGAAGGGTGCAAATTTATGTTCTATTTCCGTTCGAAGAAACCCTTCGAGACAATTTTTTCGAATTCTACGAATTTCTCAAAAATCCCTCAGGGCGAACGGGCTTTGTTTAGATTTTAACGAGGGGAAAAGACAAATTTTAATTATCAAACTTGCATTAAATAAAAACTACGAGGACAAAAAATATACCCATACTGTATATTTTCTGTCCTCGTAGTTAAATAAAAACCTTAAGTTTTTTTAAAACGTTACTAGCAACAAAGAAATAATTGCCATTAACTTAATTAAAATATTAAGCGATGGTCCTGATGTATCTTTAAATGGATCACCAACTGTATCACCAACAACTGCTGCTTTATGAGCTACTGATCCTTTTCCGCCCAAATTTCCTGCCTCGATGTATTTTTTAGCGTTATCCCATGCACCGCCACCATTTGCCATCATCAACGCAAGCAGAACTCCAGTAAGAGTCGCTCCTGCTAAAAAACCACCAAGAGCCATGCTACCTGATGCACCAAATGCAAATTTGATAATAATTGGAGCACTAACAGTAAGAATACTTGGTAAAAGCATTTCTACCAATGCTGCATTTGTACTAATTTCTATGCATCGTTGATAATCTGGTTCTGCTTTTCCTGCCATCAAGCCTTTTATTTCTTTAAATTGTCTGCGAACTTCATTAACCATTTTCCATGCGGCTTTTCCAACCGAACGCATCGTTAATGCTGAAATTAAAAACGGCATTGTACCACCAATAAACAATCCAACAATAACAACAGGATCTAAAAGGCTTAAAGAAGAAATATCTGCTTTTTGGCAATATGCAGAAAACAACGCGAGCGCTGCGAGCGCTGCTGAACCAATTGCAAATCCTTTTCCAAGTGCCGCAGTTGAATTTCCTAATGAATCTAATTTGTCTGTAATTTTTCTAACTTTTGGACCAAATCCAGCCATTTCTGAAATTCCACCGGCATTATCTGCTATCGGACCGTATGCATCAACAGACATTGTGATTCCAACTGTTGCAAGCATCGCAGTTGCTGCAATTGCAACACCAAATAATCCACCGCCAAATTTGAAAGAAAGGAAAATAACAGCACCAATAACCCAAACCGGAGCAACCGTAGATTCAAAACCAACAGACAAACCATAAATTAAGTTTGTCGCGGCACCAGATTCGGATGCTTTAGCAATGTTTCTTACTGGTCCGCTACTTGTGTAATAATCAGTTATCCAACCAATCACCATTCCTGTCACTGCACCTAAAACAATAGAAACAAAAAGATGTGAATCTATTCCAAAATGACGAACATAAAAATAAGATCCCCCTAAAAATAACACGATCGCAATGTACGTTGCATTATGAAGCATGGAACTTAATTTTGCTTTAAATAAAGATGTAGAAAGCAAACCAATTAACGACGCAACTAAACCAATAGTCGCTAAAACAATAGGAAACGCGATATAGGTAAGATTCATACCATATTTTTCTATTGCAAGAATCATTACTGCAATTGCAGAACCAACATATGATTCAAAAATATCTGCGCCCATTCCAGCAGTATCACCAACACAATCACCAACGTTATCTGCAATAACGGCAGGATTTCTTGGATCATCTTCTGGAATATTCATCTCTACTTTGCCAACTAAATCTGCTCCGACATCGGCTGCCTTGGTAAAAATACCACCGCCAACACGCGCAAATAATGCAATCGAACTTGCACCGATTCCAAAACATGTCATAACTTGAATAAAATCAACATTGGCATTTTTTACGAATAAATAAAATAATGTTCCAAGTCCAAATAAACCTAAACTTGCAACTACAAATCCCATCACTGAACCACCAAATAACGCTACCAAGAATGCTGCGCGCTCACCTTTTTCTTTTGCTGCAAGAGTTGTTGCTTCGTTAGCTTGCGTCGCTGCACGCATTCCGATGTATCCCGCAAACATAGAAGATCCCGCACCAAATAAATAAGCTAATCCCGGAATTAAACCTGCGGTTAAAAACAGTGCAACAAAAATCACAAAAACAACGCCCGCTAAAATTGAATATTCTTTTCTTAAAAAGGTCATTGCACCTTTTCTAATCAACGCAGAAATGTGAGCAGCTTTTTCATGTTTGCCCTTAGAACGCATGATCATTCTAAATAAAATTGCAACGGCAACAATCCCCAACGCCGCAACGCCGGTAAAAAATAAAAAGTAATTCAGTAATTCCATAAAAACCCTCTGTAATAAAACAGCCAAACATATGGGAAAACACAATAGATATCAGGATATAAACAGAGGCACCTTTTGTAAATCGAAATTTTACGATACAATACGTTCATGTGTTTTAATATCTTGATATTTTATATTCATAAACAAAGGATTTAATTATGAATTTCATGAAAAAAACGCTTACTATTTCTTTTTCATTTCTGTTGTTGCTTCAAACTACATTCGCTGCAGAACTTCCAGTTTTATCTACCTTGTCAACTGAATCAATGATTCCTGTTGCCGATTTTGCAAAAAAAATTATTGGACAAGCAGAAGACATAACAACAGTCTATTATGAATCAAAAATCGATCCCCAATTAACATTAGAAGAAAGCGACGGACAAAACTATTTATTTGGACATCCAAGTGGAAAGTGTTTTCAATGTGGAACATTTAGAACTGAATTAGTACAAACATTAATTGACAATACAAAATCTTTTGTTATTGGCGGTGGTAATTTCAATATTATGATTAGGGAAGACGTTGGAGCTGTGCAAGCAGAATCAGAAAATTGTGGCGCTACATTTCAAGTAGCCTCTAATTTTAATTGTTTAGAATATATGGATAACGCAAAAAATTATTCTAAATATGGAATTACTATATACCATGTCGATCGCACTCAAGGCCCTGCAGCATCTATTTCTGCCGCACCAGGAACTTTTTATCGAAATTATTTTGTTCCTCACGTTGTTGGAGTAAAAATATATCATGGACAGTTAGAACAACAAATTAATTTGTTAGATATTTTTGTTGGAGAAACGCTGTTCGGAATAACGATTCCAAGTATTCCTGTTTCAAATGGATATATTCAAATGCAAGAAAGTGATCTTAGCAAAATACAAGCATTACTTACAGATGACCATGATAAAGTGATGTTTAATTTTTACGTAAATCAAGTTAAAGTTGGTATTCACGAAGACATACAAGTAACCAGTGGTTTGCGAATGAGAGACAGTAAAATCACAGTTTGTCAGGATCCACATCAAGTTGTAAATCAAGTTTTTTCCGCAGCAATTAATTTAAGTCAATCTAGCGGCGGACAACATGCAGAATTACTCGGACATCCAGGGTTAGAACTTGTTGCTCGCATGTTGTTAACAGCCTCTTATCAAGGAACGATTAGAGCTGCTGCAATTAAATCCCAAACTTCTACTCTTCCTGGAAGTAATAAAGTTTTTCTAACAATGATTGGCGGCGGTGCATTTGAAAATCAAACATCATGGATTGTCGATGCAATTGAAAGTTGCAGAGAAATAATAGAACGATCTGGGTTAGAAGTTTATCTAATGCTTTACAATGGATTTGAAAAATTCACTGATAAAGATGCAGAAACAAAACTACGAACCTTAGTTTCAGATACTGGTGGAACTATAAAATAATCCCTAAATAATCATACAAAAACGCATCTTGCCGTGATTCTCTTCCTAGAAAATCAAACAATAATGTTTCAGGATCAGAACTCCCACCTTTTTCTAAAATTTTTTCTCTTACGTTTTTACCAATCTCAGAATTCAAAATACCCATCTCTTTTATAGTATAAAATACATCTAAAGCAATTATTTTAGACCATAAATATCCATAATATTTTGAAGCATGACAACACAAACTCCCAAATGACATATAAAAATTTGCATCAGGTATAAAACAAACATTTTTTATACATTTTTCATGTGCTGATTTTGCTATTGTTTTCACATCTTTATATTCACCATCTTTAAATGAATTAAGCGAAATTAAACTTTTGTAACACTGTTCTTGCAAAACATATCCAAAATCAAATGTTTTCAGTTTAATCATTTTATCAATTAACTTATCGGATAAAGGTTCCCCTGTTTTATAATGAGAACTAATCATTTTAATTATATCCTTATCCCATACCCACTCTTCAAACATTTGCGATGGCATTTCATAAAAATCTGCAATCACCCTTGTTCTAGAAAAAGCCATGTATTCTACTTTGCTAAGTAATTTATGCATTGAACGACCAAGCAATCTATGTATCGCATGTCCAAATTCATGAAAAAGCGTCTGAACATCTGCAAGATTTTCATTATTATGTGTTAAAAGAGACGGCTGATTTTTTGTTGATTTTGGAAAATTTGCAATCAATACGGAAACAGATGAATTATTTTTATAGGCAGGGATAATACCATAACAACATGCATGATGATATTTATTAGCCCGAGGATATAAATCCAAAATAATATACCCAATAACCTTACAACTCTTTTCATCACAAACTTCAACAACAGAAACATCCGAGTGCCACAAACTATTTTGTTTATATTCTTTAAATCTTAAACCAAAAAACTTTTGAAAAATATCAAACATTCCTTGAACAGTTTTTTCCATTGTAAAATATTCAGAAATTTTTACGTCATCTACATTAAAATGTTTTTTCTTGTAATATTCTTTTACAAAAGCAACATTCCATGGATCAAGTTTTCCGTTGGTAAGCTTTATATTGCAAGGTAAATCCTTTTTTAATTGTTCAAATTCTTTATGTTCTTTTATTGAGGCTAAACCACAAATATCTATAATAAACTCTTCTACACGTTCACATGTTTTAGCCATTTGATCATCCAAATCAAAAGCAGAAAAAGAATTGAACCCCAATAATTTTGCAAGTTTGTCCCGTTTAGCAATAATTTTTTCTAAAATTTTTTCATTTTTTGGATAAGCACGATTGTTAAAAATAAGATATAAATCATGGCGAGTTTTTTCTACAACACAATGTTTTAAGACAGGAAAATATATAGGATAGCTACACTTTAAAATATATTTGCCATCAACAGTTCGCTCTAAATTTTCAATAAAGTTTTCATCCATCCCCTTAAGATCATTTCTGCTTACCACAATAGAACTCTTATCTTTTGCAATATTTGCAGAATATTTTGAATATAATTGCGCTAATTCTTTTCTTATTTTTTTCACACATTTGAATTTATATTTCGGTAAATGCAAACCATTTCGTTCAAAACTTTTTATTTCTTCTGAAAGAAAAAAACATTGCTCAACACTTAGCTTTTCTTTTTTTGCACTACCATTAACATATTCCCGATAAACTTCATATAAAGCAACATCTAATAATGAATTAACCATAAATTTATTCAATTTCAAAACTGCTTTTTGACTTGCATCGCGCATTTCCTTTTTAGGATTTACCAGTTCTAAAACAGATACTAAATCTGCTGTAATAGAAAGCTGCAAACCTATTTCATCAAGAGCTAATGCTGTATTTTCAAAAGTACGTTCTTCACTTTTTATTGTTTTTATGTTTTGAAATTCTCGTTTTGCGTTTTTAATAACATTGTTAACACGATCGTGTATTTCTCTTACCGTCGTTGGAAATAAATTTTCTACATCTTGCACTGTTTTAACAAAATACGTTGGCTCTCTCTGTGCATAAATATTTGTAATAAAAAGAAATACTACAAAAAAAAGTTTTTGAATTTTCATCAGTACTTGCTCCCCTTTACCCCCACCAAATCATTTTCTATATCACATGCATCTATCATAAACAACCTTCACCCCACCAAACAATAACTTTTAAACAAAGATAGGCCGCTTTTGCAAAAGCAGCCTATCTTTGTTTAAAAATGTATTTGTTATCAATCGCGCACAGCGATACCCGCATGCCATTCAGAATCTTTTGTTAAATCAAAAAGCTGTACCAACGTTGAATCTTCAAGCAAAACACACGTTTTTCTATTTGGTGAAATAGCAATTCCATAAACAGCATTGTGGCTCTCTAAACAAACAAACACACCATGTATAAAATCAAATAATAAAACTTTATGTTGTTGTGGTATGAAACCACTTTGACACAAACATACTCCAATTAAACCATCAGAGAAAAAAGGTGCCGTACGAGATAATTCAAATTTGGCAGGAAAGCCCATTGTTTTTACTTCAACTTCTTTTGACACAATTATCCTGCTTTTCATTCTTCCTCTCGCAGTTGTTGCTCTTCTAGCATTTATTTGTCGAAATCCTTCTTCCACAACTGCGGTTTCAAAACCGTACGCTTCAATCCTATTTTTAAATATAACAAACAAGCGATCGCATATTATTTTACACCCCAGTATCCCTTTTTGATTCAACACATCTCGAAACATACGCACTTCTTCTTCATCAACAAGATCAAAAAGATAATGCCCTTTCTTATGTTTCAATACAACTAACGCGCTTTGTTTATCGCAATATGCATCAACAACATCATACTTAACAATAGGTTTTATTCCTCTTTTATAAACAATAGATCCATCTTCAATTTGTAAAAATGCAACTTCATCTATGGAAGAATCGCGTCTTTTTAAACTCGCTATTATCGAATTTCCATTGAAAGCACAAATTTTTGCCGCGTACTCACTAGTTTCCGCAACCTTGTTCAAGTAAAAAGAATCCCCTTCAATAGTAAAATCCCAAACTGTAATTGTTGTTTCTTCTGTATAGCCTTTCTTTATTGTTAAAAATCTTTTTCTATCGGAAGAAACAAAGACCTCTGAACATTGCCCTAACCTCTCTCCTGATGTAATTACCAAATCCCCTGATAAAACTTTTCTTATCTCAGGAAGAAATGGAAATGAACTACTTGACCAAACCAAAATGTAATCGTTGTCCAAAAAACATCCGTGAAGAGGAGTAATATCGGTTTCAAATTTATTAACCGTTCCGTCTTCGATATTCCAAATTCTAAAAGAATTGTCAAAACAACATTCTGCCATCAACAAAGAATCGTCTGGTGAATAATCTACAGACGAAACACGAGCGTCATGCCTCAAAGCTTTGTGCGAATCAGAATCCATTGCAAACACCCCACCACCACCAAATAACGTCAAACAAAACATTATTAAATAAACTTTTTTTGCAATTCGTAACATTACATTCATAAAAAATCCTTACAATTAAAACTATTAAAATAATCGTCGTTCGTTGAAACCCTTCCGACTACGCCAATCCTACTTCGCACTTCGTGCTACGAAGGAGTAAACAGCTTCGACGGACACGTCGACAGGCTCCCAGCCGTCGCTAAAGCTATGGCGGGCACGGCAGGGCGAACGGACTTAATAAAAACGATGCTACATAATAAAAACAGAGGCCACTTTTGTAAAGCAGCCTCTGTTTTTATTTGGAAATATATTTATTGTTTAATTATTTGTTTCAATTAACGAATGAACCGCGTTATAAAAAACAGATGAATCTTTCTCTATATCACGCGGATCACACATCGAAAAAATATCCGGATTTCTTTTAACCATTTCCTGCGCATTCACAACTTGATGATTTTTTGCTTGAGAAACAAGAGGAATAATTAAGCTATTTTTTTTGAAGAATTCCAATTCAAATAAAGAACCTGCACCGGCTCTAGAAACTACATAATCGGCAAGAAGATAAAAATCTCTAATATCGGAAGAATAAGAAAAAACAAAATAAGGAATTTCTAAGGCTTGATAAAAAACATCCCAATCTGTTTTATCTTCAGAACCTGTTTGATGAATAATTTGAAAATTTTCTATAGAATCCTTATGTTGCAAAAACCACTTTTTAAGCAAAGTATTTAAATAGATAGAACCTTGCGAACCTCCAAGTATAAATAACGTTTTTCTTTTTCGCGTAAAGGAAAGTTGCAAACCAATCCTACTATCTTTTATGCATTGATTAATAAATCGGAACACGCCAGTTTTGTTAAACCCGACTTCTTCTTCATTAAATTGCAACGGATAATTACATGTTTCATATTTATATGCACGCTTTTTTGAGTCCTTAAAAAATGTTTTGCTTTTTTCAAATGTTGTAAACACTTTTTTAGATAATGGCGCAAGCGCCCTAATCGTTCTACCTGGAATAACATTTAATTCGTATAATTCAACAGGAATACCTAATAATTTAGCCGCTAAGACAACAGGAATAGAAATATGGCCACCAGTAGACACAACAGAACTAGGCCGCAATCGAATTAAATGAAAAAAACTTTTAAAAAAAGAAATAACAAATTGCATACAAAAATATGGATACAACCAAAATTTTTCAAAGGAAAATGTCTGCAAAGAAAGACTGCAATGATAAGAAAATAATTGTTGGCCTTTTAACACTGATTTATCAATTTTTTTTGTACCACTTATAAAGAGAATTCTTCCGTCTGGTTTTTTCTGAAGCCACTTTCTACAGATTGAAAGTGCTGGTAAGATATGCCCCCCTGAACTGCCGGCTACAACGCAAAGCGTTTTTTTATTGTCCATCGTACAACCCTAACTGATTTTTTACGCTTACACTGTCAAACACAATTCGGTACTATGCACCTTTTAAATGCTGTTGGATGATAACGTCATCAGGCGCAAATTTTAATGCTTTTTTAAATACCTCCCTCGCTTCTTTATTTCTGTTCAACTTTAACAACACACAACCCTTTGTATCCAAATAATATGGATTTTGCGGTGATTCTTTAAGAGCCTTTTCTATTAAGTTAGCAGCTTTTTCAATTTTATCACCTTGCTCGACATAGCTATACGCTAATAAATTATATACCGATGGATAAACATGTACACCATCCGCAGCCTTTTCTAAAATATTTATACTTTTACTTTTATCCCCTAACGCAAAATGAATGTATCCAATTTGAAACTGAACTTTTGATTTTAAAAGATCACCATCAACCAACTTCAATACTTCTTGATAACAAGGTAATGCTTTTTTATATTCATTTTTTTCAAGATAAATATCTGCTAATGCAAACAAAACTAACCGTTCATTGGGGTGTTTATTTTTTACATTTGATAAAACTTTTTCTATGGAATCTACACTAATACCCGCTTTTCGCAACAAAAGTAATGACTGCACAGCCCCCTGATCTTGTGGTGATTCATTTAACCATGATTCCATAAATACTAGCACTTCTCTGCTTTTTTTAAGCGCTAATAAAACTTCTATTTTTAATAATTTGGCTTTTTGAAAGTCTTTATTTTTTGCTAACGATTTTTCAATATAAGAAAGTGCTTCTTCGTATTTATCACTTTTCCATGAAAGCAATGCTAAATCAAAATAATATTCTGAATGTTCGCTTTTAACTTTTTTTAATTGTTCCAAAGCTTCTGGAAATTGTTTTTGTGAAAACAACAAATGCACTAATTGTTTTTCTATTGCCTCATCGTTTCCAACTATTTCTAAATAACGTTTGTACCCCTCGATAGCACCTTTAACATTTTGTGCTTGCTCAAGTAATAAAGCTTTAAATAACCAACCTTTATCAAACTTCGGAAAAAGCTCTAAACTTTTTTCTATCGAAGCGAAGGCTTTTTTAGTATCTTTTTTTTGTAAATAAATCTTCGATCTTAAAAAATAAAATAAAAAATGTTTCTTTTGTTGTTTGGTTCTAGAAAGAAAATCTTCTATTGATGAGAGTGCTTCGTCTAACCTTCCCTGACGCATATCATGAACAATCGAATAATACGCAACTTGTTCATTTTTTGGATATTTCTCCCCCAAATCAGATAAGTATTCCTCGGCTTTTTTGTCCTGATCCAAATTTATAAAAGATTGAGCATAAATAAGTTTCAAATTTAAATCGTCTTTAATTATTGGTTTTGTTTTATCAATTAGCTTCACTACCTCTGCAAATTGATTTGTATCAAAAAGAAGTTTTGCATACCAACCATATATTTGTGCTGTGGGATTATCACGCAGTAATTTTTCATAAGTTTTAAACGCATTTTGATAATTACCACCAAGGTGTTCATAATTTGCTTTAAAACTAAGGTAATATTGATCGGAACCAGAACGTTTTATATCTGAATCTGTATAAATAAATTGATCAGACTCTGCAGATAAAACACCACATAAAAAAAATACGCCAAAAAGCACGTTTAAAATATTAACGTTTTTTTCCATATCTTTTCCCCATTTTTATACGTCGAGTTTTACATCTAACATAAAACTTTTCTAAAGCTTCCCGCAAATCAGAATTCTCAATATTTAAAAATTTTTTTCTTTCAAGATCTGTCACCACATAAGATTTACACAACATATCAACAGTAGATAAGCAATTCCCTCTTTGAATATCTTTTGGGTGTTTTTTTTTAAAATCTATAGTTCGGAACTTAATATCTTTTATTTTATCATCCCGCAAAGCATTATTTATTTTATTTTTAAAAACATGAGACATCAAAAATAACTCTTGCGCCCATGCTGGATGCATTACACCCAATATCAACGAGCTACCATTTATACTTTCTATACGAACTTTATCGGAAAGAGATCCGATAATAGAATTCCAGTTCTGGAATAAATCCATTTTCCAGCGATGTTGTTTTGGAATAACATCTAATAATAATTTACCAATCTGCTCAGACATTTTAATAACCCAAGTTCTTATAAAATATATTAATTTCATATTGGGGGTTTAACAAATACCTCATTATGATAAGCTTTTTTTTGCTACAAACAAAGAAAAAATATAGATAAACTCAAAATCACGATAAGGACGCATTTATGGAAAATGATATCAAAGTTAAACTTGAACACAAAGCTCTACAATTAAGAATTGATTCAATTCGCGCAACAACTTCCAGCGGTTCCGGTCACCCTACTTCATGTCTTTCCGCTGCTGATATCATTTCTGCTTTATTTTTTCACATAATGAAATTTGATAAACAAAATCCCAAAGATAAAAATAACGACCGATTTATTTTATCTAAAGGACATGCAATTCCAGTTGTTTATTCTGCGTGGAAACAACTTGGTGTAATTTCTGACACAGAACTTATGAACTTAAGAAAAATTGATTCTCCTTTAGAAGGACATCCAACTCCACGTTTTATTTATAACGAAGCCGCAACAGGTTCACTTGGACAAGGTCTCGCAATTGGAATTGGCATGGCAATCAATGCAAAAAAAGAAAATTTAAATTACAAAACATATGTGATGATGGGCGACGGAGAAATTGCTGAAGGTGCAATTTGGGAAGCTGCAGAAATCGGCGCACATTATAAGTTAAACAATTTAATTGGAATTGTAGATTGCAACAGACTTGGACAATCTGGTGAATCAATTCATAATCATGATGTAGAAAAATACGCAAAACAGTTTGAAGCGTTTGGATGGAAAACATTTGTTATTGATGGCCACAACATAGAAAAAATTGTAGAAACGCTAGAAACATCAAACACAATTACAAACCAACCAGTAATGATTATTGCAAAAACATTTAAAGGCCACGGTCTTTCTGTTGCAAATAAAAATGGTTGTCACGGCGTGCCGTTTAAAAAAGATGTCTTGGAAGATGTTATTTCAGAATTAACCCTTCGAGACGCTTCCTTCGGAAGCTCCTCAGGGCGAACGGGTAAAGAAATTACACCTGTAAAAACAACTGCAACAAAAGAAGTTCCAGAAAAAATTACTCTTGATATTAAATCAGACACAAACACCAATCTTTTTGAAAAAGATCAAAAAATCGCAACGCGAAAAGCATTTGGATATGCAATTGCGTCACTCGGGAAAAAAAGCAAAAATGTTTTTGCGCTCGACGGCGATGTACAAAATTCTACGCACACAAATATTTTTGCAAAAGAAATTCCAGAACAATTTGTACAATGTTTTATTGCCGAACAAACAATGGTTGGCGTTGCAACAGGATTAGAATCGCGCGGTAAAATTCCGTTCGCTGCAACATTTGGTGCGTTTCTAACACGCGCACACGATCAAATTAGAATGGCTGGAATCGGAAAAAATGCATTACGACTTTGCGGTTCGCATTGCGGAGTTTCTATCGGGCAAGATGGTCCATCGCAAATGGGATTAGAAGACATTGCAATGATGCGCGCCATTCCAAATTCAATTGTTTTGTATCCAAGCGATGGTGTTTCCACATATAAACTCACAGAATTAATGGCAAATTATAATGATGGAATTTCTTACATTCGAACAACACGCGCCGCAACACCTAATTTATATGGCAAAGACGAAAACTTTGAAATTGGAAAATGCAAAATTTTAAAACAAAGTGACAACGACACCGCGTGCATCATCGCCGCGGGAATAACCGTTCACGAAAGTTTAAAAGCATACGAAGTTTTACAAAAACAAAACGCCTCTGTTTCTCTTATCGATTTGTTTTCTGTTAAACCACTTGATGCAAAAACAATTATCGCTGTTGCAAAAAAATCTGGTAATAAAATTATCGTGGTCGAAGATCATTATACAGAAGGTGGAATTTCAGAAGCCGTTGCGCTCGCTGTTGTAAATGAAAACATACAAGTAAGATCTATTGCTGTTACAAAACTTTCTCGCTCTGGAAAACCAGAGGAACTTTTAAAAGATGCAGGAATTGATACAGAAAGTATTATTGCGGCGGTAAAAGAATAGTTTGTCAAACAAATAAAAACTTAAAAGAAAAGGTCAGCAAGTTAACTTGCTGACCTTTTCTTTTAAAACTTACTCTGGTTGCTCCCACATCTTATATTCTAAATATACTCTAAGCTGATCCATTTCATCTGGATCCATTACTCTAAGCATATGTATTTCTTGAAGATTTCTTCCTTCTGAAGCCATTGTTCGCAGTTTCTCATCTCTTACTTCTGGGTCCATTCTAAACAATTCCCTTCTTTCTGAAGCCAGTCTTAGCAGCTGATTACCTATTTCTTCTGAACCAATTTTACATAAATCCAAACGCATTCTCTCTAGACGTATTTTGTTGCAAAGCGCTTTTTCTTTTAATATTTCTAGTTTTAACATTTCTAGAGCAACTTTTACTGCAGCAGTTTTGTATTGTTGATAAGTGGGGTCATCTCTATAATAACGATCAAAAACTTCTTCATAAAATTCAAAAGGAATTGCGGCTTCTAAGAAAAGTTCTTCTTGCCCATAGTCAAGCTTTGTAAAACTCACACGCGGGATATCGATTACCATTCCGCCATCCGATATATCAGCTAGCATACTTATCTCATCATATTGGACCAATGCTTCCTGACGTATTAACTTCAGTTCTAACAATAATTCTTTATTACTGGCAAACCTAAGTCTTTCTTTTATTACCCGTTCTGCTCTTGATGGCACATTTTTGTCTTTTAAAACAGTGCTTATTGCCTCCAATTTTTCTTGCATCTTTTCTTTAGCCATTTGCATGATAATAAGTGCGAAACCTGCAATATCTCTACCACGATCCTTCAAGCGTGGAAAATGACGGTTCAAACAAATACAACATTCTTTCACACTAAGAAGGGGAGGGACTAGAGTCTTTAGATCTGTTTCACAGTCAATCAACCATTTCTTGATGGATTGATTGCCGGGATTACCCGCCTCTAGCAATCCTACACAATAATATCGCATATACATCCTTGCTGAATAGCGCAAATATAACTCGTACAGCGGCCCACGCTCTTTCGTTTGGCGTTCTTTCCGTAAAACCACTAGTCTAAATGCTTCTTCCTCTTCCGGAGAGATCTCGCGACGAGCAGGCCCATCCATCGCACTACAACTACCAACCATCAATGCCAATCCCAAACACGGGATTAATAATCGAAAATATTTTTTTAAACTCATAAAGTTTGTGTTCATAAAAAACTTTCTGTAAAAAAATTAAAATGATAATAAGTTTCCCATCACAATTATCGGTAAAAACTATAGAGAAACAGGAAATTGTCAAACGCACTTACAATAGCAAGAAACCGTAAAATTAAATTTTAATTTTTTAATAAAAAAGATTACAGGTGGAATAATTGGAAAAAAAATCACTGAACAAGTACAACGCTATTTTTACAATCATCGTCAACTTTCTTCCCCGTCACCCAATCAATACAAACTTCTTTTAATTCAGGGTCAATGTAAAAATGTTTTTTATTAAATGTAAGTGCTTTATTAAAATCGACCCAGATTGGAAATGTAGTTTGTCTTCCAAAAACATACCGCCCCATTGGCTTGCTATCATCTCTTCCAATATAAACCGCTGTAGTTAACTCTGGCGTTGAACCAACATACCAAGTCGTAACCGCTTCATTTGTTGATCCTGTTTTTCCAATTACTTCTGCTTGAATCCAATTTTTTTCACCAACAATTTTTTTTGTAACATCTAAACGCAAAGATAACACGTTAACCATTTGTGAATTTGTTTTAGAATCTAAAACACGAAATTCTTCCGGTTCATGTTCCCAGATTTTAGACCCAAGTTCATCTTTTACCCATTCGACCATAAACGGTTGTATGCGTTTTCCGTTATTTGCAAAAACATTAAACGCCGCAACATTTTCTTCCACTGTTGCTTCTGCTGTCCCCAAAGAAAGTGATGGATACGGATACAACTCGCGATGATAACCAAAACGTTTTGCTAAATTAATAACTTGTTCCGCGCCTGTTTCTAAAAAAGTTTTAACCGTGATTATATTATTTGAATAAGAAAGCGCGCGCGCAAGCGTCATCGCACCGTCAAACCTACGCGTCCAATTTTTTGGTTTCCATACTCCTCCACCATCCATTTCTAATTCAAATGGCTCATCAACCATAACCGTGTCAAAAGATATTCCTTTTTGTAACGCCGCTGTAAAAACAATTGGTTTAAAAGAAGAGCCTGTTTGCCGCACCGCATAAAATGCACGATTAAATTGCGATTGTCTAAAATCATAACCGCCAATACAAACTTTTATTTTCCCGGAAGAAGAATCTATGGCAAGCATCCCACCGTTCACTTGCTCGCCCAACTTTAATCGCAACTCTTCTATTTTTGTATTAAATAATTTTTCTGCAATGTCCTGCATGTTTTTATTTATTGTCGTTTTTATTTTTAAACTTTTTTTATACAAAACATCTTTTCCCCAATTTTGTTCTGCCCATAATCGAACCCATTCTTGTATGTACAATAAAATTTTATTTCCTGGGATATAATCTTTTACAGTCAATTCTTTTTGATACGCATCCCGAAATTCTTCTTCTGAAATAATACTCATCAATCGCATGCTATTTAAAACAATATTACGCCTTCTTTTTGACGCTTCTAACGAATTGAGCGGAGAATAATATAACGCCGACTTTGCAACTGCAGCGAGCGTTGCTGCTTCATCAATCGTCACATCGCGCACACTTTTTTCCCAAAACCGTTGCGCCGCCGCTTCAACACCATAAATTCCGGTACCAAAATAAACATTGTTTACATACATTTCAAAAATTTGTTCTTTGGTAAATTGTCGTTCAATCTGAAATGATAAAAACACTTCCTGTAATTTACGCCAAAAAGTTTTCTGAGGAGAAAGAAACATTAATTTTACTATTTGCTGCGTGATGGTACTCGCGCCTTGCACAATTCTGCGATGATACAAATTAACTAAACACGAACGAATTATTCCTTTAATTGAAATTCCAGAATGTTCAAAAAATTTGTGATCTTCCGCCGCAACAAATGCGTTTACCAAATTTTTTGGCAAGTCTTCAAACCTAACTAATTTTCTTTTATCACGATTGAACCGCGATAAAACTATACCGTTTTCATCTAAGACGACTGATGATTTTAGTGGGGAATAACATTCGAGAGACGAAATATCTACCCAATTTGTTTCGAAAACAAAAAATAGTATTCCGAGAAGAAATGTAAAAATAAGCGTTGCGGTAAAAAGTATTTTTTTTAACATAGGTTTATTATATAACGGACTATAATTAATTCTATCGATACTGTTTACTCTTGTCCGCTAATTCTTGCCCCGTTCGAACTAACTATTAGACAAGATCATGACTAGAATCCCGTTCGCCCTGAGCCTGTCGAAGGGTTTCTTCGAACACTTTTTTCTTATAATTTCTTTGAGAATTATTGCTGCTATTTTTAATTTTTTAAGACCGTTCGAAGAAACCCTTCGAGACAATTTCTCGTTTTAAAAAACTCGAAATCCCTCAGGGCGAACGGGGGATATTCCATTTTAATTACTAAAAAATACAAGAAACAATTATCAAGTTGACGTTAAAAATTGTCTCGAAGAATGCTAAAACCTCCATTTTTAGCCTAAAAATTGATAAATAACCCAATTTTGGTATAATTTAAATATGTTTATTCATGTGATTTTGGGGAAGGCAAAAAGGAAATATAAATGAAAATAAATAAAGTAGTAAAAGAAAAAAATATAAATCAGACACAAAAAGATTCACAATTAAATATCACCGTTATGATCGAAATCCCAAAAGGATCTCGTAATAAATACGAATACGATCACGTAAATAATCGTTTAAGATTAGATAGAACAATCTATTCCTCAGTTCAATATCCAAGTGACTATGGTTTTGTTTTAGACACGCTTGCACAAGATGGCGATCCGCTTGACGCTCTTGTTTTAATTTGGGAACCAACTTTTCCTGGTTGCATCATAGAAGTAAAACCAATTGGAATGCTAAAAATGTGGGATGATAAAGGGATAGATGAAAAAATTATGTGCGTTCCGCTCCATGATCCATTCTGGAATCATATCAATAAACTCTCTGAAATACCTCCGCATTTGCTAACAGAAATTGAATACTTTTTTGCAAATTACAAAACATTGGAAAAAAAAGAAACCGGTGTTGATGGTTGGGAAGATAAAAAAGCAGCTCTTAGAATTATTAAAGAAGCCCAAGAAAGATTTGTAAAAAATAAGTAAGATTAATCAAAATTAATGTACCCATAAATTTCAACGCATGCACCGGATAAAACATCAACAACAACTCCATCCGATTCTCCAAATGAAATTGCTTCTGATTCAACTTGGCCGTCCGCAGAAAGAGTTACTAAATTATCAAAAAAAACAGTGCCTGTATCTAGTTGCAAACCGGTTGACGTTGAATACAAATCACAACCATTAAAATGAAATCTGGATGTTGCATCTGACATACTAATTAATGTGCGATTTGCAACTGACGGCTCATAACTAAATGTTGTATTTATATCAAAATACCAAGTAGAAAATTCCTTAATATAACTTTGTTGGGCAGATTGATATGAAAATCCACTTGTTCCACGCATATTAACTTCATCATAAATAAACAACTGTCCTTGGGTAAAAGAATAATCACCATCCTGATAAATAGTAACATTTTCTAACGCTAAAATGCTGCCTGTTCCCTCCATAACTAGTCGCTCGCTAGACAAATTTTTTAGAGTTAAATTTTTTAATGTCGTTGTCGTATTGTTTTCTATGATTAATTCTGAGCCAGCGCCTAAAATTAAATTTCCAGAATCATAACCATTAATAACAGTGTCTGCATTAATTTTGGAAACAAAAAAACATAAAAATAAAACTGTTATTTTTTTCATACTACTTCAACCGCATTGACATATTTGCAATGTTTAAATCTTCTTTGATATCTATACTTGCATTTGCAAACTCAACTTCTCCAGGGGTATCGGCTGTTATCGGATTATAACTTCCTCCATACCTCACAGTGTTTATACTACAACCTCGTTCTAAAATAACATTATTACTAGAAAATTTACTCTTGAAGTTTTCATCTATGTTTAATGTTGCACCTCTAAGAACTAAGAACGAAGTATCATCGTCAAAACTTAAAAAGTTATCCGTTGCATTAGCAGGAGTTAAACAAAGCGAAATCCCTGAATCTATTATCAAACAACTATCACTAGCAATTGTATGACCATTGCCACCTAAAATAAATGAAAAACTATCTCCTGTAACAACAACATTTCCACGAATTTCAATTGAGCCTGTATCAATAGAACAAGAAGAAGATAATTCCAAAATACAATCTTCTAAAATAAAACTCGATTCTGAAGATTCTAAATACAAAGCTTCTTCAGAACTAATCGCAAGTGTGCAATTTTTAATATGAACAGATGATCCATTCGCGGCTCTTAAAACTCGAGTTCCTGAAAGATTAAATGTTTTATCTTTTGCATCTAGAGTTATATTGCTTGCTGTAATTTTTAGATCACTAAAAGTTTGATCTTTACCAAAATAAATAGTGTAACCTTCTCCAGAAAAAGAAAGTGTTGTATCAACATCACGTAATGTTCCACTAATATTTAAATCTCTACTTAAAGTCATTCTACTATCATCTGAAACAAGATTATTAATTTTCCCACCTGAAATAGTAAAATAAACATTCGCACTATCATATAAATATAAAGTATCCTCAACTACAACTGCACCCTCTACGTATTCTTTATTATTTAAAGTCCAATCTGAGTCTTTGAAACTATCGTTAGTTAAATTTCCATGCTGAACATCTTTGATGGTTACATCTCCGCTTGATGTACCTCCATAATATTTATATGAACCATCTGGCGACCAACCAACAATTTCTACATCTTCAGTATCTGAATAATTAATGCTGTCAATTAGCGTAAGAGTTTCATCTACACTATCAAATAAATAAACCTTTACTTCATTACTAGCTTCGCTATCACATCCAACAATGATGTAACGTCCATGATTAATCCATTTAACGGAATTAATTGCACCTCCACAATTTGCAGAAAGATCTCCCGTTTTTATTTCTGTTAAATCATTATTTAAAACATATAAATTATTTCCAATTCCAACTGCTAAATATTCTTTGTTTGGTGACCAATCTAGCGAACGTACAATATCACTTGCTGATAAATTTCTTACATATGTGGAACTTAAATCACTTCCGGAAAGTGTATAAATAATAATATCACTTGTTCCTGATAAATTACTTCCACCTATCGCAATGAGAGAAGTTGC
>Ga0209045_1000975_pt1 | contig 29132 bp, 18 predicted proteins | sample SaaInlLV_10m_DNA_4_FD_184664 | JGI IMG/M metagenome (GOLD analysis project Ga0209045, IMG submission 184664) | Marine microbial communities from expanding oxygen minimum zones in the Saanich Inlet - Saanich Inlet SI072_LV_200m_DNA (SPAdes) (version 2) | ecosystem: Environmental > Aquatic >...
AGGCGGCTGCGTCAACGTGGGAGGCGGTGCCACCCGCCGATTGCTTAGTTTCTGGTCTGGAGACAAAGATCGGGGCGTGGCAGCCCCTCCCACCTTGAAAGGCTACTAAGTTCCGCCTCATCCGAAGGCATCCCTGCCACCGTTTCCACCCCCGCCTCTCACGAAACGGCCAGTTCACGCCTGGTCATTCGGGCCGTGCCAGACACCGTTATCCGGGTCTCGGCGCCAGCCGGGCTCGTCGACACTGAACGGATCGTGCTTCCAACCGCCGTCAAGGGCGGCGACCGTCTCTTCCCAGGACTTGATGCCGCTCAGCGCGTCAGGCACCTGGACGTTGAAAGAACCAACGGCATTGGCGATACACCCGCACCGGGTGGGGAGTTCATCCCGCAGCAAGGCGGCCAGGAATCCGGCGATTGTCGTATCCCCGGCACCGGTTGCCCCTACGACCTCATCGACCTCATAGACAGGGAACCACAACTCACGATTGGCCCAGGCTTCGGGGCACGATGGCGCAGCTCCCCCGATTCCCGCAATTGCCTCGGCTGTTCCTGTACGCACGTAGATTCCCCGCGGGCCAAGCTTGATGGCTGAAATGGCCACTCCCATTTCCAGAAGCCGCTCGCTCAAGGGCGCCAGGTCCGACGCTGTCAGGTTGTCACCTTCACCGAACCGGTCGCGGTCGAGAGCGTAGAGGAGTTCGTCGCCACTGGGCATGAACACATCAACGTAGGGTAAGCTGCGCTCAAGAATGCGTTCCCAATCAGCGGCGCCGGCCGGGCCATTCGGGTCCGGCATAGCGAGATCCACGGACGTGGTCAGACCGCACGCCTTCACCCGCCGACAGATCTCCACCAGCTGTTCCCCATCGTCGCTGTAAATCGACGCCATCAGGGCCGGATAGCCAAAGTGGAACAGGGAAGCCCCATCGAGAGCGTCGTACTGAATGTCGTCGGCCAGGAAATCGGCATTGGCGCCCGGACAGTGCAGGAAAATCCGGTCCGACCCGGGGATGTTCACCACGACCGTGTAGGAGGTCACGACACCCGGCATCATCACCATGCCGTCCGCCAACGCATCGTCATAAGTACGCAGAACGCCGAGGACTCCTTCGCCGAACGAGTCATCACCGATTTTCCCCATGAGTGTCGTTGGGATACCCAGAATGTGGAACGCCACACCGGTATTGGAGACAGCCCCGCCGGTGCCGATCAGGGGAGCGCCGACCTCGTAGAGGCGACCTGGAATGAGGTCGAAGGCATGGTCGATCCCGGGGATGATATCAAGGCAAATATGGCCGGCGACAACAGCGCGTTTCATGGTCTGGGGCCTCCCTCGTCGGTGCTCACTGAACGGCTCATCTGAGCTGCTCGCTCACTGTAGACGGCGCCCCTCTGATTGCAACTGACAAGCCGCGGGCCCCGCTCAGAATGGTGCAGTCCCTTCTGGAGTCCAGCTGGCTGGAAGGGGGTCAGTCGGGGCATGGCGCCCCCCCTCACGCTGAGGCCGGCCAACCCAATGTGGGAGCGGGTGCCATCTCGCGATTGAGTTCCACCCAAGCGTGGCAAAGCTGTGCGCCACGACCGACCGTGAGTTGACGGTCCGCCTCCGCAACGGTAGACTCACAAACTGGGCCGCGAGAGCGGGTGCTTTGCAGACATCCTACGCAAGGAGGAAGAAGATGTCGAGTCGACTCATCACCGTCGGAGTTCTGTGCATGTGCTGCTGGTCGGTCGCGCAGCAGGTCGATGTTCCTAACGCAACATTTGAGTCCGGCGCCAACACACCGGCCGCCTGGACGCTGTCCGGCGGAAGCGGAACATGGCTGCCCGCAGGAACGGCTGGCGAGAGTCGAGCCATCGCCGTCACCGGAACGGGATCTGACACGAACTACTGGCGTTCCGGGAACCTGCCGCTGCTGCCCGCACGCGTGTACCGGCTGTCCTTCCGGGCCAGAAGTCTCGGAGGCAGTGGAGGGACGCCGGTCACCGGCCCCATTTTCTGCAATCGTGACCTCGGCTCAGTCCCCGATGAGTGGAAGACATTTCAGTCCATTTTCGCCACCCCCCCCCTCATCGACCCGGAGAGTGCGTGGCTCAGGTTCGGCCAGTGGCACATCTCCGGCCAAATTGCCTTCGATGACATCGCCTTGACCGAGGTCGAGCCGGTACACAGGCGGCAGGCCAACCTGGAATTGGGGGCGGGGGAGAGTCTTGAGGGCAGGGCCTACACGTTCCAGGCCCCGCTTAACGGCACGTCCCGAAATTACTCCCGGGCGCTGAGTTCATTCGCCTGTGGGTTCAACAGCAACCGTTGGGTTTTCGGGGCCAATCGCGAGGTGGTATACCGACACCAAGTCGGGAATCGTCAGCAAACCGAAGCCCGTATTGAAACGGGTATCCGATGGCATGCCGGTGGCGAGCTAGCCGTCGACGTCAGCGCGGATGGCGAACGATGGACCACGATCGGCACGAAGGCTGAAGTGGGGGATGTCGCCCTCGCCATTCCGAAGGCCCTCCTCCCCGCACGCGAAATTTGGGTACGGCTGCGAGCTCAAGCACGGAAGCAGGTCGGCACGGAATCGGACCCCGGGTCGTTCCAGATCGGCCAATACAGCTACACGGCCACCGTTGACGGGCCGCCTGTCGAGCTGCGGGGAGACACCCAGTTCCTGTCCGTCAAGACCTGTTCACCGACGCTGGGTGTGAACATCCTGAGTCTGGGCGACGGACTTCCCGGTGCAAACAACGTCGTCGAAGCCGAACTGACCAACCGGGGGACGGTAGCTCTGCCGATCTCTCCCAGGGTCCGCATGTCCTGGGACGGGGGAAACCGGGACTACACCGGGACACCAACTGAATTACCTGCCGGGGCGACCAAGACGATCCGCTCCCCCTATGATGTTCCCGTAACCGGCGAGGTCACCCTCGCGTTTACGCTCGGCAAAGCTGCGGAATTCCATGGTCGCGTGGAGCTCTACGTCCCGGAGTTCTTTGACATGTCATACGGTGAACTCGTCCCCGGGACGACCGAAGGCACGCAGCTGTGGTGGACACACTCAGGATGGAAAGTGCCGCAGACACGCCCGGCACCAGTTGCCCGAGGGAAGGCGGTCCGGATAAGTGCTGCCAGGAACGAGACAGATGCCGCCCAGTTGATCGTGAGGCCAGCCCGTCGGCTCACGGGATTGACGGCCACTGCGTCCGCTCTCCGGGGGGCCAACGGAGCCCAGATCCCGGCCGCCTCCGTCGAGGTCCTTCGGGTGGGCTACGTACCGGTCACACGAACGACCGATCATACCGGTGTGATCGGCCCCTGGCCGGATCCACTGCCCCCGTTCAAAGGGCCGATTGACGTCGCGGCAGGAGACAACCAGCCGCTATGGGTTCGCGTCCACGTTCCGCGCAACGTTCCGAGCGGCACGTATGAGGGTCGAGTCTGCCTCCGAGCTCAGAACATGAACGCAGACGTACCGCTTCAGGTTCGCGTATACGACTTTGACCTGCCGGACCGCATGACCTGCACGACTGCCTTCGGTTTCAGCGCACCAACAGTCTGGCGTTACCAGAAGATCCCTGGCCCTGCTCAACGACGCGATGTCCTGGCCAAGTACTTCGCCAACTACAGCGCTCACCACATCTCTCCCTACAATCTCGCCCCGCTCGACCCATTCCGTGTCTCATGGCCCAACGCCAGTGCCTGGAAGGGAGGCGCGAGAGACCGGAACGTCAAGTATGCCGGCAGCGGCTCGATCCGTCTGCAGGACGACAGCTTGACCGGTAATGTGTCAACCCAATTCGCGGAGCCGATCACTATCCCCAAAGGCGGCTTGCGACTGACGTTCCGCTATCGGACCGCCAAACCGGGGCACGCGTTCATCGTGACCTTCAACCACAGCGACAGCAATAGGCAATGGATGTCCGGCAGGAACAACGACATGCGGATAACCGGCGATGGAACGTGGCAGCTCTTCGACCGTACCGTCACCCGATTCCCCAGCGGAGCACAGTCACTGATCTTGACCCTGTGGGCCACAACCTACCGCGAAGACGGCGCACTGACAGGAACAGTCTGGTGCGACGACGTGTCCCTGACTGATGCCACCACGGGGAAAGGCCTGGTGACAGGGGGAGAGTTCGAGCCGGTGGAGGCCGACTCGCTGACTCCGCTCTTCGACTGGTCTGCGTGGGATCGAGCCATGACCGAGGCGATCGAGACCTACCACTTCAACTCGTTCCGGTTCCCCATACAGGGGCTGGGTGGCGGGACGTTCCATGCTAGGCGCGACCCAGACCTTCTCGGCTACACCGAGGACACCCCCGAGTACCAGCACGCATTCAGAGCATTTTGCTCCGCGGTCGAGAGCCATCTCCAGGAGAAGGGGTGGTTGGACGAAGCCTATGTCTACTGGTTTGATGAGCCCGATCCGAAAGACTACGGGTTCGTCATGAACGGGTTCCACAAGCTCAAGAAGGAGGCTCCCGGACTCCGTCGCATGCTGACCGAACAGGTTGAGGACGGCCTGGTCGGAGGACCGAATCTCTGGTGCCCCATATCCAACCACTTCGACCTCGAAGACGCCGAGGAGCGACGCGCCGAGGGTGACCAGTTCTGGTGGTACGTCTGCACGGGCCCGAAAGCCCCCTATTGCACGCTCTTTATCGACCACCCGGGCACCGAAATGCGCGTCTGGCTATGGCAAACCTGGCAGCGCAAGATTGAGGGCATTCTCGTGTGGGCCACCAACTACTGGACCAGCGGATGCGCCTACCCGGACTACGCACATCCTCAGAATCCCTATGAGGACCCCATGGGGTGGGTCTCCGGGTACAGCACCGAGGCCGGCACGAAGCGTCCCTGGGGCAATGGCGATGGGCGGTTCATCTACCCGCCCGAGGCAGCTGCGGACGCCCAGCAGGAGGGACCTGTCCTCGAAGGGCCGGTAGACAGCATTCGCTGGGAGATGCTGCGTGACGGCATTGAGGACTATGAGTATCACGCAATCCTCAAGCGTCTCATTGAGGAGAAGAAGGGACAACTTTCCGCTCAGCGGACTCAGCAACTGAAAGCCCTGTTGGATGTCCCGGAAGCCATCACCGCGGACGCAACAACGTTCACCAAAGACCCGGCTCTCATTGAGGCGCGACGAGACCAGATCGCCACGGCCATCGAGGCGCTGTCCGTCAGGAAGTAGGCAGCCCATGCACACGTATGTCACGTTTCTGCTCGCCGGCCTGCTCGCGGGTGCCTGTTCCGTTCACGGACAGAACCTGCTTCCCGACGGTGGTTTCGAGGATGGGGAGTTGGCCCCGTGGGGATACCACCAGGAGAAGAATGCCAGGGCAAACGGCGCAGTTGAGACTGTTCCCGGTGCAGCGGGTACGAGAGCATTACGCATCAGCGTCACGGCCGCTCAACAGTCGAACCACGTCCAGGTAACCTGCCCGTTTGCGGCCTCCGCACTTGTCGAGGGGGAGGTCTATGAACTCACCTTCCAGGTCCGGGCCGTTCCTCCCCGGACCTTTTCCGCGCATCTCATCGGCAATGCCCGGCCCTGGACTAACGCGGGGCTGCGTGAGACCCTCCAGACACGTGAAGCATGGGAGCGGAAACGCTTCCTCTTCCGCGCTGTACGACCAGCTCAGGAGAGGGTCAAGGTCGACTTCTTCCTAGGCGACCAGACGGGAGATGTCTGGTTCGACGACGTCGCCCTGATTCGCTATGTTCCTCCGCCTCCCACACCCGACACTGGGGGCCCCGTTCTCACCAACGGCCGTTGCGAGATCGCCTTTGGGAACGATGGCACGATCGCCAGGATTCGGGACACGAAAACGGATCGCATCCTCGTCGGAGGGATGACCCGGCCCCCGGCCTTCTCGTGCGAACTCCGCACCGGCGACCAGGTAATCGGCCGATCGAGCGCGGATGCCGAGAGCGTGGAGCTCAAGGAGACGGGGAACGGTCTGACGTGGGCATATGTCTACCCGGATATGACCGTGACCACAGCCGTCCTGCCAGTCCCGTCGACCTCCCTGTTCCGGTGCGCCGTCGCCATTGAGAACCGCGGCAGGAATGCCATCACAGCCGTCAGGTATCCTGTCCTGCGGGCGCCGGCCAAACTGGGTGAGGGTTCTGCGGACGATGTGTTCCTCTACCCGCGCTGCGATGGCGGAATCGTTGAGGACCCCGCGCGGCAATTCCGCGGGAAGGTCCTCGACGACACATACCCGGGGCCGCTGTCCTGCCAGCTGATGGCGCTCTACGACGACACGGCCGGCCTGTACGTCGCGACGCACGATCCGGACGGCTTCCCGAAACGTTTCACGGCCAAGCTCAAACTCGACCTAACGGTTGACATCGCGCATCTGTTGCCCATCACTCCGGGCGCCAATGTCCGGCTGAGCTACCCGGTTGTCCTCGGGACGTTCGCAGGTGACTGGTACGATGCCGCGGAGATCTACCGAGCGTGGGCATGGGAGCAATCGTGGTGCGCCAAAACGCTCCTTCAGCGCGAAGACACACCCGCCTGGATCCGCAAGGGCGGCGTGGTGACCTGCTACAACCCTCGGGCGCGGACCAAGGATGGCAAGATGCGTTTCGAAGACGCTGGGCTGCGCGCTTTCTGTGAACAGTTCACGAAAGACTTCGGCGTACCGGCCATCCCCAACAACCGCGGCTGGGAGCGCTACGGGGAATGGTGCGGTCAGGAGTACTTCCCTCCATTCCCGGATCAACCGACGTTTGAGAGGCAGGCCCAGGTCATTCGCGACGCCGGTGGTCTTGGGATGATCATGTTCTCTGGCTGGCGCTGGACGATCGACAAACCACAGCATGGCGGAGAAGTCCACAGCAACCAGGCCCTCTTCGATCGTGAAATCTGCAAGCACGCGACCTGCGAGGCAGACGGCGTTACCCCACGGGTCAAGATATCGGAGAAGAAGAAGGACTGGCATGGTACCAAGTATGCGAGGCTCTGCCCGGCGACGGCCTTTGCCCAGGATACCGTCGTCGACGCGGCCAGAGCCTGCGTCAGAGCAGGTTACCCGATCGTCCACTTCGATCAGGAAGTCAGCGGTCCCGCTGCGACCAGTTTCTGCGGCTCACAGGCCCACGGTCACCAGCCTGGCTACGGCCGCTGGATGCACGAAGCCATGGCAGACATGTACGAGCGACTGCGTGCGGAGTGCGCACCGTTGAGTGCTGACTTCGCCTTGTCCATGGAAGAGCCCAACGAGTTGTACCTCCCCTGGCTCAACGTCTGTCAATCGCGCCCGAACGGGCTCACCAGCACGTTCCCCATGAAGCCCCCGCTGACCCGTGTCGTGCCGTTGTTCTCTTTCCTCTACCACGAGCATATGGTTGGCTGGATCGCCTTCTACCCGTGGCGAAGCGTGGGACACCATGCGGTGACCGTTGCTCAAGGCTTTGCTGCCGGCATGATGCCGGGCGTTCATGTCGAGAGTACGTATCGCTGGGAGCCGGACGTTCGGGAAGCCTTCAAGACGATGGTCCGGAACGGCTCCCGCCTGTGCTTCAACGAAGGGATCGACGCCCTCATCTTCGGACGCATGCTGAAGCCACTGACGCTGGACATCCCGGTGCGCACACTCAAGACCAACAAGAATGGCAAAACGATCTGTGTGCCTGCTGTCTACCACAGCGTGTGGCAGACGGCAGATGGTGGACGTTGCGTGACCCTCTTCAATCCGGAACGGCAGGATCACATCGTGCAGATCCCACAACTCGCCAAGCCGGTGACAGTCCCCGCTCTCGATGCTATCCTCGTCTCCCTGCCCTGAAGTCCACACCCATGTCCGGAGCGAGGCCTCTTTGGAGGGGCGATGTCCCCAGCGCCCGTGCCTCAGGCCCGAAAGCTGGAACACGGCGACCGGCGCCTGGGGCCCAACCCCTACCGGTAGGGATTGAAGTCAGCTCTGAACTCAAGGCCCAGGACCTCACGAGCCCGATCGCAGTTGCAGAACTCAGACGCCTCCGGCATGCCTGTGATATGCAGGATCTCGAGACCGATTCCGGGTGTCTCCAGGGCCAACCGACAGGCCTCAGCGAAGTCGTGTCGGCAGACCGTTCCGGGTCGTAGGCTCTGCCCGTTGCCCAGTGGTCGTCGGGCATATCCAATCCCGAGCTTGGCATCGACAATCCCATCGGGACGCAGCACGACGATGCTCATCCCGTGAGCATCGTGGAACTGCCTGCACATCTCCTCTTGCAGGCGCTTGCACACGGCGTACCTCGTCGCGTCAGGGCGCCGGATCTCTGCGCTGAAAAAGACACCCTCGGGGTGGACGGTCTGGCATGACCCGACGTGCACGACTCGCTTGATTCCATGCTTCCGAGCTGTTTCCAGGACGTTCCACATCCCTTTCACGTTCACCAGAAAGGGGGTATCGGCGTTGTCGTCGCCGCCGCTGAGGTGCGCGGCAACGTGGATAACTCCGTCCATTCCCTCCATTGCGCGATCGACTGCATGGTAGTCCGTCATGTCGCCGTACATGATCTCCCCGTCATCCCACGGCCCGTCCAAGTCGGAGTAGGCATCCCATGAATGGGCATTCCGCGCAAAGGCCCTGATCGCGTGCTTCCCCGCCAGGTTCGCCAACACTGCTCTGCCCGTCCAACCAGCTGCCCCTAACACAACAACGTTCATTCTGAATTCCTCTCGATGCCGTTTTGCGGCTCTGTGACGACGAACGGCTTGAAGTCTTCGGCATAGCCCATGGAACAGGCCGGCAGATGGGGAATGCAGGCGGGGCCGCAGTTGCAGATGAAGTTCCCCGGGGTCTGCCCCAGAAGAGGAATCATCTTCTTCCAGACCGCATGTGACTCTGAACAGAGCGAGAGCGGCGTCTCCGGGCTGAGTCTCTGGACTTCTCTGGCATAATACTCGTAGACCTCTACCCGGAAATCCGGAGGGATCACTTTGTAGGGGTCGGCCATGCCTCCAGCAGCCTCGTGTTCCTTCATCATCTGCACGAACTCCGGCTCGAACAGCGCCATGTCGAACATCGTTGTCAGCTCCTCAACACTCCTGAAGAAGAGCATCTCCATGCTGAGATTATCCGGTTTCACGGCGTCAAAGAGCAGCTCGAGTGTCCGGGTTGCCTCCTCCCGCCACCCCCGGATTGGGACGATCGGCTTGAACTTGAAGCGGACGGGGTACCCGGCTTCCTGACACTTCCGAGCGGCTTCGATACGTTGTTCCGTGGTGGCGGTGTCGACCTCAATGGCCCGACTGACCGTGGGAGTGGACAGCGTCCACAGCATGATAGTGTGTCCGCAGTGGTCGAGATCCAGAAGGAAGTCGACGTTGTCACTCTTGCTGAAGAGGATGATGTAGCGGTCTTCCTTCGTGGCAAAGTGGTTCACGAGGTCCGCACAAGCCCCGTACTCCGGCTCAAGAACGAGGCAGTCACACTCCGTGTCGAACCGAATGACCTTCTGCCAGGGGTTCGCGTCGAGGAGCCCGTCGACCCGTTCAAGCCACTCCTCCACATTCAGCATTACGGTCGCGACACGCCCCCGTGAGCAGTATTGGCACTTGTGGAAACAGCCCCAACCGGTGTGCAAGTCGTGCAGCGACCAACAGCAGTCATCCCTGATCTGGCGCTTCCGGTTCCCGTCCTCAAAGTGCTGGAAGGTTGGGTAACCGTAGAGAGCGTGAAGCAAGCTCGAAGCGAAGCCTTGACCTTCGCCCAGGATCGGGAGCCGTTCACGCAGGGCCGCCTGTCCGGCGGAACCGTGCCAGCGGAAGGAGTTGAACACCAGGTCTGGATCGCCGACTCCGCTGACCGTCCCCTGGCGACGCCAGACATCCAACCAGTTCTTACGCCGAATGAGTCCGTCGAGGTCGGCCTCTTCGATCACCTGGAGATCGGCCGTGCTCTTGCCGAAGCCGGCCAGTAGGCGGAGGATGCGCTCACGGCAACGGGGATCATCCCACGTCCAACTCGTGGCAAAGAACTCCTGCGGCTTGAATGGCTTCATAGTCGACGCCTGATTGAGTGGAGAGAAGCGGGAATGGCAAGGTGTCCCCGTACGTGCGTCACAATCTCTGCTGGGGTTTGCCCTTTCGCAAGGTCTTCACGACACAAAGGGAGGGAGAATTCGCGGTCGAGGGGATCGAGACGGCGGCATCCGGAACACCTGTTGAACACCACAGGCATGGCGCTATAGTTGAGCGCTAAGCACTACCATGAACCATAATCATATGCCTTTGTCTTTCCAGGAGGTCTCTGATGCAGCAACTCACGGCTCGACAGCCTCTCGGCCAGACCGGCCTCGACATACCCCCGATTGTCTTCGGCTCCAGCTGTCTGGGAAACCTGTATCAGGCAATCCCGTATGAAACGAAACTCGCGATCGCTCGGGAGTGGGTCTCATGCGTGCAGCAACCGGTAATCGATTCGGCTGGCAAGTACGGTGCCGGGCTGGCACTGGAGGCGATCGGCGCGTGCCTGCGTGACCTCGGAGTCCGCCCCGGCGACGTGATGATCAGTAACAAACTGGCGTGGAAACGAATCCCTCTGACAACGCCTGAACCGACTTTCGAGCCGGGGGCGTGGATCGGCCTCGAACACGATGCCGAACAAGACATCAGCTACAGTGGGATCCTCGAGTGCTATGAGCAGGGCTGCGACCTGCTTGGTGACTACGCCCCCGAGGTCGTCTCCGTCCATGATCCGGATGAGTACCTGGCCCAGGCGGAGACGGATGACGAGCGCAAAGCGCGATTCGATGATGTCCTCGGGGCCTATCAGGCGCTTGGCGAACTCAAAGCCAAAGGGCACGTCAAGGCCGTCGGCGTCGGCTCGAAAGACTGGGCCGTGATCCGCGAACTGGCAGACGCAACAGAGCTGGACTGGGCGATGTTCGCTTGCAGTCTCACGATCATGAAACACCCTCTTGAGCTGCTGACATTCATGGCGGACCTCGAGCAACGCGGCATCGCGATGATCAACTCGGCCGTCTTCAATGCCGGCTTCCTTACCGGTGGGGCCTATTTCGACTACCGGGTTGTGGATGAAGACGACGAGAAAGACCAGCCCCTCTTCCGGTGGCGTGAGGAGTTCTTTGCGATCTGTAAGCGGCATAGCGTCTCCGCCGCGGAAGCCTGTGTTCAGTTTGGGCTCTCCGTGCCGGGCGTTCTGAGTGTGGCCCTCAACACCGGCAAGCCGAGACGGGTCTCACAGAACGTGACCGCCGTGCAGGCGCAAATCCCAACCGAGTTCTGGGCCGAGATGAAAGAGACCAAACTGATCGCAGCTGATTACCCATACCTGGGGTGTTGACACCCTAACATGAGAGAACGACCATGATCAAGGCAGGAATACTGAATCCCGACATCCTCTCCCTGCTGGCCCGCGTCCGGCACACGAACACGATCGTGATCGCGGATCGTGGCTTCCCGTTTTGGCCGATGATCGAGACAATCGACATATCCGTGGTGGACGATCTCCCCACGGTCCTCCAGGTGCTCCGGGCCGCCGTGCCGGCGTGCAACTTTGGCGCTGCGTTCATGGCCGAGGAGTTCCTGCAGGAGAACGACGATGCCGTGCTGACAGCCTATAAGGAGGTCCTCGGCGACATTCCCCTGACGTTTGAGCACCATGAAGCCATCTTCAAGAAGCGAGTGCCGCACGCCATTGGGCTCATCCGGACAGGCGACACGACACAGTATGGGAACATCATTCTGGAGTCGGCGTGATGCAGATCGATTCACACCACCACTACTGGCACTATGACCCCGTCGAGTATGACTGGATTGATGACGCTATGGCATCGATCCGGCGCGATTTCCTCCCGTCGGACCTGGCCGAGACAATCGCCCCAACCGGCATCGAGGGGGTCGTGAGTGTCCAGGCCCGCCAGTCTCTCGAAGAAACCAATTGGCTTCTCTCCCTGGCTGCCGACAACGAGTTCATGCTCGGAGTTGTCGGCTGGGTCCCCCTCGCCGATCCTGACATCCGCGCGACGCTGGCCACGCTGGCAAACCACCGGAAACTCAAGGCTATCCGCCACGTCGTCCAAGGAGAGCCGGATCCTGAGTTCATCCTCGGGGACGCGTTCAACCGCGGGGTGAGCACCCTGGCGGAGTTCGATCTGACTTACGACATCCTGATCACTGAGGGCCAACTCAGACCGAGCATTCGCTTCGTGGACCGCCATCCCGAACAGCGTTTCGTCCTCGACCACATCGCCAAGCCTGTGATCCGTGACAATCTGGTGGACCCGTGGCAAAACAACATCCGCGAGCTTGCCCGGCGAGAGAATGTCTGGTGCAAACTATCGGGAATGGTCACGGAAGCCGATTACTCGAGCTGGACAGTCGACCAGTTGCGGCCTTACGCCGAAACCGTCCTCGAGGCATTCGGCCCTGAACGCGTGATGTTCGGGTCGGACTGGCCGGTCTGCCTCGTGGCGTGTGCCTATGGACGCTGGTATGACATCGTCCAAGAGTTCATCTCGAGCCTGTCGGCGTCCGAACAGGAGAGAATCATGGGTCACAATGCCGCCACTGTGTACCGGCTGGAGGTCGGCTAGCCTGGATCATTCATACGAATGTCCAGGATACTGAGATGCTGGAATTGACGCGTCGCTGCCGTCTGGAGGACGGCCTGTCTCATCGCTTCGCCCTTCGGCTGAGGGATGCTGGAATCGACAGCGAGGAAATCGGTTGCGAATCGAGGAGTCCATTGCCGTACCGCTTCGGCATCCCAGCATCCCAGCATTCCAACATCCCAGCATTCCAACATCCCAGCATCCCAACATTCCAACCCAAGGAGAGGTCATGCGAGCATTCTACATCACTGCCCAGGGCAAGACCGAGATCCGCGAGGTCGCGGAGCCGACGATAGGACCGGGCGACGTCCTGTTGCGGATGCAGTACGTCGGGTACTGCGGTTCCGACCTGAATACGTACCGAGGCCTGAACCCGATGGTCGCTCTACCACGGATACCGGGACATGAGATCAGCGCCGTGATTGAGGCAGTAGGTGATGATGTGCCCGAGTCGTGGCAACCCGGGACGGCGGTCACGCTCTCGCCCTACACAAGCTGTGGCGTCTGCCCCTCCTGTCGCTCAGGACGGGTGAACTGCTGTCGCGATAACCAGACCCTGGGTGTGCAACGAGACGGCGCCCTGACAGAACTCCTCAGCGTGCCTCACGAGAAGCTCTTCTCCTCGAGCACACTCAGTGCCCGGGAACTGGCTCTGGTCGAGCCGCTCACGGTTGGCGGACATGCCGTGGACCGAGGCGAAGTGACCGAAGATGACACAGTCGCTGTGTTGGGGTGTGGAGCCATCGGTCTGGGGGGTATCGCGGGTGCTGCCTTCCGCGGGGCACGCGTCATCGCCATTGACATTGACGCAGACAAACTTGAGCTCGCCCGCAGAGCGGGAGCCGGCCACACGATCAACTCTCAGGTGTGTGATTTGCATGAGGGGCTCGGTGAGCTCACGGATGGGGACGGTCCCGATGTCATCATCGAGGCGATCGGACTCCCGATGACGTTCCAGGCCGCGGTGGCAGAGGTCGCCTTCGCCGGCCGAGTCGTCTATATCGGCTACTCGAAACATCCAGTCGAGTACGAAACCAAGTACTTCGTTCAGAAGGAACTCGACATCCGCGGCTCCCGCAACGCCCTGCCGGGCAACTTTGAGACCGTGATCCGCCTGCTCGAAGAAGGCAGCTTCCCCGTTGACGACGTCGTGACTCGCATCTACCCATTCGGGGATGCGGGTCAGGCCCTGATCGACTGGGATGCCAACCCGGCCGCGTTCGCCAAGATCCTGATCGAGATCTGAGCGCCACATGTCCGCGAGACGTGACACCCCTCAGCCTCTGTACCGGCGTGTGTTCGAGGCGCTGCTTGCGCGGCTCGAGTCAGACGAATTCCGTCCCGGAGATCGCTTCCCCCCTGAGCGCCGATTGGCCCAGGAGATGGGCACATCGCATCTCACGGTCCGCAAAGCGTTGGCACTCCTGGTCGAAGCCCATTGGATCCGGCGTGAGCCGGGGATAGGAACCGTAGTCACCAGCCCACGCGGAGGAGTCTGCGCCACATGTGCACCGTTGACTCGGCTGGCATTGCTCCTCGAGGAGGCCGACGATTACTTCGCTCGAATCGCCAACCTCCTCGAAGCCGAGTGTCGACGGCGGGACATTGCCCTCGAACTCTACTGTCACCACCGGGACACGACGCTTCTTCGGGACCAGTTCGCCAGAGCATCACGCGACGAGGGGGCAGTGGTCGCCATGGTCCCGGTGGAAAGCGAGTGTCGCTGGCTTGAGGTACACGCTGCGACGCGGCGGACCATCATTCTCGATGGGACGGTCCCGGGAGCGCCCGCCCCTCAACTCGTCTCAGACGATGCCAGCGGGGTCTTTGGACTGGTCCGCTACCTCGTCGATATGGGACATCGCGTGATCGCCCACGTCGGAGCCGAGTGCAAGAGCTCGGGCCGAGCCAGGAAGCAGGCCTACACGGAAGCTCTCAGAGCCGTAGGACTCCAGCCTGACCCCACGCTCTACGGAAACGGTGACTTCCTGGTCGAGCCCAGCTCACAGGCGTTCTGCCGAATCATCGAGCAACACCCCGAATGCACGGCCTGCGTCTGCGCGAACGACTACGCCGCCTTTGGGGTCGTCCAAGAGCTGAATCGACGAGGACTCGCCGCGGGACGGGACGTGTCGGTGGCAGGATATGGGAACTACGACATCAGCGAGGCGATCGGGTTGACGTCTGTGGATCAGCAACCGGGACGCATCCGTGACCAGGTCGTGCACCTCATGGACGAGTATGCCCGCCATGGCTGCATGCCTGCCGAGGTCCTGACCATCCCCGTCGAGCTTCGGATACGGCGTTCGTGTGCCCCAGTCAGAACGAGAGGCCCTGAAGAATGACCGATGTTAGCATCCGCCTCGCAAGGACGGACGACTTGGCCGAGATCGTGACGATCTACAACCAGGCCATCCTGCTCAAATCGGCCACGGCAGACACCTCGCCCGTCAGCGTGCAGTCACGGGAGCAGTGGCTCGCTGACCATCGTCCCGAGACATACCCCGTCTACGTGTCCACGCAGGACGAGGCGGTAACGGGTTGGTGCAGCCTCAGTCCCTACAGGCCGGGCCGCGAAGCGCTGCGATTCACGGCCGAGGTCAGCTACTACGTGCATGAGGTTTGGCGCCGACAGGGAATCGGGCGGGCGCTCCTGCAGCATGCCGTCGACGAGTGCCCCCGCCTCGGGCTCAAGACCCTCTTCGCACTTCTCCTGGAAATCAATACCCCAAGTGTCGCACTTCTGGAATCTCTCGGTTTCGGCCGCTGGGGTTTCATGCCCGGGGTCGCAGATTTTGACGGATCCGAGTGCGGACACCTAGTCTACGGACGTCGCGTGGTCGAGTAGTGGGCTAAGAAAAGGCGCGCCCTCCCGCTCGGGGAAGACGCGCCCTTGATAGAATCCGTGCGCCGGTCTGCCTAGATCGCCGCCTGAGCTGCCGCCAGGCGAGCCACGGGCACGCGGTACGGAGAGCAACTGACGTAGTTCAAGCCGACTTTGTGGCAGAACGTCACCGACTTGGGCTCACCACCGTGCTCGCCGCAGATCCCAAGCTTGATGTCCGGACGCGTCTGCCGACCCAGCTTGCAGGCCATCTCGACGAGCTTTCCGACACCATTCTGGTCCAGAACCGCAAACGGGTCGTACTCGAAAACGCCCTTCTCTTCGACGTAGGGCTGCAGGAATCGGGCCGAATCGTCCCGGCTGAAGCCACAGGCCATCTGGGTCAGATCGTTCGTGCCGAAACTGAAGAACTCAGCCTGTTCGGCGACTTCATCTGCCGTGAGAGCAGCACGGGGGACCTCGATCATCGTCCCAATCTTGTGGTTGACCGTCGTTCCCGTCTCCTCGAAGACAGCCGAAATTACGGCCTCGCACTCCTGCCGGCAGAGCGTCAGCTCGTTCACGTGGCCGACGAGTGGGATCATGATCTCGGGGTGTACCTCAATGCCACGCTTCTGAACGGCAACCGCCGCCTGCATCACCGCGCGAACCTGCATCCGCAGAATCTCGGGATAGACAACCGCCAGACGGCAGCCGCGGAACCCAAGCATCGGGTTGAACTCGTGCAGACCCTCAACCGCGGCCTTGACCTCTGCCGCTGTGAGTCCCAGTTGCTGAGCGACCTCTTCCTGGCCCTTGTCATCGTGGGGCAGGAACTCATGGAGAGGCGGATCCAGAAGGCGGATGGTGGCCGGCAGCCCGGCGAGAGCCTCGAAGATACCTTCGAAGTCTTCCTGCTGCATGGGGAGCAGCTTGCTCAGAGCTTTCTCACGATCTTCGAGCGTCTTGGCGAGAATCATCTCGCGGACGGCGATGATCCGGTCACCTTCGAAGAACATGTGCTCGGTACGGCACAGGCCGATACCTTCAGCGCCAAACTTGACAGCCACTTCCGCGTCATGCGGCGTATCCGCGTTGGTACGCACGCCCATGGTCCGGAACTCATCCACGTAGCCCATGAAGGCCGCGTAGTCTTTGTACAACAGAGAAGCGTCAGCCTCCAGCGTGCCATCCAGCACCTGGACAATCTCAGACGGCTTGACTGGGACGGTCGCGTTGTAGACCACACCGGTGAAACCATCGATAGCGATCGTGTCGCCCTGCTTGATCACGGCATCGCCAATGGCCATGGTCTTCGCCGCATAGTCGATCAGCACATCACCGGCGCCGGCCACACAGGGGCAGCCCATGCCGCGGGCCACCACAGCGGCGTGGCTGGTCATTCCGCCACGAGCCGTCAAGATGCCCTGAGACACATTCATCCCGCCGATGTCCTCGGGACTTGTCTCAATGCGAACCAGGATGACCTTCTTGCCGGCTTCGGCCATGGCCTCTGCCTCATCTGCCGTGAAGACGACTTCGCCACAAGCCCCGCCGGGGCTGGCGTTCAATCCCCTGGTGACCGCCTCGATACCGTTCGAATCGATGTAATCCTGATCCAGCACGGGAGCGAAGAGCTTGCCGAATTCGCCAACCGGCACGCGACGGACGGCCTCGGCTTTGTCAATGAGCCCTTCCTCGACCATCTCCACCTGTGTACGGAGCCAGCTGAACACCGTCCGTTTGCCGGTCCGTGTCTGGAGGATGTAGAGCACGCCTTCCTGGATGGTGAATTCCAGATCCTGCATATCTTTGTAGTGGGTTTCGAGAATCCCACGAATGTCGACGAGTTGGTCGTAGAGTTCCTGATTGACCTGGGCAAGCGTGTCAATCGTCTGCGGGGTACGGATCCCGGCTACGACATCCTCGCCCTGGGCGTTCATCAGATACTCGCCGTAAAAGCTGTTCTCACCGGTGGATGGGTCACGCGTAAACGCAACGCCTGTACCGGAGTCATCACCCATGTTCCCGAAGACCATTGCCTGGACATTCACTGCCGTCCCCAGGAGGCCGCGGATGTCGTTCATCTGGCGGTACTTGATTGCACGCTCGTTGTTCCAGGAGCCGAAGACAGCCTCGATCGAGAGGAAGAGCTGCTCTACCGGATCCGTTGGGAAGTCAGAGCCGATGTGCTTCTTGTAGACCGCCCGGTAGCGATCCACTACCACCTGCAGGTCGGCGGCGCTCAGGTCTGTGTCCAACGACACGCCCTTCTCATCCTTGACGCTCTGCAGCGCATGCTCGAACTCATGATGGGGAACGTTCATCACGACATCGCCGAACATCTGCATGAAGCGACGGTAGCTGTCCCACGCAAAGCGCTCGTTACCGGTCTTCCTGATCAAGCCATCGACGGCTACTGGGCTCAAGCCAAGGTTCAGGACAGTATCCATCATCCCAGGCATGGACTGAGCCGCTCCAGAGCGGACGGAAACGAGAAGCGGATTCTCGGCGTCGCCGAGCTTGGCTCCCATCGTGTCCTCAAGCTTGGCCAAGTGTTCGAGGACCTCGTCACGCATCGTCGCGGGGTAGGTGTCGTTGTTGGCTGCGAAGTACGCACAAGCCTCGGTGGTAATCGTGAAACCGGGAGGAACGGGCAACCCGATGCTGGTCATCTCGGCGAGATTCGCGCCTTTGCCCCCAAGAAGCTCTTTCATGGTCGCTTCGCCCTCGGCGTCGCCACCCCCGAAGAAGTATACGTATTTCGAGTCAGACATGGTGTGCACTTCCTTATTTTCTAGAAGAGAGGAGTCATCATCCGGAACTGGGCGGCGCGGGCTCCCGCTTATACCCCACGATGGCGTTGAGAGCAGCCGTTACCCGGACTGCTCTTCGGCTTCCCGACCCAAGGCCCGGGAGCCAGGAATTGAGGGCGCAATCGCCCTGGAGGCGACGCCACGTCGCTCAGCCACCCGCGGATCGATATGGCCCCAGCCGGGAGGCCGTCAGTCGGTCGTTCCTGGCCTCAACACCGTTCCCCGACCGCGCAGAAGCCGCCCTACTTTCGTCCGATCTTCGCCCGGACGCGGGCCTTGATGCGGGCCAGATAGCGCTTACGGCGTCCCCGTTTCACGAGTTTGTTTGTCTGCTTTCCCACGCTCAACCTCCTTGGTACGGTAGGACTGATTCGCCCTCAATGGGCAAGGCTCGACCCGTAAACGGGCCAGTAGTTCTTTGACAAGCGGGTCAATATACCGTTGTCTTCCCCCCTTGTCGAGGGTGCTCCGAACAGCTGAACGGCCCTCTTCCAGGCAACTTGTCGGCGCAACCGAACGTGGTAGGGTTAGCGGACGTAAGTGACCTACCCCTGAAGTACGAGGAATATGCCCATGCAACGCGCTGTAATCTTCGATATGGATGGCGTTCTGACCGATTCTGAGCCGGTCATAAACGCAGCCGCAATCGCAGGACTTAAGGAGTTCGGCGTTGATGCCAAACCAGCCGATTTTCTGCCGTTCGTAGGAGCAGGCGAAGACCGGTACATCGGCGGCGTGGCCGCCCTGTACGGCAAGGAGTACGTCACGGAAATGAAGGACCGCGTCTACGAGATTTACCTTGAGATGCTGCCCAGCCGGATTCAGACGTTCGCCGGTGTGCATGACTTGCTCACAGCCCTCCGCAACAACGCAACACCACTGGCGGTCGCGTCGAGCGCGGACCGGATAAAGGTGGTGGCGAACCTTGAGGCGATCGGGGTGGACCTCTCCTGGTTTGCCATAATCGTCACCGGTGAGGACGTCGAGCACAAGAAGCCTGCCCCGGACATCTACCTGTACACGGCCCGGAAGATGGCTTTGGATCCCGCCGCCTGCACCGTCGTCGAGGACGCGCTCCACGGCGTCCAGGCCGCGAAGGCCGCCGGGATGCGCTGCGTGGCCGTGGCCCACAGCTTCGAGGCACACGAGCTTGGGAAAGCGGGAGCCGATGTGGTTCACACGACGATCGCTGACGTCTCCCTCACCGATCTACAGGTGGCGAGCTGAGCTCAGCGTCCCTGCCTATACCTTCTGGGTCTGGCCTTCTCCAGAGCGTTGACGGTCAGCCTGTCCCACCCGGGGAACGTGAGCAGCGTCTCGAAAATAAAGGCGCAGGCCACGGCGTCGAAGAGCGCGTCATGCCAAACCCGGCCCGGACAGACCTCGATCGTCCTGTCGATGACATCCGCGCGCAGGGCCACCGTTTCTAGTTTGTGATCCACGAGGTCCGGCCAGGCGATCCGGGCGAGCTTGAGTGTGTCAAGCCAGGGGCCGAACGTGTGCAGGGGGAACGCGTCCTGAATGACCTTTCGTTCGGTAGCCACATTGTGAGCAGCCAGAGGTCTCCCGCAGAGGCGGTCACACAGCTCCGGCCAGATCTCAGGAAGGGTTGGGGCAGCAGCGATCTCCTCCGCAAGCTCAGCGTGCCGCCCCGGAGCAAAACGGTTGAACGGACGGTCTCCCGTGCGAAGCAAGCTGGTAAGTAAGGTCTCCGGCCTAACCCGACCGCCTTCGAGGCTTACCATACCGACTTGCCAGGGGACATCCGGGTGACCGGAAACGACCCCGGTCGTCTCGAAATCCACCACCACTATTGGGGCTTCGTTTGCCAACATCAGCGTTGCCTCAATCGTCCATCTCTGCACCGGCGGCTCAGGGCCCCGGCAGGAACGGGGTACAGTGACCGAGCCCACGTACGGAATCAAGGGCACCCCTTAGGGTTGGCGGGGAGATAGCTTCACATTTTGCTGCTGGTCATTTTGGTTTCTGGCCAGGCGCGAGCGAGCGGGCATATCTTGATATGTCCCGAGTGAAGCAACGAAGCCAGAGAGCAAAAGGGACGCAGCCCTACGGGGCGGGGCGGAGCACGGCCATTCGCGGCGTTTGACGCTTCGCTGCAGCCCAGCAGGCTGCCCGTCTCGCTACGCTCGGCTGTCGTCGCACACATACCTCGGTATGCGTTGCTCCTCCTGCCTTCCGACTGACCATCCTGCGCTCCCGCCAAAATGCAAAGCCATTTCCCCGCCAACCCTTAGTGTGAGCGAAGAGATCCCCGGCGAGAACCCCCTCACGACCTTGCTCTGGAGCGCCTGAAGGGCTAGAATTGTGGGCCACTGTGAGCGGTGCCCGACGGAGGCGTTGGGACCTGAAGAGAATGGATGGAGACGCGCATGGCGAACGGCATCACCCGTCGAGGCTTCCTTACCCACTACGCCGCGGTTGCGGCAGGCGCCCTTGCCGCCCCCACAGTTCTCCCCTCGGCCGTCTTCGGAGCCGACGGTGACGTGGCTCCGAGTGATCGGATCACGCTGGGGATCATCGGGATGGGGAAGATGTGTAACGGCCATCTTGGCGGACTGATCGGCAAGAGGAGCGTCCAGATTGTCGCGCTTTGCGACGTCGAGTCAATCCGTCTGGAGCGCTGCAAGGAACGGGTCAACAAGGCCTACTCGGAGCGTTTGGGGAAGGGCTACAAAGGCTGTGATACCTACGAGGATTTTCGCGATCTGCTGGCCCGCCCGGATATTGATGCCGTCTTCATTGCGACACCGACCAATTGGCATGCCGTCATGTCAATCGAGGCCTGCAAGGCAGGGAAAGATGTCTACTGCGAGAAGCCACTGTCGCTGAGCATCCGCGAAGGCCGCGCCGTTGTGGAGGCAGCCAGGCGGTACAACCGTGTCTTCCAGACAGGCAGCCAGCAGCGTTCAGATTACGCGTTCCGTTTTGCCAGCGAACTGGTCCGCAACGGGATGATCGGAGACGTCGAGTCCATCCATATCAATGTTGGCGGTCCTCCGGGTCCGTGCTACCTGCCGGCAGAGCCCACGCCCAAGACTCTCAACTGGGACCTGTGGGTGGGGCCCGCCCCGATGCGCCCGTACAACAAAGCTCTCTGCCCCCTCGATGACTACAAATCGTGGCCACGCTGGCGTTACTATCGCGGCTACGGCGGAGGAGGAATGACCGACTGGGGGGCTCATCACTTTGACATCGCCCAGTGGGCCATGGGCATGGATGAGGCCGGACCAGTCGAGATCCTCCCACCTGAATGCAGTGAACAGAAGCGCTTGACCTACATCTATCCGAATGGAGCGCGGATGTACCACGGGGGTGCCAAAGGGGGAGCGGGAGTCGAGCTCTTCGGCACCAAAGGCCGGATCGGCGTCAACCGCGGCGGCTTCCTGGAGACCGACCCCGGCGAGCTCAAACGGATCAAGTGGGGGCCCGATGATGTGCGCCTCTACGAGAGCCGGAATCACATCGAGAACTGGCTTTCCTGTATCCGGACCCGCCGTCAACCCATCTGTCACGCCGAGGTGGGCTGCCGTTCCATCACAGTGTGCCACCTCGGGAATATGGCCTACCACTTGAAGCGCCCGCTGAAATGGGATCCCGGAGCAGAACGCTTCGTCGACGACCTGGCAGCCGACCGCTTCATCGGCCGTCCCATGCGAGCCCCATGGCGCGTCTAACCAGCGCCCAAACCAGCAAAGCCTTCTCAGGAACAGAACGCGAAACGCCCCGGGAACCGACCATGAAAAGACGCTGCCGTTACTCACTTTGCCTGCTGGCCACAGTCGCACTGATGGGCTTCATTCCCCTCCGCTCCAACGCCGCTGAACCCCAATCCGTCCCTGCTGAAGATATCGAGAAGATGCAAAAGGCGTTACCGGACGCCTCGCCGACGGTCCCGGCGTCCCCGCGACGCGTTCTCGTGTTCGGCAAGTGCCGGGGGTTCTTCCACGGATCCATCCCGTGGGGGGCAGAATCGTTTGCTATTCTCGGTCGAAAAACCGGCGTGTTCGAAGCTGTCGTTGCGGATGACGAGAGCGTTTTCGAGGCCGATTCTCTCGCCCGGTTCGACGCAATCCTGTTCAACAACGCCACCGGCGAGCTCTTCCACCCGGGTGACCTGAGCAAGCTGCCTGAATCCGAACAGAAGCAGGCAGTCGAGCGCGAAGCCCGTCGTAAGAAGAACGTCCTCGAGTTCGTCCGCGGCGGAAAAGGCATCATTGGTGTGCACGCCGCCACCGATTGCTCCTACAAGTGGGAAGACTACGGCAAGCTGATCGGTGGGTACTTCTCAGGGCACCCCTGGCACGAGGATGTCACCGTCAAAGTCGACGATCCGGCCCATCCCCTCTGCGCCGCCTTCAAAGGCCAGTCGTTCGTCATCAAGGACGAGATCTACCAGTTCCGCGATCCCTACTCACGCGACACGCTCCGCGTCCTGCTCAGCCTGGACACCGGGCGCACGAACATGAACAAAGGCAACAAGATCAAGCGCAAGGATGATGACTTCGCAGTCGCCTGGATCCAGGAAATCGGGAAGGGGCGCGTCTTCTATTGCTCGCTTGGACACCGCAATGAGATCTTCTGGAATCGCCCTGTCATGCAGTTCTACCTGGCCGGCATTCAGTACGCCCTCGGCGATCTCACGGCCGATGCCACCCCCAGTTCAAGGCTCAGTGCATCGTATGTCAGGAAGTCCAGGGAGCAGGGCAGGGAGGCCGGGCTTGACGCCATGTTCAAGGACATCCTGGTCTATGAAATGGGGGTCGACGACTCCAGTGCAAAACTCATCACTGCACAGGTCATTGCCGCACAGAAAACGAAGGACAAGACAGCTTGTGAAGAGCTGGCCAGACGCCTTTCCGGGGTCTTGGATGACGACGCGTCAGACGACTGCAAGCGGTTTGCCTGCAGACAGCTGGCCATCGTGGGCAACAAGGCCAGCGTTCCGGCTCTGGCCCGGCTCCTTCTGGATGATGAACTCGCCCACATGGCGCGCCATGCGTTGGAGCGCATTCCGGGCAGGAACGTGGACATTGCCCTGCGGGAAGCTGCTGTGAAAGCAAGCGGCCGAACGCAGGAGGGGATCATCAACTCTCTTGGTGCCCGGGGCAGCACGCGAGCAGTCCCCACGCTCATCCCCCTGCTTAGCCTGTCAGACACGGCAAGCGCGTCCGCCGCCGCGGCAGCCCTGGGCAAGATCGGAGGGAGCGACGCCCTGAAAGCGTTGCAGGACAGTCGCAGCAGAGCTCACAGGGCAGTCATCCCCGCCATCGACAGAGCGCTGCTTCAATGCGCCGATGTGCTCCGCGGCAAGCGGGGATTTATCGGTACAGCCAAACGCAAAGCCCGTGGAACGTATGACCTGCTCCTCAGCCAAAGCAAAGACGACGGAGTCAAGGCGGCGGCCTTCTACGGAGCAACCATGCTTGCCGGGGCAGAGGGGGTCCGCAGCGTCATCGCAGTCCTGGCAGAAGAGGGCGGCGACATGCAGCGAGCCGCGGCCCGTCTGGTCCGCGATCTCCCGGGGAAGGACACCGCCATCCAGTTCGGCGCCTACTTCGCGAGTATTGCCGGCGCCAATCGGCCTACGGTCCTGGACGCTCTAGCAGAGCGTGGTGACAGCATTGTCCTGCCGGTCGTCCTTAAGGAGATTGGCAGTGAGGACGACATCACTCGACTGGCAGCTCTCAGGGCCCTGCAGTTCCTGGGCAACTACTCGGCCGTGATGCCCCTTGCCTTGACGGCCGCAGCAGCCGAAGACAAGAGCGCAGTCCGAAACACGGCCAGACGTAGCCTGGATCGCATGACATCGCTGGACATTGACCCAACCATTGCCGCGGCGGTTTCCGACACGACTGGGTCGGTGCAGATCGAGCTGATCAGGGCCCTGGGAGCGCGTAAGACAGTGGCCGCCGTCCCCGCGCTGCTTAAACAGGCACGATCAGAAGATCGCGACGTCCGCAAGGAGTCGCTGAAAGCCCTGGGGTTGCTGGCGAGCACCACCGACCGTCCTGCGCTGGTGAAACTCCTGATCGAGACCAAGAGCGGAACCAACCGCTCAGAACTGCAGAACATCGTCACCGCAATCAACCGCCGGATGAAAGACCAGGATGCCCGTGGAGAGGTCATTCTGGCCTCCCTGGTCACTCCCCCAGAGGCCGCGTCTTCCCACTGTGCCCTGCTCAGTTGTCTGGGAGGCATCGCTTCCCCAAACGGCTTACCTGCTCTCTATGGAGCGCTCAAGAACAAGAACAGCGACGTCCGCAAGGCAGCGATCCGGGCACTGGCAGACTGGCCTGATCCGTCCCCCCTGGAACAGCTCCGTGTCGTGAGCCGGGAATCGGAGGACTTGGTCGAACGTGTGCTTTCACTCCGGGGCTATGCCCGCCAACTCGCGATGCCGAGCGAACGCCCAATCAGGAAGACATTGGGACTCTACCGTGAAGCGCTTGGGCTCGCCCAGAACGATCAGGAAAAGAAGCCCCTGTTGGCCGGGCTCGGAGACATCTGTCACCCCGATGCCCTCACCATGCTGGAGCCCTTCTTCGACGTCCCTGCAATCCAGACCGAAGCGCTCATGTCTGCAACCAGGATCTACCAGGGCCTCGACGGAGCCGCTATGACGGCCACGGCATCGCACGGCCAGAAGGACACGAAGAAGGCGCTGGACGGCACGCGCGACACACGTTGGACCACAGGTGGAGCAATGAAGGGCGGCGAATGGTACCAGGTCGACGTCGGCTTCGAAAGCACCATCAAGACCATTTACCTGGATGCGGGTCCGGTCGGTACAGACTACCCCCGGGGATACGAAGTCTATGTCGGTCTGGATCCTGAGAAGCTCGGCAAACCGCGCGTCGTGGCCAAAGGCAAAGAGAGAATCTTCACGATCACGCTTGATCCACCGGTCTACGGACAGTTCATCAAGATCGTCCAGACCGGGTCTTCGACCGGCAATTTCTGGTCCATCGCCGAAATGAAGATCAACGGACGCCCCCTCAACGACACATCTGCCGAACTGGATCGCAGCGGTTGGAAGATGTCGGCATCCCACATGAAGGATGCTGCGGGCAACGCCATCGACGGCGACCGTGAGAAACGTTGGGGCACTGGTGGAGCGCAGAAAGGCGGCGAATGGCTGCAGGTAGACATGGGCGAGGAAAAGACGGTCCGGAAAGTCATCCTGGACGCTGCCAAGTCCAGGAGTGACTACCCGCAAGGCTATCAGGTCTACGTTTCCAGTGACGGTGAGAACTGGATCGGCCCGATCGCAGTGGGAGGGGGCTCCAAGGCCCTCACGACCATCACATGCCTGCCCCGCAAGGGACGCTACGTCCGCATCAAACAGACCGGCAACGCCGAACGCTGGTGGTGGTCCGTCTACGACCTCCGTATCGTGGCGGAATAGAGCGCCTGTCCAGCGGCCTTTCTGGAGAGCGGCGGTCCACCGCCGTAGCTGCACGCACGCCAGACGGTCGGGACGACCGCTCTCCAGAAGACAGATGAGCTGCACCTGTCAGATATGACTGCCCGACCAGGGGCAGCAGATCTCCAACTGAAGGAAGGCGATCATGCCAAGGGAACGACAGCCGGACGCCCAACTCCGCCTTTGGGTTTGGGGAGATGCGCACGTCGGCACGGACATCAAACGCGGCCGCGAGAGCCTGATTGACGCCATCCGCCAAAGCGAAATCGGAGGAGACCAAGGCGGGCCGCCGTTTGACTGGGACATTGCCGTCGACATTGGGGACAACTCCGGTGGCCAAGCCGTCCCGGAGGACGACGAAGGTCGCGAACTGGTCCGACAGTTCGGGGCATTAGCCAAGCACCGCCGTGAGGACATCTACAACGTCTGCGGCAACCACGATCGAAGCGGTCTGAACGAGCCTGAAGCCTGGTGGTGGCAGAAGTGGGTTGACCCCATGGGCGAGAACACGCCATTCTCCCAAGTCGATCCCGCCCGACGCCCTTACCCCGTGAACGGCACGTGGGAGCGCTACTCCTTCCGGGTCGGGAACATCCTGTTCCTGATGATGAGTGACATCAACGAGCCCACCCAAACCATCGGGCGGGGAGATTTGGGCGGGAACCCGTCCGGTGTCGTCCGGGGCGGAACATTCGATTGGTGGAAGCAGAGCGTCGAAACCAACCCGGATTCCCTCGTCGTCTCGGCCCACCACTACATGCTCAAGGAAACCACCGTCGCTTCCGGCGAGTGGGAAGGGATGCAGAAGGACGACGCCGGAGAGTGGATCTCGCGTTACCACGGGCACAAACCGCAGGGCACGCCCATCGGCGCCTCGTATCTCTACTTCGTCGACAGCGTCCCTGATGCCCAGGCCTTCGAGCGCTACCTGGAAGCCCACCCCGGCACCCTTGATCTCTGGTTGGGTGGCCACACGCACACCCATCCGGACGATACCTGCGGCAACAAGTCTCACATCGAGACCAAATGGGGCACACATTTCGTGAATGCGGCCTGCTTGAGCCGCTACCACGGCACGCTGAATGTCCCCAAGAGCCGCTTGCTGACGTTCACCGAAGACAGCTGCGATCTCCGCATTCAGTGCTACATGCACACTGATGAGTTCCTCCCCCAGGGCTGGTATGCATCAGCCGAACGAACGGTCACACTGAGCAAACCGTTTCAGTGGTAGCGAAGACTTTCTTACAGAGCCGCGACTTGCGGGAGCGGTTGTCTCCTTCCGTCCGAGCCGCGACTAACGGGAGCGGACATCAGGCATCACCATTCCAGCAGAGCGAAGGAACGAGCCCATGAGTTTGACCGGCGAACAGATCACTCGAACATTGTCTCGTGACCTCCTCAAAGGCCGGCACACACGGGCCATGATGGATTACTACCGGGAGAAGCTGCCTCAACTGCAGCAACCCGAGTGTCCGGATGAATGGCGGGAACGGACCGAGCGCATTCGGACAGACCTGTTGGCCAAGGTCTATCTCAAAGGGCACAAGCCGGGCATCCTCCACGAGCCGCCGAAAGTGGAATGGCGTGGAACAATCGAGACCAAACACGGTTACCGCATCCGCAAGCTCCGCTATGAAGGGTATCCGGGCATGTGGATTCCGGGGTTGTTGTACGAGCCGAATGACGTCAAGGGAAAAGTCCCGGCTGTGCTCAATGTCAATGGGCACCACCGCGGGGGCAAGGCAATGCCCTACAAGCAGGCACGCTGCATCAATCTGGCCAAACGAGGCATGCTGGCGCTCAACACCGAGTTCGTGGGCATGGGGGAGCTTCAAGGCTCCGCATTCCACATGCATCAGGGGCACATGGACCTCTGCGGAACAGCCGGCGTGGGAGTGATGTATCTGGCCATGAAACGTGGCCTCGATGTACTGCTTGCTCACGAGAATGCTGACCATGAGCGCGTGGCCATGACCGGACTTTCCGGGGGCGGCTGGCAGACGGCTGTCCTCTCCGCCTTGGACGAACGTATCCGCCTCACCGTGCCCGTGTCAGGGCATTCCCCGATCTGGCATCGAGCCACTGTCCGCTGGCAAGACCACGGGGATCTTGAACAGACACCCGTCGACCTGTGTACGGTAGCCGATTACGACACGCTCACTGCGATGTTCGCACCACGCCCCGCCCTCCTCATCCACAGTGTCAACGACGGCATCTTCCGGCCTGAGTTCATGGTCGATGCGCTGTACAAGCCGGCCCGAGAGATCTATGACCTGCTCGGGGTCAGAGATCACATCCAGTTCTACGCGAACGAGGACCCGGGAACGCACAACTACGAGAGCGACAACCGCGAGCAGTTCTACGCGTGCCTGAAACGATCGTGGGATTTGGGCATTTCGACCGAGGACATCCCCTGTGCCGAGGACGAAATCCTGTCGGAGTGGGAGCTGAACGTGGGGCTGCCCGGGAATAACCCGACGTTCTTGGGTATGGCCGCCGATCTCGCGACTGATCTCCCCGCCCAACGCTCAACCAAGGAGACAGCGAGCGCTGACCGTGGGCGCCTCCGCGAGGTACTGCGCCTCCTGGAGCCCCTTCCTGCCACGGCAGCCCGGGTGGGAAATCCACGTCCGATCAAGGGCATCTCAATCACAAACTACGTGTTGGAGATGGACCGTTGGCTCGTCCCGGCAGTGGAACTGTGTCCACTCGATGTGTCTGGTACGACGGTCATCCTGACCGAAGGGAAGAGGGCTCACTGCTCTGGACAGGCCCAGGCTGCGGTGAACGCGGGACAACGCGTGCTGGTCGTCGATCTCTTCTCTTTCGGAGAACAGGTCATCGCAGAAGGGCAGTATCATCCCTATTTCATGGAATCCGTCTGCGCGGGAGGAGATCGTCCCCTCGGAATTGCGGCTGCTCAGTTCCTGGCCCTTCTGAACTGGCTCGGCACGGGCGGCCCGTCGTCGCCGATCCACGTCGCAGCCCAAGGCCTATCCACAAGTCTGATCGCCCTGTGTGCCACTGCTCTTGAACCGGAACGCGTCACCTCGATGGACCTGAACCTGCCCGACACGCTCCGTCGGCTGATCGACTGGCAAATCGAGTACGTTCAGCACCCAGCAATGTTCTGCTTTGGTCTTCTCAAGCAGTTCGACATTGAGGACCTGATCGTCCTGTCGTCCCCCGTCCGAATCGAGATCGCCGGGCGCGGACCGATGCGCTGAGTCAGCTGAATGCCCCGAAGCCTGAACGTCCTGCCGACGAGGCGGCTGCTTCAACGCGGGAGGCGGTGCCACCCGCCGATTGCCGAGGTGGCTGCTTCAACGTGGGAGGCGGTGCCACCCGCCGATTTTCCGGGAGTCGGAGCCCAGCGGCTCCTCCCACATTGGGGCCAGAAGAAGTAGTCAACGTGGGAGGCGGTGCCACCCGCCGATTTTCCGGGCAGTCGGAGCCCAGCGGCTCCTCCCAC
>Ga0209045_1000977_pt1 | contig 29032 bp, 22 predicted proteins | sample SaaInlLV_10m_DNA_4_FD_184664 | JGI IMG/M metagenome (GOLD analysis project Ga0209045, IMG submission 184664) | Marine microbial communities from expanding oxygen minimum zones in the Saanich Inlet - Saanich Inlet SI072_LV_200m_DNA (SPAdes) (version 2) | ecosystem: Environmental > Aquatic >...
GCATGACCAAATAAATCAAGATCCCACGAGACTATATTGGAGAGCAAGCGGAATTTTCAAAATCAAAATCTTGGGATTCGGAGAAAATATTTTTTGTATATTATTGAGTTTAATATGGAAACATGGCCTGGGTTGAAGCCCACTGCTCATATAATGGAATTGAAATTTCAAAGTTGAAAAACCGGCATACACTATATGTGGGGTTGCTTGAAATATGTCTGGACTGAGTCTTTAAAATGCCAGTACCCATTGAAACAAGGTAGGAAAGAAGGATTTAAAAATAGACAATATAGTCTCTGTTGGCCACCTAATTATTCCTTTGAAAATAATGGTTTTTATTAGACTGCAAAGGGTGGACGCAAACCGATACCAAAGATGAAATAAAGACAAGCATCGTTCGGATAATTTTCAAAGATCACTTTGAAGTTTATGGTCAAACATGTGTGCTTGGCAGACAACAATATCATGCCGCCGGTAACATTATGACCTGTCGTACGTCGAAACAGTATTTGGTGGTATTACTAATTGACTTTGATCTGGCTAAAGCCCTCATGGTCTCCAAATCGATTCAAAAGCATTTAACAATAAGAAAGGACATCCAAATTTAAAAAAACGGAAAAATAAATAAAACACTTGACCGTATTCTTTTTTGTATATAGTAATGTCGACATGAACAAGAAACAACTACCTTCAGAAATTTATTTAAACCTCCGTTCGAGAATTATTGGATTCAAATTGCTTCCAGGCGTAAAAATCTCAGACAAAGAGATTGCCAAGGAGTTGGGAACCAGTCGGACACCAGTTCGCGAAGCATTGATTCGCCTAGTGAACCATGGACTGGTCACCAGTCTACACAACAAGGGGTTCACTGTACGAGAATTTTCCATCAAGGATGTGGACGACATCTACACTCTGCGTGAGGCCCTGGAACTATTAGCAGTTAAACTGACCATTAAAAATTTTGACGAACACAAAATTCAAAAAATAAAACAATTGATTGATAACTATCCGAATTTGATCGCATCGGGCAATCGAAATGAATTTAACAAAGCGGATGAAGAGTTTCACATGTTGATTGCCGAATATAGTAACAATCAGCCGCTGACAGCACAACTCAACAGCCTCCACGATCAGTTAGCTGTTCTGAGGCGGTATGCTCATCTGCTATCGCATGGCCCAAGGGATACATATGAAGAGGAAACGTATACCCAGCATCTGGAAATATTCGATTACATGGTAAAAAAAGATCACGAAGCAGCAACGCGAGCAATGTCGGTACATATCCGTGCCTCCATGAACAGTGTCATTGATACGATGGAACAAAATTTAAACTAAGCAGGAGTTTCCTTTTATAAGAATTAACCACAGACTTTTATAACCTCTATGATACTGACCCTTAACTATATTTGCGGGAACAAGTACCATGAATATCAGATCACATACATCGGTTGCCGGCATAAGGGTTTCAATAAATGATGTGACCGCTTACCAGCCTGGCAAATTTATTGAAGAAATTCAGGATCAATTCGGCCTGGATGAAGTGATTAAAATTGCTTCCAATGAAAATCCCTACGGGCCCTATCCCCAATCCATAAAACAGATGAAAAAAGAAGTTGAGAAGTTAAACCAATACCCGGATTCCAACTTCAAGGCCCTCCGCGAAACGATTGGAAGTCTTCATGGCATCTCTTCTGAATGTATCAGCATCTCACACGGTGCAGAAAACATGCTCCAGACGATTGGAAAGTGTTTTATCGAAAAAAATGATGAAGTGATTATTCCCTGCGCCACTTACACCCTTTACAGAGAAATTTCCAAGATTATGGGGGCTAAAGTGATTACCGTCCCTATGGAAAAGGAGGCTGTGAGCCTCTCCGCCATCGAAAAACATATTGGAAATAAAACGAAATTGATCTGGCTTGCAAATCCCAACAACCCCACCGGAACCATTGTAGAACCGGAAGAAATCGATTCATTGCTTGAATGTCTACCCGAACATACCTGGTTAATTCTGGATGAAGCCTATGCTGAGTTCGCCGATGCAGAACTATTGCCTGATCGTGTTTCCCTAATCCGAAAAAGGCAGCCCATCATATCGGTTCGAACGTTTTCAAAAGCCTATGGCCTCGCCGGTGCCCGCATTGGATATGCCATCGCTTCCCCGGAGGTTACGACGGTAATCAATACTGTGAGTGAACCGTTTAATGCCAACCGTGTAGCCATTGCCGGAGCACTTGCAGCCATTAATGAAGATGGTGAGTATTTCATAAAAGTGGTTGATCAGATCAAGCAAGACCGAATCCGATCTGAACTACAACTCAGCCGGATGGGATTAAGAGTCATCCCTTCCCAGGCCAATTTTATCATGTTTGAAACACCAGTTCCTGCACAAAAAATCTTTGATGCCCTCCTACCTTTCGGTGTTATTGTCCGTCCCTGCAATGCCTGGGGTCTTGATCATATGGTGCGGGTATCCATTGGTACCACAAATCAGATGGATCGATTTATTCATGCTTTGTCACAGGTGCTCCAGTCCAATGAAATTCAAAATGCCGAGCAAGGGACTGGATAATGGCAACCATACAGATCCCCTATGATAATATCAGTCAATCAGTCAACATCCCGGATGGATTACTGGGGGAAACAGTGGTGCCCAATCAACTACTGGAACATAAAGATCTTTCACAACTGATAGAAACGCAATTGTCCTGCCCGGTGGATTCGCTTCCTTTGGAAGAAATAGCCCTTCCGAATCAAACCGTGTCCATCATTATAGATGACATTTCCCGGCCTACCCCTACGGCAGATATTCTGCCACAGGTTCTAACCCGCCTGATCAAGGCCGGTATCACCAGGAAAAATATTTCCATTATCATCGCATTGGGCTCCCATCGCCCACTTAGCAATAGTGAAATCATTTCAAAAGTCGGAGCTGATATTTCTTGTGACTATCATATCGTTAATGTGTCCTGCGACTCAGAAGAAAATATGAACTTTATTGGCAACACACCCGATGGTATTCCGGCAGAAATTAACAAATGGGTATTGGAAGCCGATCTTCGGATTGGTATTGGTGCCATCAATCCCCATATGGATGCAGGATTCAGCGGGGGCGCCAAAATAATTCTGCCGGGAGTGTGCAGCTGCCGAACCATAAATGCCTTTCATGCTGCTTCCGCAAATATACCCGGCAACCAGCTGGGTAATCCGGAAGCCCCCACCAGGCTGACACTGGAAAACTTTGTTGCACAAAATGTTCCTCTGGATTTTATTATTAATGTGATCCTCCATCCAAATGGCAAAGTCTATCAATGCGTTGCAGGACACTTTATTGCGGCACAAAGAAGGGGAGTAGAATACGCCCAATCGCTTTACGGGGTCAAGGTAAAGAAACGATATCCTTTAGTAATCGTCAACTCCTATCCTTTCGAAATGGATTTCTGGCAGTGCACCAAAGCATTTTGGAGTGGTGAACTCATGGCCTCGGATGGCGGAATGGTGGTGATAGTATCACCCTGCCCGGAAGGAACAGCGATCCATCCATTGTGGGAAGAATATCTGGCGTGGAAGACCGATGATTTAAAAGCGATTCTAAAGAGCGGCCAGGCAGAGGACCCCAATGCCTGTGCCTTTGCCATCATGTTTAATCGCCTGAGACAAAGGGTTCGATTTGGTGTTATTTCTCCAGCAATATCCAAAAATCAGGCCAAAAGAATGAAGCTGGCACATTTTAACAGCATCGAGCATGCGGTAAAAGTATCTGTAGCTCCAGGCGCCAAAGACGCTGTCTCTATTATAACCCATGGGGGAACAACTATGCCCATGTTGCCGTATTGATATTTTTTTTACTCATTACGTCTGAATGTGCGCATTAATTATTAATTTTTTCTAATACAAGGAGAAACAAGATGAAAAAAAGACACACCACAATCGGACTGATAATCGCCCTTTTATTGATTTTCATTTGTGGCCAGGCCCAGGCCCAGGACTTGAAACGTTTCAAAGGACAAAAAATAACAGTAACCTGCTGGAGCGGTCCTTACGCCGAGTCATTCAAAAAAGCGTTTGTAAACCCATTCATGAAAAAAAGCGGCGCCATCATTGTCGTCTCTCCGGGCTGGTCGGAATTCATGTCAAAAATCAAAGCCTCTCCAGAGGACAAACCGCCTTATGATGTATTTATGGCTGACGGTTGGAACTATGGCGCTGCCATGAACATCGATCGTTTGCAATCCATCAATAAAGATAACATTCCCAATGCAGCAAATGTTTATCCTGAGCTGCTCAAAAGGGATCCATGGCAGAAAGGCTATGGCGTGCCTCTTGACGGCAGCGCATATATCCCTGTCTTTGCAAAAGGCAAACTTAATTTCACACCCACATCCTGGTCTGACTTAATGAGAGAAGATATGGGACAAAAACTTACACTGGATGCCACATTCTATTATGGCCTTTATGCTGCCGCCTATATTTCCGACAAGATGCCGGGTGCCCAGGAACTTTACTCGGATGAAGGCATAGATCATGTGTTTGATATTAGTAAGAAACTGGCCAAAAATGTCAAAAAATTCTACAAAGGCGGTGCTGAATTTCTTTCTCTTCTCAACACAGGAGAAGCAAACATGGGTGCCTACTATGTAGGTGGTACCGTATCTGAAATGCGAAAAGGCGCCAATATCGAGATGGTTTCCCCTAAAGAAGGATCGGTATCATGGATCGGTTATTTGACCATTATGAAAGGTGCCAAAAATAAAGAACTTGCAGAAGCATTCATCAATTTTTGTCTGGATCCGGTACAGCAATCTGAATATCTAAAAGTATCCGGCAACTGGGTCTCCAGTTCAAAGGCTGTCATTCCAGAAGATGTTAAGGACATCATGCCTGCTTCCAACGAAGATTTTGAAAAAATCACATTTTTTGACTGGGACCTTCTCAATGCCAAGTGGAGTGAATTTTCAGAGAGATGGAAAAAAGAGGTCCTTGCCCAGTCCGGTAAATAATCAGTTTGCAGGGCACTTCTTTATTCCGGGTGCCCTGCCACATACTCTCACTTGTCAAGCCGGATAGAAGCTACCCGGCTAAGCCGGCAAAGCAAATAGCGATTAAAATTTGTGAACCATAACAAAGGTAGACCTCCAATGTATGATGTAGAACTGATTGAACTCAATAAAAAATACCGCAACGTGATTGCTGTTGAAGATGTCTCACTGAATATCAAACAAGGTGAATTCCTGTTTCTGCTTGGCCCCAGTGGATGTGGAAAGACAACAATTCTGAGAATGATCGGCGGCATGGAAGAGCCCACAACAGGAATGGTCCGCATCCAAGGGGAAGATGTCAGCAATATTCCACCTGAAAAGAGAGTTACATCAACTGTGTTTCAGAACTGGGCGCTGTTCCCCCATAAGACCGTCAGCGAAAATGTAGGGTTTGGGCTTGCCATGCAAAAGATACCAAAGGCTACCATTAAAGCGGAAGTGACAAAGTACCTTGAAATGGTGGGGCTTGCGGATTTAAGCAATCGATACCCGAACCAGCTCAGTGGCGGTCAGAAACAGCGAGTTGCCCTGGCAAGAGCTCTTATTGTGAAACCGGCCGTGCTGCTGCTGGATGAACCATTGAGCGCTCTTGACTTGAAACTCAGAAACCAGATGCGGTTTGAGATCAAAAGAATCCAAAGGAAACTTGCAGTGACTGCGATTTTTGTCACCCATGATCAGACTGAAGCCCTTGCTATGGCAGACCGGATTGTCATCATGAATAAGGGGCGGATCGAGCAGATCGGAACCCCCAGTGAAATTTATTTCAATCCCATGACAAAGTTTGTTTCCGACTTCGTTGGCGAGATGAATTTTTTGCAGTGCAAACTGGTAAAACAAAACGCCGATACCACCACTGTGGAACTTTCTGACAACTGCCGGATTGATGTCGCTTCAACCCATTCAAATCAGAACAAGACCCAAGTCACCATCGGCATCAGACCGGAAAAAATATTTGTAAAAAGAGAACCATCAGTCTCAGATGGTTGCATCCTCCTTGAGGGTAAACTTGAAGAAATTACCTTCCTAGGACAATTGTTGCGGTTTCATGTAACATTTGAGGGGAATATGATAATCGTGGACGACTTTGGTGGGGTGAACAGGGCGCTTCGATACCAGGAATCTGAAAACGTCTATATGGAGATCAATCCAAAGGATTGCCTCCTCATACCCGATCATAACGATAATTTGTAAACATCCCGGAGATTAATAATGAAAGCTGGCATAAAAAAAGACAATTGGATATACAAACTATCTGAAATATATCGGAAAAATCGTTTTTTGATCATGTTCATGCCCGCACTGATCCTTGTCTCCTTTTTCTTCTTTGTTCCCATTCTCTCTTTGCTTCGAATCAGTTTTTTTAAATATACGGGAATGGGGATGTTTGAACCGGGATTTACCCTGGAAAACTATATTAAATTTCTCACCGATCCTTTCTATCTGCAGGTCATCTGGTATACTATCAAAATCGCTTTCTCTGTAACCATGATCTGCATAGTTGTTGGATATCCTGTGGCCTATTATATCTCATGCATGACAGGGAAATGGAAAATTTTTCTACTTCTTTTGATCATCATACCGTTGTGGACAAATTTGATCGTTCGGATATACGGATGGTTTGTCATTTTAGGCAGACAAGGCTTGCTCAATTCAATCCTAATAAAGCTGAATTTGATAGATGAACCCATATCCTTGGTTTTTACGACAGGTTCTGTGGTGATAGGATTGCTGGACAATGTATTTCCCTGGATCCTGCTGATCATGATCAGTGTACTTGAAGGTATTGAATGGGACATTATCGAGGCGGCAAGAGATCTGGGAGCAAGCCGGATTAAATCTTTTTACGAGATTACATTCAAGCTCAGTCTTCCTGGAATTGCGGTTGCAGGATTGTTCGCCTTTGTCTGGTCAGTGGGAGAGTATGCGGTACCATCGCTTCTGGGCGCTTCCAGTAACAGAACCATTTCCATTGAGATTGCCGACCAGATGTTAAATCTTTTGAACTGGCCTTTTGGTGCCAGCATGGCATTTGTACTTTTTGCTATCAGTGTTTCTGTTTTATTGATCAATAACTGGTTAACCAGTCGTTCCAACATAGGCCATTGAAGCCATTTCCGGTGGAGGGAAATAAAAATGAAAAAAAAATTTGATCTACCCACTATATGTTTGTTTTTCGTAACAATGATAGTTTTGGGTTTTATCCTGACTCCAATCTGGATTACGGTTGCTGTCTCCTTTAATGAGGGCAGCTATATTGTTTTTCCCCCAAAAGGTTTTTCCTTACGCTGGTATCTTGAATTCTTTAATGACTACTCATGGATGATGACCTTCAAAAACAGTCTGATGGTGGCCACGGCCACCATGATCACCTCCACTTTCATCGGTGTTCTATCTGCCTTGGGATATATGCGAAGAAAATTCCCGGGTCGGAATCTCATTAACCTGATTATCATGCTGCCATTCCTGGTTCCCGGAATCATCATCGGGATCTGCCTGCTAATTTTTCTGCATAAGGTAAATCTGAGCGGGACTTACACTGCAGTTGTCATCGGCCATTGCCTGTGGGGGATTCCAACGGTTTTTCTCCTTGTCCAGGCGGTTTTGTCAGGGTATGACTTCAACATTGAAGATGCTGCCAGAGATCTGGGTGCAGGGCCTGTAAAAACCTTTTTCACTATCACACTACCCTGTATACGAACCGGAATTTTCACGGCCATGATCTTTTCCTTTGTAACCTCATTTGGGGAATTTAATATTGCCCTTTTTCTCACGGCCCCCGAGACCATGACCATGCCGGTGCAGATCTGGAATTCCCTGAAATACGAGGTTACTCCCATCGTTGCAGCGGTATCAACGATTATGATCGTGTTTACTCTAACAGGAATCGGTATCGGTGCAAAATTTATCGGCATCAAAAAAATAACAGAAATGTAGGTTTGCAAAACAATTTCAGGAGCGCCCGTGGCTTTTTCTCTTTTAAACAAATTGGTTGATATCTTTGGAGTGGAACATGTCACAGATGCCAAGGAAGATCTAATCACCTATTCCTATGATGCCACCCGCACCACCTATATGCCGGATGCCGTTGTGAGTCCTAAGACAATAGAACAGATTACCCTTCTTATGCAATTTGCCAACACGTACAAGGTACCTATCATTCCCCGGGGGGCAGGAACCGGATATACCGGTGGTGCTCTTGCCAGCTCAGGTGGGATCGTGCTGTTGATGGACCGGTTTAATCAAATTGTCCAAATTGATACCAAAAATATGTATGCTGTTGTTGAGCCCGGGGTTGTCACTGCAAAACTTCATACTGCCGTGGAGAAAAAAGGACTCTTTTACCCCCCGGATCCTGCCAGCTTAAACGTCTGTACCATTGGCGGCAATATTGCCGAGAATGCAGGTGGTATGCGGGCGGTTAAATATGGTGTCACCCGTGATTATGTTATGGGACTTGAAGTCGTTCTGCCATCGGGTCAAGTGGTGCGGACCGGTTCCAAGTGTATCAAAGATGTTGTCGGATATGACTTGACAAACCTCTTTGTGGGGTCCGAAGGCACCCTGGGAATTGTCACCCAGGCCATCCTTAAACTGATTCCTTTACCTCAAAGCCGTCAAACAATGACAGCAGCTTTTCCCTTCATTCACATGGCAGCAGATACAGTGGTGGACATCATTGCCAACCGGGTGGTGCCGGCATGCCTGGAATTCATGGACAACCATTGTATCCGTGCGGTAGAAAAGCACCTTAATGTGGGATTGAGCAAAGAGGCCGAAGCGTTTCTCCTAATTGAAGTGGATGGTTTTAAATCAGAATTATCAAATGCCATGGAGATAATGACAAGCATCTGCAAGGAGAATGGTGCCACAGATATTCAAGTGGCAAAAAATGAGACCGAGCGATTAAAGCTTTGGGAAATAAGGCGTTCCATTTCCCCAGCGCTGAGTGGGCTGCCCATACAAGGAGATGGTGAAGACATTGTTGTGCCCCGGACCCGCATACCTGATATTATTAAAAAAATGGAACATATCTGCGATCAATACGGATTGTATGCCATTAATTTCGGCCATGCAGGTGACGGCAATCTCCATGTCAGCCTGGTAGAAAAAAATGGTCCTGTTGCTGCAGAAAAAGTTGCTGCTGCCAGCACTGAAATTCTCAAGGAGACGGTTAGACTTGAAGGCCGGATTGCGGCCGAGCATGGCATTGGCATAGTAAAAAAAGAAAAAATCGGCCTCAACATTGATCCCCCCACCCTTGACCTGATGAAAAACTTTAAAAGAACCCTGGATCCAAACCATATTCTCAACCCGGGGAAAATTTTTTCCTTTTCAGATGACTAATCCAAAGAGGGTTCCTTAGGGCTAAAGGATGAATAAAACTCCAAAAAAACAACAACCCCCCTTTCGACACCTGCAGGATATTGCAGAAGAATTGGACAAATGCGCCCAATGTGGCGAGTGCCGGTCAGTGTGTCCCATCTTTGAATCCCTGGAGTGGGAAAAATTTTCTGCTCGGGGAAAAGTAGCACTAACTCGCTCTATTCTCAGTGGACAAATAGAATTGACACCCGCCTATGAAAAAGTGGTTCAAAACTGCCTGCTATGCTTGGCATGTGTAGAGAACTGCAGCAGTGGTGTTCGAATGGATCACATCATCCTGGCAGCCAGAAATCAACTAAAGGAAGAAAAGGGACTACCGTTCTTTCAACGGATGTTCCATCAACTGCTTCTCTTGAAACGTGGACTGATAGATTTTCTTGCCATGGGTGGTTCTGCCTCTCAGTATCTTCTGTTCAAACGACTCCCCCGGAAAAGTGGATTAAAACGCCGTTTTCCATTACCTATGGTTGAGAAGGAAAGATACGTTCCCGCTCTTGTTTTTCGTCCCTTTCGAAAGAGAATGCCCAGGGAAAACAGGAGTCTGGAAAGCAAAAGAACTATTCTGTTTTTTACCGGATGCCTGGTGAACTATGTTAATCCTCATATTGGTAAGGCACTGGTCAAGGTCCTCAATCTTTTTAAAACCGATGTTATTATCCCAAAACATCAGCATTGCTGTGGTGCACCTGCCGAGGTGGGAGGGGATCGTGAAACCGTAAGAGCGCTGGCACGTAAAAATCTTGATACGCTGTTTGAAGGTTCCTTTGATATTATTACAGTCTGTGCCTCCGGCGGCTATATGCTTAAAAAAATCTACCCTGATTTTTTCACTCCAGAAGACCATTATTATTCAAAGGCACTGTCCGTTGCCAGCCGCACATATGATATCAGTGAATATCTTGTAAACAAAATCGGCTTGGGCGAAATAAAAAAGCACTTAAAAAAGCCACCCGCAGATAGAATTACTTACCACGATCCCTGTCACCTGGCCAGGGGACAAGGGGTCACTAAAGAACCCCGCCAGTTATTGCAGGCAATTTTTGGTGAGCTGTATGTTGAAATGCCTATGGCAGATAGATGTTGTGGATCAGGTGGCACCTATGGACTGACCCACCGGTCGACTTCGGTTCAAATATTAAACAAAAAAACTGAAAACATTATTTCTACAGGTGCCGACATCGTAACCACAGGATGTCCCGGGTGTATGATACAGCTCAAAGACGGTCTCAAACGCCATGACAAAGACCAGTCAGTTTTTCATGTGATTGAATTAATCGCACGCCAGCTGTCATATGCAAGCGACCCAAAGCCACAACAAAAGAATTTTTCATCAAATAAAACATAGAGGAATATTAGCTATGCCTTATGTCACACCCTCACTAAATCTATTAACCCTGGATCAGATTCACCAGGTCCATAAGCAAAGCCTGGAGATTCTTTCCACCACAGGCATCCGTGTGGACTCTGCCCGGGCCATAAACCTATTTGCCAAATCTTCCTGTCGGATTGAAAACAACAACCAGGTTTTTATTGGAAAAGACATAATCACCTGGGCCCTTAGTGCTGCACCGTCATCCGTTGATGTCTACAATCGTTCAGGCGGACTTCGCTTTACCTTGGGTGGCGAGTCCAAAAACTCCACCCGTTTCGGTATCGGCGTGACCAACCTTCATTTCCAGGATCCCATAACAGACAAAGTTGAACCATTTAATTTTGAACACATGAAAAAGGCCGTTCGTCTAGGGCATGTCCTGGAACAATTTGATGTGATCTCCACCCCGGGCATTGCCCAGGACCTTTCGCCTGATTCAGCAGATTTGTATTCAAGCCTGGCCATGATTGCAAATACGACAAAACCGCTGGTGCTGCTGGTGTCGGAATACAATTGTTTTGAACCCGTCCTTGATATGCTTGAAACACTTCAGGGTGACCTATCCCAAAACCCGTTTGTAATACCCTACTTTAATCCTATAACGCCCTTGGTCCTCAATGAAGATACTGTGGATAAAATAATGGCTACGGTCCAAAGAGGGATGCCATTTATCTATAGTAATTATGGCATGTCAGGTGCCACAACACCCATCACTCCCGGCGCAACCCTGGCCTTGCTCAATGCTGAACTGATCGCCGGAATCGTCTTTTCTCAGATTGTCAGAGAAGGTACGCCTGTAATTGCCGGTAGCTTGCCTGCAGGCTTTGATATGAAAAATATGATGAGTGTTTACACTCCCCACACCATGCTGCTTAACCTTGGATGTGCTGAAATAATGAGTCATTATAACATTCCCCACTCTGGAACCAGCGGCAGCGGACCAGGATGGGGTCCCGATCTCATTTCCGGAGGTGCCTTCTGGATGAACCATCTCACCAGTATCATTGGTAAAGTTGGCCTTGCCCCCTTTGTGGGAGGCAATTTTGATTCTCTGGCGTTTAGTCCGGCAGCCGTGGTTTATGCCAATGAGGTGATCCGTCAATCCCGTATTTTTGCCCAGGGATTTTCCATTGATGCAGACCATGTAGATACAGGCGAAATCAAAACCATGGGTTCTGCAGGAAATTATCTGGCTGCGCCATCAACCGGTAAAAGGTTCCGGGATTTTAGATTTGAAAATTCTGTGTGGCCGGAATATACCATGGACCAGTGGCAGTCAAATCAATGTCCCCAGGCTGAAGAATTGTTGCGAGAACATACCAGACAATTGCTGGTGGATGCAATGCCGCCGGAAGACCATGATGATTTAATGGAAAAAGGTAAACGGGTTATCTCAGGATTAAATATTTGATTCACACCTCCTGCACCCGGCCTTGCCTCTCGCATAGTAGAATGGATTCACAGTCCAAGGATCAGTTTACAATGGCTCTTTAATCCATTTTTTTTTTAAAAAAAATAATTTTATCCAATTCGAATAACCTGTATTCTTTTTGTTTTAATCACCCAGACTTGTTGTTTTAATTTTTCACAGGATATTTTTGATCTATAATCATCGCAAATACTTTTAATTTTTTCAAGATACCAGATATAGTGTGGATGAATTTTTTGGTCTCAGATTTGAAATTCAACTATACGGGAAAATTCAAAACCAGAAAAATCAAGATCCCATTACGTTATATTGGAGTTATGTTGCGAGTGGGTTTAACCCTCTAAAATAATAGCAAAATTTGACTTATTGATTGTAAATTAATATTGATAATAAATTCAGTCAGTTAGAACACATTTTAAAAATTTTTAGAAAAACTGGTAACATAATATTTTGCCTCTTTGCATACTTCACTGTGTCTGGCACAGGCAGTTCCAATGGTTAAAGACTGTCAAGCCAGGTAAGCGTTTCCATATTGTTTTCCCAATCTATTAGCTCATCTATTAGCTCATCTATTTTCTTATCGTGTGTTATTTTCGACTTTGTGTATTCAAGAAATTTTCTTTGGATATCACGTTTTCTCGACAGATCAATGTGCAGATAAGCCATGGTGGACTCTACGCTTTTATGTCCAAGGCGATTTTGTATATCAGACACAGAATCGCCTGAGATCAGCATATTCACAGCGCAGGCATGCCTAAAACAATGGGCAGGACTCATTCCTATGAGGCGCTTTGGCGGCAGAGCTTTTGCTAAATATTTCCTGCAAATTTTATTAATACCGTGCCTTGTCAACTCCCTTTTTCGCTGGTTGATAAATAACCTATGGCCATATACAGGAATCGGATCGATACGGTAGTTTAAAATATAGTTTGTGATTAAAGAAGCTGTCCTGGGCCACAGATTAATCAGCCGATACCGGTTCCCCTTGCCCAGGACTGAGATGGTTTCGTTTCGAGGATCAAAATAATCAAGGTCAAGTGTTGCAATCTCTGTGGCCCGGGCACCAGAATCATAAAGCAGATGTAGGATGGTAAAATCTCTCACCCCTTCTTTTTTCTTAAGATCCACTGTTTTAAAGACTTCCAGCATTTCTTCCGGGTATAAAAAGCCCATTATTTTTTTTTGAGCTTTTTTCTGCGGGATGTTCAGGATCGTTTCTGCAATGTGTTTTTTATCCGGATGCAGGAACCGGATCATTTTTGCCAAAGATTTAATAACTGCAAGGCGGTTATTGCGGGTTTGAACTATATTTTTCCTATGGGTCTCCAGGTGATGCAAAAAAGCCAGTACTGCATCTGCGGATAGATGCTCTATCTTTAAAGACTTTATTTTGATTGAGTGGAAGTCGCCCAGGAAATACAAAAATAAAGAAAACGTTTGCCGGTACGTTTTAATGCTTTGTTCACTGGTGCCTTTTATCTGGGGCAAGTATTCATTAAAATATTGAAGTAAGCAACTTGATAATCTCATATGGCCTCATGCATTGACATTGAAAAATCAAACATCTGGTGGCGATGTTCTGCATCCAGTACTTTCAGGTATTTTGTTGTATATCTGTACTCGCTGTGTCCCATGTAAGTTGCCAGCACAGGTAGTGCATTTTGAGGAGATTTGCCCTGCAGTTTTATTCGTTTCAGTGTATTAACAGCGAATGTGTGGCGCAAGGAATGATGTGAAGGGCCACAAAAATTAGTAGTACCTATTACTTTTCGTGGCTGGTCAAGATTAATATATTTGATAACTTCTTTAAACCTTATAGCCGTGTAACTTTTTGATAATTTTGTTTGATCATTTTTTACCAGCAGTAAAGGATTATCCTCTTTATCAAACAACCGGCGAAGGTTCAGCAGATTGTTTATTTCAGCAACCACGGCTTTTGGTATAGGGATCAGCCGGTCTTTTTTAAATTTTGTTTTCTCAATATAGATCGTCCTTTCTTCAGGCATATAATTGGTTTTTAACAAATTGAGTGTCTCTGAGATTCTGAGTCCGCATCGGGCCATCAATAGAAAGGAGATGTAAGCACTGAAATCACCTAAATAAGATTGTTCAGTTTTACGCATCAATTTAATTACGCCCTTAATCAAAAGATCTGTTTCTTCTGGAGAAAATATAAAAGGAACAATCTGGTTTTTCGGTAATTGGGCAATTTCCAGTAATGGATTTTCCTGGATCAGGTCCTTGCGGACAAGAAAGTTGAAAAACATTTTGACCATCCTCAAACCCATATTTTTGGATCGGTTTTCGTAATTAAGACTGGATCTGAACTCAAGAAAAAACAAGGGATTAAAGGATGCCCAGATTGCGTTTTTTTCAATCAGATATCGATCAAAAATTTTAAGATGGTTAACCATATCTCTTACTGAATACCCCAACTGTAAACGGTATTCGATAAAATCTTCCATTTGTTCAGCTAAAAAGCTGTTAAAGCGTTTCATCAAGGATAATCTCTCGCATAAGATTAATATGGATGCTCAGATACCTGCGGGTTGATTCAATGGTTTTATGGCCCATCATTTCTTTGATTGCATAAATGGATGCGCCAGACTCTAAAAGATTCTGTGCATATGAATGACGTAGCCAATAGGTGGTTGCCGAAAGATTGTTTTTTCGCATGCAGTCCCGGATATGATAGGTGACATCATTATTTATATTTACAGGTTTATAAGGCGGAACAAGCTGTAAAAAAAGGGTGCGGTGTTTGCTTTTCGGTCTGCCTCCAACGATATAAGCGGTGATGGCCTTGATGGTGTCATCCGGGAGCGGAAGATGAGCCGGACTACAATTTTTCCTGGTTTGAATAAAAATTTCTTTTTGTCTGAACGAGATATCATTCAGGGTTATCATACTGATTTCTTTGGGGCGCAACCCCAGATAGTACGCCAGGTGCATTGTCGCATAGGTGCGAATATCTTTTGGAACACAAAGGTCAAGACTGCTAAACAATTTTTCGACTTCTTTTGGACGTAAAAATTTGGGTGGTTTTGAACGTGCAAACTCTGGCGGGCTTTTAACTAAAGGGGCAAGATTCTTTTTGATGTATCCATTCCGGTAAAAATATTTTAAAAATTCACGCAAATATGATCTATTAACCCTACATGTCGCCGTGGCATAATTTTTATTATGAAGCGCTAAAAAGTTATCAACCTGTTCGATTGATATTTTGAAAAGAACAATATTTGATTTTTTTAAATAGAGATTGAGGCTGGATATTATGCTCCTCATCCCATGAACTGTCTCTTTTCTTCGAACTTGAACGCTATAATAATCCAGGTATTGCTCAAATATTTCTGATATCTTATTGGCAGTTTCTGTCATGGTGTCTCCCAAAAGGTTGCATGACAAGGTGATGGATGGTTGCCGGGTCATGCTGCTCCATTTGTTTTTGATTGTTAAGTGCCGCTGGTGACGGCAAAGCAGTCTTGTCAGGAAGAGACAATACTTGGAAAAGACTACCGTCAAATGCGATCAGATCCAGATCAATCAAGACATTTCTGGCGAGAATATATTCATCAACTAAAATTCCCAGGAGAGTACAGATTTTATCATAGCTGTAATATGATAATCCATGGCGATCAGACACTATAATCAGAAACAGATACAACAAAAGCTGATGGTGATTGAGGCTTGCCCAAAAACCTTCCCGTAGAAAACGGTGTTCGATAAAAGCAAAGCTGCCTGTGATTGTTCTGATGCGACAAGGTTCGATTGGATTCTTTTCAATAGACGCACGAAGACCGCATTTAGACCTTGAACCTAAATTTTTAACCCCATTACGTTTCATTTTCATGACATTGCCTCCTTAAAATTATCACTAAAGGCAATTTACCCTGTTTTCCGGGGGGGATCAGTCCCTGTTTGGTGTTGGAAATAGCTTTTTTTAGATTTTTTTCTTTCAGGGCGGGGGCCAAATCCTAAAGGCGGCGGTAAAATGTCCAGATACGGACTGGCAAACATTCGAAGCTGGGGTAATACAAATTCAGTCCCAAGAACTGATCGAAAGGATGAAACAGTGGGTTGGCAATCTCCCAGAGACGTAACAAGATCAATCAGCAGCATTAAGGTTATACGGATAAGAAACAATCGTCTTCGCATCCATCGCAGGGCGCCTGGAAGACCGATATCCAACCGGATATTTTCAGCTGCTGCTTCCTGACTCGAGGAATTTTCCATTTGATTGATAACATCTTCGACTTCAATTAATGTTCCGGGTAGCCTTGAACACAAGCAATCCGGCAGCATGCTGAAGGTTGCACATCCATCCGGACAGTACCACCTGGCGACCTTCACCCCATCTGGATATTTTCTGGGATAGGTGCCATGTCTGGCAAATTTACATCCACCTTTTGGATGCAATGGACAGTGCGTCAGTTTTGCATCGCTCCATGCTTTACTTTCTATATATTGTTCAACATCAAGATTTGTGGCATATCGAAGTTGCACAATTTTTTCCTTGCACCAGAACACAAAATATGAAACATTTTCTCTATGGCAAAGATCGGGCGAAATACACTATGCCCTTGCGGCAGTGGTAAAAAATACAAGAAATGCTGTCTGCTGTTGCAGAAAAGTGCAACCCAGCCCAAGTCTCAGCCCACTAAATTCATACCAGTTTATACAGAATTGGATCAGCTTTCAAATAGTGTTATGGATCTTATCAAACAAAATAAACTGGACGAAGCAGAAGCTGTATCAAGACAGCTATTGAATGAATATCCTGACCAGATTGATGGGTTTGAACGGCTGGGTCAGGTCTATGAGGCCCGGGGAGAAAATCAGACAGCTGCTGACTATTATCAAAAGGCTGCCGATTTTGCTAAAACAATGCCGGGATTTGATCAACAAAGCGTTGAAAATTACCTGTCAAAAGTAAAAAAAATGAGAAAAGTAAAAAAGTAAAAGAATTAAATCCAAAGAAAATACATATTTTAAAAAATCTTTAGAAGAAAATCACGCAACAAAATAAACTCGCTACATAATTGGAGATATAGCGGAGTCAAAGAATCGGCTGGCCATTACACTTATTACATACTTAAATTGAATTTACTTTAGTGCCGGATATTCACCTTTATTGGAGACACTTGAATATAGGAAACTCAGTCCATCAATCTTCTTACACCATCAAAAACGCAACTATCCTTTAACCCTTCCTGCCCCTCCCCACTTAAAATATTATAAGTGACTCATTGTAATTTTGAACGATGAATAATTTTTTTATCCTGCAAAATTGCTTTTTCAAATAATATACAAGTTTTTTTTCTCAAAGTATCCATGCCTTTGTACATAAATACAAAAAATACATTCCGGATTGAAAAACGGGCTTGAAAAAAAATTGTACCCAAAAATTCATATGGTGACAAATTTTCTTATATCAATATCGGTTCCTGTTTGTTTCAGGATGCTTTTCAATGTTCCTCTTTTAAGGTCCCCTGGATGGCGCGGTATGATGAATTTATTTCCATTATTGCATTTCCATTTTTCATGTGACCCTTTTTGGCTAATAAACTCACATTGCGTTATTTTTCTAAGTTTTTTAATGACCTCTTTATATTTAAAATAATCAATGTTTAGGGTCACTCTTTGAGCGATGAGTGAATTTTTATGTACAATGTATTTCACTTTACTTGTTATCTTCGTGCTTCCCGATAGTGCATATGGAAAATTTGTCCAAAGCATTACATCTTTTATTTTTTGTGATTCTATCCCAGTTGATACACAATAAAAATCATCAATCATCTCACATTGACCAGCGATAAATTCCTTCTGACCAATATACTCAATCGCTTCACGATAACAAAGTGGTTGGTCTTTGATATACCTTATAAGAGAATTCGATATCAATTTTTGAACTTTTTTATTATCATTAAAATGTCTAATAGTTTTCCGAAAACTGTAGGCGCTCGCCAAAGATTCTTCACTCACCAAACCATCTTTGCATCGGTCAAGTGCTTTGTATGCTTTTTTTGTCTTTTTAAAACCTGTCTTAAAAATTGGTTCACGAAGGATTACCTCTAATTTTGTGGCAAAGGATTCAACCAAATGGTGATAGTATTCATGATAGTATATAAATAATTTTGCCGCCTTTACAGCATCATTCTTTGAAATACCGCCATTAGCACAAGTCATAAGGAAATTGGATAAAGATTCCACCCCATCAGCAAGTAAATATATGCCCCACCAGACTGGATAATAGTAGTGGTATGGCAAATAAAACCCTAATGCATCTACTGGGGGTAAACAATTAGCGTCCCATTCACTTACAGGACCATCTTTACCCTTAGAATCACTTGGGAAGACAATCAGTCTTCCAGAATAATTGTACCAATTTTCTAAACTTATCTGAGTATCATCATAAGGACTAAACGATTCGTTCACATCAGGTGATTGAAAAATAGGATGAATATCATCTTCTTTGTCATTAGGAAGGAAAATCCATTCTTCCCATAATTCTGGAAGTTTGCTTCCCTCAAAAACTTCAGGAAGTTCATTGTTCAATATTTCTAAGTTATCATCAATTTTCATGAATATTTCACCTCACCTTTTAGGGATTCCATCAAATGACATCTTCATTTTTTTGAAATTCTTTGACATACTGTTTTGCCAAAAATATCGAGAACCTTTTGAGTTCACTTATTTTAAATTCCACTTCAAAATCTTTTACTTCGTATCTATTGTAATTCCATATTCTTACACCTTTCCATCGGAGATCTTGATTGATAGGCATAATATTTTGATGAGCTACTCCGTTACGAATTTTTTTTAGAAACTTTTTGAGTGTGATATTTCTGGCTTGATTATAACCTTCAATGTTTATTTGAGTGGTGACTGAAAATTTTTTTTGACCAAAACTCGACAATGATGTTTTATTTATTTTCTCTTTAAGAGATTTAAAATCATTTTTAAAATTTAGATATGCAATTTTTTTAGGAAAGATTTCCTCTGTATCCAACTCTGCAATTTTCTTATTAAAATATCCGGATTTGCAAGTTTCAATATTCTCAGAAGTAGCTACTATTAATCCAAGAGTGCAATTAAGCAAAAAAGTTACATCTAAATCATGTTGTTTTGCTGGAGTTGAGAGTTTACTAATAAGATCAATCGTTCTTTCCACAAATTCAAGAGGATAATTATTTAGTTGTGTCATATTTACTTTCCATCTGGTGTTTTATTAAATTGCTTATCAGATGTATCAAATCTTTTCACAATCAATCCAATTATTATTTCCAGTCGCCGAAATAAGGATTTTATTGATTTTTTCTGGAAAAGGATATTTAGCATTAGGATTGTCGACGATTACTATGCTGTCTTTTTTAAATTTAGGTTTTCCGGCAATAACAAATCGTTCAACATAAATAATGGCAGAGAGTTCTAATAGTGTATCAGTGAAAAGATTGGAATCATTCATTAATCTCTGGAACTGTATTCCAAAACCTGTCCATTCATTATAATTAAATAGCACGAGTGCCGATGGAATTTTTCTGTTATATCCATACTGTAATTGTCCTATTTTTTCTTCAAATGCCTTTGCAATTATACGCTTGAAGGTTTTTTCTTGAGAGTAATTTATTTCACTACATCGTTTATCAATCGACGGGTTTAAAGTTGTAATTTCAAAAATTACAGATGAATCTTGAAATTCTAGAAAAAAATCTGGTGTCTTCGATTTACATTCAGGGATAGGTTTGATCTTAAATTCGCGAGATGTCCAAAATTTCCACCAAGATAATTCATTAACTGCTCCCAAATGATCTGGATTATTTATGCTTTTTAAAGATGCTTTGAGATGATTCTTTTGCTTATTTGTACCTGGTAATTCTGCAAACCATTTTGATATACATTTAAGATATACATCACCGAAACGATTATCATTTTCGAGAACATCTGAAACCCAGCTCCTTTCAGCATTTTTCACTGATGCTCTCCAATCATCATCAAACAAATAATCGATTGTCATATCTGATAAATATCTTAATAATTTATTTGCTTCTTGCCTAACATCTTTTTGTCGATCATTTTCAGCTATTTTCTGAAGAGGTTCAAAAGCAGTGGTCTTAAAGTGATCTAAGGTATTTCCAATAAATTCAATTGCAGCTAATCGATTCTTTTTACTATTATCCTTCAGCAAATCAAGAATATATTGATTTGATTCATCCTTATCCAAAAATTGTAATGTTTTTGCTGCTTCTAATCTGACGTTGTGCCATTTATCAGATAATAATGGAATTATATTTTCAATGACACTACTATCTGCAATTTTTTTCAATGAGCGAACTGCCATTTCTCGAACAAATTTAGAATCATCACTTAATGCTTTTGTTAATGCGGTAATTGATTTTTCATTGTTAATATTGGCCAATCTAAGAGCTGCTATATATCTGATAATTTCTTGATCCTCAGAAATCATATTGTAAATTAATTCAGTAGTATTTGTATCAGCGGGATCGGATATACAAAGACCACAATATCTTTTGAAAGTATGATCAGAGTGAAATAATTTGCAAATTTGTTCAGAGCTATAAATTATGTCATCCGGTGAATTCCATGACATCACTGTGAATTTTTCGCTATATTTTCTTAGTTTAGTTTTAAAATTCATTATAAAATTCCTGAGCAACGATAATTTTGGAAATATGAAATCGCTGATTAATAAAATTGCATTCTAAATTGTTATCAAATAAATAAAGGTGTTACAATGTAATTTTAAAACAGTTTATTTTATGACAGAATCCCAAATTGGTGATTATCGTTGTAATGATAAACTAATAGTTTAAATTGGTTTCCCTAAAAAAAATACACACATCCCTATAGGTATAAACCCCTATTTTTAAATAGTTACGCTTTATTCCTTGAATTCTCCTTCCCCAAGTGCAATAAAATCAATAACAAACTCAGTTCCATATTCGCCATAACCTGAAATGGGAGATTCTCATGTACCTATCTGAAGAGAAACGAGCGGAAATCCGGAAATGTATTGAGCATCAGAAATCTAATTCTGAACTCAATCCAGGAAAAAATAAAGAGAATCATATTAAAGGGTTTCATAGCACAGTGGGGGGAAGGAAAGTTTCCCAGATTTTATTTGATGCCAGGGATGGGAGGGAAGTGTTTACCCCGTTTTAGCTTAAGAATTATTATAAACTTTTAAAATATTAATCGTTTAATGGATGATTATGAAAAATAAAAACACCGAAATTCAATTACAAAAAATTTCTCAGGAAACTTTAATACAGTTCCTCAATAAAGTTCAAAGGCGCATAGTAATTGCAAAAGCTGGATATCAACCTGAAGAGATAAAACAATTAATAGAGCTTGTTAATAGCCGCAGAATTCAATGTGACGTGTATATAGAATCTTCCGAAAATGCAATTAGATATGGTTTTGGGAAACAGGAAGCTATGGAACTCCTCAATGATAATATTGAAATTTTTAACATTCAAAGTGTTAATCAGATTAGAATGGCTTTTGTAATTGTGGACGATAATATTTTGGTTTATGTTCCACTTGCCCTATCTTGGGAAAAAGAACCAGACATACTTGAATTTCCAAATGGTCTTATTGGTGGGGAAAATCTAACAAAAAATCTCTTAAATCAGATTGATGGTGAGAAATCTGAAGTAAAAATTGAAGGGTTACCAATTATATTAGATTCCTGCCCAATTATACAAAAAACAAAAACAGAAGTAAAAAAGGAACTATCTATAACACTTAAAAAATTAGAAGAAAATCCGCCTGTAGATCCTGCGACATTGAGAAAAACAAATATCTATCGAAACAAATTCAAACTACTCAAAATGACAGTTAAAGGCGTAAATATAAAAAATAAAACTGTTTCATTACGTCCTTTTAATTCTATTATTAAGACAACTGATGATCGCCTTAGAAGCAGCTGGCGTGCTTTGACCAGTGATGATGTGAAAAATTTAAAAGGTATTCAAATTTTTCAAAAAGAGAAAAATAAAATTTTGGAAGAATTTACATTTGATGCCAATCGGTTTGGAACTCTGATAGAAGTAAAAAAGAAAAAAGAGTTTGAAAAAGGAATTTGTGCTCAGATTGAAAAACTAAAAAAGACTCTTCTCAACTTAAATCATGAGAATAATAAAAATATTGATGAAACAAAGAGTCTCATTGAAATTCTTGAATTAAGTCGTAATGCTTTACAGGAATATATGATCGGATTATCTCTTCGGAATGAATCCTGCTGGAACAAGCTGTTTTTGTTTAATCAGTACTTATTGAAACAAATAAATAACAATGAAATGTCGAAAGAAAACGCTTGTAAAGAAGTCATTGAATCTTTTATTGACATTAAATTACAGTTTCCAGATGCTGAAAAAATGATTGAAACTATTGATGTTGAATTTGATTATTATGATGTTTCTGATGAGCTTTTAAATAAAGATGACTTTAAAGAACTCATAAAAAAATATGAAGTAAAAATCAGAGAATACAATCGTGCCTATGAAAAACAGGAATCTTGATTTAAGGATGGTTAAATTTTATTGCATGCATTATATCATTTAGCTATAAAAAACATTGGGTTTCCTTCTTTGAGGTCGGGCGATACGTTAAAATTTAACTTTTATTCATATTTTGCACTGCTGGAGTATTGATATAAGAGCAAGATGAATTGGTGGACATTTTGAATTATTTGAAAAAAGATATGAAATATAAAAATTTTCAAGATAAAATGAGAGAATATAATTTATATAATATTGTTATTTCTTCAGAAACAAGCATGATAAAATTAAGTAACTTGAGTATTTTTTAAAAACAATAGAAAGAAAGGTATTGATTCTGTTAATATGAACAATTTACCAAAAGAGATATTAAACTATTTTGCTACGTTTACCGAAACTCGGTTTAATTTCAGACGTCTCATAAATTATAAGTGGGCAAACAACGAACTTACCCTTGATTTATCCTTCTTCCCTGGCTTTCAAGTATTACTTCTTAAAAAAATTAAGCTTGGAGATTTATCATCTATTACAGTGAAACAAGACGAATATACTATCAAAATAGGTAAAGAAGAGCTTATTGTAGATATTAAAAAATTACTGGTCGATAAATTTAACGCAGCCTATTTAAAACAATGCATTGCTGATGAGTATTCCCATGAGATTGAACAAAATAAAATATTTGTTGCAGGTGAAAATGGGGATTTGATGCTCGCTCAAGAAAATGATGAAGGTAAAAAACTGCTTGCAGAGCAAAAGATTTTAGCCCAGAAAGAAGGGATACGTGTTTACAACCTTGCTTTAAGACGTCAGTTTGAATTGATTATTATTAAACTTCAAGATAAAATAGTTGACCAGAAAAAGGTTGAATTAAATATTGAACATGCCCCAGCATCAATTTTTGGTATAACAAATTATGTAACCCAGCAGTTTGAGCAGATAAAAAAAATTAGTGCCAACTTCACAGAAGCACAGAAGTATATTGATGACATCTTAAAATATTTTTCAGAATCAATTGATGATATTATCATCTATGACTTATATTATAACTTTCAGAATTATTCACAATTTATACAACTTGGTACATTGTTTGTATTTTTTCATATGCTTGAGAGAAAAAATGAGGCTTACCCTTTATATTTTGTGGAAGTTGAGTATCGGACATCGAATTCAGAAGTGACATTGTCATTCCCAAGGGATTTGATGCTCTTAAACACGCCAGCTATAAACTATTTCAAATTTAAAAATGTTTTAACTACTCCCCGATCATCTTCTGTATTGACCGCAAAAAATCATTTAGGATCAATGGAGACATTTTTACAGACTCAATATGGTTTCCAAAATCCCTGCGTTATGGAGTCATCTTTTAAATCGATTACCCATGCAAATAATGATTTCCCTAAAATAAAAAATAGAATAGGCCTTCAAATAATTACCAAAGAAAACAAAAAACTTTTGGATTATTCTGAACTTATGACAAAGTTAGAACTTGGAGAATCAAGTAAATTTTCTGATTTCATTGACCAATATATTAAAGGAACTGTGCCTAATCACCAGGAAGAGGTAGATCGGAAGTATTTAGAAAAATATTCTCTTAAAAAACCCAAGCGATATGTTTTTAATAGTCCAATCCCTGTTAATAATTCACAGAAGCGTATTCTTCTGGCTCTTTCTAATGAAAAAAATAATATCATTGTTGTCGATGGTCCACCTGGGACAGGCAAATCACATACGATTGCTGCACTCACATATTGGGCAAGTGAACAAAAAAAATCAGTTGTTATTACTTCTCATAAAAAAGAAGCATTGGATGTTATTGACCGGATGTTGACAGACAAATATAAAGCACTCCATCCTCAAGCTAAGCCTTCTATTGTTCGTATGGATAATGAAACAGGATCTGCTAATAATCTCCAAAATACTTTACAAAATTCTGTGATTGGTGCTGCTAATGAACGGGCGTTGGAGTATAATAGAGAAGCAATTGAAAGTGATGGGAAAAAACTTGGAGCTCAACTTATTGCAACTGTTGAAAATACATTACAACAATCTGGCAAATATGAAGAAGTGGTAAAAAAAATAGTGGAGTTTGAGTATTTAGATAAAGAAATTATGAATGATGTAGAGGTCATAAATATTTTTTCCAATATTGGAGTACCGAATTCTGCAATAAATTTTGAAATCATTAATTCTTTGATAAATTCAGATATTTTGCCAAAGCTTTTTCATATTGGTTTGGATGAATATGCGTATCTTCTTGATCAGAAGGATAAAATTCCTGATTTTCTTGATGCCTGTGAAAAACTCAATGAAATCCCTGAAGAAATTCAACAAATGGAAACAGCCATTACAGAAATCCCTGAAGACTTCTCACAATTATTAAAGAACCTTAATATACATTTCAAGCAAGATGTTAAAATCTCCGAATTGACAACAAAGGATACGAATGTCGGTTTTATAAAAAAAATTATCGGTAAGGCGCCTAAAGAAGATGAGCTTAAATCTCTGCTTTCACAATTAACAAGTTTGAAATTTTCCAGTCTAATCAAAGAAATTGCAAGGTTATTGAATCTTGGAAATAAAAATGTGACGATTAGTGATCTCACTTCTGGAGTTGATAAGATTCGTTTCGTGATTTCTATGAAAAAACATCAAACATTACTGGCTTCTTACCGGGCTTTACCAGGGAATCACGACAAAGGAATTAGTGATGTTTATGACACTTTTATAAAATACAGTAAATCAAGTGATTTTGTAAGTGATGAAGTTTATCAGGCACTCAGGTCTTTATTTGAGAACTATGGAGCATTACTTGAATATTATGAAATTTCACAAGCAAATTTGGATACTCTTATTAAGATAGGCGGACATGATGAGCAAATAATAAGAATCTGGAAATGGATACAACTTCATTACTTTCTAACAGACAATACACGCACTACAGCAGTCAGTTTAAATAATATTCAAACTTATTATGCGTTTAAACAAAAAGAGACAGAATATCTCAATGACAATCGCTTGAAGAGTTTTAATAACCATTTAGGGATTATGGCCAGAATAAAAGTATCACATGAGGGCGGGAAGAGATTTACTTCACAAGAATCCAAAATCCTTCTGGATTGTATTTCATGTGTTATTGCAGAGCCGAGTACAATATCAAAGTATTTTCCTATGGAAGAAGGCTTGATTGATGTGTTGGTCATTGACGAAGCTTCACAGGTTTCTATTGCCGAATCAATTTCTCTTATTTTACGAGCCAAACAAGTAGTAATATTTGGTGATGAATATCAGTATGGAGCTGTCAGTGCAGCTAATGTAAGTACCAAATATTCCGCCAGTTATTTTAGAAAAATTATTACGGCCTATGCCGATGATTATAGTACTACAGTCACTGAAACAGAACAAAAAGAACTTATTGATGAAGTCACAAAAGAAATTTCTGAAGATGATCATAAGAGTGATGTTTTGCGTCAGCCCCAAGATGGTACAGTTCTTTGGCTAAAAACATTTAATATACGCACATCAACACTTACATTTGCCAAGGCTATTGCCAACTATACAACTTCGCTTAAAGAACATTTCCGCAGTTACCCAGAAATCATCAGCTATTCAAATGATTTCTTTTATAAAGAAGCACAAATGGAATTACTTGTAAACAGGATACGCACTAAACCCATAGGTGAAGTGCTTCAATTTATCAATGTTCAAACTCAAGGATTAGCTGGCCCCAATACTAACCTGGATGAAATAGAAACAATTATTATTGACATACAAAAACGTCTGGACAATGGATTTAAAGGAACTATTGGTATTATTGCATCATTTAAAGAACAGCAAGCCAGGCTTGAACGAGCGGTCAATGAAAAGTTTAATATGGCAATTTTGAGGCGAGATCATAAACTGGCGATTTGGTTTGTAGGTGATGTGCAAGGTGAAGAACGAGATATTATATATTATTCCTTTGTAGAAGATAAAAATATAAAAAATGCTAATCTGGGTAGTATTTATCCTGTTATTGGCGGAGCAGCCGATACAATAAGAAGTCTTAAGATGCAACGTCTTAATGTAGGCTTTAGTCGAGCTAAAGATACAATGGTGTTTGTCCATAGCCAGCCTATCGACCAATTCAGCAATACACGCCTCGGGGATTCACTTAAACATTATAAAAGAATGTTAGAAACAAACATTGACAACGATTTTTTCATTGAAGATGAGTCTATATTTGATTCTCCAATGGAGAAGAAATTGTATCGTCTTCTTCTGGAAACAAAATTTGTCAAAGCTCACAGGGAAAATATTAAAATAATTCCACAGTTTGATATAGGAAAATATATTGCTGCAGAATATAAAGTGTCTATACCAAAATACAGAACTGATTTTCTTTTAAATTTTGTCCGAGATGGAAAAGATCAAACGCTTATTCTTGAATATGACGGTGTGGAATATCATTTTAAAAATCCAAATGAAGTCAATAATTTAAATTTTGCACAAAGTTATTTGGATTATGATACTTCTCGCCAATTAGAGTTGGAAAGCTATGGATATCGTTTTTTGCGTATCAACAAATTTAATTTACGGCCGAATGCCCAAGGGCAGACAGAAGCAGACGTTCTCAATGAATTATTAGAGGAGAAATTTAAAAATTATGCATAGAATGAATCTTGATCCTGAGGATAAAGCCAGGCTCATCGAAGCAATAAATAAAGATACTGAACCAGCTGTTGACCTTCTACCTAAACTTTTCCCAGGAACTGCTGAAAAATTTGATATCCAATCTCTTGACAGAGCAAAAATTCCAACCTTGGAATATGCTGGGAAACGTTCAAAAGCTGCAATACTATCGGAAGCAGGTGCTGGTATTGGTGCTGCACCATTGCAAACTGTGCGGTGTTTTGGTGATGCAAAACAAGATGAATGGCATAATCTTATAGTACAGGGGGATAATCTTCAATTTTTGAAAACTTGTTGTAATAACACTGATCTATTAATAAAAAATAAAATTAAAGGGAAGGTTAAACTTATTTATATTGATCCCCCTTTTGCAACTAAGAGTGATTTTGGAGGTAGGGATGGAGAAAAGAGTTACAGCGATAAAATTGCTACCGCAGAATTTATTGAAAGCCTACGTGAAAGATTAATTTATTTGCGTGAAATTTTGGCTGATGATGGTAGTATTTTTGTACATCTAGATCAAAAAATGAGTCATTATGTAAAAATTATTATGGATGAAGTGTTTGGGAAGAATAACTTTAGAAATGAAATAATTTGGGGATATGGAGGAGGAGGAGCACCTAAAATATTTTATCCGAATAAACATGATACACTATTTTGGTATACAAAATTTAAAAAATGGACATTTAATAAACAATTTAGACCATATTCTGAAAAAACTCTATCAAGAGGATTAACTGCAGTAAAAGGAAATAATTATAAATTGTCTGAGGAAGGTGCTGGACAAGTTGATTATTGGGTTGATGATGATGTTCAAAAAATTTTGAGTCCTACAGCTTTTGAAAATTTCAAATATCCAACTCAAAAACCTGAAGGGTTATTAAAAAGAGTAGTAATTGGACATTCAAATCCAGGTGATTTAATTCTTGATTGTTTTGGTGGATCGGGAACTACTTCATCTGTAGCTGAAAAACTTGATCGACGTTGGATCTCTTGTGACTTTGGCAAGCACTCTATTTATACCGTTCAAAGGAGGATGCTTCGTATTGGAGAGTCAAAAGCATTGGTTGAAAAAAAAAGTAAGAATGGGAATGTAGTTGTTAAAAAGGGGAACGCTTATAATAAAAACCCTAAACCATTTAGCGTGGTTTCTTCTGGGGCATATGATTTTTCACATATTATGGATCTTCGCAAACATAAAAACGTATATATTGATTTTGTTCTTGGACTATTTCAACATACGCGCAATGAAAAAAAAGCTAAAAAATTCAGACTTGCCAATATTTATACTGTTAACGATAACAACCCGGTCGAAGTTTATCCGGTATGGGATGATGAATTTTTAAAGGAAGTTAAAATTGATGAGGATTATTTGCAAGGTATCATCAATCAATCCGGTGGAAAACTGAAAGGTGAATACACTATTATTACCCCAGAGTCATGTACTAATATAAGTGATATTATTCTCAAAAATCAGGATGGCAAGGAAGTTCAGTTTCTCATAAAAACTTTTCCTTATAAAATTCTGGAAGATATATCCCGCAACTTTGAATTACAAGAACAACCAAGTTCACAGGATAATGTAAACAATATGATTACTTCCACAGCTTTCTATTTT
>Ga0209045_1000980_pt1 | contig 28978 bp, 19 predicted proteins | sample SaaInlLV_10m_DNA_4_FD_184664 | JGI IMG/M metagenome (GOLD analysis project Ga0209045, IMG submission 184664) | Marine microbial communities from expanding oxygen minimum zones in the Saanich Inlet - Saanich Inlet SI072_LV_200m_DNA (SPAdes) (version 2) | ecosystem: Environmental > Aquatic >...
GCGGGAGTTCCCGCCCGCCGCCGCTAGCTCAACAGCGTTGCTTTCGAGCGCGTCGCCTGAAGTTCCTGCGACATGGGGTGCCGACTGAGGATGTCCAGAGACATCTCACACAGCTCCGCGGCCTCCTCCGGGGACGCTGTCCCCACCGTTACCATGTCGCGGGGACGAATGGCGTTCCAAGAGAACGTCAGGGCCTGGAAGGGCCGAATCTGCCCTGCCGCCATGGACTTGATTGTCATCACCGGCTTCTTTGCGCTGTTGATCACTCGGGCGATCCAGTCCACCTCCACGTGCATGAGAAAACCCATTGCGTTGAACGGCTGGATATACGTCTCGACATCGAGCCCCGACTCATCGGCATAGATGACACTCTCCGGAGCATGGGTGCTCAGGCCAGGGAGCATACCCCGCTCACGAATCAGTCCGCAGATGACCTCATAGTGTCGAATCTTGCGCTGACATTTGTCGAGCATGACGTCAGTCACGCTGGTGTGGGGCATGCAGAACGTGACTCCCTTCTCCACTTCGGTATCCAGTGTGGTTCTGACCTCGTCCAGATCGAACCCCTTCTCAGCCGTCTCAGGGGTGTGGCTGAATGAAGGAGTCGAGATGATCACCAGCTTCTTGCCGGTGCGCTGCTGGGCTTCTTCAATGGCCTCGGGGACGCACGTCTTGGTGTGCGGGCACATGATCGTGTCAACGCCATAGCCGACAAACGTCTCGATGATGTCGGCGATACTGTCACGGTTGGTGACAATGCGCGTCATGAACCTGCTCTTGCCCGCCGTCGAGTGGCAGTAGCCGAGGAACCAGTTCGTGCCGATGATCATGCGCGAGAGCGAAACGCCGCCAACGGTCGTTCGTGGGAACTGAGTCACGGTCAATCTCCTGACGTTATCCGATACAAGGCATCTCGGGCCAATGTACGACAGGAAGGCCAAGGTAGAAACAGCCGACTGGTGGCAGACCAGCAGTGGTCAACTGACGAACGGGTGCCCTGTCTCAGCTCGGCAAAGTGGTGAGAAAAGTCTGCAGAGCCGACACCAGATCCGCCAACTCCTGCTCAAGTCGCTCGACTCGATCCTCTGCCTGATCCAGCGTGACTTCACGCCCCATCGTCTCGAGCTCAAGAGTGGTCTTCCCTGCAGCATCAGCGAAGAAGTTCGCCACCAGACCTTTCAGAGCATGCGCACCGTGGGCCACTCCCTCCGCATCCCCCTTAGCGACTGCCTCGCGAACATCATGAAGGAGGGAGGGGATTTCCTCCTGAGCAGTCGCGACCAGCGTCTCCCCCAGGTCTCTGTCAGCCGAGATGTTCTCCACAAACTTCGCCGAGTTAAACACCATGTCACAGTTCCCGCCTGAGGCGACCGGCACGGTACGAGGGCGCTCCGCGGATGGCGACTCAAGTGCCTGTTCGAGCAGCATCAAGAACTCGAGTCGATGGATCGGCTTGGCTATGTAGCCATCCGCGCCGGCCGTCAGGCAGCGTTCCCTATCTCCGGTCATCGCGTGAGCTGTCATGGCGACAATCCGCAGATGGTGGCCAGTTCCACGCTCCATCTCACGGATCACTCCCATGGCTTCATAGCCGTCCATCTCCGGCATCTGCATGTCCATGAGGACAACGTCGAAACGCTCACGAGCAACTTGCTCAACCGCCTGCTTACCATTCTCCACCAGCACCGGCTCATGACCACGTTTCAGGAGGATGGCTTCGACTAGCCGTCGATTTGCCGCCCGGTCCTCAGCCACAAGAACGCGCAACGTCCGCACGGGTTGCGCAGGGAGCGTCGCCTCCGAGGGCGTGTGCGTGACCCGGACCATCGGCCCGGCCCCCAACACATCATGGATGGCATCGAGGAGATCAGATTGCTTGACGGGCTTGGCCAGACAGTGGGCGATCCCGAGCCGTCGCCGGTCAACTCCCGACAGAATGGAGCCACCGGATGAGAGCATGAGAACAGGCATGCATTCGAACTCGGAAGAAGCCCGGAGGTCCTCAGCGAACTCAACGCCACTCATCCCCGGCATCATGGCGTCCAGCAACACCAGGTCACTGCACCTGCCCTCACTCCGCCACCGCCACAGCTCAGCCAAGGCCCTCGCTCCGCTGTCGACCCACACCGGACACATGCGCCAGTTCCGCAGCATCTCGAGCAGAATACGCCCGTTGGTCTCGTTGTCGTCCACCACCAGAACGCGCAACCCGCTGATGTCATCCAGCTTGCCGGGACCGGGTCCACTGTGCTGCCCGAAGCGCGCAGAGAAGAAGAAGCTGCTGCCCTTCCCCTCTTCACTTTCCACCCAGATCCGCCCTCCCATCAAGCCGACCAACTTGGCCGAAATCGCCAACCCAAGCCCCGTGCCTCCATAGCGCCGGGACATGCTGCTGTCTGCCTGACTGAAGGATGCAAAGACCTCCTGCTGCTTACCGGGAGCGATCCCGATACCTGTATCTCGAACGCGGAACTGCAGCTCACAGAGCGCCCCAGCCACCCGCACAGACTCGACGTCAAGAACGACTTCTCCCACATCGGTGAACTTGATGGCGTTCCCTACCAGATTCACCAACACCTGACGTAGTCTGGCAGGGGCGCCCGTGAGGGCATCCGGCACGTCCGGAGGGATGTGGCACGCAAGCTCAAGGCCCTTCTGCGAAGCGCGCAAACTGAGGGCATGCATCGCATCCCCAAGGGTGTCACGCAGCGGGAAAGGGATCTGCTCAAGCTCAAGGCGCCCGGCCTCGATCTTCGAGAAGTCCAGAATATCGTTCAGCACGTGAAGGAGGGAGTTGGCCGAGTCGCCCACTATCCCGAGAAACTCCTGCTGCTCCGAGTTCAGATCAGTGCTCAGAGCCAAGTCGGTCATTCCTATGATGGCATTCATCGGCGTCCGGATCTCGTGACTCATGTTTGCAAGGAACTCGCTCTTCGCCCGGTTCGCATCTTCGGCGGCCTCTTTGGCGACTCGGAGCTGCCTCTGCGATGTTCCCAGCTCGGTGTTGGCGCTGTGCAGGGCCTCAGCTTTGTCTCGCAGTTCGGCCTCAGTCCTCAGACGCTCGGCCACCTCCCGGTTGAGTTCATCACGGGAAGCCGTGATCCGCTTCAGGCTGTCAGCCATCGAGTCAAACGCTTGAGACAGCTGCCCAATCTCGTCGCTTTCCTTCCCGCCAAGTCGCACGCTGAAGTCCCCTCCCCCAATCCGCGCCGCTCCCTCCTTCAAGCGCCCAAGCCTCACCGCAACCGAATGCGTCAGTAAGTAAGCGAAGGCCACGCCCACAAACGCCGCACCAATGGCTGTAAAGAGGATGCGACGGCTCAAAGCCTGGACAGCGGCAAACACCTCCGCGAGATCCTGCTCAAGAATGAGCACCCAACCCAACCCAGGGTAACTGCGATACCCTACAGAGCGGGCGTAGGCACACAGGCGAGGCTGTCCTCCGGGAACCGGGCGACGAAACACGCCGCGAGTGTCGCCAGTCGGCAGTTGCCCCCCAGGGAGAAGATGGCTCATGTCCTCGAACCGCTCGCCGTTCTCCGATGAGCAGATCAACCGATGCTGGGCATTGAGCAGGAAGAACGTGTCGGTCCGGTACCCGTCAGCAGCAGCGTTCGGTCCAGGCTGACGCAAGACAGCCAGAACACCGTCAATGCTGACAACGACTTTCATGACCCCGAGAAACTCGCCCGCACTGTCATCGATTCGGATCGCGAAGTCCGTCGAGAAAACGCCTGCGCTATCATCGTAGGCTACATCGGCAATGTGTGCCCCAAACTCGTGGGCCTGCTGCCACCAATCCTCATCGGCCTGCATATAATCACTGGTCGGTCCTGACTGGGCGACGTTCGCGCCCTGGCGGTTGGTAACGAAAATCTCTCCCACCATGCGGAAACCGGAGCGTTCGTTGTAGAACGCGATGAGTTCTCTGAACTCCTTGGCCAGGGTGCCGCTCAGGAGTTTCTGCATCAAAGGCGCCGCGCCGTCAGCGGACACCGCCCCCCACTCCCGGTCCATGCGGTCGATATGGGCTTTCCCATCTCCCCGAGCGGCAAACTCCGCGTTGGAGGCCATTAAGGCATCCTGCACGCGGGCGGTTCGGGCATACGCCTCGAATGCCTCAAAGCGGCCCTGGAGGTCGCTATCCATCTCGGCCATCAGTTCAGTAGCGGCGGCAGCTGTCCCGATGCTGATCCGTCGCTCAAGTGCCTCACGGCTCACCGAGACGGAAAAGAAGCCCGCCGCGCCGATCAGGACCGCGAACACAAGAAACGCCAACGTCAGTTTGTGCCCAATGCTCATCTCGCCGGATCCATGCTTGCCCTGTTGCGCCTCCCCAGGGAGGCCCCGGGCATGGTCTCAGACCGCAGTACTCACCAGGCGGCAAGTGTAAGACACTGTGCGGCGATGCAGGATCACCGTTCCGCCAGCGTTCCGCGCAGAAACAGGCCAGCCAAGGCACCGAACATCCCCGCGCCCCCTATCGACACGTTAGTATGCCGACACTGCTTCCACAAATCGACGGGCAGGCAGCGGTGCCGCCGCACGGAGAGGGATGCCGCGAGTTGGCAGGGAGATTGTCCACAGGGGCTATGGTGGACCGAGTCACCTCAGACGGAGCCAAACCGGAGCACTCCACCCCTCTCCCCGCGAACCGCATGGTCAACGGCGGGTCCAAAGGAACTGACGACCTGCTCGGCCCTCGCCCACCGTTCACCGGGCGACTGGCCGGGTTGCCTTTAGCCCGGAAACGGTGGTACCGTGTAAGGACGAACACGGCCCTCCTCCGGCAGCGCATATGGACGACGTGTCGCCAGGCCCCGCTCTCGGACGTTGGGAAGGGGGCCCGGCCCAGGCCCTCAAAGGCACGGCGGGGCTGGGAAGTGTACCTTGTGTGCCGGAGGCCCGGCATGAAACGGAGAACAGATGAGACGCCTGACTGAGATAGCCCTGCTCCTTCCCTTGGTGACGCTGTGGGCCCGACCTCTCCCGCTCCCGACCGAGTCACCGTTGCGCCCCCGGCAGACCGTCTTGCCTCCGGCAGTCCTTCTGACCCGGTCACCGGACGATGCCCCCCGCCAGGCAGCCCCAGCCCGGAGGACGCGAGCAGGAGAACTGCAGTACTCCATAGGAGACCCCACGGATGAGGAGCAACTCTCTGTCGAGTACATCAATCGAGCGCGGGCAAACGCCTCCGCAGAAGCCCTGCTTCTCAAGACCACAACGGACCGAAACGTGCTCAGCTCATACGACTTTTTCAGCGTCAATCTGGACGAGATGGTCACGCAGTTCTCGACGTTGACGCAGACACTTCCTCCCCTGTCGATCAACGCCAAACTGACCGTGGCAGCCCGGCTGCACAGCCAGGACATGTTCGCGAACGTGTTCCAAGGCCACTACACGTCAGCGAATGGAGTCGACCCGAACGAGCAGGGAGACCATGTCGGCAATCGTGTCAGCCATCAAGGCTACAGCTACGCAACTGTGGGAGAGAACGTCGGAGCGTACACGGACGGTGTCTGGGCAGCTCACGCAGGCTTCGAAGTCGATTGGGGGTACGGTCCATACGGCATGCAGTCTCCGCCCGGCCACCGCGAGAACATTCACAGTGCTGACATGCGCGAAGTGGGCGTGGGGATTGTGTCGGGCGTCAATTCCGCTAACGGTGAAAGTGTAGGGCCACTGATCGTGACTCAGGACCTTGGGCGACAGCAGAACGCCACCCCTTTCATCACCGGAGTGGTCTACTTCGACCTGAACGGGAACAGCTTCTACGATGTGGGAGAGGGGATCGGGGGCGTCCGGGTCGATGTCGCCGGTTCCGGCTACTTCGCCCAGACAGCCATGTCGGGGGGATACTCTGTGCCAGTAGCGGGCAACGGCACCTACCAGGTAGCGTTCTCGGGACTGGGGCTGACCGTAACCGAGAAGACGGCTGTGGTGACCAGCAACCACAACGTCAAGGTCGACTACACCCCACCCTATACCCCTCCGATCATCTCCGGCGACACGACTCCCGCTGTGGGAGGGGCAACGGTCTACAGTTTCACGGACACGCCGGGAGCGACGGTGTACACCTTGCGGCAGGGATCTGTTCAGGAAACCGAGTGGACTGAAGGCGCCGAGAACGGTCCCCAGGGAATGACCATCGACGCCACGGGGAGCTATGAGGTTGTCTCCGGCCTGTCGAAGAGCGACGGGAGCTTCGGCTTCCACCTTGCCCACCCCCAAACGGACGCTCAGTCAGTGACGTTCAACGCGACATTCATTCCGTCATCCACAAGTCAATTGCTCTTCGCAAAACGGCTGGGCTACGCGGGGGAAGGACAGGAGGCCAGGCTGGAACTCTCAACCAATGCCGTCCCCAACTGGGAGACAATCTGGAGCCAGACTGGTGATGGCACGAGCGGAGAAAGCTCCTTCACCACGGTGACAATTCCCCTTCCGGAGTTTGCCGAGAAGACTGTGAAGCTGCGCGTCATCTACGACTACGCAGGAGGAACGTATTACCCACAAACAAGCGAGTCCGTCGGCTTCTTCTTTGACAATATCTCTGTCACGAACACACGATGGGCAACCGAGACGACCATCAGCACACTCGCAAGCAGCAGTCAGTTCACCTTCACTCCGACAGAGGAAGAACGCGTCTTCCTCCAGGTCCAACCAGGACAGGCAGACAGGCATTACCCGGCCGGTGTCCCGTTCGTTTGCGAGGCAAGCCCCCAGACAACGTCTGTTACCGTGACAGTCGAGGGCCCTGAGGAGGCCCGATGGAAGCTGACAGCTGAAGGGTTTGACTCGGGCTGGAAAACGAGCGAAACCACACTTCAAGAGCTCCCCTCCATCAGCTACACCTTGACCTTTAACGACATCTCCGGCTGGACCGCTCCCCCGAATAGAGAGTTGGCATTGGCAGGCCCCACCATGAACGAGTCTGCCACGTACGTCCTCGGTGTCGATTCAGACATGGATCACCTGCCGGACGATTGGGAGCAGACCATCGTCGATGCGGACCCCGCAGATGACATCGACAGCATTCTGGACGTGACCAACGGCGGAGATCTCGATCAGGACGGAAAGACGAACTATGAAGAATACCAGGGGGGAACCGATCCTACCATGTTCAACTTAACCGTGGGGCCAGTCTGGAACATGGTGTCCATCCCCAGGGAACTCCCAGTGGAGAAGAAGGATGTTGCGGCACTTTTCCCAGCTGCGCTTTTCGCATCCGCATGGGTATGGACAGGCTCGGTCTACACCTCGACGGACACGTTGAGCGCCCTCCGTGGACATTGGGTCCTGCTCGGACCGACGGAACAGACCGTGCTCATCCCAGGCATGTCGGTCAACGACCTTCCCGTCGATCTTGACATTGGCTGGAACCTCGTGGGCATACCGGAGAAGATCCTGAGACCGGTGGCCCCGGAAATCCGTGGGACGATATGGTTCTGGGACGCCGCAACCCAGAACTATCAAGCCGTCCCGGATGACGGCACGGAGGCCTTTCTCTGGCCGGGGAGAGCTTACTGGATAGAGAGCACGGCAGCCCTGCGCCTGTACCCGTAGCGGTCCGCCCTCAAGCAGCAGACTGCGTTCTCAACCCGCACAGCCAAGCGCACTGGCAACAGCGCCCTTCATCTTCGCAAGACCCATCTCCAGGACGGCACGCGGCTCCTGTTGCCAGTAGTCAGGGTTGAACAGCTCGAGGGAGAGCATCCCGACATAGCCGGCACGAACGAGGTCGGCAAGGATCGTATCCAACGGAGCGACCCCATCCCCGGGAAAAACGCGCTGAGCATCAGTGATCACAGATCGGGACGGCTTAGCCGGGTAGTCGTTCATGTGAACCAAGGCGAGTGTCTGGGGCCCAATGAGCTTCAGAGCCTCGAAGGTCCCACCGCCTTTGTACATGTGGAAAACATCGCCGAGAATACGCGCGTCAACCGCTCCGGACTCTGCAGCTACCAGGAGCGCTTCCCCTAGTCGACAGAGGATTTTCGAGTGCCCCCAGAACTCAAGGATTGGGGTCACACCATACTCGCGCCCAACAGCGACCAATGTGCCGTAACGTTCCGCCAGGTCGAGCAGTGGAATGTCGGGTTGGTCCACGATCCCTTTGGGAGGGGCAGCCAGAGCTGTGCAGCCGAGGGCACGGGCAATCTCCATGTTCCGTCGGGCTTCCTCAAGCGCTGCGGATCGTGTCCCCGGATCCGGGGAACCCCATTCGAAGAAACCGATCAAGTTGGGAACAGCAAGTCCGCAGTCACCCAACTGGCGTTTCAGGTCGGCAAGATCCCCGCCCTGATCGACATAGGCATCCAGCTCGCTGATCCACGGCTCAATCCCCTGATACCCGACGTCCGCCACCAAGTCGATCGTCTCGGGAAGAGACGGGGCTCGTTCGCGAATCGTGCTCGTGTTCACGCAGTAGGAGAAGGGGTTCTTCGGTGCATTCACGGTCTGACTCCTGGACGGGAAACGCAATGTCTGTTCAAGAAGCTCACCAACGAGCGATGAAGCTATCCCGGCAAATCCTTCCTCGCAAGAGATGATCACCTGAGCGGGAGGACATCTCCTTGATTTCTACTCCGCTTCATCTATAGGAAACACCCAGACTGCTACCAGCCGAAGAGCCAGACCAATGCCGGCAAACCTGACCCCACAGTACAAGCGCGCAGAAGATGCCTATCGACAGGCGAAGACCACGCCTGAAAAGATCGAGGCCATCGAAGACATGATGCGGGTGATCCCGAAGCACAAGGGCACCGAACACATCCGCGCCGACCTGAAGAAACGCCTCGCAAAACTACGCTCAACCGACGAGCAACAGAAGAGGAACCGGGGCGGCACAGACATCTTCTTCGTGGAAAAGCACGGGGCAGGCCAGATCCTGGCCGTCGGGATGCCAAACTCTGGGAAAAGCGCCCTCGTGGGCAAGCTCACCAAGGCCCGAGTCAATATCGCCCCTTACCCTTACGCAACTCACGCCCCCGTTCCCGGCATGATGCCCTTCGAAGACATTCAGATCCAGTTCGTCGACATGCCCCCGGTGACGAGTGAGGGCCTCGTCACCGGTATGATGGGGGGGCTCGAACGAGCGGACGCCCTCCTCATCTGCCTGGATCTATCGGCCCCGGACCTCCTTGAGCAGGCAGAAAACTGCTTCGGGGTCATGGCGGAGCGAGGACTCTTCCCCACAGGCAAGGCCGCCGTGGAGGGAATGAACAACAAGCCAATGCTCACCCTCGGAACGAAAGTCGACCTACCCGACACGGCCGACAACCTCGATGCGCTGCTCGAACTGCGGCCCGACCTCGGTCCTGTGCACCCGGTGAGCACTGAGACCGAACTTGGGCTCGATGTCCTGCCTAAGTGTTGCTTCGAACTCCTCGATATTGTCCGGATCTACAGCAAGCAACCAGGGAAACCCGCCGATAAGATCGACCCCTTCACGTTGCCCCGAGGCAGGACAGTCGTCGACTTCGCCCGAGCCGTCCACCGAGAGATAGCCGCGGATCTCAAGTATGCCCGTGTCTGGGGGTCAGGGAAGTTCGCTGGCCAGACTGTCCAGCGCGACCATATCATGGAAGATGGGGACATTGTTGAGCTTCACGTCTGACCCGGGCTTTCCCCCCATGGCCAGTGGCGCCTTCAGGCTCCAGAACAAGGGGGGGGAGATGGCGGCAGGAACTGGCGGGAACTCACTTGGGAACGCCGACCACAGGCGGACGCCCAACGCTCTTGCACATGCGGAAGAGACTGACGTAGCCCTGCCAATGCCCAAGCGCTTCCATGTCAGCGAATCCGCCCCGGAGGAACGCCTCGCGCATTCGCCCCCGTGCGTTCTCCCCGATCTCGGGTTGGCGCAGAAACGCTTCGGCCAAAGCGATGGTCAGCCGACCGAACCAGGTGGTTGGGACATCCAGGTCAAGCACCAAGAATGCCCCACCCGGCCGCAAAACGCGCCAGGCTTCCCGCGTGGCCTCCAGTTTGAGCTCAAAGTCAACGTGGTGGTAAAAAAAGGCGGAACAGACAGCATCGAACGAACCACTGGCGAACGGTAAATCCTCAGCCGCGGCGATCTCGAACACGGTTGCCTCGCATCCCCGTTTGCGCTGTGCCTGCTCTACCATCCTGGGGGCCGCGTCGATGCCCACCGCCTGCCCCCCCTGGCCCGGGTCCAGGCACTGGCCAAGACTAGCCGTCAAAGCACCTGTGCCACAACCAATATCCAGCACTCGGCATCCCGGAGTCAAGGCCAATTCCTGTACGATCCGTTGCTGGTAACGGCGTTCGCGCCCCAACGTCACGACCGGCTGGACGATATCATAGAGTGCAGCAGCGTGGTCCAGCGTTCTGCCGCGAGTCAGGATGCGCCTGACGGGACCTCGTCCCTCACCCATATCTTCGTTGCCGGCTCCACGCGTAGAAGACATGCCTACCTCACAAGATCAGCCAGATCAAGCTTGCGCAGGAGGAGCCCGCGAATCAGAGGACCAGCGCGCACCAGCCCCGTCATCCCACACCGGTCAAGCCGGGCAAGCCCGCCATCGATCCGCTGGAAAGCCACATCCAGGCCAGACTCGACAGCTTCAGGGAAGCTCTGGTAAACGCGGGAATCCTCACACGAACTTCCTGCCGCAAGCCGCTGGCGAACAGACGCAGCTCCGTCCCGTGCCGCCGCGACGGCAACCACATAATTGGCGCGCCGCAAGAGGAAGTCTCGGGCCATGTCCCGAATATCGTCAAGCACCTGACAGCCGATCCCGAAAGAGGTCATCGCTGCCTTCATCTCCGCGACTCGTTCCGCATCCAGCTGAGTCTCCACCAACTCCGGGCCAAGAAACGGTACCTGAAACAGGATCCCCGTCTTCAGGGGGTGGAGCTCATTGAGTATGTATGCCGGATCGGACCAGTCCTCAAATCCATCTTCCTCCATCGCTTCCTCAGCCCCGCTCGGAAGCAGAATGCGGAGCGTGTGGACAGACAGAGAACGCGCCTCAGGTCGCGACAACACGCCAGCCTCGACCGCTTGATCCAGAACGCTGTGCAAGACCCGATCCGCCATCATGATCGTGACGATCTGGGGCATGATCCTGGAGTCGTTCGACATCCGGAAGTGGAAGACGGACTTGTCCTCGTTATCCAACAGGTTGTCCGCCGAGGTCACCCAGGCCCGGAACAGGTGGTTGAGCACGGCGTAAAGCCGACAGCGGTCGGGAGAGACGGGAAGCGTCTGCAACGCGGCGACGAAAAACGTGGAGAACAGGTTGCGCTCCAGATCGAGAAGTTCGGCAGGCAGAGCCCCCAAGGTTACCCGGAAAGCCGGGGCGATGCCGGCCTGATCCCCGAGGACGGCGTCCGCCTCACTCCAGGCCGCCCGAATCGCCTGCTGCTGAACGGCCAAGGCCCGACCGAGAAGTGGCACGCCGGCCAACGTCTGAACACTGAGCATGTCACGGAACTCCTGAAGCTGCAGTCGCCCGAAAGAACGTACCCGGAGCGCGGAGCCGGGGGGGGGACGACGCGGAACATACGCTCCCGGGCGGTCGTTACCATAGTGCGCCTCGCGCCGCAACACGCGCCTGGACATGCAAGAGTCGCCGCGGGAAGCCCCGTGGCAGTACTCGAGGCCAGGAGAATCCCGCTTCGGCGGTTGAGAACCGCGAACCAGACAGTCCTGAATTTCCTGAGCGGTCAATCCCCCATGTTCTGAATCCACGCTATGTTACGACTCTGATCCATACTGTCAGCATCCCGTTGGCGCCGCGTTAGACGGCCGTTAGCATTCCACTAGGACTTACTTTATGCCAACCTGTCTCCAACACCTTCACGCGGACGCACCGCAGCTGAGATCCGCTACGCCACACTTGCGCCGGCACCCACGGCGTTCTCGGCTGCAATCGGCCTCTGTTCAGGTCCTGGTTGCTGTGCTGGCCACCGTGCTGGTAGGCTGTCAGAGAACGGCCGAAACGGACGTGGCAACAATCACGATCAGTCATGGAGGTGAACAGTTAGGACGGTGTGGAGAGCTTGCGCCCAAGTCGCTGACCGTCGAGGTCCTTGGCCCGAAGCGGCGGGGACTCTTGGGAGGGTCGGGGCACGCGCGTCCCGTCCCCAACGTCAAGGTCTTGTTCGAGCCCTTGTCACCTGAGCGGGGCCTGGAAATTGTCGGGGAACCGGAGCAGACCACGAACGAGGGAGGGACGGCCTCTGTGGAGGTCCGCCTGGGGCGTTCCTTTGGCGACCAATATGTCCGCATCCGCCTCCCCAACCACCCGGGCATCAGTGCACTGGCAAGGCTGACGGCCGGTATCGCCGTGTACGGTTCCCACCAGGAGACGCTGGCCGGAGAGGAACTCCCCGCCCCTCTGACGTTGGCCTTGACCGATGAGAGCGGTGAACCGCTCTCCGGGATACCCGTCCATTTCCGTCTCAGCTCCCAGCCGGGCTCCAAGGGGAAGCTGAGCGTGTCTCGAGGCAAGACCAATTCCGAGGGCCAGATTTCGGTCAACCTGAAGACCGATCCCAAGGCCACAGGTAGGTATATGGTCACAGCCGAGATCGCTGATCCTGAACAGCGTTACGCAGCACGAGCCGTGGTAATGGATGCCATGGCAATCAATCGAACGGGATTGATGCTCGGAGTTCTTGGCGGACTCGGGCTCTTCATCTTCGGCATGACCCTCATGAGCGAAGGGCTCCAACAGATTGCCGGACCACGACTCCGGACGGTCCTTCAGTTCCTCGCCCAGAACCGATTTGTGGGAGTACTGGCGGGGGCCACAGTTACGGCGGTCATTCAGTCATCCAGCGCCTGCACAGTGATGGTCGTCGGCTTCGTGAACGCAGGCCTCCTGAACCTGCAGCAGTCTATCGGGATCATCATGGGAGCCGCCATCGGGACGACGGTCACGGGCCAAATGGTGTCGCTCAAACTGGAAGTTCTGGCCTTGCCGGCCATCGCGTTCGGTGTCACCATGCTGCTCATTGCTCGGAGGAGTGCGACCCGCAGCCTGGCCCAGACCATCGTCGGTTTCGGGATGCTCTTCCTCGGCATGACCATGATGTCCGCCCAGCTCAAAGGCCTCGCACAGTTCCCATCATTCATCCGCTTCTTCAGCACCTTCGACTGCCAACCCCTCACCACAGGTGGGAGCATGCCGTGGAAAGCCGTCTTTGGAGCCGTGGTCATCGGCACCATCATGACCATGGTTGTACAGAGCAGTTCGGCAACCATCGGGCTCACAATCGCCCTGGCCAGCAGTGGCTTGGTGAACTTCTACACCGCAATCCCCTTGATCCTGGGGGACAACATCGGCACAACCATCACGGCCATCCTTGCCTCCATCGGCACCAATCGGAAGGCCCGACAGGCTGCGATCGCGCACACGGTGTTCAAGATGATCGGGGCCACCTATATGATCATCCTGTTCTACGTCCCTCTGAACGGTGTCCCCATCTTTATGCACATCGTGGACCTGATCACTGCGGGGGATGTGTTCGCGGCGACCCCGGAGAACATCGGCAGGCACGTCGCCTCCGCCCATACGCTGTTCAACATCGTGAATGTGCTGGCCTTTCTGCCCTTCGTTGGGAGCCTGGCATGGCTTTCGGAACGGATCTTGCCATCCCCGGCGGACGAAGCCCTCAAAGTTCAGACACTCGAACCGCACCTGCTCACTACGCCTTCATTTGCCTTGGAACAGGTAGAGACGGTCGTGCGCCAGATGGGCCGGGATGCCTGGAAGAACACGGAAGTAGCCGTGAGAATGCTGACCCGAGGCGAGAAGGGCTCAGTCGAAGCAATCTCCCGCAGAGAGGCACGGATCGACGAACAACAGCACGATATTGCCGAGTATCTCGCCAAGCTCACCCAGCGCGCCCTGACCGAGGCACAATCAGATGCAATCCCCAGACTCATGCACTGTGCCCACGACGCGGAGCGGATGGGAGACCACGCCATCAACATTCTGGATCTGGTCGAGAAGCTGACCAACGGCAACGCCAAGTTCTCGAAAGCAGCGATCGGGCAACTCGATGAGATGCTCGAGATCGTGAGACGCCAGGCAGAAATCGCGTTCGCCGCGCCCGACGCCGAATCGCCCCCGTCACCGGACAAAGTTCTGCGCCTCGAAGGTGAACTCCGCAAGGCCGTCGAGCAGTCCGAGCAAGACCATGAGCGCCGTCTTCGCCGAGGGAAATGCGATGTTCAGGCCGGTCTTCTGTTTGTCGAATTGCTGAACGATGTGCGACGTATTGGGGAACATCTGGGGAACATTGCCCAGCGAATGCTGCCGGCCAGCGTCCCTCCCAGTGCGGCCAGCACGCAACCAAGCTAGGACGCTCGCGGCCCAAAACCAGAACGCAGCCAACGGATGCCCGTTGGAGGGCGAGAGTCCCCTCGAGCCGAGATTGCCGTTCAGGCACTGAGATTGGCATTCACCACTGATCTCCCCACGGCCTCCTTGATCTCCCCTGGGAAGTGACCGGATGTGGGGCACTCGAGACCGTCCCTCTGAGTTATCCCTGCCGCGAGAGACACACCCAACTTCTGCAGCTACGTTAACGCCGCCTGCGATCATGCCCCACATCAGACGTGGCAGGTCGACGTGACGAATCAGGTCCAGTGAGACAGAGGAGACCGATCGTGAGAGTTCTCGTAACCGGCGGAGCCGGATTCATAGGCAGCCATTTGGTCCAGCATTTCCAGGGCAAGGCCGACGTCCGGGTTCTCGACAACCTTCGTACAGGCTACCTGGAAAACCTGGACGGCTTTGAGGTCGAATTCATCAAGGGATCCATCCTTGATCGCCATGTCCTAAGCCAGGCGATGAAGGGGGTTGATTACGTGTTCCACCTGGCCGCGATGATCAGCGTCCCCGAGTCGATGTCCTGCCCGGGGGATTGCGTCGAGATGAACACGATCGGGACGCTTAACGTGCTGGAAGCCGCAGCTGAGGCCGGAGCCAAAAAGCTCTGTTTCAGCACCTCGGCAGCCGTCTACGGGGACAACCCGATCGTGCCCAAGCGCGAAGAGATGTACCCGGAACCGAAGAGTCCCTACGCCGTTACCAAACTGTCGGGGGAGTACTACTGCGGAATGTTCGCGGCTGAAGGACGCCTGGCCACCACGTGTTTGCGCTACTTCAACGTGTTCGGCCCGCGTCAGGATCCTGGGAGTCAATATGCGGCGGCAGTCCCGATCTTCGTATCGCGCGCTCTGAAGGGCGAGACCATCACCATCTTCGGCGACGGCGAACAGACACGTGACTTCATCTACGTCAAAGACATCGTGGCAGCGAACGCGTTCTTCGCCACCCACCAGGACATGGGCGGCGTCTACAACGTGGCCTACGGAGGAAGCATCACGATCAACGACCTGGCGACCAGGATTGTCGAGCTGACCGGCTCCTCCTCCGAGATTGCCCACGCACCGGAGCGCGCCGGTGATGTCAAACACTCACGCGCCGCCGTGGAGCGCCTTGCCGCCACAGGGTTCGAGCCAACCAGCGACTTCGATGCCGGGCTGGCAAAGACCGTCGACTTCTTCCGCGCCAAGTGGGCGTAACGTCCGGTCAAGTCAGGACGAGTCTCCTTCATGAAAATCCTCTTTGTATGCACCGGCAACACGTGTCGCAGCCCGATGGCTGAGGCCTACTTCCGCAACCTCTGCACCAAACGCGGAATGAAGGACGTGGTCGTCGCCTCAGCAGGCGTTGCCGCGGTCAACGGGAGCCCCCCGAGCCGCCAGGGCGTTGAAGCCCTCAAACGCCTGGGAGTGCCTGCCGCAACGGGAGGAAGCTCAGAGACAACGCGAGAGCTGGCAGAGGAAGCCGATCTCATCCTGGCCATGACCGCAACCCATGAAGCAACCCTTGCGGGCCGCTTCCCCACTGCTGATGCAAAGATTCATCTGCTGCTGGACTTCGCGGACGAAACAGGTGATGTTGCCGACCCCTACGGGGGAACAGTTGCCGAGTATACCGCCTGCCTTAGAGGGATGATCCCGGCACTCGATAAACTCGCCGAGGTCGTTCAAGACTCCCTGCGGGAGCCTGCATAAGACGGAACAGAATCACGCCATCACACGTCCATATTCACGGGGCCAAAGGAGAATACTATGAGCGTCCAGATCCAGTCCGTTTCCAGCAATTTCGAGCGTGAACCACTTCTGCGCCCATTCGGTTTCAAGGGCGCCTACGTGTCTGAAATCTGGCAGTCGATTGCCGGTATGGTCTCAGCGAATGGACACCGCGCGGCAGCTCTGAACACCCAGAGCCCGCTCTGGTCCGACGCCGACGTGTTCACCGCCCATTCCGAGGCAGCCGGCAACGCCCTCATGTTCACACTGACCGAGTATGCCCTACGCCAGGCTCAAGGCAGGTGCTTCGACAGCCCTATCGAGTTGCTCGATGAGCTCCTGCCCGTAGTACACGACTATGGCAAGAAAGTCACGAACAAAGACGACCTGCGCCTCACCTTTGCTCTCAACGCACTCGTGGGAGTGGATGCGGCAGCCTGGTTGCTGCACGCCCAGCAGAACGGTATCACAACCTTCGATGAACTCGTACCGGAGGCATACCGCTGCGCCCTGGCCAACCGCCACTCGAAAGTTGCCTGCATTCCTCTGATGGCCTACGGGATTCCCCTGGAAGAGATCGTCGAGGCTGTCGAAGACGGGTTCTTCTTCCTGAAGGTCAAGATCGGGTCGGATCCCGACAAAGACGGTGATCGTGAGAAGATGCTGCAGTGGGACATGGCCCGTATCGAGGCGATCCACAACGCCATTGGCAGCCGCCCAACTCCCTACACCGAAAACGGCAAGATTCCCTACTACTTCGATGCAAACGGCCGCTATGACAGCAAAGAGCGCCTCCAACGCTTCCTGGATCACACGAAGAAGATCGGCGCGTTCGACCAAATCGCGATCATCGAGGAACCGTTCCCGGAGGAGTACAAGGTCCATGTCGGGGACCTGGGTGTACGCATCGCCGCTGATGAAAGCGCCCACTGCGACGAAGATGTGCGCGAACGCATCGAGCTCGGATATGGAGCCATCGCCCTCAAGCCGATCGCGAAAACCCTCAGTATGACCCTCAAAATCGCCAAGGTCGCTCACGAAGCCGGCGTTCCCATGTTCTGCGCTGATCTGACCGTCGGACCGATCCAGGTGGACTGGAACAAGACATTCGCCTCACGTCTGGCGCCGCTCCCCGGAATGACCATCGGCGTAGTTGAGACGAACGGACACCAGAACTACAAGCGCTGGAGCACACTGCAGTCCTACCATCCCTGCAACGGTAACCCGTGGATGCAGGTCAACGATGGATGCTTCGCCTTGGAGGAGGAGTTCTTCGCACGCAGTGGCGGAATCTTCGACAAGTCAGAACACTACTCAGGTCTGGTCTTCGCGGACTGACCGGCAGAGAAAGACGCGCCACTGGATTGCCCGGAAAACACTGACAGGCGACTGCGCTTCATCGTCGGCGTCACCCTACTGACGGTCAACATGCCGTTGGGCCTGGGAGCCGTAGCTGTGGGTGGCATGCTCTTTGCCACCACCAAGAACGCCGACTGGCTGCGCCTTGCGGCCGCAATCTACGCCTTCTCCTGGGTACTCCTTGGCCTGGGCCTGCTTCTGGCCGGGCGGTCCGGCTATGCCTACGCCAAGGAGTTCTGGCACCGACGCCGGAAGCTCGTCATCCCGCACCGTCACCACGATGCGCCCCCGCCAGACGACGAAGCAGACTGAGCGTCCCCGCTCAGCTTCCCCTGTCCGTCAGAGCCGTGACCAACAGGAGCGGTCCTCCCCTGTCCGGCCGGGGCTTGGTCTGCTGAATAGAAGGGACGCCCCGCCCTCCACAAGAACGGGTCCCCCTGGAGCGGCACCCCAAGAAAAAGAGGCGCTCCCGCCGTAAAGCGAGAGCGCCTCAATATGCAATGGGCAGCGCTATTTCCGCTGCCCGATGGGACAGGGCGGCCCGATCACGCGGCCGGGTCGCCAAGCGCCCGGGGGCAACTTACATCATGCCGCCCATGCCGCCCATGCCGCCCATGCCGCCCATGCCGCCGCCACCCGGAGGTCCGGCAGGCATCGGGGGCTCTTTCTCAGGGATCTCGGTGATCAGACACTCTGTTGTCACCAGCAGACCAGCCACGGAAGCCGCGTTCTGCAGAGCTGCGCGCTCGACCTTGGTCGGGTCGATGATACCAGCAGCCATCATGTCAACGTAGCTGTCTGTCGCAGCGTTATAGCCCTGCGCCCCTTCGCCTTCCTTAACCTTCATCACGACGATGGAACCTTCAACGCCGGCGTTGGCCGCGAGCTGACGCAACGGATCGGTAACAGCCCGGCGGACGATGTCGACGCCTGTGGCTTGGTCGCCTTCGGCCTCAAGACAGCACAGGGCCTTCTTCGAAGCACGCAACAGAGCAACACCGCCGCCGGGAACAATCCCTTCCTCGACAGCAGCGCGCGTGGCGTGCAGAGCGTCCTCAACCCGAGCCTTCTTTTCCTTCATCTCGGTCTCGGTCGCCGCCCCAACGTTGATGACCGCAACGCCACCGGCGAGCTTCGCAAGACGCTCCTGGAGCTTCTCACGATCGTAGTCGGACGTCGTCTCTTCGATCTGACGCTTGATCTGGTTCACGCGCCCGGCGATCCCGCTCGCCTGGCCGGCGCCCTCGACGATCGTCGTGTTCTCTTTGCTGACCGTCACGCGCTTGGCACTGCCCAACTGATCAGCGGTCACCGACTCGAGCTTGATGCCGAGATCCTCGGTCACGCATGTGCCGCCAGTCAGAATGGCCAGATCCTCAAGCATGGCCTTGCGGCGATCGCCAAAGCCCGGAGCCTTGACCGCGCAGCAATTCAGCGTGCCGCGCAACTTGTTGACCACGAGCGTAGCAAGAGCTTCGCCGTCTACGTCCTCGGCGATGATCAGGAAGGGCTTGCCCTGCTTTGCAACCGTCTGCAGGAGGGGGAGCATTTCCTGGAGATTGCTGATCTTCTTCTCGTGGATCAGGATCAGGCAGTCCTCGAGCATGCACTCCATGTCTTCGCTACTCGTCACGAAGTAAGGGGAGAGGTAGCCCTTGTCGAACTGCATGCCTTCAACGACGTCCAGCGTGGTCTCGATCGTCTTGGCTTCTTCGACCGTAATCGTGCCATCCTTGCCGACCTTATCCATGGCGTCAGCAATGATGTCCCCGATCGTGGCGTCGGAGTTGGCGGAAATTGTCGCGACTTGGGCGATCTGAGCGCGGTCTTCGACCGGAACACTCATTTCGGCCAACTCAGCAACGATGGCCTCGACGGCCGTGTCGATGCCCCGCTTCAGGCCCATGGGATTGGCACCGGCGGTCACGTTCTTGAGACCTTCACGGAAGATCCCCTCGGCCAGAATCGTTGCCGTCGTCGTGCCGTCACCGGCGACATCCGACGTCTTACTCGCAACTTCCTTGACCATCTGAGCACCCATGTTCTCAAACGGGTTCTCGAGCTCGATCTCCTTGGCGACGGTCACACCATCTTTGGTGACGGTGGGAGAACCGAATTTCTTGTCCAGGACGACGTTACGGCCCTTCGGACCGAGTGTGACCTTGACGGCGCTGCTCAGGGCTTCCACCCCACGCAGAATGGCCTGACGGCCCTTGGTGTCGAACGCAAGCTGTTTAGCTGGCATGGTAGATATCTCTCCTTGGTCTCAATTCATTCAGGGACGATGTCGTGCCGCAACGCATTGCTGGTCCCGGGCTCGCCCCAAACACTTACGAGCAGGTCTACTCGACAACAGCGAGAATATCGCTGACGCTGAGGATCTTGTACTCCTTGTCGTCGTACTTGATCTCCGTGCCGCCATACTTGCTGGTCAGGACCGTGTCACCAATCTTGACCTCGAAAGGAACGTCGTTCCCGTCGTCATCTTTCGTGCCGGTTCCGAGCGCGACGATGACCGCCTCCTGCGGCTTCTCTTTCGCGCTGTCAGGGATCACGATTCCTCCCTTGACCACTTCCGTCTCTTCCAGGGCTTCGACCAGTACGCGGTCACCCAACGGTTTGATGTTGATAGCCATGCAACACGTCTCCTTCTCTGCCTTCGGTCGGCTGTTGCGGCCGACACTTTTTCTCACGACTTACTTATCGTCGTCCACCATCCGAAAGTCGGCGTCGATGACACCATCGTCATCGCCCCCGGGCTTCTGCTGCTGCTTTTCCGCATCTTCCGGGGCAGGCCCACCCGCCGGCGGGGGCTGCTGCTCCGGGCCGCCGCCCTGAGCTTGAGCCGTCTTGTAGAGCTCCTCAGCAAAACTGTGCATCTTGCTCTCGAGATCTTCCATGACCGACTTCATCTGCTCTGTGTCGTTCGCTTCGACGGCCTTCTTCAGGTCCTCGATCCCTGCCTCAACCGGTTTCTTGATCTCATCGGGAATCTGTTCGCCATTGTCCTTGATCTGTTTCTCGGTCTGGTAGATCATCGAATCCGCGCGGTTCCTGACCTCGATGTCTTCCCGGCGTTTCTGGTCCTCTTCAGCATGGGTCTTGGCGTCGTCAACCATTTGCTTGATCTCGCCATCATCAAGCCCTGAGCTTCCCGTGATGGTGATCTTCTGTTCCTTGCCGGTCCCGAGATCCTTGGCGGAAACATTCAGTATCCCGTTGGCATCGATGTCGAACGTGACCTCGATCTGCGGAACCCCGCGCGGAGCAGGCGGGATATCCTGCAAGTGGAAGCGCCCGATGGTCTTGTTACCATTCGCCATCTCACGCTCGCCCTGCAAGACATGAATCTCCACGGATGGCTGGCTGTCGCTGGCCGTGCTGAAGATCTCACTCTTGCGGGTCGGGATCGTGGTATTCCGCTCGATCAACTTTGTGGCAACGCCGCCAAGGGTCTCAATCCCGAGCGACAGAGGAGTGACGTCGAGCAGGAGAACATCGTCCACATCCCCCTTCAGGACGCCGCCCTGGATCGCCGCCCCAACCGCGACGACCTCGTCCGGGTTGACCCCTTTGTGAGGCTCTTTGCCAAAGACGCTCTTCGCCACTTCCTGGATCCTGGGCATCCGGGTCATTCCACCAACCAGAATCACCTCGTTCACTTCGGGGGCCGTGAGACCGGCATCGCTCAGGCAATTCTGGCAGGGAGCCGCTGACCGCTGAGCCATGTCCTCAACAAGCTGTTCGAGCTTTGCGCGGGATAAGGACTGGGTGAGGTGCTTCGGGCCTGAGGCGTCGGCCGTGATGAACGGCAGATTGATCTCCGTCGACGCGCTCGAGGAAAGCTCGCACTTGGCCTTCTCAGCGGCCTCCTTCAGGCGCTGCAGCGCCATCTGGTCCTGGCGCAGATCGACGCCATTGTCCTTCTTGAACTCGGTGACGAGCCAATCGATGACTGCTTCGTCGAAGTCGTCACCCCCAAGATGCGTGTCACCATTGGTGGCTTTCACCTCAAAAACGCCGTCACCGATTTCGAGGATTGAGATGTCGAATGTCCCGCCGCCAAGATCGTAAACAGCGATCTTCTCATCCGCACTCTTGTCCATGCCGTAGGCGAGAGAAGCAGCGGTCGGCTCATTCACAATCCGCTTCACGTCCAATCCTGCGATGCGACCGGCGTCCTTGGTGGCCTGACGCTGGCTGTCATTGAAATAGGCGGGCACGGTGATGACCGCTTCAGTGATCGTCTCTCCCAGGTAGGCTTCGGCGTCCGTCTTCATCTTCTGAAGAATCATGGCCGAGATCTCCGGGGGAGAGAACGTCTTGTCCCCGACCTTCACGTGGGCATCGCCGTTCTTTGCCGCAACCACCTCGTAGGGGACGAGATCGGTTTCGTGCTTCACCTCAGCGAACTTGCGTCCCATGAATCGCTTGATCGAGTAGACCGTGTTCGCCGGATTGGTGACTCCCTGGCGCTTCGCGGTTGTCCCAACCAAACGCTCACCGTCTTTGGCGAAAGCGACCACCGATGGCGTGGTCCGGTTACCTTCGGCGCTCGGGATTACGACGGGCTCGCCACCTTCCATCACCGCCATACACGAGTTCGTGGTCCCCAAATCGATGCCCAAAATCTTCGACATAACTAGCCTCCTATGATCAACCTGGAGAACCTAACGGCTGCCCCATTACATCACTGCGTGCATACGTAGACAGCACTCCCAAGCAGAGGACTTGCCAGAAAGCCAGAAACAACTCTCTAACCACTTATCACTACACCTCTTACAGAACACGCTATAACCGACAGGTCGAGCCGCTGTGCGCGGTCGTGTCACCTTCCGCGTTCCCCGCCTGTCACACTGCGCCAACTTGGCACACGGCCAGAGAGATGGGAGCTCCCATGTCCCAAACCGTAGAAAGCGCTCACCAGTGAAGTATGGTATCTCTGTCGGCGAGGACGGGGAAAGGATGATGCCCTGTCGTCCGGCCTCCGCCGGCCATCCCGGCAACAAGCATTGGTGACATGATCGACCTGCTTCAAATCAGGAATCTGGCCTTGGTGCCTGAGCTCGATGTGAGCTTTGAGCCGGGATTGAATGTTGTGACGGGTGAAACCGGGGCAGGCAAGTCTCTGGTCCTCGGTGCCGTGCAGCTCCTGCTCGGAGAACGCGCCAGCCCAACGGTCATTCGGGCCGGAGCCACCCAGTGCGAAGTCACGGCGGCAATCGCCCTTCAGCGAGTGGATGCTGAGGTTAAGCCTCAGGTGGTCCAGCTGATCGAGGATGCCGGCCTACCGGCCTGTGAAGAGGGAGAGCTCGTTCTGCGGCGGGTGGTAACACGGTCCGGCAGCAGAGCATTCGTCAATGCCCGTCCCGTCACCGCACAGATCTTACGGACCCTCGGGGAGCTGCTGATCGACATCCATGGTCCCCACGATCACCAGTCACTGCTGCAGAGCCGGAACCAGCTTGAGATCCTTGACACCTTTGCGGGTCTCGGCCCCGTGGCAAGCCAGTGTTCTGATGCCTGGCAGGACGTGCAGCGCCTTCAAAACGAACTGGAAGCCGCCAAGAGCAAACACGTGTCCGGCAATGACCTGGGTCTGCTGCAGCACGAGCTCAGCGAGATCGAGAATGCCGACCTCAGTGAGGAAGATGAAGCGCGTGTCCTCGAACGACATCGCGTAGCCGCCAACGCGCGGCACCTTCTGGACATCGCCCTGCAATGCAGCCGGGGCCTGACGGAATCCGAAGACGCGATACTCGAACAGCTGACCACAGTGGTACACTTGATCCAGGAAATCGCGGACACCGACAGGGAACGCGGAGCGGAATTCTCTGAGCGCCTGGGGGATGCAGTGGAAACGCTCCAGGACCTGAGCTTCGACCTCCAGGCCTACGCCGATACCCTCGACCTGGATGAAGAAGAGCTGGTTGCGCTTGAAGAGCGACTCGAACTGATCCAACGGATGAAGCGAAAGTACGGCCCGACGATCGGCGATGTGCTAAACACAGCGGATGAGTTGCGCACCCGAATCGCCGAGACGGAAGACAGGAAACGGGCAGCACGCGTGCTTGAAGCAGAGATCCGCGCAAACCAGGAACGCTACCAACGGGCAAGTGATCGCTTGCGGGAAGGACGCCGGGAGACGGCCTCACGACTCGGCGAAGCTATCACCGCAAAGCTGCAAAACCTCGGCTTTGCCCGATCCGAACTGAACATTGGCGTTGAGGAAGCCGCACCGGGCCCCAGGGGAGCCGATCGGGTGGAGTTCTGCTTCGCCCCAAACCCGGGTGAGCCGTTGCTCCCCCTCCGCCGGATCGCCAGCAGCGGAGAGATGGCTCGAGTCATGCTCGCCGTGAAAACCGTGCTCACTGGAGCAGACAGAATCCCGATACTCCTCTTTGATGAGGTCGATGCAAATGTGGGGGGGCGAGTAGCGGTCAAGGTAGCGGAAGAGCTCCAGGCCATCGCAGAAAAACACCAGGTATTCGCGATAACACACCTCCCACAGATCGCCGCGGCCGGTGATCAACATTTTGTCGTGACCAAGTCCGTCGTTGACCAACGGACCCTGACCGACATGCACACCGTGACCGGTGATGATCGCCGCCAGGAACTCGTCCGCATGCTTGGCGCTCCCGAAGCATCCCAGGCGGCGGAGAAGCACGCCCAGGAAATGCTGGACAGCGCCCGTTGACCGGAGCCCCTTGAACAGCGACGTTACACACGGAAGCACCTGCTCCCGGACAGCCGATGACACAGCCATGAACGAACGACCCGAAAGAGCACCGATGGACGCCAAGCTCAGTACCTGCCCCCCCCTCCGGAACATCGGTCCAGCCCAAGCTGAGTGTCTCTGCATGAGCAAGCAGAGGGCAACCTGTGCCCTGGCCCTCCTGACAGCCGCGCTTTTCCTTGTTCCAGGATGCACGCGCACAGACCTCGACACGGCCCTACAGGAAGCGGTTGTCCTCGCCTCCAAGGCGAAATGGGACCTGGCCATCGAGCAGACCGAGAAGTGTGTCGATGTCGCCCCGAAAGACACGACCGCGCTCGTGCTCCACGGAATCTGCCTCTATGAGGGAGAACGGCAGGAAGACGCCTTGGAGATCCTGCAGCAGGCGGTCACGCTGGCCCCCGAGGAGTTCATGCCGAATTTCTTCTACGGCTGGGCCCTCGCCGGCGCTGGGAAGTACGCTGATGCCGTCGCGCCTTTGAGCCGGGCTCGAGAACTCCGGGACCAGCATCCAGATGCCCTGCCCGATGTCCTGGTGCTCCTGGCCAAATGCTGCCTGGAGCAGAATCTCCCGAAAGGCAAGACCTGCCTTCAGGCTCTGCGCAGATATCGCAGCTTTGCCGAATCACCCGAAGTCTACAACTCCCTGGGCCTGCTCCAGGTTTACCAGGGCGAGTACGAGAACGCCAGGGAGAGCTTCGGCGAGGCGTTGCGCCACGACCGCGAGAACGCAGTAGTCCTGCAGAATCTCGCGGTCCTTAACGACGTGTACCTGGGCGACCCCGTCAAAGCCCAGAAGTATTACCTCAGCAGCCTCGCCGCCCGCCAGGCAGCCGGAGACAGCCGAAACCAGGAGAAGATCCGCGGGCGCCTGAAACGGCTGGCCAAAGAACGACGACGACTTCTCAGTACCCCGGAAAAGAAGGACACGCCTGCAGAGCCGCCCGGCGAATAGACCGAGGTAGTCACAGACGAACCCCACATGGCCGGACGAATTCCAGAAGAGACCATCGAAGATATCCGTCACCGCGCTGACTTGGTTGACGTCATCGGCTCCTACGGACCGCTCAAGCAGCGCGGCAGCGACTACTGGGCCTGCTGTCCCTTCCACAAAGAGAAGACGCCATCCTTCAAGGTGAGCGCCACCCGGCAGACCTACTACTGCTTTGGCTGCAAGAAGAGCGGCAACGTCTTCAGCTTCCTCATGGAACAGGAGAACGTGGATTTCGTGGGAGCCGTTCGGATGTTGGCCCAGCGTGTGGGGGTCCGGATCCCGGAGCCGGAAGCCTACGGCGGCGAAGCCGGTGACGGCAACGCAGCCTGGCAGAAGAAAGAGAAGCTGCTGGCCCTGCATCAGGATGTGACCCGATGGTACCAACAGAAGCTCGGAGAAGGAGTCGGCACGGGTGCACGCCAGTACCTGGATTCCCGGAAGCTCCCCGGTGATGCCATCCAGACCTTCGGCCTCGGCTACGCCCCTAATGCATGGGACGAAGTGATCCGCTGGGGCGAAACCCGCAATTACCCCCTCGACTTGCTGGTCACCGCAGGGCTCGTCTCCAGCCGGGACGAGGGACCGCGACAACGCCATTACGACCGGTTCAGAGATCGCCTCATGTTCCCCATTTGGGATGAACTCGGACGCGTGGTTGGCTTCAGCGGACGCATCCTCACGCCCGACTCCAAAGCCCCGAAATACGTCAACACTCCGGAGACGCCTCTCTTCCATAAAGGCCGTCTGCTCTATGGGCTCCACATGGCCCGGCAAGCCTTCAAGGACATGGGATACGCACTCGTCTGCGAAGGGCAGATCGATGTCATCGCCTGCCATCGTGCGGGCCTGATAAACGCCGTAGCACCGCAGGGAACTGCCTTCACTGAAGAGCAGTGCCGAATGCTCAAGCGCTTTACTCAGAATATCACCTTGGCATTCGATGCGGACGAGGCAGGAGCCAAAGCCGTGATGAAGAGCATCGGCATCGCCCATGGCCAGGGGCTGACCGTAAAGGTGGTGGTCCTCCCGGAAGGCGACGATCCCGACAGCATCCTGAGTCGAGGCGGCAATCAGGCGTTGATGGATGCCATGGGCCAGGCTCAGGAGGCGATGACCTATGTGTTCGAGATGGCAGCGGTCACGCATGACATCAACTCACCACAGGGAAAATCTGCCATCGTGCGCAGTGTTCTCGAGGTGGTCGCGACCCTTACCGACACCGTCACTCGAGCCACCTACTGCCAATGGCTGAGTCAAAGACTCGCGCTGCCTGAACAAGCCATCTTTGATGGGCTGAACCAAATTCTCAACGCACAGCAACGAGCAACACGCCGAGGCTCAAGGAACTTCAGACGCTCCTCTCAGCCTCGGCAGCACGGGCACGCTGCAGCTCCCCCGCAACCCCAACAGGGCGGCGGAAGCCCAGACGCTCCCCGCGCCACCCCTGCCGGAGGCCACGAACCTCAGTACGAGGACCGGAACGACTACGGCGCGCCGGACGATGAGCCCCCAGGCGCGCCGACTCCGCCTCCATTCGCCATGCCGCTGTCCCTGGCGGACCAAGCTGAGCTGACTCTCCTGGATCTGGCCATCCATCACGGCTTCCTGGCCCACGAGCTCGTTGACCGACTCCCACCGGAATCGGTCAGCGGCACGCCGATCGGCAAGGCACTCAATCAGGTAATCGCCTGCGCGGCCCAGGGCGAATGGTCTGAAGCTGCGGACCAACTCACCGGAGACCTCCAACTCGCGAGCAATCCCCACATCGCCAGAATTCTGGTGGAAACGAACTTCGGACGCTTCGACCCCGAACACACCGAGGAGAAAAGACGCCTGGAGATGGAGAGTGTTCTACAGAAGGCCATGGAAGACTGCCTGAACCAGCTCAGCCGAGATCGGTTGGAGCAGCGGACGCGCACGGTCCAGATGGCCCTGGTCAGCGAAACCGACCCGGAGAAAGTGCGCCAGCTGCAAACCGAGTTTATGCAGCTGGTCCGCGAGAAGCAGCAGATGCAAACGCCGCTCCTGTGACCATTCCCCCCATGGTGAGAGGGGGCACCACCACTAGAATGAAGTCTTCCTGCTGAGCAGATCTCGGGGCATCCCTGCCCGGGGTCACCGGCACGGCACAAGCCCTGCGGCTTACATGTCTTCCAGGCCGTAAGTGTGTAGCTTCCGGTGGAGCGTCCGTCGGCTGATTCCTAGGTGTTTGGCGGCCGCCGTGCGATTGCCGTTGGTCTCACGCAACGCACGGACGATGAGATTCCGCTCCTGGGTATCGATGTCCAGTGCGGCCTCAGAACCAGACTCTGGCTCAGAGCCGAGGGCCTTGGTCGAGAGCTCCTCTCCTACAGCCAGACGGACGTCCACTGGAACATCCTTCAGAGTCAAACTCGCTCCCCGAGCCATCACGACCATCCGCTCAACGCAGTTGCGCAGCTCGCGGACATTCCCGGGCCAGCCGTAGGCCGTCAAGACCTTCAGCGCTTCTGGAGTGAATCCGTTCAAGGTCTTGCCATTCTCTTCCGCCGTGGCCTGCAGGAAGTAACTGAGCAAAAGCGAAACGTCCTCTCCCCGTTCACGCAGGGGAGGAAGGTGAACATTCACGACGTTCAGACGATAGTAGAGATCCTCACGGAACACCCCGTCCTCTACAGCGGCCTTGAGGTCGCGGTTGGTGGCCGCCACGAGGCGTACATCAACATCAATCGAGTCACTTCCGCCAACCCGCTCGAATGATCGCGTCTCCAACACACGCAGCAGTTTGACCTGAGTTGAGGCGTCAATCTCGCCGATCTCGTCAAGGAACAGTGTCCCTCCTTCGGCCCGTTCAAAACGCCCTGTCGTGCGTTCATGGGCGCTGGTGAACGCGCCCTTCTCGTGGCCGAAGAGCTCACTCTCAAGAAGGTTCGGGTTGAGCGAGGCACAGTGCAAGACAACGAACGGCTTGTTCTGGCGCGGGCTCAAGCGATGAATCGCATGAGCCATCAGTTCTTTCCCTGTTCCGCTTTCGCCGGTGAGAAGGACGGTAGAACGAGCTGTCGCCACCTGCCGGACCGTCTCGAATACGTCCGTCATCGCTCCAGATCGACCGATGATACTGTCGAAGCCAAACCGTTCGTCCAGCTCGATCTGCAGCTGTCGGTTCTCCTCCCGAAGGCGCCTGGACTCCAATCCCCGGTCAATCACCATCTCGAGGTTGTCGAGATTGATCGGTTTGGTCAGATAGTCGTACGCGCCAACCTTCATGGCCTCCACCGCGGTCTGCAGGCTGCCATAGGCAGTCAACATAATCACCAGCGGGGCGTCCTCAGAAGCCGTGACGCGTTTGGTGAATGCCATCCCGTCGATACCAGGCATGCGCAGGTCCGTCAACACGACATCCAGGCGCTCGTGGGCCAGGATCTCGAGTCCGCGGTCGGCGTCTTCCGCCAGCAGGATGTCGTACTTGTGCTGGAACGCCTTCCTGAGCCCCTCACGGGTATTGGGCTCATCATCAATTACCAGCACCAAAGGCTTGTCTGATCTTGGGGACATGAAGCTGTCACCTCCTATCTGGAATCCGACCAAAGGTTCTGGGCGGAACCCGGGATGCCTCCGGCTGGCACGGAGATTGGGAAGAGAAGGCACGACGCGCCTTGCTCATAATCTCCGCACCACTGCCACAAGAGCAGGGGAAGCGGCAAACACTCACTACTGACACTAGTACCAAGCTGCGTAAGTCAGTGTACGCCCTGACGAGGACGGCTCCGGGATGAGAGGAGCCCCGCCGGGCAAGAGGCGATGCCGTAGCATCGTCGTTTCC
>Ga0209045_1000989_pt1 | contig 28753 bp, 15 predicted proteins | sample SaaInlLV_10m_DNA_4_FD_184664 | JGI IMG/M metagenome (GOLD analysis project Ga0209045, IMG submission 184664) | Marine microbial communities from expanding oxygen minimum zones in the Saanich Inlet - Saanich Inlet SI072_LV_200m_DNA (SPAdes) (version 2) | ecosystem: Environmental > Aquatic >...
CAAGTAGTCAAGAAAACAGGGAAACAGGTTTGTCTGGACAGAACCGAACTGAATAGCAGGAAGATCAAGCACGGTTCTGTCTCAAGGACTTTTGACAGAACCAACTGCACTCAAAGGAAGGCTCTATGGATAGACGACTGACTTGCTGGGTGTGTGCGTCCGTACTTGGTCTGGCGGCCTGCACTTCAGTGCGAGCGGGCCAATCGACCAATCTGCTCCGTAACCCTGGGATGAACCCCGACCCCAAGAGGCCAGGCCGGCTGCGGCATTGGCGGCCGTGGAAGACTCTTGAGCAGGGAGAGTACGCGTTTGATGTCGATTCGGAGGTCTATCACTCCGAGCCATCTTCATTCCGTATTCGTGGCTCCAAACCGAACGGACGAGCATGCGTCGGCCAGAATACCGTTGCGGCAGAGCCGACCCGCGCGTACAAGATGACTATCTGGTATCGCACCGACGGCTCGCCGAGCGTGGACGGCTTCGTGCGCGTACTGGCGCCGGGCAGCAACGAAGAGCTCTTTATCCGGACGTTCAGGCTACCTGCCAGCCAGGGGAAATGGACGTGCTTCGAGGCTGGTTTCAACATGCCCGAACCGCTGCTGTCACACAAGCAGCTGGTTTTCTTCTTCAACGTCTACTGCCGAGGTATGGGAACGGTCTGGTACGACAGCGCGGAGTTGCTCCCCCTCGACGGCAAGTACACGCCTCCACCCCCGCCGGACACGAGCATCAAGCGGGTGCGGGAGCTGTTCCTCAAGACGACGCTGGTGCAGGAAGGCTCCGCCCAGTGCGTCATTATCGTGCCGGAGGACGGGCGTTATGCGGAAGCCGTAGCGCGGGTGCAGCAAGCGATTGGGGTGGAATTGCCGGTGCTGGCCGGTGAGGCGGCGAGGCCCGAGGATCTGCTCAAGACACGACACATTATCGCGCTGGGCAACATGGCCACTAACGCGCTCGTGCGTCGACTCTACTATCGGTATTACACGTTCCTCGACTTGTGGTATCCTGGCAAAGGCGGGCACGTCGTGCGTTCGCTGCACAATCCCTTCGGGACCGGGCGCAATGTGGTCTTCGTTGGCGGCAGCGACGCCCCAGGCGTGCTCGCCGCGGCGCATGCGCTAGGCAAGCACCTGCGCAAGGAAGGCAGTACGACGACAATTGGCCGGGTCATGGACATCAAACTCGGCGAAGGACTGATCCCCCCCGACGTCGGCGAGCAGTTCCACACGTGGAAGGACAGCTTCCGGCTGGACGAGAAGGGCAGCCGCGTCGGCTACAGTCCGGGAACGGTCTTCGGCTGGAACACGCTGAGCATGCATGCGGCGCTCTACTACATGACGGGGCGGCAGGAGTACCTGAGGGAGTTCGTACGGCTCGCGCTCCCCAAAGACGAGGAGGCCATTGCCGACCTGAAGGAGCTTCCCGGCGAGGCGTTCTCCTGGCACGCGATCGCCGGCCATAAATTCACGTCGCCGTTGACGAGCGTGTACCACTATTACGCCCACCTAATGCCGTTGTTGTGGGACCTCGTCGAGGAGAGTCCGCACTTGACCGACGCCGAGCGCCTGGAGGTGACGAACGCGCTTCGACTCGCCGAGGAGAAGCGTCTTGGGTCCGCGGGAGTGACAAGCATTGCGGCGCGTGCGGACCCGCCCCGGCCGGGATCGCGGCACGACACCTACGAAGCGCTCGTCATCTACACGGCCGGACGCTATTTCGCCACGCACTATCCTGAGTTCGAGTGGGCGCCCCGCAACCTCGAGCACGTGAAGCGCTTCTTCTCGTTCTGGACTCGCGACACCTACTACGGAGTCACCTCCACCGGTTGGTACAACACGTTTAACGAGAGCGTGCTCGACTACTTCGTCCTGAGCGGCGATAGCGTTTATGCCGAGAGCGGCAAAGCGGAGAAGATGCTCAGCTCCACGTGGGTGCTCTGGGAGGGGCAGCGAAACGAGGGCTCCAACCGCTCTCAGGCCGTGAACATGCTCCGCAAGGCCGCATGGTACCTCGACGATCCGAAGTACGCGTACTTTGCCCACGTGCCCACGTATGACCTGGACAGATTCCGCATCGGCCAGTCCTATGCACCGTCAGAGCGCTTGGCCAAGGCGTCGGCCCCGGTGGCGCTGCTTGGCAAGGCAACCGTGCTCGGACTGTCGAAGCACAGGCACGAGGGCGAAGCTGCCGATCTCCCGCCCGAAGAGGCGTACCAGCTGTTGTCATACCGCACCGAAGCCGGCACGGGCGGGGACTTCCTCATGCTCGACGGCTATTTCGGCCACGTGAGCACGAACTACCACCTTCAAGCGATCACCCAGTTGCGCATTGCTGGCAAGACTGTGCTTTCGAGTCGGGGTTGGCGCGGGTACGGTTGCCAGTTGACCGTACGGAGAGACGGTCTTTCCCCGACGAAGCGCGTGCCATTCTGCGCTGCGCTCAAGAAGAACATATCGCTGCCGGGCATGGCGTACGTGCACAGCCAAGTGCCGAACGTGGGCTCCACGACATGGGACCGGCACATTCTCCATATCGAGGGCGACAAGACCTTTGTGATCGACAAGGTAACCGCCGCCGAGCCAGGCCGGTACGACATGACGGCCTCGTGGCAGCTTACGGGCCGTGTCGTGCCGCCGGAGAAGAGACGAGTCGGCACGTTTCGCAATGAGGAAGGCGCGACGGTCTCTTGCGCGACACCGACGCTGGTTAGGGTCGCGCCCGTGGGCGACGGCGGGTGGGCGACGGTCGCTCAGATGCACGAGGCGCGATTGGCGAAGCGCGAACACCTGACCATTCTCAACATGGCATATCCAGCCGGCCACGTGAGGGAAGTGCTCCGCGAAATTCACGACGGGGCCGCCGTGTCGGTAGGTCCTGATGGACCGACCGCTTGGGTTGGCCGGGGGAAGTTCGAGGCGAAGGGCCTGGCCATCGAGGCTGAAGCCGCGTATGTCTCGCCGGATGTCTTGGTTCTGGTAGGCGCGACACGCCTGGCCATTTCCGGTAGCGAAGTCATGCGGAGTGCCAAGCCCATCGATGTTTGCTGGCGCCGGGGCAACCGACTGCACACGAACGCGACTAGGGACACGGGGACGGTTTTCTCGCAGATCGAGAACGAGGCCGCTTCGCCCATGACACCTGAAACCGTCCGGGCCGTCTTGAAGGCGCTTGTGCCGGGCTCCCTTCCCGCTGAGACTGAATCCGCGCCGCAGACTGATTGGGAGCCTGCGTGGTCGGTGCACACCGGGGAGGCCGTGACCGATTTGTGCGTGTCCGACCGTGTCTGGAGCGCTGGCGCGAAGGGCAAGCTCGCCAGCATCCGAGACGGTCGCCTGGAGACAGAGGCATCCCTCGGCTCGCCGATCCGTGACCTGGCCATCGTCAGAGCGGGAGCCGAGCCCGCAGTCGTTGCCGGGTGCGGCGATTGGGCTGTGCGCGCCTTCGCGTCGGACGGCAAGCCGTTGTGGACACACCGCTGTGAGCCGATCCCGAAGGGCAGATGGTTCAGCTACACGGTTCGCGCAAACAAGCCGGAGCATGCCGGCGTTTTTGCGGTCGTGCCCATCGAGGGCCAGGACGACCGCGTCGCTGCGGTCAGCACGGACAGCATCACACTCTTGGACCGGGACGGCCGGCTCGTATCACGCACGGACTTCACCCCGCTGCACCGGTCGCCGCAGGGCGTCGTGAGCAAGACTGCAGTCGCCCCCTACTCGACGGCCATGGCCGCCGGCGCCAAGCGCCAGGGGTTTTTTGTGGGCGCAGGCTTCGCCGCGATCGTTTCCGGCCGCCTCTTCAATGTAGCGTGGGCGACCGACAACGAGATCTCCGTGCTGGGGGGATTCGCTGCCCTCAGCCCCGGGAAAACGAACATGGCCGGCAAGTACACCCGTAAGGTGGAGCATGTCATTATCGCGGACCTCAATGCGAACGGCAGTAGCGAGCTAATGTATGCGCTCAGTGGCTCATGGAACGAGTTGCGTGTGTACGCCGGCAGCGGTCAGCCGCTCTGGCAGAAGGCATTCGGCCCGGCCCGAACGAACAGTCCGTTCTTCCGCGCGCTTGACTGCGCGGACATCGACGGTGACGGCAAGCAGGAGGTCCTTGCCGGCCTGGAGGACGGCTGGGTTTACGTGTTCAGGCACGACGGCGTGCTCGCATGGTCACGTCGTCTTGACTGGCCGGTGTCGGGAGTGCTGGGCGTGCCCGGCCGAGGCGCCGCCATCGGCACAACCGCAGGCTACGTTCTCATGCTGTCCCCGACTGGCGATCCCATGCGCACGGGGCGCGTCGATGGAGAAATCGCCACGATGCGACGGGACGCTCGGTCCCGTGCACTGGTGATTGGCACGGCCGCGGGGGTCGTGGCTGAATTCAAGCCCTAACGGAGATGCAGGACATGGACTTGCGGATCATGACGAACCCTCTGCTGGCCGTCCTGTTGACGTCTTCTTTGAGCGCGGCCCTGGCCGCAACACCTGACCTGACCTGGCAACCCAAGCCCTTTGTATTCCGGGCTGGGGCGAGCATCAGGTACATCGACTTCGAGAATGGCGATGACGCCAACTCGGGCACCAAGAAACGGCCGTGGAAGCATCACCCGTGGGACAAGAGTGCCAAGGCAGAATCGGCGGCATGCAAGGGTGTTCACACCTACTGCTTCAAGAAGGGCGTGGCGTATCGCGGGGCGCTCGTGGCCAAGGAGTCCGGGAAGCCGGGCAATCCCATCCGGTTGACCGTCGATCCCTCGTGGGGCACGGGTGCAGCGGGTCTGTACGGGTCCGTGAAGATCGAGGGCGGCTGGAAGACGTGCACCGACGTCACGGGGCCCGGAATTCCGGAGTCCGGCCGGAGCAGGACGTGGTATGTCGACCTCGACAAGGACGTCGTTCCACGCCTGCTGTGGGAGGTGCGCGAGGGGCAGGTCACCCGCATCCCCATTGCGCGTTCGCCAAACTGGAGTGTCAGCAACCCGGATGACCCGCGCGGTGAGTGGTGGGAGTTGACCGGCGCCGTGCTGGAGGTCCGCCTTGACCTGGACACGACCAAGGGCTTTGCCGTCGGCGACTACCTGACCGGCACGGGGCGTTGGGACGACCGCGACGAGAATCGCGACAACGTGAGCCAGGGGCACAATCGCCTACTTGAGGTCACTGACGAGTGTGTACGCATCGACTCATGGCAGTGGAAGAAGGGCGAGTTCAAACGCGGCGCGACCGTCACCAACGGGCGGGTCCAGGCTCGCATCACAGGCATGTCCGGCACTCATGATCTTGTGTCGCGACTGATTGACACGGAGCATCTGACGCAACAGGACCCGGCCTACTGGATCGGTGCGACGATGTGGTCCGAAGGCGTGACCATGCCCAAGCCAGACGCCGAGACGGTCACCAGCTACAGTCCCGCGGAGCGCTCAGTGAGCGCGCTGTTCCACCGTAACGTCTCAGGACCTACCACGTTCTGCCGTTACATGCTCGAAGGCTTGCCGCAGCTGTTGGACGCGCCCGGTGAGTATTGCTACGTCAAGGAAGGGGAGCATGCCGGACGGCTCTACCTGCGGCTACCCAACGACCGCGACCCGAACCAGTCCATCATTGAGGCGGCGCGGGAGGACATTCTCCTCAGCATCCGGAACCAGAGCTGGATTGAGGTGACGGGGCTCGACATCCGTTTCGGCAACAGCATTGCGCCGGGCAGCGCCAACGCACGGCACGCCCCCCAACACTGCAACGCTATCCACATCGTGGGAACCTGTTCGGACATCACTGTGCGGGCCTGCGAGATCAGCCATCTGGCCAACGGGGTCATCAGTTACATCGAGAAACAGGGGGATGTGCTTGACGAGATCGAGGTGGCTGACTGCGATTTGCACGACATTGACGGCGGGGCCGTGGACCTGGGCAATGGTCGGGGGCACTACCTGCTCAAGGATGCGGGCGGGCGTGTGATCCACGCTCGAATCCTGCGCAACCGCGCGCGAAGTATCGGTGCCCGCCGACTGCATCACTGGGGTGCGGGCCTGCACGCCCTGAACATCGAGGGTGGCGAGGTGGTCGAGGTCGCCGGCAATGTCACGGACACCACCTATGGGGCAGGCATCCGTGTTTTCGTGGGCGGTGACTATTCGCGCGGCAAGGTGGAACGGCCATTCATCCGCTCGCTCATCCACCACAACAAGGTGACCAACTCTCTCCTGGGGCTGCAGGACTACGGGGGCATCGCCTCATGGATGGCAGGCCCCAGCTACGTCTACAACAACATTTCAGGGAACGCCGTCGGCTACAAGCACCGGAATTGGCGCGGGTTGGATCGCCGGGACTGGTACCGAACGAGTTGCTACGGCGTGGGCCTCTACATTGACGGGCAGTACAAGGGGTACGTCTTCAACAACATCCTCTGGGGCAAGAACAACAACGTCAACGACCGCATCTACAACTCGTGCGGCTTCAACGAAGCGATGGGCTTCCTCAACACAGTTTTCAACAACACGATCTTCCGTTTTGGGGTTGGTCTGCACAAGGGCATGACCCAGCACAATCGCTGCCACTACCTGGGCAACCTGATGCTCGATATCGGCCATAAGTTCATCCAGCAAGAGCCTCGCGACGATATCATCGAGGCTGACACACTGGCCTGGACAGGCAACGTCTTCAACGGGGCACCAGCCAACTTCGGGCAACTCGGCAGCGCGGTGTTTCAAAGTCTCGAGCAATGGCAGGCCGCCATGGGCGAGGGCCAGGCGTTGGCCGGAGACGCAGGGATACTCGCGGCCGAACCGCAGACGCTCGATGCTGCCGGACACGACTTCCGGCTGCGTCCCGACGCCAAGGCAATCGATGCCGGGGCCAAGGCGTTCGTGCCGTGGTCGCTCTACGCGGTTGTCGGGGAGTGGGGCTTCTACAAGAGCAATAGCGATCCGACGCTCATCACCGGCGAGAACATTAACATGAACGATGAATGGGTTTCCCGATCCATGTTCCAGGAGATCCCTCGCAACGATCTCAGGGGGCATGGAATCGATGCGTCGAACTACACTATGGGGACGCTTGAGAACTGGGTCGCGGGGGCGCTGACGCTGAACGGCATCGATGAATTCTGTGCTCTCCCCGACGCTGAGCTGAAACGTGGCTACACGTGGAGCGATCCGCGCAGCCGTACCGAGGGGGCCTACCCCGCCGGCAAGCGGGTGACCGTGGATATGGGCAGCAATAGCTTCCTCATCGAAGTCGTCCTCAAAACGGAGCCCGGCCTGACCCGCGGCGGAGTCGTGTCGAAGCGCGGCAGCAAGGGATACGTGCTCGAAATCGCCGAAAGCGGCGGGGTAGAGATGCGTCTGGACTTCGGCAATCAGACCTGCTCGCGCACCAGTACCCTCGCCATCAACGACGCCAAATGGCATCACATCATTGCAGAGGTAGATCGGGACAAGCCGGATGGCATCAATCTGTACGTGGACGGCGAGCCCTCGAACGGTGAATGGTCAGGACACATGGATCGAGCAGGATCGCTTGCGAACTCCGCGGACTTTGTCGTGGGCAAGACGCAGCCGGGAGCCTCTGGCGATGGCGAACGGTACTTTGCTGGTCAGCTCGATTTTGCCCGCGTTTCCCGTGGAACACTTGCTGATGCCGAGACCACAATCGAGGAGTTGTACACGTGGGAGTTTGACGGCCCGGCCACACGGGACTTCAGCGGACAACGGCCTCGTGGCAAGTCTCGGGACGCCGGGGCCGTCGAGTTCATTCGCCGGTAGGGGATTGACTGGCCATAGGAAGGGCAGACTGTGAGGAAAACGAAGAGCTACTTGCCGTTGTTCCTGAGAGCATGTGCCGCCGTTGCCGCCATCAGCGTTTCTGCGGTGTGGGCCGCGGAACCGCACGTGTGGGAAGGGGGCTATCCGCCCCCGCCACGGCCGGTCAAGACGCAGGTCAAGTTGGGGACGTACATTTTCCCGGGCTGGTACCGGGACAAAGGGAAGGGTGATTACCCATACCAGACGCATGACGAAGACAGCGAGTGGCGATTGGTCGCCGCGAAGCCCAAGCCGAGACCTGTGCTGGGCTTCTACGATGACTCGCTGCCCGAGGTGAATGACTGGCACATCAAGTGGGCTCTTGAACACGGCATCTCGTTCTTCGCTTTTGACTGGTACTGGAATGCGGGAGAACACCGGCTCCTCCGTACGCTGGAGCGGGGATTCCTGAAAGCTCGCTATGCCAACCTGATGGATTTCTGTATTCACTGGTGCAATCACGGTTTGGACTGGCAGACCAGGCAATGGTATCCCATGTTCGGTCTGAAGGGGGCAGTGATGCGGGACGGGCTCCTCAGCGCGCAGGTCACCAGTGGTGATCCTGCCTTTGGCTGTCCAGTGCGGATCGATGCGGCTGAGTATCCCCAGGCTGTGATCCGCATGAAGCTGAGCGAGGGGGATCGTGGGCAGCTCTTCTGGGGGACAGCGACGGGGCGTCCCAGCGAGGCAAACAGCCTGGTGTTCACGACCATTCCCGATGGCGCATTTCACGACTATGTCCTGGACCTGGCGAGCGTCGCAACGTGGACGGGGAGGATCAACCAACTGCGCCTTGATCCCAACAGTCAGAGCCCGGGGTCGACCATGGCCCTGGACCACATCCGCCTTCTCAAGAAACGGGAATCCCTGGGTGACGCTACGCGCTGGGAGTTTGACCAGCGGATCGACTACGATCAGATCTCCCCCGCAGGCTTGGATTTCAGCCCCAAGGCCTTAATCCAGATGACCGAGTACATGGCCGACACCTATTTCAGACTGCCGAATTACCTCACTGTTGATGGACATCCGGTAGTCATGATTTGGGACTGCCGTGCCGTGATTCAGGCCAGTGGCGGGGCGGTGGGCTTCACTGAGACGCTGGCGCGCATGAATGCGGTTCTGCGCAAGCGCGGTCTCGAGGACCTCTATCTCGTCGCCGTGCACGGGGGATCCGAGAACAAGGCGGCCGGTTTCGCAGCGGCTACGGGCTATGGCTACTATGGGGTGGATTTCGACTCTCCTCACGAGTGGCGGCGCGGGTTCAGTGTGCCGTATGAAGACGTGGTGAAGCACTACGAGACCATGTGGAAGGGCATCACAAAATCACTGAGCTTGCCCTATATCCTGCCTCTTGGCTCCGACTGGGACAGTCGGCCTCGCCATGGTGACCGTGCTGCCGTGATTTCCGGTAGGACCCCCGAGATGTTCCGAACCATGTATCGTCGTAGCCTTAACTACATCGACAAGGCGTCGAATATGGCGATCATCGAGGCGTGGAACGAATGGGGGGAGGGGAGTTTCATCGAACCGGACACCCAGCGGGGATTCGAGTTCCTCGATGTCATCCGTGACGAATTCTCCGATGCTCCCGCCAACCACGTCGACCTGGTTCCCACAGCCGACAAGATGGCCGGCTTCAGTGTGTTGACCCCCGCCGAAGTCAGCCGCGCCAAGCTTCTGGAAGGAACCCCGTATCCACCGCCTCCTCGATGTCCCCGTTCCGTGCGCTGGGAAGTCGACAAGGCCTTGCCGCGAGGGTCGGTCCTTAAGCGCTGGGAGTTCGGTGGCAGCAACCTGGACGGTTGGGCTGTGCACCAGCTCGAGAAGATCACCGTTCACGATGGGATGCTCTCTGCGACCGTGACGGACAGCGATCCGCAGCTGGTCGTGGACAGTGTTGACGTCGACATCGCCGATATCGGCTGGATTGCATTGAGAGTCAGGACTCCGGGAGGCGTGACATCGTGTCAGGTGTTCTGGTCAACGGAGAAGGCTTCGGCTCTGTCCGCTTCGAAGTCATTTCGGTTCCCCATGCAAGGCGACGGTCACTGGCATACTTACGTGGTCAGCAAGCGAGTCGAGGGTACGTGGGCCGGTAGGTTGAGCCATCTACGCTTTGATTTCGGGCGCCCGGGTGACCGATTGGCCGTGGACTGGATCCGCCTCTATCCCCAGAGCCAGCCCAAGAGATCGCGATGAAGGTGTTGAAACAAGACGTCTTGAGGCAGGACTTCCTGAACTCGATCGGTGAGCACTTCCTTGCCGGGCATGTGGGATGCGAAGCAGAAAGCCCGATGCTCAGATACGCGATGGGGCTTCGGGAGGTGTTTGAACACACTGCTTTGCGTGTCGACGGGCGCCGGAACTTCTCGCCTTGCGGGGGTCTGCGCAGTGGTGCTTACTGCCCGATATTCAACGGGCAGGTCGTAGGCCAGCAAGCAGCATTGACGAGCGTCCTGGAGCAGACGCATTCCGCCGAGGATGCGAGAGCGATCGCGGACGTGGTGGCCGAGTACTGGGAACCCTACAGCCGGGATGGGATGTGGCAGGGGCACGCGACCTTGGACTACACCACGCTTTTGCATCACGGCCTCCCGTTCTATCAGGGCCGAATCCAGGCGGGACTGCGTGCCGCCGAGGAGGCCGGCGATCGGGACAAATCCGAGCTGTTCCAGGCTCTGTCCATCGTCTTGCGGGGTATCGAGGTCCTGATCGGTCGGTACACTGCCGAGTGTGGTCGCCTCATTGGAGAGGCCAATGCTCCTGAGGGCCTCAGGCTTGGACGCCTGAAGGCGAGTTTCGAGCAGATGGCATGTGGAGGATGCAGGGACTTCTATGAGGCCATGCAGTACGTTCACTTCTTCAATGCGGTTGACGGCTTCGACAACACTGGACGGTTGGACCAGCACCTGCATCCCTACTTCAGTCATGATCGGGAATGCGGTCGTCTTGACGCGGGGGCCGCCGAAGACCTGCTGGTGGATATGTTGGATATATGGGGGAGTGTCACGTTCTGGAACATCGCCATCGGCGGAACCACGCCGGACGGAGCGGATGCCTCCAACGAACTGACCTACATCATCCTGCGCGCAAGGGGGAGAGTCCACCGCCCGAATCCCAATCTGTCTCTGAGGCTGTCCTCTCAATCTTCGGATGAGTTGCTCATGGCAGCGTGTGAGACTCTCCTGGAAGGGCAGGGCCAGCCTGCAATCTACAATGATGATCTCTACGTGCGTACGCTGGAGAAGATCGGCGTTCCCAGGGCCGATGCGGCGGAGTTTGTTTTCGGGGGCTGCAGCGAAACGCACATTGCCGGGAAGAGCAGTATCCGTGATGGTTTCCTGAGCGTGGTCACCCCCCTTCTACAGACGCTGGGTACCGAGGCTTTGTCCGAGGATGGTTCGCGTGGGAGTCCACGCACTCCCCGGGCAGAGGCCCACCGGGATTTCGAGGCGTTCTTCGATGCCTATAAACGGCAGGTGCGTCACTCGATCGATGAGCATGTGGCCAGACGGAATGCCTCTCAGAAATACGTAGCGATGTATCAGCCCGCGCTCGTGCGGTCGATCTTCGTGTCGGGGTGCATTGAGAAAGGGATGAGCCACTCCGAAGGCGGAGCTGTGTACAACCATGGGATGATTGACGTTTATGGGATACCGGATGTCGCCAATTCGCTGCATGTCATCAAGAAACTGGTCTACGAGGATCACGTCCTCTCTCTGGACACCCTCCGCCGTGCATTGAGCAGCAACTTCGCGGGCCACGAGAACGTGCGGACGCTCTGCCTGCAGCAGGCAAGATATGGTAACGATGTCGATGACGTGGACGGGTTGGCGCGCGAGACGTCGGACGACATCTTCTCGTACATTCAGGAGCACAGGATTTGGAATGGCGGCATCTTCTACGGGTTCTGCGCCTCAGCACCCGGCCAGCATGTCGAGCTGGGGCGATGCACAGGCGCCACACCGGACGGCAGGCTCGCGGGGACCCCCCTGGCAAACTCAATGGGGCCCGTCCAGGGCACAGATAGAAGGGGACCCACGGCAGCACTGAACTCGGTCAGCAAGCTGGACCTCAGCAAGGCCATCGGCACCCCCGTAGTGAACCTCAGCTTTGGTAGAACAACGTTTCTCGAAGGCCGCGATGCTGTGGGTGCTTTGGTTCGTGCGTTCTTCCGCAAAGGAGGCATGCAGCTCCAATTCAATGTGGTTGATCATGAGACCTTGAAGAACGCGCTTGAGTGTCCTGAGGAATACGGACACCTTATCGTCCGGGTCTCGGGCTACAGTGCCTACTTCACTCGCTTGCCCGGACCGATCCAGGCCGAGATCGTCAAACGTACGGTACACCAGGCTTAGGCTGCTGTTGAGGAGGAAGAGATTGCAGAGGCCGGTCCGGTGGCTGGGCGGCCCCATCGTGCTGCAGGAACTTCGACTGGTTCAGCTCACCGTTCAGAGTAAGTCTACCGCCCGGATTCCCGGGAAGAGGCCCGCCGAGGGCGATCCGCCAGTGTTCGTGTATCACCGCAAGCGGCAGGACGTACCGGGCAACATCCATCACGTCAACTTCGGTCGCCACCTGAAGGAACTCATGGACGAGCTCGGCATCCAGTGCATCCACCGCATCGACGCGGACTACGACACCCCACAGGGCCAGTGGAAAGACGTGTTCGAGTTCGTGAAGAGGCCGTTCGGTATCACGGAGGAGTAAGCGCCTGCCCCCCGCAAGAACGCCATCCACACCCAAGATCAACATTTCCCCCCGGAGCCGGACGGCAATTCCCTGTTCGTATCCACATCTCGGCCGACAGGACTGAGCATCGCGCGAGTGGCCGTTCTATAGTGTGCCGTGAGGCACCGTGTCGGTGGTTCAAGCAACAGGAGTCTCTGACCATGACCATTTCTTCGCCCTACTTCGCACTCACCCTCGCCAGCGCCGCGGTGATTGGGGTAACGTCCGGTGAGGCCGCCGCCGCGCCGCCGCAACCCCCGAAGGGCGCCCCGGAATACCAGGCGCCGCCACGCCCGGATGATGGGGCGAACATGGCGTCGACGGTTGAGAAGCTCGAGAACGGCTTCGACCCGGATCGGCCGTTCCTGATCTGGGCCATCGGCTCGAGTTTCACGAACTCTCTCGGTAACGGGAATGAGCTCATCGGGATGATCCGTCAACGTTTCCCGAACGCACCCCGAATCGAGTATAAGAAGATGGCCGGTTGCTCAACATCCTACCATTTCCTGCGCGGCTGGGCGCAACACTTGGTCGTGCCGGACCAACCCGACGTCGTTTTGATGTACAACTACGGGCGTACTGAGGATTTGGAGCAGGTCATCGCCATGCTTCGGCGCCAGACGACCGCCGACATCATTGTACCGACGCTGCATTGGTGCAAGCCGCACATGGCGGTATGGCCCAAACCCGACGTGCGCAACAGCCACCAGGATCCGGTCGGCCTGCGGGAGATGTGCCGCAAGCACGGCGTGGAGTTTGTCGAGAGCCGGCGCGAGCTGACTGAGTACATGCTCGCGCACAAGCTCGTCCCCAATGACCTGCTCCGAGACAGCGTACACCAGAATCGGTATGCGGCCAAGATGATCAACATGAATATTGCCCGGCATTTCCATCGTGCTGCGCGCACAAACTACCAGCCGGCGCAGCGCGCGCGACGCCTGGCAGTTGCGGCGTCCGATCAAATCAGCCTTGACCGTGCTCAATGGCGTGCCGTCGACGGGACGCCCGCGCTCAAGGCAGGAATCCCTCGGTCCACGGTCACCGTCCGCTTCACCGGGACCCGACTCGACCTGATCGGCCGGCGCGATCCGGCCGGTGGCAGTGCGGAGGTGCTGATCGACGGTCACCCCGCCGAGCAGGCGGCCGCGTTCTATGTCGATTATGTCAAGCCTGACCGCAGCAACGCGCTGAAGCCGCCGATGCCGCCGCGCGATCGCTGCCCGCACGCTGTTGGGTTGGGGCGGGACATCGTGCCGCAGGCGTGGACCATCGCGATGCTTGATGATGCAGGCAACTTCGAGCTGACAGGCAGCGTCACCGGCCCGGACGGGCGCGGGAACTCGGCCAAGCCGTTCGCCGGCAACTCAGGTCAAATCACGATCGAGCCGGGGCTGTGGCGGGCAGCCAACACCAACCGGAAGGGTGACCGATTCACATTCACCGTACGCCGCTGCGTCACGGAGCGCGTTGAGTTCAAGGGGAGACGCGGCAAGTTCCGCCTTTCCCTGGCGCAGAGCCTGGCCAACGGTCCGCACACGGTCACGCTGGTTACGACAGGCGACGGTGCTGCGACGGTCGAGGCGTTCGAAGTGTTCGAGCCGCCGTTGAGGCAGTAATGCTGAACGGGAACTACTTGATCAGCGATCTGTATTTGTGTCGAACGCGTCTCGAATCACAGCCCTACCTGCGGCAAGTCACACGCGATTGCATGTACTGATGCCGAGAAAAGCGCGCTTTGATCAGGCCGAACGGACCGCCCGACGAGGCGCAGCTACGGCAATCAGGGGGTTTCGTGCGGGCACGTAACTTACGTGCATGTTTCATTGCCACGGTGATTGGAGTATGGGGGTCAGGATGTCCAGAAGACGTTTAGCCGGTGGTGCGGTGGTTTTGGGGGCGGCGTGTCTGTTTGCGGGATGGTGTCGGGCGCAGACCGGCACGGTGCCGCTTCTTCTGCGGAACCCGGCCGGGTTGCGCCACCCGAGCTGGCCCATGACTACGGGTGTACCGTTCCCGCGTGACACGTTGCGGGATGCCGCGGGTGTAACGTTGCTGAATAGTGCCGGGCAACGAGTTCCTGCCCAGGTACGGGTCAGCAGTACTTGGGCGCCGGCCGGCGCCGCGCGCTGGTTACTGCTCGACTTTCAGGCACCGCTCGACGGTGCCCCGCTGTCCCGCTGGCGCCTGTGCTACGAGGGAGGGGCGGCTCCGTTGCTCAAGCCACCGCAGGAGATCGCGATTCGTGATCTGGACGCCGGCAAGGCGTGGGAGTTCTCTACCGGTCCGCTGACGTTCGTTGTTCGCCGTGACCGCTTTGATGGCATTCACCGGGTCGCTTTGGGAAGCACCCTCGTCGTTCGCGCGAACCCCGAATCCGGGCCCTATGTGGTTGATGGCGAAGGCACCGTGTTCCGTGCGTCTTTGGGGGCTCCTGATAGCGTCACGATCGAGGAACGTGGTGCATTGCGCTGCGTGGTTGCCGCCAAAGGGTGGTTCTACGCTGCCGATGGCACAACCTATTGCCGTTACGCCATGCGCATCCACGCCTACGCCGGCCAGCCGTTCGTCAAGACGTTCTTCACGTTCATTGTGACCGAGTCGAGCGGCAAAGCGCGCTTCCGCGACATCGGGTTCCACGTGGCGTACACCGATGTGGGGCAGACGTTCTTCGGGGCTGATCCCGGGTGTGTTTACGAAAGTGTTCCCGGCCATTCTTCGGCGTTTCTGTTGCAGTACGATTCGGACAAGTACGTGGTGCGGCCTGGTGACGGCACACCGCAATGGGAGTCGGGATCATCAGGGAAACGGGCTGCCGGCTGGATGCGGACGGATTCGGCCGTCGCGCGGGCGCCATCCTTGACCTTGGCCTGCCGTGACTTCTGGCAGCAGTTCCCCAAAGAGCTTGAGGTCCTGGGGGATCGGGGCGTACGATTTCACGCCTGGCCTGCGCACGGCGTTGCCAAACCCGACCGCCCCGTTACCGACGCCATGCTGCAGTACCTCTGGTTTTGCCACGAAGGGGACACGCTCGATTTTACCGTTCCCGCGAGCTATCACGCTCATGCCAAGGAGTACTCTGAGTACGCCTATCGCTACCTGCGCTCGGCGAAGGACGCCGACGCGATCGGCTTGGCCAAGACGCACGAGCTGTTGCTGTGGTTCCATGACGCTGACGCGTCCGCGGCTGTGAGTGCAACGATGAACGCCTGGCAGGAAGCGCCGGTGGTCATGGCCGCGCCGGAGTGGATGTGCGGAACCGGCGTGTTCGGGCGCCTGCATCCGTATGATTCCGAGCGCTTCCCCAAGGTCGAACAGGGACTGTCAAAGGGCTGGGACGCCGAGCGTCGTCTGGAGGGGCACACCCGTGATTACGGGATGTTCAACTGGGGCGACGGCCACACATCCTGGGACATGGGGCGTAAACGTTGGAGCGATGTTTACCGCTGCTGGCGCGCGTTCCACCACGGCGCACCACGAACATCATGGGTGCTGTATTTGCGATCGGGCGACCCCAAGTACTGGCGGCACGCATTGCGGAACGCCCGGCACTGCATGGATCTCGATGTTTGTCATTGGTCGCGACTTGAGCTGGAGAATTTGCCCTGGCCGGCCGGCAAGATCCGCGGCGCGTTGCGGGACTACAAAGGACTCACGCACTGGCACGCGGGCGGGCGGCTTTTCGATTACAACTGCCTCACCGACTTCATGCTTTACACCTATTACATGACGGGTGACCATCGTGGTCTGGACGTCGCTCAGGAGTGGGGCGCGGCGATCAAACGCCGTTTCAAGGCTCCGCACGGTACGCGCAGCGGCGCCGGGGTCACCGCGGCCCTCATCGAGCTCTACAAGGCGACATGGGACCCCGAGTACAAGCGCATCATCGATCTCTATGTGAACCACTTCTTCGATGAGATTCAGAACATGGACAACAGCAAGCTCGCGCCGCCTTTGGTCACCCAGAAGCTACCGCAGTTCAAGGGCAAGTCGTTGCCGATCGGTGCCTTCGTGCAATGGGAGAATTACGCGCCGTGGGTCGAGCGTTACTACGACCTGACCGGCGACCAGCGTACGGGTGAACGCATTGTCGCCTGGGCAGAGGCCTATCTCTCGGGCTGGGGTGACAGCTGGTCCACGTTTGGCCCGAACGCGTACGTCAATGTCCTCGCCTACGCCTATCACATCAGTCGGGAGCCCAGATTCCTGGCCCATGGTCAGTACTGCACCGAGAAGTACATCAGCAGCGTCGAGGCGGCCCCGGATACGTTCTACGACGGATTTCCGCATCTGGGGCAGATGTCTCTCGGTCCCGGTTACATGGCCCAGCGGATTCCGTATTTCCTGGCTGCATTGGCAGAGCACGGCAAGCCGATTGAGCCTCGGGGACCACCCCCGGGGCCGTTTGGCTTGCTGTTCACTCGTACGCGGCCCGGAGGGAAGAAAGTCGAGGCGGTCGATGCCGTCATTCGGGTTGAGAAGGATGTGGCGTTCCGCATCACCGCCAAGGGCGGCACCAGTTACAAGGATCAACGCCCCATACGCTGCCAGGTTCGTTCTCCCAACGGCACCGTGGTCGTTGATCAGCAGTTCACCTTCGAGCTGGGCGCCTTCGATATCGAGCTGGCTGTCCCTGGCGATGGGGAAGCAGGTGACTACACCTTGCACATTGAGGGGGAGGGCAGTTACTGGCGGATATTGTCGACATTGCGCACCGAGCCGGCCATGGGAGTTGTCTACCCGTTCGGTGGCAGACTCGTGCGCTTTGACAAGAGCCGCTACGCCTTCCTGGTTCCTGCCGGCGCCACGGCGCTTGAGCTCCGCGTGACACCTGTTGGTCGTGGCGTGGTGTTTGCCGTCCGCAATCCCGATGATGAACAGGTCGTGCGCAAGTCCATTCCTGCCGGCGCCGCTGCCGCACTGCAGACGGTGCGGATTGCCGTTCCTCCGAACCATGCCGGTGAGCTTTGGTCTCTCGAAGGATGGGCATCTACTGCCGGGGTTGCGATCACGGCCGAGGGGGCGAACGTGCCACCCTATCTTGCCGTGTCTCCTGAACAGTTCTTTGTCCCGGGGAAGGGACCATGACAGCGACGTCGCATTTGGCCCTCGACGTCTCTTGCTCCGCTGCTGGGAGTGTCTGTCAATCTTGACAGACACTCTCCCTGGCGCTTCAGCTCAAGCGTCCGCGTGACAGCGATCGGATGAGACCGCCCGGAATCGCCCTGTCGCCCGAGGAGTGTGCCGCGGACCGCGACCAGCCGCGTCTCAGACCGATCTCCGGAACTTCTCCATCAGACGCGGAAGCAGAGAATTCCAGGCAAACCCGTCAACCGACGACCGGCGAACAGGACGTTTGAAGCCACCCCGATGTTAGTGTATCTAGGTACGGGCACAAGGGACGTACCAGGGACTCCGATGCAAGGGCCGATGTTGACTGCACGTTTCAGCACTTCTGAGAGAATGTGCCCGGTCCGGCAAACCAGTCGCCCTGGAGGATGAGAGTTCTGTCAGACAATGACGATCGGACGAACGGGATTTGGACACAGACCAGCCCGGAAACGCCCGGATTCCGGCCGGATACCTGGAGGCCGGTTTTCCTAAACCGGGGTCCCTGGAACGCGCGGTTAGCGAAGAGCGCTCAGGGATGAGCTGCCTCCAGTGACGTGTCACCCGATCTACACGTCGTGGTTGTGCGAATGCGGACCCCGCATCAAGTTGAACAGGAAGGAATGGGGACAGAACCAGCCCCTTGTTGGCGGACCTCCTATCGTCGCCCGCAGAAGGGCACGTTCGCCGGCCAGGACGGTGATCGGTTGGCTTCACCCGAGACCAGGCTGGCCGCGAGGCCACCTTGTACTTGCGCCATAGGTGCAACTCATCGTAGGCCCGGGCAACGCCCGGGTGGCACGATCTTGACCAGCCAGAAACGGTTGATGGCCGGCATCGCAGACGTGCGCCGGTTGCCGAGACGATCGGGACAGATGAAGTGCCCCGGCAGGGCACAAATGTGGATGTGGACACAGGCCCCCGGGCGATGCCCGGGGCTACGTTGGGGTCACCCGCTTCGGGGTGAAAAGGACAAGGCACCCTCAATGACAGCGTGGGCGAACCCGCACTTCTCTGTGACGGAAAGTCCGTCCCTTTGGGGCATCGAGATCACTCGGTTCCCATGCCCGCGACGTCTACCACAATGTCGGCCGGGCGGTCTCCGAAGGACACTGATCTTGTACGGCCGCGAAACGTCACGGCGACCGCCGCATCGTCCAGCCGCGTGACCACGGGTTCTGTCTCGCCTTGCCGCGACGGCGCCAGGACCGCCAGGAACCGCATCCGCCGTTGTGGTTTCTTGTGCGACACCCACAGGTGATGCGCGTCCAGGGGCTTCGGTACGCGTTTCTTTGCCTTCTTTCCCCTGAGCCACTTGTCCATGGTCGTGAGGGCGTCACCCGTGACCGGATTGGTCATTCCCGCCGCACCTCGGAGGTTGGCATACGTGAGTTCGGCAGGGGTCGCCACGTGCTGGACGAGCATGCGTGTGTCTTCTATGGCGTAGCGCAACGTGAATGAGGGCGCATCGAACGCCAATGGCACAGGTTGAGGGATGTGCAGCAACCACTGGAATGTCGCGGGGGGCGCATCGTCCCGCATGCGCAGATCATCGAACACGGCAAACCAGGCGTTGTCGACGGAAACGACATGCCGGACAAAGTGGGCCAGCCCGGACTCAGGGCCGTAAGCCGGAGTGGCGTTGCCGGCCCAGTACACGTAGTCGTCTCCGGCTTGATACGCCACGATCCGCCCACACGTTGCCGCTGTCCCCGACTTTGCCCCGACCTGTTCGTGGCCGTTGACCAGGATCGTGTTGTGACTCATCGTGTGGTTGGCGAAGAAGCTTTGGTTGGAGGTCGTCCCGCCGCCGGCGATCAGCGTCTGATCATAGGCGTGCAGGTCGAACGCGTTCTCGTTGCGGAACGAATGGCTGTAACCACCGCGAGGACGGCAGTGGAACGTCATACTCACAGCATCTTGTTGGGCCGTGTAGTCGCTGGGTGCCGCGGAACTCGTTGTGACCCAGCCTTCGAGCGGGAAGAGCTTGGTTGTGGCGGATTCCGCAGCGGGGGCGGGTTCGGCCGCGTGGTACGGCAGAACGTAGTCAATCCACGGCGAGTAGGGCATGGGCGCGGCCACTCCCATGTCCGTAAGCCGGCGCCGCGTGTCGAGCCAGTTCTGCATGGCCTGGCCATTGCCGCAGAGCATGGCCACACGACGCATGGTCGTGACCCGGCTCGAGGCCCAGTCACGTTCGTTGCGACCACGGTTGCCAAATGAACAATGCCGCGCTCCGAGCGGCGTGATTCGGGCGAAGAAGTCGGCATAGGCGCTGTAGGCGTCGTTTCGGCCGAGGTTCAGGCCCGGGCATGTGGTCTGCAGGTACGCGGTCGCGTCCATGAGCCACTTCATCTTGCCGTTCCCGTAGCCCGGTCCTTCGTTCCATCCCTCATCCTCGCCGTGCCCGCTCGTGATCCCCACGATGTAGTGCAGGCCGATTTCCAGCGCCTTCCGGGCAATCGGCAGTTCATCGCAGACGGCCAGCGCCCCGGCCATCGTCACCATGGTGTTCTCGTAGGGGTGACTCGAGCAAGAGACGGCAATGGAGCCGCGCCGGACAATGCGGCCTTTGCCTTTGCGCCAGGCGTAGTCGTCGAGTGTGTGCGTAATCCGCCACTTCAGACTTTCTCTGACTGTGGCCCGCTCCGCTGGCGACAGATCATGGTACGACCAATCGTAGAAGAGCCCCAGGAATTCCGTGAGATGCGTGTTCCACTTCGTGTTTCCAGCCATGCCTTCGGGTGCAGAGCAGCCGCCCGGCCCCCATGAAGCCATGCGCAGGAAGCGCTCGCGGTAGCCGGCATACTTCGGGTCACCCGTCAGCTGATGCGCAAAGGCAAGGTGGGTCAGCGACCGCGCCATCTGCAGATAGCCGCTGCCGTTGCCGCTGAGCCGCTTTTCGTCCGTCTCCGGGAAGCTCCGGTACCACGGCCGTTTCATGGCTTTCTCGGCGGTGGCAATCATGTGGTCCGCCAGAGCCCCGGAGAAGATGTTGGTTTCCCGGAGTCCGAGGATCTCGTCCCGGGTGGCGCTGGTGAACAGGATCCGCGGATGCGGACCGAGTTTGTTGAGCAGGGCCACGAATTGGGACCGGTCCCACTCGACGGCAGCCTCGGCGAGCTCGAATCGGCGAGTGTCGGACCAGGCCAGGGGTTTGTTTCCGTCGCGATAGCCCACACGCCAATGCCACACGCGTGAGCCACGCAGTGGCGGCAGGAAGTTGTAGAAGTTGCAGTCTGTGTCTTTGATTTCTACAGCGAGTTCTGAGAATTCCTCGGCGGCGGAGATCTGGAGGGTGAAGCGCGTGGTGGCGGGCCACTTGGTTCCTTGCGGGGGGAAGGTCGGCGTGTACGGCCAGCTGAAGCGTGGCGGGTTCAGCGTCACAACCTGCCCGTGACCCGGGCGGAAGCGGACAAAACGGCTCCAAGGTTGGCGTGGATCCGCCGGGACGCGGCAATTGGCGCCGATGTGAATACTCTTTGACTTGCTCACTAGCGGCCCTCCCTGTCCCGAACACACGGTCGCCGCGCCAAGCACACACGCAGCAATCAGTCGTTTGGAGCTCACTCTTGTCTGCATGGTCTGTCTTGCCTTTGCCTGTCAGGGTGTCCATGAATGCGAGTTCCCCGGTCAGCCCGGTTACAGATGGGACTGCGCTTCCCCGTCCCGGGCGAAGCGAACGGATGGGCCGAGGGTCAACACGTGTGCGCGTAGAGGGCGTTAGAGGTCACCGAACGCGGTGGAATGTGCGTCGTGTCGAAGTGCCGTACACGGCGCGCGTTCTGGGCGGAGACGATCTCGAACGTCGTCAAGGAGCAGTTCCAGTTGAACGGGTCTTCTTCGCGTTTGGTCCCGCCCATCACAGCAATACAGGCGTGTACCGAAGCGCCATGGCCGACCAGCAGTGCGTCGCCGCTGTCCGAAGCCAGGAGCTTCTCGATGAACGGTCGAATCCTGTCCTGGACGTCGACGTCCGTCTCGGGGCCTGACACGAACCAGGGGTAGGGCAGTGCGCGTGGCAGTTTCACGCGCTCGTAGAGACGTGCCATATCGTCCGCCTGTAGACCGTCGAAAGTCGGTGTTCCGGCAATCGGCACATACTCCTGCAGCGCCGGTTCGGGGGTGACTGTGAGACTCGTCGCTTCAGCGATGACACTGGCTGTCTCAAGGGCGCGCCTGTACGGGGAACTGAAGATGCTGCCGCGGAAGTCTCCGCCAGCCAGGCGTTTCCCCAGCCAGCCCGCTTGCCGGCGTCCGAGGACTGAGAGCACCGGATCTCCCGGCGGGTACTCGTGGTCCGTTCCTGGAGGCAGGCCTTTGGCTGTCGGCTGTCCATGGCGCGTGATGTGTATGAGCATGCTTCCTCCAGCTCTTCAATGCGGTTCTACAGATCGTCCCAGGCCCACCCGGGATCGCGGCGGATTCCGGTCGCCGTAACAGTGATGGTCTGGTAAGCGTAACGCGAAAGCAACTGCGCGTCGTGGTCCTGGAGCTCAGCCGGGACGCAGGACGTGTCGCTGTGTCCGTAGAGCACTCTGTCGATCGCGTGCGTGGCCAGGGCGGGCAGGAGATCGTTCCCGTAGTCGTAATGGCAGAAGAGGAACGTTCGCATTGCCGTGTGCGATGCCTCCAGCTCAGTGGTCAGCCATGTCCGCTGCCCGGGTGCGATACCGCGCTCGATGATCCGATGGCGCTCGTCGTACCCAAGCGAGCGGTCGAGGGCGATGAAACGACAGCCGCGATACGTGAACGCGTAGTCGTTTCTGCCGTCAACCCAGAACCCACCCATGCAGCGATGCCATTCAGACTCGATGGACGGGAACGCGATGTCGTGGTTCCCCGGGGTCAGAAAATGGGGAATCCGTGTGGTGAGCAAGATTGCCCTCGCATCCCTCATCTGGCGTCGCATGTCCGCTGGGGGCAGGGGGGCGCCGCCGCTGCCGTAACGCGAGATGATGTCGCCCGTATTGAGGATGAATTCCGGACGGACCTCGTTCCTCAGATGTTGCATGAGTCGTCGCATGCGGTCGGCTTGGTCTCTTGGCCTGACTTTGTCGGGACTCATGATATGCAGGTCGGAGATGTGGGCGAACGTGAAGGTCTTGCGCTCGTGTCCGGGCGCCCAAACGCAGTGCGGTTCGTGCACCTCCACCCCGGGACGCAGGCGGAGCAGCAGGTCGTACAGGCCCGGCGCGAGGTCGGTCGGTGCTGTCAGGTCGAGATGCAGGAAGGCGTTGTGGCGGCCGGTCCGTGTCGGTCCGGGACACGCCAGTCTCTTGCCGGTAGCGTCTAGAAGGAATGCCTCGGTCGGCCACCCGTACTCCGCAGGAACGACCGCCTCGAACGTCCCACCGGGACCGGCTATGGCGGGCCGGGTCCAGCGTGGGCACTCGATGATCATGTCACGCCGAACCGGCATGCCAGAGCTGTGACTCATGTATGCCCAATCCCTGGAGGAATGCGTAAGTATCGAGTCCCCGGGCAATGCTTGCCACGGCATGGGCGTCCGACCCGATCGAGATCTTGACCCCGGAATCACGAAGTTCGCACACGAAAGCGACGTATCCCTGATCATCGACGCGTGTCTTGCCGCCCAGGTTCACCTCGATTGCCTTGTCGTGTCGCACCGCTGCCGCAATGATGCTGTCCTTGTACGCGTCCGGGACGAGGTCGAACGACCATCGCCTGATGGCCCCCGCCCGTTCCCAGCGGACACCTTGTCCCCACGGGTGTGCGATCACGTCCACGTGTGCACAGCGGCGGATCACGCCGAGAATCCGTTGGTGTTCGTCGTCCACGTATCGTGTCACGTCCGGCTGCGACGCCGGGTTTGTGTGCACGGCCGCCAACAGGTAGTCCAGACCGAAGGCCCTCTTCTGCGCGGCGGTGCACGTGACCGTCCCGTCTTGGTCGAGGATGTCAGCCTCGGCCCCGACGAACGCCTTCATTGTGGTGCCGTTTGGCGGGAGCGACCGGAATTCGGCAACGAGCGCGTGCAGGCATGCCGCCGGGTGTTTGGGGGACCGGTTTAGGTGCTCTCCGACGCCGACGTACTGCAGGCCCAGCTCAGCGGCTTTGGCAAGCACGGCCGCAACCGTGTTGTCGGGGGCTGGATTTCCCTCCCGATACGCGGTCGCATGGATGTGGAAGTCACGCATCATTGTCTTAGCAAGACCGGTTACCTTCTCCAGACCACTGCACTCGATCATCGAGGACTCAGCAAACCACTCACTGTACCGTCGTGTCCCCCACTGTCCACCGTCGCACGGCGGGGGTGTTCGGGCCGCCGCTGTTGCGGGCGTCACTGCCGCACTGTAGACGGTGCGGATTGCTGTGCCTCCGGCCCATGTCGGCCAGCTCTGGCTACTCGAAGGATGGGCGTCTACTGCAGGGCTTGTGATTACGGCCGACAATGCGAGTGTGCCCCCCTATTCTCCGGGACTTCTCCATCAGACGCGGAAGCAGAGAATTCCGGGCAAACCCGTCAACCGGCGACCGCGGAACAGGACGTTTGAAACCACCCCGATGTTAGTGTATCTAGGTACGGGCACAAGGGATGTACCAGGGACTTCGATGCAAGGCCCGATGTTGACTGCACCTTTTGGCACTTCTGAGAAAATGTGCCCGGCCCGGCAAACCAGTCGCCCTGGAGAACAAGAGTTGGCTCAGAACAGATCCTGATCGGCCAGGTGTTTGCGCGCGCCGCCCAATGAGACGCTCGATTCCATCGATTCTCTCGAGATCTATCGATTCCCTCGACAGGCGGCGCGCGTTGCCCGGAACACGGACAGACACGGACCGAACACGGACAGACACGGACCGCGCGCCGCCCGGAAGGAAGGCAGAGACGAAGGCAGAAGCCAACCAGCGCCTCCAGCGGACTTCGCAAAGCTCGGCCGCTGAGGCGCAGCGTTCTGTCAGGCAATGATGATCGGACGATCGGGATCTGGACACAGACCCGCCCGGAAACGACCGGATTCCGGACGGATACCTGGAGGCCGGTTTTCCCAAACCGGGGTCCCTGGGACGTGCGGTTAGGGACGGAGCGCTCAGGGATGAGCTGCCTCCAGTGACGTGTCGCCCGATCCACACGTCGTGGTTTTGCGAATGCGAATCCCGCAGCACATTGGCCATGAAACACCAAAACAGAACCAGCCCCTTGCTGGCGGACGTCGCAAGGCCTCCGCCGCAGAAGGGCGTGTTCTGTCAGGACAAATGATGCCTGGATGAACGGGACCTGGACACAGACCTGACCGGAAACGACCGGATGCCGGACGGATACCTGGAGGCCGGTTTTCCCAAACCGGGGTCCCTGGGACGTGCGGTTAAGGACGGAGCGCTCAGGGATGAGCTGCCTCCAGTGACGTGTCGCCCGATCCACGCGTCGTGGTTGTGCGAATGCGGACCCCGCATCAAATTGGCCAGGAAGGAAACGGAACAGAACCGGCCTCTTTCTGGCGGACCTCCTATCGTCGGCCGCAGAAGGGCACGTTATGGCAGGAGTATGATCAGAACCGGAACAATGATCCTGGCCTGTGCTCTCACCATGCTCCTCGGATGCGACCGCAAGAGTGCCGCTTACCGGGCAGGCTACGAACAGGGCGCCAAGGAAGCACACGCGGAGATCGCGGGCAACACGCTCACATGGTACGCATCCGGTACGCATGCTGTCCCGATCCCCGAGGATTTGAGGGATGAAGAGACTGGACTCCCTGTCAAGTTCATTGCCGGCTGCATCCTGACCGACGCAGACATGGGGCGACAAGATGGACACAATGGCACGATTCTGGAGCACCGGAAGAAAGACTCACCATAACATGCAGCTTCACAGGACGGGAAATCCGCTGGCGCTGCTTCCCCGCCTGTGAGCCAGTCGTTAGGCGATTTCATACGATTCAGATTGGACACATAAAGAAAGAGACTCACTCTGAAGGATCTCAAAGGCAAAGTTGCAGTTATCACAGGCGCAGGTCGTGGGATGGGACGTGGAACCGCCGTTTTCGAACTTTGGACGGTTGGCAACGGTCAGACACTGGTACGAATGGCGGTACACCGATTACAGCTACAACTTCAACGGCGCGATGTCGTGGGAATGGTGGACCGGTGATCCGGGGACGCAGCCGCCGTATCGCGTTGGCGCTGACAAACCGCCGCCGCCGCAGTTGCTGCTCGTGTTCGAAGGTGTTGACACCGCGTTCTGGGGGTTGACGAATGCCATGGTGGGCAGCGGCACGACGCCGTTTACGTACCGAGCCCGGTTGCCGCGGGGGTATGCCGACGGACACGGGAACGTGGACAACAGCGCGGACGTGGGTTGGTTGGCCGGTGACCAGTTTGACGGGGTCACGACGGTCGCGAACTATTTCGCGGAACCTTGGTACGATATGCGGCATCCAGAACAACTGGTGAACCGGTGTGTGACGGTGTTTGGTCGCGAGGCCGCGACCGGTCCAGGGGTGTAATTGGAGGCGAAACTGTCTGCTCATGAAACGGTGTATGCCCATAGCCTTGCTACTGACCATGCTGACTGTTGTCGGTTCATCGACCCGTGCCGCCGACTATTTCGTTGGCAAACACGGAGACGACACCAACGACGGCGGCACTGGCGAATCGGCGTTCCTGACGATTCAGAAAGGTGTTGACGCGCTGCAGACAGGCGACGTGTTGACAATTGGCCCGGGCGAATACGCCGAAAGTGTCAGCCGCGAAAACCTCGGCGGCCCGGACAACGACACCGTAATCCAGGCGGAGATTCCCGGCACCGTACTGCTGCGCGGCGATGTGCCGGTTGCGGAGTTCGCAAAGGTGGACGGGTTCCAGTCTGTTTACGCGATTGACTTTGAACGCCAAGTCCAGTCCGTGAACGAGATCGACACGCTGACCATCGTGCAGATGGCTCCGAACCTGGCCGAACTGGAGTTCTCGCCTGGGGGTTGTTATCACGATGTTGCCGAGAAGAAACTCTATATTTCATCGTCGGACATGCGCCCGCCTGAGACGCATCACTACAGTGTGTCCGTTATCCGCGGTCCCGGGCTGCTTCTGCTTAAGCCGCACCGGGTGATCGTTGACGGATTGTCAGCGACCGGGTTCCACAGCAGTGTGCGACTAAACCATTACCCGGGCAACAACACGGTGTGGGGATTCACGGCGCACGGCGCCACGAAATGTGTGATCCGTAATTGCACCGCGTTCCTGAACGGCGGCGGCATCGGCGTGGTCAGTCCCAAGGAAGGGGAAGGGCGGAACCTGATCGAGAAGTGCCAGGGGTTCGCCAATTACACGCGGCACACTGTCGAGGGAGGGAACATCTGTGTGTTTCAGTCGTGCAACGACGAGATTCGTGATTGTTACGCGTATCTCGGCCAACCGAATGGTATCCGGCACTATGGCGCGGGGGTTCGCGGACCGGCGTTGCTGAAGAACACGCTCGTGTGGGGGTCGTCGTATGCCGACATCTTCCTGAAAGGTGGGCAGATACGCAAGTACGGCATGACCGAGAACTGCATTGCCCTGGGCATTTTGCACAGCGCCAACATCCGGAACTCGATCGTCGGCACGATCAACCAGTATAATCGCAAGCCCGGTCGGAGCACGATCATGTACGCGTCCGAAGCTCGTTCGGTCAAGTACCGGGAGTTTGCGGACCCGGACAACTTGGATTTTCGACTGCAAGCGACGTCGAAGTTCCGGGGAACCGGACCCGATGGCGCGGATCGAGGACCGTTTCCGTATGAGCCCAATATTCTGTATGTGCGCCCTGACGGAAACGATCAGGCGGACGGGCTGTCGATACAAACCGCGTGGCGTACGCTTGCCTGGGCCCTGCCCCGGGTTCGGCCCGGTGACACGCTGTACTTGGCCGGCGGCGTGTACGACGCGGATACCGAATTTCGGGTGAACGCTGTTGTTGGCGAGTCCACTGCGATCCGCGGCCGCGGCACCGATCCGGTGATCATCAAGGGGCTGCTCACGATCGCGGGCAGCGGCGATCTGACGTTCGAACGGTTGAACTTCGCCGCGACGATCCAACTGGAAAACAGTGAGAACGTCAGGTTCAACAACTGCCGGTTCTCGTCCGTTTCCGGCGGCATTCGGGCGCAGAAGGTGTCCGGTCTGCGCATTACCCACAGCGAATTCACCGGGTTTACCGATCCGGCGTTGCAGTTGACCGGTTGCTCCGCGGTCTTCGTGAGCGCGAACATCTTTGACAACGACGGCGCGTCAGCGGTTCAGGTGGACGATTTCAACGTGTTGCGTTATAGCGATTACAACGCCTATCGCAGCGTCCAGCGTGCGTGGAAGATGAAAGACGTTGCTTTGAGTCTGGTCAACAGGCAGACGTATCACGATCAACATTCGCGAGTGCAGGCGCCCGAGTACGAGATCACGTCCACTGGGTTGCCAATGTTGCGGAATCCACACGTGTTCGCCGCCGGCGGCCCCAACGGTACTGGGTTTGGGTTCTATCGCGAGAACCGCGATCGCGACCTGGGATTGAAGGGACCGGTTCTGCATTCTGTGACCGCCACGACCGCCAACATCGAATGGCGGGCGTCGCAACCGGCCAAGGTTGTGGTGGGGTGGGGTGACACACCGGCCTGCGAAAACACGACGACACTGAGCACGAAAACGTTTGGCACGTTCAGTCTGACCGGTCTAGAACCGGGGAAACGCTATCATTTCCGGATCGTTTCGGCGGACGAGCGTCAGGGTTCCGTGTCGGCGCCGCCGCGTACCCGGGGGGTGCGTCCGGATGCTCCACCGCTCACGTTCAGAACGTTGGCCGAGGCCGTTGCCCCGGTCGTCTATTATGTGAGCACCGACGGCAACAACGGAAACACCGGTCTGAGCCGTGACCAGGCTTGGCGCACGGTCACGCACGCGGCCACGGTTGCGAAAGCGGGCGATACCGTTCTTATTGCGGGCGGTGAGTACACCGAATCGGTCCGGGTTCGTGGCACCGGCGACAAGGGACGGCCTGTCACGTTCAGAGCGATTCCCGGCGAGAAAGTGGTGTTTGACGGTAACGGCAACATGATCACGGTTGCGTTCGCTGTTTCCGCCAAGCAACATATCCGGTTCGACGGTCTGTATTTCAAGATGTTTGGGAACGGCGGG
>Ga0209045_1000990_pt1 | contig 28694 bp, 11 predicted proteins | sample SaaInlLV_10m_DNA_4_FD_184664 | JGI IMG/M metagenome (GOLD analysis project Ga0209045, IMG submission 184664) | Marine microbial communities from expanding oxygen minimum zones in the Saanich Inlet - Saanich Inlet SI072_LV_200m_DNA (SPAdes) (version 2) | ecosystem: Environmental > Aquatic >...
TGCCACAAGAGGGCAATACAACGACGCGTAGATCTTTCCACTTGAACGAGAGAAGGTTGCAGATCCTTCTTCCTGCATCCACAGTAAACTACCGCTAGGGATTGCCAGCGCTTCGGGCGGTCTCCTGCGTAGCGAAATCCGTCCGCCTGCGTCCCTCGCCTCTTCCCGGACCCGTCGACGATCCGTTTGCCCTGTGGGACGCCCGTGATCTTGGCCCAGGCACGGTTCGGCCACTGAGCCAGACGCATCGGCTGCCCATCCAGGAAGAGCTCCATGTGCGAAAGCGGGGTCTTCCAGCTAAAGCCGCTGTTGGCTATCTTGCCGTAGTCGGAAATCCCCAGGGCCTTCAGATCCACGCTCAGAACCGCATCCCGGGCAGCCGGCACAAGACGCTTGTGGACATCAGGATCCACCACAGGCCCGAAAGCAGTAATCGTGCGCCCCCCACTGAAGGAGGCCTTGCCATTGGCAGCCCGGTAGACGACCGGGTGCTCGCGCGTGCCGGAATCCGCCGCACTGAACTCAGCGGTTCGCGACAGAGGGTACTCTCCCGGCCCAAAGGTCACCGTCACTCCGCCTTTGGCCCCGAGCTTGCGTACAGCATCCCGGGCTCCCTCCAGACTGCACAACGGCCCATCGGCGCCATTCCTGTCCGGCTGCGCCAGCCGACCGGACCACTGATCATCTCCTGCGGGTGAAACGTGAAGTTCCATGCCTGGAACAGCCTTCGGTCTAACCTTCACGGGAGCCTCCTGGGCCCAACTCCGGGGCCGAATCCCCACGCATAGAAGCAAACTGACAGCGATCGCACCAACAGACGAGCCTACCTTTCGCCAGTTGTTCGGTCGCTCATATCCGAGGCCGTAACTTGCCTCCGGATGTCTGGAGCGCCGGTTCTCCGTAACCGGCCTGGCCGCATGCGGAGATGCGGCACCTCCAACAGTGTATTCTGTGCTCAAAAAGCCTGTCGTTACACACGAGAATCTGGCCACTGGCATTCCTCCAATACTCCGTGTTCGGCCACTTCAGCGCCGTGGCGCAATGCCCACACGATAGTGATGTCCGCCTGGGAAAGCAACAGCCACCCCAACACCTGACCTGTCCTCGTGTCTTCTCAGGAAGACGCCTTAGGTTGTGTGTATCTCCAACAGAGCCGCGATCCGCCGTCGTCCCGAGAACTATGGCGGACAGGCTATCGGGAGCAGAGACATGGGAATCAGGAATATGCCGACCATTGATCACATCTCACGCCCTCTGCAGGGCGCCGTACTCACCTGCCTCCTGCTGTCAACCGGTTACGCGTTCGAGACGCGTGTCGTGTTCGAACAAGACTTCGAGAAGGTCACTGATCAGTCTCCTCCCTGGCCGATCCGCGACAACTCCGGATGGGCGGGCACAAAAGCTGCCGTCCGGGTGGCAGATGGCGGCGATCCCAGGTACGGAAAGGTGCTCGAAGCGGACGTCAATGGCTTCGCCCAACTGATCCTCGGGGGACTCCGCGGGGTCCGCAAGGGCCAGATCTATCGCATCACACTCGACGCCTCCAGCAAGGGCCTCCAACGACCTGAAATTTTCCTCCGTCTGGGCCCATCGCCCTACCGAGTCTACATGACCAGCACCGAGGTGATCACCGAATCCATGAAGCGCGTGAGCTACCTGGGGAAGTGCCTTCATGATGAGAAACGAACGGTCAACCTCATGCTGCGAATGAGCGGTGTCACCACTCTCCGCCTCGACAACATCCGAGTCGAGGAGGTCACCGGAGAGTTGCCCAAGGGTGCTCCCCCAGTGCCAGGGAATCTGGTGTTCAACAGCAGCTGGGAGAACGATTGGGATGGCTGGTTCGTTCGCGGCGATATCACGTTTCAGGAGTGCGCAGACGCGTTCGACGGGCAACGAGTGGTCGGGCTGCGAGGCAAGGCCGTCCTCAGCTCATCGTGGCTCAGACTCTCGCAACAGGCTGAGTATGAGGTCAGCGTTCGCGTACGTGCGACGGGCGGATCCGCTGAAGCCCGACTGGGGCTGTCCAACTACATCTTCCCGCGCGGCGGTTCTACGGGAAAAGGCGCTCGGAAGACGCTCCGACCGGAACAGGGATGGGAAACGGTGTCATTCCGCTGGCGTCCCCCCGCGTCCGCTGGGAAGATCACTGAATGGGGTGAGTACTTCGTGAACGTCGAGAGCCAGCGCGGACATGACGGTACGCTCCTGGCGGATGCAGTTGAGGTCCGTGCCGTTCTGCCGAAGAGCAAGCCTGATGGCTACGAACCTGCCGCCGCCGTTGAGCTGGCCCTGTTCACTGACATGCCGCAGAACGTGGCCACTCAAGGCGAGACAATCCAGCTCACAGTTCGGGCGACTGGGTCCCTGAAGCAAGCCCGTCTCCGGATCCTCGACGAACGCGACCGAGAAACGCGGGTCCAGCTCGTTACACTGCCCGACGGCCGCTCAGGGAGGATTGCCCTGAAAGACCTCGCCTGCGGCTACTGGCGTGTCCTTGCCGAACCAGTCACTCAGCGCGACGATGTCATCGATGGTGAAACACTCCTGGCGGTCGTCCCCCGGATGCCGCCATTCGACCCGGAACGCTGGACCTACGGCAGCCACATCCCGCGCGATCCCGCCATCCGGAAGGCCTGTTGGAAGGTGGGCTTGCGCCTCGGTCGGTTGCACGACACCGGCAAGGAAACCAAATGGCCATCCGTCCAACCAGACCGGGACACGTGGAGACTGAACGACGAGAGTATTGACGCCCGCCTGGCAACCGGGCACGCACTCCTCGGTTCAATCGCCGGAATGCCTGCCTGGGCCCCGCGAGCTGAAACCAACCCCCGTACTGGCAAGCCGTTCCCCAAGAAGAGCACCGGCAGCAATGCAGGAATGATCGACGCGACGTTCCCCTTCTGGGAAGAGTACTCACGGCGCTGCGCGGAACACTGGAAGGGGCGCATCGACCTTTGGGAGGTCACCAACGAGCCGAATCTGTCAGGTATGAGCCCCAAGGACTATGTCCTGCTGTTCAACGCCGCCGCACGCGGAATCCGCAAAGGCAACCCGGGCGCCAGAATCGTTTCGCTCGGGGGAGCAACGCCACCGGGCTCAAAATGGATCAACGACACCATTGCCGCGGGAGCTCTGGAGCATGCCGACGTCGTGAGTTTCCATGGCTATGGGAATACCACGTGGACCTGCATACCAGGGCCCGAATCACTGGCCAAGTCAGTCCGGCAAGTACGCTCCGCGGCAGCAGCTGTAGGAAAGCCCGAGATCGCGGTCTGGGACTCAGAATGCGGTGTAGAAGTGCAGACGTTCTTCCACAAATTTCATGTCCCCCACGGCGGGGACACACTGTCAGCAGCCCGTATGTTCCCGAAGTCCGTGGCCGCCGTCCGTGCGGCCGGTCTGGACCGCGTGTATTACTACTCAGCCCATGGCACAACCCATGCCGGCGATAGCGGTCTGCGCGGCTTCTCCGACTTCAACGGCGTCATGAAAGCAACCGTCGTGCCGCTGGCGGTCGCCATCTCTCTGCTGGAGGGAACCGAGTTCGTTGAGCGCCGTGAAGGCTCTGCGGAACAGGGAATCGTGGATCTGACCTTCAAAGGACGCGGCCGACGGGTCCGCATGCTCTGGAGCTTGAGTGAAAATGTGGACGTGTCGGTCGCCGGGGGAGCAGGCGGCGTCATCTCCATGTGGGGACGCCCCATTCAGTCCGACGCCGGCACCCCGGACACCATCGCCCTCACCCTCACGGACGAACCCGTCTACGTCGTGTACCCCGAAGACTGACCTGCCCACTGGCTCGACGGGGCCGCAATGTGGGAGGGGGTGCCATCCGGCGACCTCTTCCTGAATGCGTAACCCGAACGGCCACCGGGCTGTCGCCACGGCCTGCTCTGCTGAACAGAGGGGACCAACCCGGCATTGTCTTCATGCTCCCGTGGCGCGCCGCCGCCCGGTCGCTTATCTTGTCGGAGCAAAATATGAACCGACGTTTCGTGCGCACGATGCCTCATCCGCGCCCCCTGCCGCTTCAAATCAGGAGCAAGAGCGATGTCCGAAGATCCACTCGTTGCCGTGGAAACCGTCACCGACATTCAGGACCAACACCGTACAGCCGCCCGGCAGTTCCAGGGGATTCCGGGAATCGAGCGTACGGCTGGTGGTCGCTTGTGGGCGACGTGGTACACCGGTGGAGTAAACGAGGGGCCCCAGAACTTCGCCGTGCTCGTGACCAGCACCGATGATGGACTCACCTGGACTGAACCGATTGCCGTTGCGGATCCGCCGGGCAATGTGCGCACCTATGATCCCACCCTTTGGATCGATCCGCTAGGACGGCTCTGGTGGCTCTGGGCCCAGACGTATTCGCACAAGGATGGGAATATCTTCGATGGTGCAGCCGGCGTGTGGGCGGTGCGCGCTGACGATGCGGACTCCGCAGCCCCTGCGTGGTCCAAGCCGTTGCGGCTGGCCGATGGAATCATGATGAACAAGCCGACCGTGCTGTCCAACGGCGAATGGGCCTTCCCTTGCGCGGTGTGGAACAACCATGGCGGAGGAACTGTTCCCGAGCATCTACTGCCCAAGCAGACATCGGGGCTGGTGGTGTCCACAGATCAGGGAGAGAGCTTCACCTATCGGGGAGGAGCTGTCGTCCCGAATCGCTCATTTGATGAGCACATGTTCGTGGAACACGGAGAAGGCTCGATCCAAGTCTTCGTCCGGACCTTCTACGGAATCGGGCAAAGCGTGTCCAGCGACTGGGGCCAGACCTGGACACCGGGAACCGACTCGGGCCTCGGCGGACCGTCCTCGCGCTTCTTCATCCGCCGTCTGCAATCCGGGCGCCTCCTGCTGATCAACCACAAGGTCATCGGGGGAGAGAAGCCGGCCCGGAATCATCTCACCGCCTGGCTCTCAGATGACGACGGCGCAACCTGGATCGGTGAGCTCGAACTTGATGAACGGATGGCCGTCTCCTACCCAGACGGGTGCCAGGACGCCGACGGCGATATCTGGATCATCTACGACCACCAGCGACACAAGTGCGGCGACATCCTGTTTGCCCGCTTCCGGGAGGAAGATGTCCTTGCCGGAGCCTGTGTCTCGCCCAACGCCTCTTTGAAGAACCTGATCAACAGCACCGGCGGAGTGCGCTAGAGAAGCGCCGTATCTGGTAGGTCGAACGGCCCTCCGGGCGACATCCGGGAGTGGCGGCTGGAGGGCCATCCGCCGTACAAGAGAAACGGGCGGCAGTCTCTTTTGGCGGTCGGCGACCGCTCGCCGTACAAGAAAGCAGGGCGGCGTTCTTCCGCTAGTACGCCGCGCGGTCCCCGGGCCGACGGCGATGGAGACCCGGTCATCCGTGACCGGTCGCTTCCCGGTTTGGGAAAACCGGCCTCCAAGAACCTGGCGGTCGGTGGCCGCTCGCCGTACAAAAGAACAGTCGCCGGATGGCACCGGCTCCCACATTGGGGGGCCGTGTGTGCCAAGAGTCCTCGCACCGGGGCGCAACGCATGTAGATTGAGCGCCTTTTGCTGTGGACCATTGGTCTGACGGGTGCAGCAGTTCCATTGGCAGCCCGACATGCCACGCAAACAGAAGCGCTCGGCCTGTCGGTTACCCCATGGCCCGTCGCGCGAGCGCCGCCCCATGATGTGGGGGGACGCAGAGCGAGTCCTTGAGCGACCTGCCGCTTCGGCAGGACTGCAAAGCCCTGGCCTTGCAGGGCGAGGGGGAGCCGCTGGCCCCCCGGCGGGGTGCCGGGGAAGCGCCCCGGCTCCTCTGCTGCAGCAAGTTACGACTCAGCTTGACGCGCATGCCTAAGTCGCGGCTCGGGCGAACACACATCTCTCACAGCATTGGGCACCATTTTGAGGGCTCTCCAGAACAATCGTGCACGCTTGGCGATCTTGACTCTCGCGCACTTCAGTGTGGACTTCTGCGGGGGACTGATGATTCCCTTGCCTGAACCGACGCTGGTTCAGCATCTTGGCGTAGCCCTGCCGCGCGTCGCACTACTGGTCGGAGGCGCTGCGATTGTCATCAACGTGGTGCAGCCCGTCTCTGCATGGTTGCTCCCGGCTCGTGGGATGCCTGTGATCCTGGCGGCAGCGCCCGCTGCCGCTGCGCTGATCACCTGCATTGGTCTCACCCACTCGTACGCGCTCGTCGGAGCCATGCTGATCGTCTCCGGCATCGGGATCGGCATGCTGCATCCTGAAGGCGCGTTGGCGGCCCACTGCGTCGCGGGAAAACGCAAGGGATTCGGCATGAGCATCTTTTTGTCCGGCGGTTATTTCGGGTATGCGAGCGGGAGCCTGACGTCGGGAATCTGGGTTGAGCACACCAACCAGAACATCACGCACCTCTGGATTCTTGCCGCCCCTGCCCTGCTCACGACGTTCCTGGTGTTCGCTTCGGGATTACACCGCCTCGAAGGCCATGTCGCCAAAGAAGATGAGTCAGCCGCTAAAGGGAAATTCCCCTTTGTGCCGGTCTTCGCCCTTGCCGCATGCATTGCCCTGACCCTCTGCACGTACGTTCGTTTCATTACGGTCTGGCTGGTGCGTCGTTTCCCCGGTGAGGCAGCACAGGGATGGGGAGGGGCCACGGTGTTCGCCGGAGGTCTGGCGGGAGCCTTAGGAGGCATCTTCTGGGGACACGTTTCCGACCGCTGGGGGCGACCACAGATCATCGCATTCGCGCAACTCCTCGCCATGCCCTTCCTCTTCCTGGTGCTGCGCGTGCAATCACCCAACATGGCCCCGGTGTGGGGCGTGGGGTTCGGCCTGACCCTGGGGGCGGTATTCCCATTAAGCGTTGTCCTCGCGCAGAACTCACGGGGACTGGCTCAACGGTTGCGGATGGCCTTGGCGATCGGCGGGGCCTGGGGGCTGGGTGAAGTCGGTTTCATCCTGGGGAGCCGCTACATCGGTCGTTTCCCCGAAACGGCACACGAACCTGTGCACCTCATCCTGAGTCTGTGCGGACTGGGAGCAGCGATCACGGCCGCGCTATGCGGACTGCTCATTTGGCTCCAGCGCAGGGAAGAACGCCTTCCAGCTGCGACCTCCGCCGCGAACAGTTGACCGGGACGAAATGACTCCGAGCAGTATGGGGCTGCTTGCCCCAAACCCCAGCCGGGGGATCAGCGGCTCCCCCAGACCCCCACATGATTGGGTCCGCATACGGCAGGCGACAGAGCCCACCTGCCGTATGCGGACCTGTTGCCGACGCTCGCGCGACGTGCGATGACGTAGACGGAAACGAACGGGCCTTGATTGGTCATGACGCGACATGCCGGCAATGGCAGGGGATGCGGAGAGCCGCCAGGCAGGAGGACCGCTCCCGATAGTCACGGCTCGGACGGTCGGGGGTAATCCCCACACCTCCGGCAGAGCGCTTTGGAGGAGCCGGTTCTCCTACCGCAACCGGCCGGTCTTCCCGTCCTTGCAGGGGTGATGCCTGTCCCCACCATAGCCCCTTGACAGGGCGACGGCGGATCACGGCTCGGACGGACAAAGGCCAATGCGAAACGGATTGGAGGGTCGATGTCCCCAGCGACCGTACTCGCGCGGAGATCGCAGAAAGCACGGCGGTCGGGGACGACACGCCCTCCAGGAAGACAAAAGGCACGGCGGCCGAAGAACGCATATGAGGCACCGGTTAGGGGTAACCGGCCTCCAGAGGGCACGTATGGAGCCCCGATCGTTACGACCGGCTGCTCGAGGTCACTCCATGGCAACGTCGGGCGGCAGATCCCGGCCGTATACCTCGACTTCGGACAGCGCACACCAGCCGGGCGGACCCGCTTGTGTGAGTTCGACGAGCGTGAGCCAGGACACGCGGCGGCGGGTGAATGAGAAGCGCTGAACATCCCCCGTCTTCCGAATGCTGATCGCTTCACGTGAGCCATCCGAGAACACGATCGTGCCCTTGTGCCAGTGGCGATCATGCGGGAAATCCGCGCGAATGTAGAGGTCCATCCGGTCGACCTCGACGTCGCCACCGAACTCTATCTTGAGCCATGCATCCTCGCGCTTGTCAGGTCCCCACGATGGGAACTTGGGTCCATGCCCCCTGTTCCGGCGATCCCCATTGATGACATTCAGGGCCGCGAAACAGGCCTCGCCACGGCACTCGCTGTTGGACGTTGCACGCGGGAAACACCCCTCCTCCGCGCGAATCGCCAACGGATTCAGCGCGACATTCCGGTAGCCTTCGGAAACACGGTGCGTTACGCCGGTTGTGTGCCGTATATACGCCTCGACGTTGGCGCGCTCAAGCGCTTCCATTCCGCGACGCTTATTGAGATAGCGCGCATACTTGACCTTCTCTTCGTCACTCCAGGCATTGGCCTCACGGTAATCACCACAGTAGGGAACAAGCAGGTCAACCCAGCACGCCAGGCGATCGATCTCGGAGCGTCCCAGGACGACACGCTTGTGCCCTTTGCGCAGCATGGTGATGAGCTCGCTCTTCGCCGCCCCTTTGTGGTAAGGCTCAAGCATGGAAGGCACAGATTGCGCACTGATCCAGTTGACCAGACGGCTGCCTTTCCCGTGGTTCGTCAACGCCAGATAAGACCGGCTCCACCTACGTCCGCCGCCCCCGGGCTTCGTGTGTCCTGTGAGATCCAGTGCGAGGCGCGGCTTCCTCTCCAGTTCCCCATCGGTCGCGCCGTAGCGAAGTTCGAGAATCCCTCCTGAGACGTCCTTCCGCATCTTGGCTTCGATGCGGAGAGCCGTGGTCGCGACCGGAGCGAAGCGGGTTGTGTTGAACGTGTCCCGTTCGACCCCGTAGACGGAGGCATTGCGGACCTCGCGCCACGCATCGCCGTCGAGATACATCAGACGCCATGATTCCGGGACACGACAGCGCCCGCCGCGAGGCCGGTCATCGAACCAGTAGACTTGGAGGACACTGAACGCCTTGGGTTTGGGGAAGGTCAGTTGGGCCCACTCGGCGCCGCCCTTCCGGCTCCACCAAGTGTGGCGACGAATGGAATGGTCATCCGAGTTCTTCGGGATTACCCCATCACACATGGCAGTCGCACTGTCACTGGGGTTGCAGTGCGACGCACTAGGCACGGTTCCACCGGCACCGCCCCCAGTGGAGCCGTGGCAACGAATGCAGTGGCGGTCCAGCATAGGCTGGATCTCGCGAGCAAAGCTGAATCCCCTCGGGGGACCGTAGAACGGCTTCAGCTCCTGCGGTCCATGGGCCATCGCCAAGGATGGCTTGTGAGCGCTGGGGGGAGCTTCGTTCTTCGGTTCATGGCAGCCAACACAGGAAAACGCTTCTCCCGGCTGCAGCGTGGACCAACTGCGCATGGTCTGGACGGCATTCCCGTTCTTGTCCAGAGCCTGGAAATAGAGCGGGGTTCGGGCAGGCGCCTCGAGGAACGCCGACCCATCTGCATAGACAGTAGCGTCCCCGATCACACGTTTCACATCCCAGGCCCCGTTGGGGATGGCGATCGGCGTACTCACCAGTGCTCCCCCCGCCGGGCCGCGGTTGCCGTTGCTCTTTACTCCTGCAGCCCGGAAGTCGAGAGCGATCACCCGAAGACGGTCAACCGTACCCCGGGGGATTCCTCTGAGTCCAGGGCCGTGGTAAACATCCTGCACGTAGTAGGTTCCGGTGTCTTTGCGGTAGTCGACCACTGACGGTCGCTGGTGAGGACGCGGACGCGGACGCAGGGGAATGGGGTGGTTGGCGGAGACGGAAGCATCGTGAGCGAGCAGTTCACGGCGGCCATCGGCATCGATGTGGTAGATCCCGAAGACCGAACTCCGGCCCCGGTTCATGGCCGCGGGCACATAGGCAACGAGAAACTCGTCATTGCCCAACGGGTAAGGATGACGAAAGAGCTCTCCGCTTTGCCCAAAAGCATCGACTCGAACTGCCTTGGCTGGTCTCCGGGGAGCCAGATACTGGACGCCTTCCGCTTCCTGCCGCCCCAGACCTGGGTCGATCTCGATCAGTTTGCCGGCCTGCCAGGTATGGTGCCCCATGGCCACGGCAACGACTTTCGAGGTCCCCGGAATGCCACGGGCATGTGACGTCGTGGTTGGAAAGTAGGAGTTGTTGCCGTAGTATTCCGTCTGGCCGGTCCCGTCGGCATTCATCCGGAACAACCCCTGCGGGTAGATCTGGCCGCGGTCATTGTAGTCCCAACGTGTGTACAGCACCGAGCCGTCGGCCAGGACTTTGGGAGAAATGGTGTGCACTTGATCGAAACCGAGCCGTCTGAGGAAACGGCCATCCCCAGCACAGGTGTAGAGGTTGCTGACTTCCGTCCACCAGCAATCGACAGTCTGAACGCAACGGCTGGATGAGAACGCGATGTCGTCATTGGGCAAGTACACGCCTTCGTAATCGGCGAAGCCCAGTCCTGACGTCAGTTGCCGGGGCTCACCGCCGTCGGCATCCAGCTCATAAAGGTGGTAATCATCGCTGCGATCGGCCTTCTTCCAGGCAAACAGGATGCGCTTGCCGTCGTACGAAACATCCACGTCACGGATCACCCCTTTCGGAGCGGAAACGAGTGTCTCGACGGTGCTGCCCTCTGGTCTCAGATGCATGACGCATAGGGATGTGCCCGGGGAGAAATGGCGTTCGTGTTGGGCATCGCTTTGGCCTTCGGTGTAAGCAAAGAACGACGGACTCACAGGGCGCCGTTTGATGAACACGATGTCCGGCGACTGCTTCCTCAGGGGGGCCAACCGATGGTCGCGGCGCAGTCGACAGGCCTGCAGATAGAGCTCCAGCCATCGGGGGTCATCAGTACTGACGCCTCCGTCGCTCAACGCCTTGAGCCCGGGTCTGAGTTCGTTCCCACGTTCTCCGAGCTCATCAAGCACGCGTGTGATGGCTGCTGCTTCAGCCCCCGCCTGTCCGTTCTGGTTCAGCCACGTCTCCATGCCAAACCCATCCTGCAAGGCCCAGTCGGACTCTACCGGGTAAGCCGCGAAGGCGGGCCTTAGCAGGGCGGCACTGTCCGCCCTTGCTGGGCGAGGCATATGCGAGACATGGATGGCCGCCCCGTGGCGCTGGCGGTAGCCGTCCGACGCCCGGACCAAGATGTGGTTCTCACCGTTCCTGAGCTGAAGCGTGACACGTTCCGAGTTTGGCCGGCAGGGACGTGGCTCTACCGTCTCCGAGAAAACACGAGTTCCGTTGTGCCAGACGCGCAGACAGTGGGTAAAGCCGAGATGGAGAGTCAGCGGCCTGGCCTCAGGCGAGGTGATAACACGATGGTAGTAATCAACACCCTTGTGATTCCCGACGCGGTTGCGGGACGAAAGCGTGGTTCCTTCACGCCAGTGGCAGTCATGGAGTTGTCTCCCGGCAATCTTGGCACCACGGGAGAGGGACTTCTCGCGCTGGAAGTAGGCTTCTATACCGGGTTCCCAGGTATCGTTATCGAACGACTTCGGCACGTTCCGACTGTGCCAACCGACCGTCTGCCAGGAGCTCATGGTCAACGTGTCCAGCCTCAGCTTATTGGCGGTCTCACGACGCCACGCCTCGTACTGCCTGACTTGTTCACGAGTCTTGCGTAGCCCCTCGGCCCAGGTGGCAGACCTCACATAGGCTGGTGAGACGTACTCGACAGCAGGAAGATTCAGGCCTGTTCCGATCACCAGCAAGATCAGAAGGCAGTGCCTCACAGGTCTCTCGGCAAGACCGGGACGCCTTGGCACCCCATCCTTGTCCGGAGAGCGAGATCGACTTGAGGCAGTGGCGCGAAACATCGTGCTCCCGGTTGTGATGGGCTCTGACACGAGTCTACTATAGGGAATCGTCGGTTCCCAAGCAACACTCGTGGTCACTGCCGGAAACCGCTGGGAAAGGGATCGCCCATCATGTCTGCGTATGCGTGTCGTCGATACCTGTCTGCCGTCACCATCCTTTTCGCTGTGATCGCGCGCCCGATCTGGGCTCTGGACCTCGTCCGCGGTGGGAAGGCACGGGCGACGATCGCGCTCGCCGAGGACGCGAGTTTCTTCCAGCGCGGGGCGGCTCGCTACCTGCGTGATTACCTGCAGGAAGCCACCCGTTGCCGACTGTCGATCGTGGTGGAGGGCGATGTACCGGCAGACGGCACGATTATCTCGGTCGGTCATACGCAGTTGGCCCAGGCGGCCGGTATCACGGCCGCCGACCTGAGGTGGGATGGGTGCCGACTGGTCGTGAAAGGCCGTGTGCTGTACCTGCTCGGCCGCGATGTCGCGCCGCTGCCGAGCTGCAAGAACGTCAATCACCTACGCGGAGCCGGAGCGCAAGGCACGGCACGAGCCGCCGGGCTGTTTGTCGAGGAGCATCTCGGCGTGCGCTGGTTCCTGCCGACCACTGAGGGCGTCTATGTCCCCGGCACGGCAGACGTCACGGTTCCGGATGACCTGAACCGCACCTTCGAGCCGACCTTCGCCTACACCAGCCTCTCAGTCCGTTACCCACACCCCCTCGATTCCATCGCGATGAACCAACGCGAGGCGATCAAGTTCCGCAGCTACGGCGGCCACTCCTGGTACGCACACGTCCCGGTCGAGACCCATTTCGACGAGAATCCCGAGTACTTCCGCCAGGGGGCCGGCGGCAAGCGCGATCCGAATGGGGAACACCTGTGCACCACAAACCATGATGTGCGCAAGATCATGTTGGCCAAGGTCCGCGCTGACTTCGACAAAGGCTACGACCTCGTTCAACTGGGGCAGACGGACGGATGGCGCGCATGTCAGTGCACGGAATGCACAAAACTCGACGACCACACGGATCACCGCCAGGTCTCGCTCGAGAAGCCGTGCAACAAGGTGTGGAACCTGCACCTCTGGATCATCGACGAGTGTAAGCGCAGCCACCCGGAGAAGATGCTCCGGGTGATGATCTACGGACCGACTTGGGCGCCGCCTCTGGAGTGGACCGGCCTGCGCGACAACGTGATCGGCGAGATCGCGCCGCTGACCGACGAACGCCTTGCTGCGTGGCACGGGAGAATTGCGGGGATCGCGAACTGGACCTACTGGTGGCACGCCAACTGCCTCGACACCGTGTTTGTCCCCGCCACCCCGCCCCGCTTCCTGCAGCAGCGCTTCCGCGAGTTCCGCGACATGGGTGTGATCGGCATGGTCGGCTCTCCGCAGGGCCAGTGGGGCCTCGGTGGCCCGTCGCACTATGTCTTCTGCAAGCTCACCGGCGATGTCGATATCGACGTCCAAGCGTTGGTGCACGAGTACTGCATGACCGTCTTCGGTAGAGGCGGACCGGCCATGAAACGGTTCTTCCGAATTCTGCATCAGCGCATGGAGTTGACTGTTCCCTTCAAGGAAATCCGGGCCGGCCGGGTCGCCGACTCGTACCCCGCCGAGGAAGCATTCGCCTTCCTGTATCCCCCCAAGGTCGTTGCGCAACTCGACCGACTGCTGCGCCAGGCTGAAGACAAGGCCCGGTCGCCCCGTGCGAAGAACTGGCTGAAGCTGACCCGGGATGAGCTCGACGGTCTCCGCGCAGTCGTGAGGATGTTCGCTCTGAAGCGCGCATTCGAAGTTGCGCCGACACCTGAACGGCTTGCGGCCGTGAAGGAGACCGTCGACGCGTTCGAGGGGTGGCGTGAACGTATTCTCATGCTCCCCGCCGACCACATTCGTAAATGGCGCCCCCAGCACAACGAACTGTGCGCGATCTTGCTCACCGACGGACGCAACATGACGACTGACTACAATCGTCCGGATGGCCCGCCGAGCTATTACCGGTACCACTACGGCTCACGGTTCACGAACGAGGAGATCGCCGCCATTCGTGAGGGACGCAAGAGCGCACGCGGCCGAGCCATCGGCGCCGGTCTCGGAAACCGGGCTCTGAAGGCCCCGGTTACGTGGGATTTCGAGGCCATGGCCGAGAGCATCGGGCGACCGATGAAGAGCTACCGGATCGTTGCCCCTCGGGTCGAGAAGCCGATCGTCCTTGACGGTCGAATCGCCCCAGCCGAATGGGACCGAGCGCAGGAACACACGCTCCAACGCTACAAAGCGGCTGGCAGCAAGCTTGCTTCGGGTGCCACGACGACGGTCCGCGTGGCTTTCGACGACCGCTGTCTGTACGTCGCCTACGCTTGCACGGAGCCGAACATCGAGCAGCTCAAGCTCACGTCCGTGGGCCGGGACGGAAACGTCTACGGCAACGACGAGATCGAGCTGTTCCTGAACACGGATCCGGCGTCTGACCGCAAGGTGATGCAGTTCATGGCCTCGCCGGTCAAGGACGCATCCTACGACGCCCGCAAAGGCTACATCGACGACCCATTGCACCCGGAGTACGACCAGTGGGAGAAGACGAGCTGGAACCCCGACTGGCGCTGCGCGTTCGTGATCGACCGTAAGAGCAAGCGCTGGTCACTCGAAATCGCCATGCCCTTTGCCGGTCTCGGAGCCCCATCGCCTGAGTCAGGCGAAACGTGGACCTGCAATTTCGCCCGGATGCGACGCGCAGGCAGTATGGAGCTGTCATCATGGATTCCGGATACGTTCGGCAGCAACCCTGAACTCTTCGGAGAACTCGTATTCGGGGCGGTGACGGAGGCCGATCCGGCGTCTGCTGAAGACGCTCCCTCTGTCCCCGGTTCAGAGGAAGAAGAGGAGCCGGGCAATGTCGTCCAGAACGGTGGCTTCGAGGAAACCGCCATCGGCGGGAGACCCGAAGCCTGGCAGATCAACAGCTTTGCGGAGCCGGGGGTAGGAGCCATTCTGGACCAGTGTATCGCCGGCCGAACACAAGCCCATACGGGCAAACGCGCGCTGAGTGTGGATTTCTCAAACGTCGATTTCCAGGGTCTTGATAACGTGACGCAGATGTATATGAGTCAGACGTTGGGAGGGGATACGCTGGCGACGCTCCGTGGACGCAAGGTACGCCTGTCATTTTGGGTCTACTACGAACGATTCACCGATGATCGCTCGGATGGCTACTTCCCCGGACCAAACGTGCGCGTCCGCTGCTGGGACGACCAGCGCAAGCCAATCACCGACCATCCCGTCCCGGTGCTGAACATCAACCACGCGTTCCTCGAGAAGAGCGGGCAGCTTGCCGTTGCCCAGGCAGCACCGCGTTGGGTCAAGTTCGAAACTGAAGGTATGATCCCCGAGCACACTCGCAGCGCTGACGTTCACGGTGGTGTCATCGGCCGTTCACGTCGATCCGGCAAGCTCAACCCAATCTCCCTCTTCATCGACGACATCCGCCTCGAACTTGCTGAGTGAGGAGCCCGGGTTACTTCAAACGCCCTTCCGCGTCGGTTTCTCGCAGTCGGATGTCGTCGTACCAGACCGTTCCGGTAGCGTTGGCCAGCGACAGGCGGATGTAGGGTTTGGCGTTGGGATCAAACGCGTCTGGAGCCCTGATTGGGAACCCCATCTGAGTCCAGCCGAACGTTCCGCGGAATCCGCCCTTGGGGACAAACTGGTTGTTGCCCGCCTGTTTGACGCTCCCGAAACAAATGTTGGCGTAACCACCCCAATGGTTGACTTTGTATCCGGTCAGTCCCTCGCACGCCTCCACGTCCTCGCTCCGCACCCAGAAGGTCAGCAAATAGCGCTTGCCCGGCTGCAGCCGAGGGAGGTACTGCGTGAGATGGAGAGACTGCTGGCTCTCCGGATCGTCCCAGTGGATACGCTGGCTCTGAACGCCTTCGCGGAAACGCTCCCGATCCAATGCGAAGCCAGCCCTCTGCACGGCGTCTTGAGGCCAGTACCACGCCCCAACCATGCGGCCCTTCAGCGGGGCCTCGAGTCGGCCGTTCAGCACCAAAGGCGGCTCGACCTCCTCGCCTCCCGCGACGAAACGCAGGCGACCGAAACTGAGTAGATCGTGGAAGCCGCGCTTGAGGAACGGGCTCCACGTGTGGAGTTGGTTATCCGCTTTGCTTCCACCGCTGATGTTTCGATTGCGGCAGAAGTTGGCGACCCAAACATCGCCCGACTGAAGCTCGCGGTCCTGACTTTCCCGAACCGGAAGAGCCACCTCCGCCTGCCAGCAGTCCTCGCCATGCCAGACCTTGATCGCTGCGGTCGTATTCCAGGCATAGTCACCCTTTATCTTCACCCCACCAACCCGACTGCAAGACGAATCCGACACATTGCCCAGCGCATTGACCATAATGTGGCGGTAGTTGGCCCGATCACCCGAGGTGTTCACGAACAGCTCCACCCCTGCATCCTTCCACATGTCGCCATCATCACGCTCACGTTCAGTCGCGTAAAGCCGATCAACGGCAGGCTCCTGACAGTCGAACCCGACATAAACGGTCTCCGGTGTCCAGAGGAGACGCACGGTGGTGTGTACGGCAACGCCATCGGCCTTCAGCGGCACCATTCCGCCGTACTCCGCATGTGCCCACGCCGGTTCGTCCATTCGGCCGTCTAGCGTGACCTGCTGATCGGCAGGGAGTGCGCGGACCACCAGTTCCAGGTCCTCGACCCCACGCTGTTTCTGTCGGTACTCGCCGCGAGCTCGCAGCATCTCGCCGAAAAACCTCTCTCGCATGAAACGAACACGTTTCAGAGAATCAGGCTCATCCGCAGTCAGTTGTTCCGCCTTGGCGAAGTGTCCTCCAAGCTCGCCCATCACCTCGTCTGTATAGATTTCGTCCCACACCTCGCGTTCGCTGCGCTTGAGTCGCTGAGGTCCGAGAGGCGTATCCATGACCTTGCCCAGGAAGTTGTTCGTCCAGATACCCTCCAACCGGGCGTAGAACTGCCCCATGGGCTCGGCTCCCGCGCCAAACATGAGACGATTGTGCTCCTCGACGACGGCAGCAACATCCGTGCTCGAATCCCACATCATCCGGAAGAAGACGTAGTAATTGAGGTAGTTGTGCAACCAGTAGTCGATCTCGGACTCGTTGAAAGCGCCGCGAATGTGGGGGGCCAAACGCGAGTAGTACTGCTGAATGAGGGCCGTGCTCATCGGTGCCACACCGGGAGGGACTTGCCCGTTGTAGTTGTTCATGTAGTTCCAGAGCCAAACCTTGGTGCCGGTCTTCACCTTCTTGTTCCAGGCCTCGATCAGCTCGTCGTTGTACGTTCGCTGCGACTCGATCCGGTCGTTCCAGGGGCCACTGATGCAGATCTGCACCAAGACGTTATCGGGGAAATCTACATCCGGTACATCACGCACGGCCCCATAGGCAAAGTTGGTCACATACCCCGGAATGCCGTTGGCCTTGAGCCGTTTCCCGATGTCCGCCACCATGCCCCAGAGCAGCTCTCCCTGCTTCTTCTCATCCCAATAGCGTTTGCACTCGGGCATCTGGCACCACTGGCTCTTACCCAGGCCATCCTGAGGCCCGAGATCCACGTAGCCCGGCTGGAACGCATTGTGGTCGTAGGTCACAGCACCGCTCTTCGTGCGCATGTTGACTGACACAGCCGGTTTCCCCAATAGATAGGCTTCGGTCTCCTTGTAGATTTGGTCGCGCAGTCCCTCACTGAGGTAGCAGAGGTGTCCACGGTGGCCGGGCAGCGCCATGTCGGTATCACGCTTGCCGTTCGGCAGCAGGGCGAACCACTCCGGGCGCTCCTCTCCGAAGCGAGTCCCGTAGACACGCCGCGCCAGCCCATGGCAGCAGGGGATGTAGAAGGTCTGTTGACGATGGCGCAGGGAGGTCAGAAGTCGCGTCTTGGTGGCTGTCTTGGGGTCGAGATCTTCAAACCAGCGGCAGCCGGGTCCGGAGTAGATCCGCCGCTGGTCAAAGTCGGGTTCCTCGTAGAGGTCGACAGCAGGGATCGCCAGGTTGGGGGCTGCCGGAGTGACCGTCCCCACTTCCCCGGGGAAGTAGAAACGCACACCTGCAAAGCGCTCCAGGAACTCGTAGACTCCGAAGAGGGTCGCTCGTTCGTAGTGTCCGCGCAGATCGCGCATGGGATCGGTCCGCAGGTCATCACGCCCCCCGATGAACACAACATCCCCGAAGCTGCGGATGACGAATGCGTCACGGGGCAGCGACCACAGGTCCCGACACCATCCTATGGCCCATTCGCTGTTTCCCAGGAAGATGGCCGTCACATCGCCGGAGCGTTTGGCGACCACCGGCGGCTCTTCACCGATGACCTTCCCGAGAAACGTCTGCAGTTCCCGGGCTGCGAACTTCGCAACCGGATAGGGGTAGCGCCCGATCACGATCTCGCAAGTTGCCTTCCCATCCTTCGCAAGCTGAATGCTCGGGACAGCCCCAACTGTCCACCGGTGCTTTCCAGGATACGCCGATTCACCAACACAGAACGGGGTCAGGAGAACGAAAAATACACTCGCCAAGACGATTCGGAGACTCATTGAAGGACCTCGTACATCTGCTTGCGTTGCCGAACAGAAAAGCGAATGACGATCGCACGGGAGCACGTCGCCGGCGCGGAAGGGAAGATAGCTGTAACTCGTCACCACGGCAATGCCTCAGTTACAGGAGGGGAGCCCAATCCTGATCTCGCTCTCGATCCGTTTCGGCGCTCCCTTGGGGATCGATCAGGAGCCCGATCAAGGGCCGGATCAAGAGTCACAGTAGAGTCGCCGCACGAGACCGAGCCGTTACGGATCCGGGGGAGCGACCACATGTGACCATAGTCATCTTGGAAGTCAATCGCGCCTACCCGCGTGCGCCCCCCATACCCTTGGCAACCTAAGCGCTCGCGAGTTGCCTCGACCGCCGCCGAGGCCGCCTTTGCCCCGCAAGGCACACCACGGTATCTTCAGCACGAGCAGGCTGGGTTCGACCTGATACGGAAGGACGTGGGATGTGAACAACCGAAAGCGATTATTGTGGACCGTCGTTCTGGCCGTCGCCAACGCGACGCTGGCCGGCACGACGATCGTTGTCGATCTCGGCGACCACTCGACGGCGAAGGCCGCGGGCAACTCTGAGGCAACGGTCAATTGGCAGAACGCGGACAAGACCGACGATGTCGTCTGTACCCAGAGCTTTGCCGCGTTGGAGCTGCAACGCGCACTGCGCAAAATCACCGGCCGGGCTGCGGACTTCGCGATCGTCGATGACCAGGCAGAACCGAGCGGCGACCTCGTGCTTCTTGGCGGGTCGGCCACCAACGCCATCACCAAGCGACTGGCCGGGGAACTTGCGGTCCCTCCGGACAAGCTGGGGGGACAGGGGCCGGAGGGTTACCGCCTGAAGACGATCACCGTGGACAGTTGCCAGGTGACTGTGATCGCCGGAGGGGGCCGCGTGGGAACACTCTACGGCGTCTATGATCTTCTCCATCGGTTGGGCTGTCGTTGGTTCGCACCCGGGGAGACCAACGAAGAGCTTCCGGATCTCGAACTGACCTCATTCCCTCCCCTTGACGTGACCGAGATGCCGAAGTTCTTCACCCGCGGATTCCACGCTTGGGAGAACCGGGCGGACACCGATTTTCTGATGTGGATGGCCCGAAATCGCTGCAATTACTGGTGTGTCCAGCAGGAGAACCATCCGCTTCTGCGGAAACTCGGGATCATGCTCGTCTGCGGGGGGCATCACATCATGCCCTGGTACCTGCATCCGAACCACACCTATCCGTACAATCATGCGGCGTTCGCAGGTGATGAGACGCATCCTCGGGATCCGTATGCTGCGGGCGACCAGTGCGAGGGCGACACGAACGAGAACGGGAAGCTGAGCTACTTCGAGGCCCATCCGGAGTGGTTCCCGTTGGTCAAAGGGGAACGGATTCCGGGATACACAGGTGAGTTCGGGGTCAACTACTGCACCTCGAACAACGACGCGACCGATGAGCTGATGAAGAGGGCTGTCAAAGACCTCATAGACGGGAAATTCCGCGATGCAGACATCGTGCGCTTCTGGAGTCTGGATGCCGGCAAGTGGTGCGAGTGCGCCTCCTGCAAAGCCCTGGGCACACCCACCGACCGTACCTTGCTCTGGGTCCACCGCTTCGCCCAGGAGGTCAAGAAGGCGCAGGCGGCTCAGCTCATTAACCGCAAGATCGTGATCCGATTCCTTGCCTATGCCGATGTGCTGCGCCCGCCTACACGCCCCCTTCCCGAAGACTTCAATTACTCGATGTGCTCCGCCACCTACTTCCCCATCGTGCGCTGCTATGTACACAATTTCGACGACCCGACGTGCTCCAAGAACGCGCAATACGTCAAACACCTGCATGGCTGGGCGGTGGACCCGGAACGCCACTACAAAGGGGAGATCTGCATTGGCGAGTACTACAACGTGTCGGGATACAAATGTCTTCCTGTCTGCTTCATGCACACCATGGCCAATGACATCCCGTACTACTACCACGGGAGCGGCGCCCGACACTTCCACTACATGCACTGCACAACCGGGAACTGGGGCAACAAGGCGCTGACCAACTACCAGATGGCACGTCAGTTGTGGGATCCGGATCTCGACTGTGAGCCCCTCTGGGAGGACTACTTCCGCGTCCGGTACGGCCGAGCCGCAACGTCGATGCGGCGCTTCTACGAAACGCTGGAGCAGATGCTCTGCAATGTCAGTGAACTGAAGTACGGGCTTGCCCGGCGGTTGGAGCGGGGGGCGGGCAAGCTGTTCCCCAATGCGCACCTTCACTACGAGAAGACATCGTCCGAGACAAACGACGGGCCCGATCTGGTGGAGATGCTCGGCTCGGCAGAGACGTGTCGAGCCATCATCGATCGTGTGCGAGGCGGCCCCCTCACCCCTCGCATCGCTGCACGCGTGGAAGAAGACGGACGGCTATTCACCTACGGTGAGAGGACGCTTCACTACTATGATGCTTGCGCCCGTGCCTACTCAGCGATTCGCCAGGACAGCAAGGAAGCAGCCAGGGAAGCTCTTGCTCAGGCCAAACGGGTCGCGGATCTTCTGCGGGAGGACACGACATCCACGACTCTTGCTTCGGCGCATGCGAACTCACCCAATGCTTTCACGGCGACGTATGCGGCCGGGGCGCTGGCCGTGCTTCAGGACCTCATCGGCCCCATCGTGCCGGACGACGTGAAGACCTTCGATGTGGAGGCGCAGAAACTGGTGCTGATCGGGCGGGACTTCTCGGGAGGGGGAGCCCTCAAGTACGGCTACCACCTACACGTCTTCCCAGAGAGGCGGAAAGTCTCTGACGACGGTAACTTCATCTATGGCAAGGGCACGCGACCGTATGATCGCATGACGGCCTGGTTCAGAATGCCGGACGTATCCGCTGCGCCGCTGTTCTTCCGCCCGGTGGGGCTCAGCTACCCCGAACACGGTGACTCGGGAGTCGCCGGGCGCATACTCGTCAATGGCCTCCAGGTCTTTGCTGGAGACGTGCCTTTGCCGACAACTGCTCTCGGGGCATTCGAGTTCATGGTGCCAGCCGGTGTGTTCAAGAAAGGCCTGAACCGGCTCGACATCCGCAACGTGGAACCTGAAGGTCGAGTGGGGAACCGTCCATGGTTCGGCATCGACCGCATTGAGATGAGGACCAAGCCCATGGCAAAGGAACCGCTCTGCAAGACTCTTGAGACTCCCGTTGATCTCGCCCTTAGCTACCGTTCCGAGGTGGATGGTACAGCCCAGCCCTATCGCGTGTATCTGCCAAGCACCTACGACGGTACCAAACGACTTCCGCTCTTCATCGCGCTCCATGGCACGGGTGGAAGCCAGGACACGTACTTCGACACCCCGAACTACGGGGATGGGATCTACAAACGGGAGGCGGAGAAGCGAGGAATCGTCGCCGTCTGCCCTCACGGACGAGGCACCACCGAGTACCGCGGGATCGGCGAGAACGACGTGCTGGCTGTTGTCGAAGAGGTCTGCAAGCAGTTCCTCATCGACCCTGACCGCATCATCTGCAGTGGCCAGTCCATGGGCGGAACCGGCACCACTTACCTGTGTTGCCGCTATCCTGACGTGTTTGCCGCAGGCATCCCGCTGGCCTCAACCTACGGGCATCTCGCTCTCGTCGAGAACCTGCGCCACGTCCCGATGTTCTACGTGCAAGGCGCCAAGGACTGGCCCGTCTACGCGAAAGACGGCCCTATCCCCATCACCAAGCACATGGAAGAGCTGGGCTACGACGGCACGCTGTGGGTGGTGCCGGATCAACCCCATAACACGATGACAGCCAGTACTGAACGCGTTCTCGACTGGGCTCTGGGTCAGCGGCTCATCCGGCGCCCTGAACGCGTGACGTTCCGCACGTTCCTCCCTATCCACGGGAAGGCCTACTGGACGGAAATCCAAGAGATCACAGAGATTGGCCCGCCTGCCCGGATCGATGCCTGTATTCAAAATGGGAACACGATCTCAGCAACCATCCACAACGCCACGCGCGTAGCGCTGCGACCCGAGCCTGAGCTCCTCGATTTGGCAGGGCCCATCCGCGTGGTTGTCAACGAGAAAGAGGCCTTCAACAGCGTGTGCCCGGCCGAGCAGGAAATCCGCCTGGTGTACGCCGACGGCGGCTGGAAGGGGAGCGTTGGACCACGCGCGCTTCGTCCTCTGACAGCTTACCGCACCCACAGGATCGGTATCGTGGGCGAACCGCCGACGCAGGAGGGCTCCGCCGAGACGTCGATGGGCAGTTGGCTGGCCGATGCGTTCCGTGACGTCGCCGGAACGGACCTCGCCATTTACACCGGACGTCACAGTCGGGGCGTGCCCTTCAAGCAGGGACAGGACGTGTTTCTCGTGGATCTGGTCAACTGGCTTCGCCCCTTCAATCGGGTTCTGAGTACCTTCGAAATCACGGGTAGAGACCTGCTGGAGATCATTGAGGACAACGTGAGGAAGGACAGCAAGTTCAGCCAGCACCTGATCCAGGTGTCCGGATGCCGTTATGCCTTCGACAAAAGCAAGCCCAAAGGTGAGCGCGTAGTTGAAACCGACCTGGACCCGGAACGCACTTACCGCGTCGTGTGTGAGCAGCACCACCTAAGCCGAGGCGATACCATGTTCCTTGCGGGACGCTCCGGGAAAATACCCTACACCGACCTTGAAACCACGAATCTGACCGCAGCCTGGCGCGCTATTGTCGAGGCCGGCGGCAGACTTCACGGCAAACGCGATGGCCGCGTCAGAGACCTGCCCCAAACCAGGCCCTGACTGTTGACCTCAGAGCAAGAGGCCGATGGGAAGCTCTCGGGTAAACGGTCCCATCAATCGCGTTGCCCGAGGACCGAGTGGCCAGAGGCGTATTCCTCGACTACGATACGTGCACCACACTCGGACCAGTGATCGGGGAGAAAGAGCCCGTGCAGACACCGCAGCATGGCATCATCGACATTCACACCCACCCGCAATGGGATGAGCCGTTCGAGCAGATGGCCCGAACATTGGAGTTGGCGCGGGGCCTGGGTATCGTCCGCCAGGTGGTTCTCGGAGGCAACCTGGGCTTCGGGTATCAGCCCACGGCTGACCAAGTCACCCAGATCAACGACCTGACCCTCCGTCTGGTCGAGCGCTGGCCGGATGAACTCATCGGGTTTGCCAGACTGAATGCCGGACTCGACGACAGCGTGGTTGACGGCGAGATCGACCGCTGTGTGAAGAGCGGGCCGCTCCAAGGCATCAAGCTCGCCGTTTGGCCTAATGCGCGAAGTCCGGAACTCGACGGGGTCATGCATCGAGCCGAAGAGCTCGGAGTCCCCGTCCTCCACCACTGCTGGTACAAGACAACGTGCAAGTACGAGGGCGAATCCGACTACACCGACCTGGCCCACCTCGCGGCACGCTTCCCCAACGTCACCATCATCGCAGCCCATCTGACCGCCGCCGGCATGCGTGGAGTGCAGGACATCCGTCCATTCCCGAATCTCTACATCGACACGTCGGGATCACAGTGCTCCTCCGGCATCGTCGAGTATGCGCTGTCTGTGCTTGGAGAAGACCGTATCCTCTACGGGTCAGACATTCCGGGGCGTGATTTCTCCGTCCAACTCGGGCGCATCTACGGAGCCCGAATGACGCCTGATCAACGTGAGAAACTCCTGCTCCGCAACGCGGAGAGGCTTTTGGGTTTGATTACCGACGAGGAACGACCGAACGCAGAGACGACCACGGGCAGCATGTCGGCGGATCTATCGACAGGCCGGGAACGCACGTTCATCGACCTGCGAAAGCTCCCGAGCCCCAAGCTGGTTGACGTGAACACCAGCCTGGGCAGATGGCCCTTCGCAACGTATGAGCAGGACACGGCCGCGAAGCTCTCCAATCATCTTGCCGGGGAGGGAATCGGGCTCGCCCTCGTTTCGAGCATCGACACGGCGCTCTTCCCGGATCCGCATATCCCGAACATGGGACTCGCCGAAGCCCTTGAACCGTACCCAGACCTCTTGCCCCTGATGACCCTCGACCCGACGCTTACACACTGGCGGGATTGCCTGGAAACGTATCGCGATCGAGGCACGCTCAACGCGGTGCGGGTCATCCCAAACTACCACCGGTACACACTCGACGACCCGCGCATGGATGAACTGACTGTCCAACTGCAGCAGAGCGATCACCCCGTGCTGGTCGTTCAGATGCGGCTTGAAGACGAGCGCGCTCACTACCCGCTGATGGCTGTCCCGGGTGTCCCTGTTGCGGACATCGTCGCGCTAGCCGAACGGCACCCGCAGCTGCCGATCCTCTGCCTGTGCGCTTACCGGGCGGAGGCCGTTAAGCTGACGCGCAACGCAGCGAACATCCTTGTGGACCTGGCCTATATTGAGTTCAAGGATACGCTGGCAGTACTCCTGCGGGACATCCCGCCGGACCGAGTCGTTTTCGGCTCGAACACCCCCATGCTCTATGCCCGAGCAGCCCTGATGAAAATGCTGCACGCAAACGTGGACCAAACGACGTTGGAGGCAGTCGGCAGCACCAATGCGTCGCGCCTCTTGGGGATTGATGGGCGGGAGGGAGTTGTCTCTTCAGGGTGAAGGCGGAGCTGCTACACCTCAAGCGGCGGGCCGTGTACGGTGTGCGCGGCTCGGTCCGGAAAGACGCCCCCCTTTCAGAGCCCCGACCAACGGGAGGGGGATTCCCGGGGAAAGAAGACCGCTTACGGTGTGCGCGGCTCGGAAAGACAGATCGGCGGACGGCACCGCCTCCCACACATTGTCTGCTTCTTGTGCGCGGCCCAGCCAGACAACGCGCTCGGATTCCTGAACACGTCTGCTATCTTTGTTGACCGGAATCAACGCCCGACAACAGGCCCGACCCCAAAGGCATCCCATGGCGATCAGTCCACGTCTATCAAGCCTCCTCCTCGTTGGCGGCGTTGCAACTTGCTGCGCCGGAACTGACGGCGTTGCCCAGGGCGTCCGCGTGTCGGAACGCGACGGCGGCTTTCTGTTCTCAGAAGCAGGGGCGCCTATCCTCTCTTACCGCCGGGCTCCGCAGACCATCAACGGACACACCAGAGCCCATTACATCCATCCGCTCTACGGGCTGGATGGGGAAGCCTTGACCGAAGAGACGCCAAAAGACCACCCCCACCATTGGGGCGTCTTCTGGGCTTGGCATCAACTGCTGATCGGGGACAAACACATTGGCGATCCCTGGATCCAGAAGGACGCTGCGTGGCGTGTGCGGCGGGCGACAGCAACCACCTGCCCTGACGGATCCGCCCTGTTGGATGCCACTGTCGATTGGACATCGCCACTCCGAGTGAACGCTGAGGGCGTTGAGGAGACAATCGTCTTCGAGACCACGCAGTTGAGGATTCATCCTGTCTCCGATGGTCACCGACTGATCGACGTCACGATCGGCCTTAGAGCAGCCATGGCAAACGTCCGGATCGGGGGCGCGGAGAACAACAAAGAGTACGGTGGATTTTCGGTCCGTATCCCGATGCCGAGTGACCTGAAATTTACAGACGCAAAGGGCGATGTGACTCCACAAGGTCCACCGGTTGCCGCCAGCCCATGGATGGATTTCTCCGCATCGTTCAGAGGCGAGGGAGAGCCCCGGTCCGGGCTGACCATTCTGTGCCACCCCAGCACGCCAGGGTTTCCACAGCGCTGGATCCTCCGTGCCCGGGGGAGCATGCAGAACCCAGTTTACCCCGGACGTGAGGCCGTGACACTGCCCATGGAGAAACCGTTGATCCTGCGGTACCGCCTGGTCATCCATCGCGGCGATGCACAGGAGGCAGGAATCGACGCCCTGCACCAGCAGTACGCCGAGAAAGAGTGAGAGGCGTGGAGGCGTGAGAACGTGAAAGCGTGGGAAGACAAGGACGGCAGACGGCCTCTCCCACGTTGGTTGCTTCCTCTTCTCAATGTGGGAGGAGCCGCTGTGCTCCGACTGCCCCTCCGCCAAGGCAATGGCTAGAGAACCCTGATAGCATTGGGGTAAACCCGCCGATTGAGGACCGACCGATGACTAACCGAGAACGTGTAATCGCAAGTCTAGCCCATCAGCAGCCCGACAAGACCCCATACCAGATTGGTTTCACCCAGAAGGCCATGGCGGCCATGGTGGCGTATTGCGGGGGGAACGACTTCCTCGGCGACATGGACAACTGTGCCGCCGGGTTAGTCGCGACCCCCGGCCCGAAGTGTCAGGCGATCAGCGAAACAGTCCGCCAGGATGAGTTCGGCGTTCAGTGGGACCGCAGCATCGATCGGGACATCGGGAACGTCTGCAACTGTGTCCTTCCCGAACGAGACCTTAGCGCGCTGGAGCTTCCGAACCCGAGCGATCCATCGCGTTTCGCGGGCTTTGCTGAGCGTTGCACCGCTGCCCACGATGCGGGGCGTTTCGTGCAGTTCAGCATTGGTTTCTCGCTCTTCGAACGCGCCTGGACCCTACGTGGCATGGAGAACCTGTTCATCGACATGATGGAAACCCCGGAGTTCGTCGAAGAATTACTCGATGCCATCTGTGACTACAATGTCGCCATGGTCGAACAGGCCGTGGCCTACGACATCGATGCAGTGCATTTCGGTGATGACTGGGGATCGCAGCTGGGGCTTCTGATGGGGAAAGACGCCTGGGAACGCTTCCTCATGCCGCGTTTGGCCAGGCAATACGGGGTGGGCAAGCAAGCGGGGAAGTTTGTCACCATTCACTCCTGCGGAAAGGTCCAGGAGGTCTTCCCGCAGCTCATTGAGATCGGCCTGGACTGCTTCAATCCGTTCCAGCCCGAAGTGATGGATGTATACGAGATGAAACGGCTCTACGGGGACCGACTCAGCTTCTGGGGAGGCATCAGTACTCAGAAGTTGCTGCCGTACGGAACACCGGATGACGTCCGAGCTGAAGCCCGCCGCATGATGGCCGAAGTGGGGCGTGATGGAGGGCTTATCCTCGCTCCGGCGCACGGGATCCCCGGCGACGCCAAACCGGAGAACATCCTCGCTCTCATCGAGACCGTCAATGATCAGTGAGTCGCCTCTGCTCAGTCGTAGACACACTCACGGCAGGCGTCGATGAAGGCCTCGATGTTGGCCCAGGGCACTTCAGGCTCAAGTACATGGCTCGGGGAGCATAGAAAGCCGCCGCCCTTGCCAACCGTCTCGAACAGGTGGTGAACGCAGTCACACACATCCTGCGGGGTGCCGAACGGCATGGTGGTCTGCGTGCCCACGGCTCCCCAGAACGCCAGCTGATCCCCGTATTGCTCCTTGATGGCGACGGGGTCCATACACTCAGGCTGGACGGGGTTGAGGATATCCACGCCAATCTCGATCAGGTCAGGAATGATCACGTCGATATTGCCGTCACTGTGGTAGAAGAACAGTACGTCCGGCTTGGCATTCTTGGCGGCAGCGATGATCTTGGCCAGACGGGGCTTGATCTGGCCGCGCCACAGGGTCGGGCTCATCATCAGGGCAGTCTGTCCCCCAACGTCTTCGCCAACGCCGACAATGTCGGTGCCACGCCCGGCCATTTGACGCATCTGGGCGGCCACCGCGTCCGACACGCGGTCCATCAGCACGAGCGCCGCTTCGCTCTCCATGGCCATATCCATCAGGAACGGCTCGTATCCCCGGATCAGCCAGGAAAGATCGTACGTGCAGAATCCGGCAATGTGCCGCGTCGCGTAGCCTTTGGCATGCCAAGCCGCGTTCTGCTCCGCGACCGTGGTGTAGCGGACCGGGTTGTCGAAGTCGGGGATGGGATAGGTCAGGGCATCGTCAACCGAGAACTCCTTGCCATCGAAGGGGCTCTCAAAGTGGCGGAAGTGCGTATCGCCTTCCATGGCCACTGTGGCGAATCCCCAAGTCCCATCGATATGGGCAGGGCCGGAGAACTCGCGCCCGGCGTAGTATGGCGCGAAGTCCGCAGGCGTGGGTGAAGGGCCGAATCCCACGCCCCGCTCGTCAAAGTCGTAAAACTCTGCCGCGTTGCTTGCGCCGGTCTGACGCTCGAACTCGGCCTGAATAGGCGGGGTCATGCCGAAGACGAAGGGAAGGCGATCGGGTTGTTGCCGACGCATGGCGGCCAGGATTCGTTCACGGGGAGTCATGACGTGCTTCCTCTTTGCTCAGGGAACGGCGGGTGATCACATCACGACACTATAGCCACGGACGGCTATCCGAACAGAGCCGTGGCTTGCGGAAGCGGCGTGCAAGCGGAGGATGCCGCCCGAGCTTCTTGTGCGGCGAGCGGCCCTCCGATCGCCAGAAGAAGATGCCGCCCGGTTCCCTTGTACGGCGAGCGGCCCTCCGATCGCCAGAAAAAGATGCCGCCCGGTTCCCTTGTACGGTGAGCGGC